>Ga0310691_10000096_pt1 | contig 170784 bp, 139 predicted proteins | sample 176DNAGHGlowgp2_FD_203887 | JGI IMG/M metagenome (GOLD analysis project Ga0310691, IMG submission 203887) | Sheep rumen microbial communities from Palmerston North, Manawatu-Wanganui, New Zealand - 1766 DNA GHGlow gp2 (v2) (version 2) | ecosystem: Host-associated > Mammals > Digestive system...
TGGAATTAAATCAAAAGATGTCTTGATTGAACAGGAAAAAATACAGAACAGTGATGCAATTGTGTTTATATATCCTGTATTTTGGACGGAAGCACCCGCGAAGCTTGTGGGTTGGTTTGACCGGGTTTGGACAACAGGATTTGCTTATAGACCGGATCCTGCGATGAAGGTTCTTGAAAAAGCATTGTTTATCGTTTGTGCAGGAAAAACCATGCAATCTCTCATTGAAACAGGGGAGAAGAGTGCGATGGAAACAGTAATGTTGGGAGATAGAATTCGTAATAGAGCAAAAGAGAAAGAAGTGATAATTTTGGATAGTATATCGCATTGGGATGAAGAAGCACGAAATGAGAATATGCCACGTCATCTTTCCAAGGCGTATGAAATGGGTATAAGTTTTTGACATGTTAGAATTGAATGAATAGACCGATTTGAGAAAAGATTATAGGTTGATAGAAAGATAACTTTGTGAATGAGGTGTGCAGTGTGATAAAGGTGCTTTTTATTTGCCACGGCAATATTTGTAGATCGGCTTGCTGTGAGTTTGTTTTGAAGGATATTGTTGAGAATCTGGGGATCAAGGAGAAGTTTCATATTGAGTCCCGGGCTACGAGTACGGAGGAAATCTGGAATGGGATCGGAAATCCGGTATATCCGCCGATGCGGGATACTATGAAGCAGCGGGGGCTGGGGAAAACGCCTTATACGGATTTTTCCATGAAGCGTGCGCAACAGTTAAAACGATCGGAATATGACGAGTATGACTTCCTGATCGGGATGGATTCGATGAATATGCGTAACATCGAGAGAATGACCGGGCATCGTCATGGTGATGGCAAGATATGGAAACTTCTGGAGTTCTGTGGGTCGACGAAGGACGTCAGTGATCCGTGGTATACGGGAAGATTCTCAGAGGTCTTTGATGAGTGCATCATGGGTTGTGAAGGATTACTAAAGTATCTTCGGGAACAAAGGATACTTTAGTGCAATAACAGGACAAAAAAACGATATCCGTTTCTTCTTCATTCACTTATAATCTATTGTCGGTAAAAGAATGATCGTAATGAGATAGGGCGCCGGCGAGCGCCAAAGGATGACGGATAGTATGAATAATAAGAATGTGACGGATATGACGGTGGGGAGTCCTGCCAGACATATATTGCGTTTTACGATCCCGCTTCTGATCGGGAATCTGTTTCAGCAGCTTTATAATATGGTGGACTCGATCGTAGTCGGTCGATATGTCAGTGCGCATGCACTTGCAGCTGTGGGTGCCTGCGGTTCACTGAATTTCCTTTTCTTCTCCTTAAGTTCCGGACTTGCGGTGGGGATTGGTGTGATCGCATCGCAATACTTCGGCGCGAATGATGAAAAACAGCTGAAGAAAACGATTGCCAATTCCTTCTATGTGTTGGCGTCAGCGGCGTTGATCGTGACGGTGATCGGCTTTTTCCTGGCAAGTCCGATCCTGCATCTTCTGAATACTCCCGATGTGTATGTCGCGGATTCGATCAACTATTTCCGGGTAACTTGTCTCGGTATTATCGGTATCGCTATCTATAACGGTGTGGCAGCGCTTCTTCGGGCGGTTGGAGATTCGAAGACTCCGCTGTATTTCCTGATCCTGAGTAGTGTTGTGAATGTGTCACTGGACCTTATCTTCGTGATCTGTTTTAATCTCGGAGTCGTGGGTGTGGCGCTGGCAACGATCATTGCGCAAGCGGTAGCGGCTATCGCTTCCATCCTATATGCATATAAGAAGGTGAGTTACTTCCGTCTTGGCAAGAAGGATCTTCGTCCGGATTTCTCCATGATCCGGGATTCTTTCAAGATTGGTTCACCGGTGGCGATGCAGAACTCGATGATTGCCGTATCATGTATCGCGCTGCAGACTGTGGTGAACGGGTTCGGCCCGGATGTGGCATCGGCATATACGATCACCGGTCGTATCGAGCAGCTTGTGCAGCAGCCGTATGGTTCGCTCGGCATGGCGCTGACTTCCTATTCGGGTCAGAATATCGGTGCGAAGAAGCATGACAGGGTGCTCGAAGGATACCGTAAGGCGACGCTGACAGTCCTGGTGTTCAGTATTGTGATGCTGGGCCTGTTCTTCTTCTTCGGCCGCTATATCTGCGGGATCTTCGTTAAGGAAGAAGCGACGGAGGTCATCCAGCTTGGTGCTCGTGCGCTTCGTGTTACAAGCCCCTTCTACTTCGCTCTGGGTATGATCTATGTTCCGCGTGCTGTATTAAACGGTTGCGGTGATACGGGTTTCGCGGTGATCAATGGCCTGACTGAGGTAGTCTGCCGTATCGTTTTCGCCAATATTCTGACCAGGATCCCGCTTCTCGGTTATTGGGGAATCTGGGTGACGACAGGTCTGACATGGGCATTTACGGCTATCGTTTGTGTGGTCAGATATCGTAGCGGTAAATGGCGTTATAAGGCTCTTGAGCATGGCGTGCAGGACACAAGTGTGAGCGAGCCGATCGAACCGGAAAGGAATAAGGACCGAAAAAGGTATAGTGCTTTTGCCGTGGAAAGAAGTGCAGGCAAATCGTAAGATTGCGCCGTAACGGCGATTTGGCGGAACCCCCGAAAGTATGATATAATTGATAAATCTATCGTTTATTATATTGAAACAAGGAGGCAAAGCGAATGGATATTGAAAAGATTGCGAAATACTCTTCGAACCAGCAGCCGATCTGTGTGAAGAACGACACGATCGAAGACGCGCTATTTGAGAAATACGGCGTGAACCGCGGTCTGCGTGATATCAATGGTAAGGGCGTTTTAACCGGCCTTACGCGGATATCGAAGATTGTTTCCTTTACCTCAGGACCGGATGGAAAACAGGTGCCGTGCCCAGGCGAACTTTGGTATCGCGGGTACAACATTAAGAAACTGATCGGTGAACTCGGAGAACACGAGTTCGGATTCGAGAAAACTGCGTATCTTCTGCTTTTCGGCGAGAAGCCTACGGAGAGCCAGCTCATCGAATTTCAGGCGATCCTTGACGAATGCCGGAGTCTGCCGACGAATTTTACGCGTGATGTCATCATGAAGGCGCCGAGCCGGGATATTATGAATTCCATCACAAGAAGTGTGCTGACGCTGGCTTCCTATGACGACAGTTCCACGTCTTCGGATGTTTCAGACAGCCTTAGACAGTGTATCCAGCTGATCGCGCAGTATCCTATGTTTGCGGTCTATAGTTATCATGCGTACAATCACTACGATAACAATGAGAGCATGTATATTCATCGTCCGCAGAAAGGAAAGTCTGCGGCAGAGAATTTCCTTCTCATGCTGCGTCCGGACCAGAGATATACGGAGCTTGAGGCGAAAGTGCTGGACGTGGCGCTGATGCTGCACATGGAGCATGGTGGCGGAAACAACTCGACGTTTACAACACGTGTGGTTACTTCTTCCGGTTCGGATACGTATTCGGCCATGGCGGCGGCGATGTCCTCGCTGAAGGGCCCGAAGCATGGCGGTGCGAATATCAAGGTCGTTCAGATGATGGATGACATCAAGGAGCACGTCAGCGATTGGGAAGACCGTGCCGCGATCAAAGATTATCTCATGAAGATCTTAAGTAAGCAGGCATTCGACAGAAGCGGCCTGATATACGGTATGGGTCATGCCGTGTACTCGATGAGCGATCCGCGTGAGGAAGTGCTGAACGCCTATGTCGAGAGACTTGCGAAAGAGCAGGGTATGGAGCGTGACTATATCCTTTACAAGAATGTTGAGGAGCTGGCTCCGGAAGCGATTGCGGAGACGCGTAAGATCTTCAAGGGCGTCAGTCCGAATGTGGATTTCTACAGTGGTCTGGTGTATAAGATCCTGAATATTCCGCCGGAGCTGTATACTCCTCTGTTTGCCACAGCGCGTATCGTAGGCTGGAGTGCGCACCGGATCGAAGAACTGATCGGCATGAATAAGATTATCCGTCCTGCGTATAAGAGCGTCATGAAGGAAATCGAGTAAAGGGATTTTTCACAAGGACGGAAGGAGACGTCCTTGCGGGAATATAAAAAGGGAAGTGAAGGAAAAGGGAATCCGGGTTGCTCCGGAGAGGTAAGGAGGCATTGTGATGAGAACGTCGCGATGGAGTCGTTTGGCCGGTTTTGTGCTGTCATTGGTTTTGGCTGTGATCATTCCGGCACAGTTTCTGCTGGCGGATGGTACATGTTCGGTTGTCATGGAAGGAGATGGTGATAGCTATTCTGTAACGCTCTCGCTCTCGGGATTCGAAGATAACACGATCGTTACGGTAACGGTTGGTTTTACGGAAAGTGATGTGGAATTTGTTTCAGGAGGCTCGGGCATGAAGCTGTCTTCCAATAATGGCAGTTCGATCACGGTCGTTATTAGTGGTAATGGCGGAAGTCCGAACGGATCGTATTCGTATTCTGTTACGACCGGATCGGATGATCTGGGTGTGACCAGTGTGAATGTGGATAATGTGGAGTCTTTATATACTCCGACTCCGACGCATATCAATACTCCGACACCTGCCGGTACTGTAGTTGAGGATACACCGACACCGACGCCTACAGAAGAACCGGAAGCGACCAGTACGCCGACTCCTGTTCCGACGAATACGCCGACCGAAGCTCCAGAGGCGACGAATACACCGACGCCTACTGTGGAGACTACTGTTGAGCCGGTTGCGCCGGTCGTAACGGAGACGCCTACGCCTACACCGACATCTGCGCCGACGAATACGCCGACAATGACACCGGCAGAGACGACGACGGAGGCGACTTCTGAGACAACAGAGGCGACCACTTCTGAAGAAGGGGCCGGCACGGAAGAAACAGATGAACCGGGCTCGGGGAGTTCCAAGGAAGGGAAGTCTTCTAAGTCGAAGAAGTCGTCAAAGAAGTCTTCGAAATCGAAAGATTCGGATTCTGATAATAATCTGTTGTTTTTCGTGATCGGCGGCGGTGTTCTTCTGGCTGCGATCGTGACTGTTGTTGTCGTGATTATTGTGAAGAAGAAAAAAGCAAAGAAGGCGGTGGAGGAAGAGGAGCCGATCGTACCGGTTTCACAGGCTGCGCCGGTGAAAATCCCGGGTACGCCGATCCCCCAGTCTCAGCCGCAGATGCCGCCGCAGGCACCGGTTCCACAGATGCCGCCGCAGGCGCCGGTTCAGCAGATACCGCCACAACAGCCGGGCAATTTCCCGGGCGATAATGATACGCCACAGACATAATCGTTGTTTCATTTAGAAATAAGTGGGAGCTGTCTTCATTATGGAGCAGCTCCCTTTTTTCCTTGCGGAATAACATGAAAGAGAACTGCCGGATACTTTGGAAAATTGAAATCGTGCAGTTATTCTGCTATATTGATGGCAGGAAGCAAGTATTTCTTCGGAGCCGGGGTAAATGAGTAGAATACGTGGAATTGGAAAGGTCTTTCTTTGGGTCAGTGTCATCGCACTGATCAGTTTCCATGTGTCTTTTCTCCGGGCGGCTGGAGAAGTCTCTGTCGAAACTACTGATGGAGACCGGGACAACGTTATCGTCACGATGACGCTAAGTGGCTTTGCGAAAGGTGCAACCGTTATCCTGGGTGCTTCGTTCGATTCGAGTGACATCGTAATCAGCTTAGCGCCTGGGCAGGGCATGGAACTTCTCACTTCCAAACAGACAGATGAGCAGTATGCCAGTTTTAAGATAACTGGTAAGGGTGGAGATCCCAACGGTAAGTATACATTTGAGTTCTCAACTATGTCGGGAAGAGGTGTGGGCGTATATGTGGAAGATTTGATCCTGCCGGAAGTTCCACCGACCGAACCCACGAAACCGACAGAGCCAACTAAGCCGTCGGAGCCGACGAAAGAGAAAGACCCCAAGGGGGAAAAGGATCCGAAAGGACAGGAGCCGACGAAGCCGACGGAACCGACGAAGCCGACGGAACCGACGAAACCATCGAAACCATCGAAACCGACACAGACAACGACGCCTTCTGAAACTTCCAAGCCGAAAGAAACGACGAAGCCCGCTGAAACAACCAAACCAGCTGAGACATCGAAACCGAAGGAGACAACGAAAGCTACGGAATCGGCAAAAGTGACGACTACGACAACGACAACGACAGCTGCACCTGCCGAAACAACCAAGACAACGACAACGGCTGCACCGGCTGAGTCGCCGGAGGAAACGACAACGACACAGGCTCCAGCCGAAACGACGACCACGGCGGTGGAAACCACGACGGCTACGGAATCGACGAAGCCTTCTGAAACGACAGAAGCCACATCGGAAACAAGTGAGGAAACGACAGAGAAGTCTTCTTCTGAGTCTGTAGCAGAACCATCGGAGGAAACATCGGATCCTTCTGCGGCACTTATTCTTTCGCAAGATGGTGAAGAACCGAGTGAGACAACGGCTGAATCTGTCGCGCCTACAGAAACATCTTCGGGAAACGCGGGAGCGGCTTCTGCATCGGTAAAGAAGCAGGATGATGATTCGATCATTTCGTATCTGATCTGGCCATTCGTGGCGGTTGTGATCCTGGTTCTGGCGTATCTTCGTTATAAGCAGCTGGAGAAGAAGGACAAGGGGTTCAAGTATATTGCGGTGAACTTCATTCCTGTGGTTCCGCTGATCACAAAGATCAAGGGTGGAAAAGAAGAACCGGATGAGAAGGAAGTTCCGGTGGCAGAGCCGAAACCTGTGGTCATGAACGGGTATCTTCAGAAACCGACGGTTGGTGCGGCGGCAGCTCGTGCGATCCGACCGATCCGGTCCAATGTGTCTTCTTCTTCAAGCATGCGGCCGGGACAGATGAATGGTACCGAGAAGCCTGTAGGTAAACCGGAACATGCGGCTGCTCCGAAGACCGGACCTTCGCCGCGCGTGTCGTCTTCTGTTAAAGCGGGAGCAGGAAAGGCTGTCACGTCCGCCGGTGCGAAAAATGCTGCGGATTCGGAGCTTCCGGAGATGGTGAAAGCGCAAAGAGAACTCGAGAAGAGAATGAAGTATCTCGAGAAAGAGATGAAGAATCTTCCGAATCTGGATGATGAGGCGCCGAGATTCTAAGTGTCAGATTACAACCAAAGAGAGAAGAAAAAAGAGGCGGTTTCGAGAATCGAAACCGCCTCTTCGTGGTGACCCTAAGGAGAATCGAACTCCTGATTGCGCCTTGAGAGGGCGCCGTCTTAACCGCTTGACCATAGGGCCAAGTCACCACACACTTCTTAAGTGCATGAAAGATGATACCATAAGATTTTAAGCCATGCAAGTGCCAATATCAAAAAACTGATTATATCTTCGGTTGCATATATGATATATACTTTATCACAGATTTGTTGTATACTGTGCAAGTAGAACATATTTTCTGATTGCGAAAGAGAGAGACATTTATGAATGACTATATCCGCATCCGCGGTGCGAGAGAACATAATCTGCAGAATATCAATGTAGACATTCCGAGAGATAAGCTTGTTGTGATTACAGGACTTTCCGGGTCCGGGAAGTCGTCGCTTGCCTTCGATACGATCTATGCCGAAGGACAGAGACGCTATGTGGAATCTCTTTCTTCCTATGCGAGACAGTTCCTCGGGCAGCTCGAGAAACCGGACTTCGACAGTATTGACGGACTTTCTCCGTCGATCGCGATCGATCAGAAGACGACGTCACGTAATCCTCGATCCACAGTCGGTACAGTGACGGAGGTGTATGACTATTTCCGTCTTCTGTATGCCCGGATCGGCGTGCCGCACTGCTATAAGTGCGGGAGGGAGATCGAGTCCCAGTCGATCGATCAGATCATCGAACAGCTGATGGCGTATCGTGAAGGTACGCGTATGATCCTGATGGCTCCTGTTGTCAGAGGCAGGAAAGGCGAATTTACTAAGCAGATCGAGGATTACAGAAAGAGCGGATATGCACGTGTACGCCTGGATGGCGTGGTATATGAGCTCGACGAAGATGAGATATCGATCGACAAGAACAAGAAACATAGTCTGGAAGTAGTCGTAGACAGAGTGGTCGTAAGAGAAGAATCCAGATCTCGTCTGAACGATTCCTGTGAAACGGCGCTGAAGCTTGCTGACGGGCTTCTTCTCGTGGAAGTGCAGGTGCCGGTAGAGGGAGAAGACGGAGAGCGTACATATGAAAAGAGTGAAGTGCTTTTCTCACAGAAACTGTCATGCCCGGATTGTGGGATCTCGGTGGAGGAACTCTCGCCGAGAATGTTCTCGTTTAATAATCCGTTCGGTGCCTGCCCGGATTGCGCAGGACTTGGTTCACATACGAATGTGGATCCGGATCTGTGCGTGCAGAATCCCGAAGCTTCGATCAACGAGGGTGCGATCCAGACGGCCGGATGGAAGTTCGATGATCCGAAGAGCTGGGGACGGGCATATATCGAAGCGCTGTCAGCACGATATAAGTTCTCGCTGGATACACCATGGGTGAAACTTCCGAAGAAGGTGCAGGATGTGATCCTTTTCGGTAACGGAGGGGAGAAGCTGCGGATCGATACGTCGAACAGCATGTATCCGCGCGAAGGGGTATATCTGCATGACTGGGAGGGCGTGGTCCCGAGTGTGGAGAGGAGAAGCCGCGAGGCGTCTTCGGAGGAGATCAAGCAGCACTATGACCAGTATATGACGACGACGGAATGTGTGAGCTGCCATGGTGCGAGATTGAATCCTCAGGCGCTGGCGGTTACGGTCGGCGGTAAGAACATCCACGAAGTGACGAAACTTCCGATCCAGAAGTGTATCAAACATCTGCAGGGGCTGACGCTTAAGTCCAGAGAGAAGAAGATTGCGGAGCCGATCCTGAAGGAGATCCTGGCAAGGCTTGGCTTCATGGTCGATGTGGGTCTGGAATACCTGACACTTTCCAGAGCGGCGGCGACTCTGTCCGGTGGTGAAGCGCAGCGTATACGCCTGGCGACGCAGATCGGTTCGAGCCTGACGGGTGTGCTGTATATTCTGGATGAGCCTTCTATCGGACTTCATCAGAGAGACAACAACCGTCTGCTGGCGACGCTTCAGAAACTGAAAAGACTGGGAAATACGGTCCTTGTCGTCGAGCATGACGAGGATACGATGCGAGCTTCGGATATCATTATCGATATGGGACCGGGTGCCGGTGAGCATGGCGGATTTGTCGTGGGAGTCGGTACGGCCGAGGAAATCATGCAGGTACCTGGGTCGATTACGGGCCAGTATCTGTCAGGGGAGAAGTATATTCCGATTCCGGCAGCCCGAAGAAAGCCGGATGGCAGATATCTGACGGTTGTTGGTGCCCGGGAGAATAATCTTAAGAGTATCGACGTAAAGATCCCGATCGGACTGTTTACCTGCGTGACAGGCGTTTCCGGCTCCGGCAAAAGCTCTCTGGTCAACGGTATCATCCTTAAACGTCTGGCGACGGATCTGAATGGCGCCCATCGTGCGAAGGGTCTGTGTGATCAGATCAAAGGCGTGGGCCATCTGGACAAGGTCATCGCGATCGACCAGTCTCCGATCGGAAAGAGTCCGAGATCGAATCCGGCGACCTATACCGGATGCTTCGATCTGATCCGTGAGCTCTATGCCAATACGCCGGACGCCAAATCCCGTGGCTACAAGAACGGAAGGTTCAGCTTTAATGTCAAGGGCGGCCGCTGTGAAGCGTGCTCCGGAGACGGTGTGAATCGGATCGAGATGCATTTCCTGCCGGATGTATATGTCAAGTGCGATGTCTGTAAGGGGAAGCGGTATAACCGCGAGACTCTGCAGGTAAAGTATAAGGGTAAAAATATCGCAGATGTACTGGCGATGACGGTTGATGAGGCGCTGGATTTCTTTAAGAATGTGCCGCGGATCGCTTCGAAACTTCAGACTCTCTCGGAGGTGGGACTGGGTTATATCCGTCTCGGACAGCCGGCCACACAGCTTTCGGGTGGTGAGGCGCAGCGTGTGAAACTGGCGACAGAACTCAGTAAACGCAGCACAGGCCGTACTTTCTATATTCTGGATGAACCGACGACGGGCCTTCACATCGCGGACGTGCATAAGCTGGTTGACATTTTGAACCGCCTGGCCGAAAATGGTAATACTGTTCTGGTCATTGAGCATAATCTCGATGTGATTAAGACGGCGGACTACATTATCGATCTTGGCCCGGAGGGCGGAGATAAGGGTGGTACGATCGTTGCAGAGGGCTCGCCTGAAGAGGTCTGCGAAGTTGCGGGATCCTATACGGGTCAGTTTCTGAAGCCTGCTCTTGATATCACGAGAGAGAGAATGAAACATGGCGGAATGGTCGTGGATCCTGCGCAGAAGGAGAAACTCCAGCGTGAAGCGATGGAGATTGCGGTAGGGCCGAAGGTCAGAAGGAAGAGGAAACCTCTTGAAGAAGAATAGGAGAATGGATGAGTCTTTGTACAATTTGTAAGAAGAATATTGCCGTCGTGTTTACCACGAGGATCGAGAACAACGAGCGCATCAGTGAAGGACTCTGCCTGAAGTGCGCTTTCGAAACGGGAATCGGCGGAATTGAGGAAATGCTCAATGCGGCCGGTATTAATGAAGAGAATATCGACAGTGTGACGGAGCGGTTGAACCGTCTGATGGGCGGAGCCGGTTCGGCAGATCCGCAGGAATTGTTCAAGATGCTGGTCAATGATGCCCATATGATGGACGATTTCGATGGGGAGCCGATGGATGACCCGGATGGGGATGCTTCGGCGGAAGATTTTGATATAGGTGACGATGATTCCGACGAAGGTGACGGTCTGCCTTTCGAAGACGTGGAATTGCCGGATGCCGGAAGCAAGGGCAGAGAACGGTTCCCTTTCAACATCTTCGGGAAACATGAAACTTCGGATGGGAATGACGAGAATGATTCGAATCTCGGGTTCCTTCATCTGGGGCGTGACGCAAGAAAGAGAGATAAGAAAAATGCCAAAAGCGGCAGGAAGTTCCTGGATGAGTATGGATCGAATCTGACCCAACTGGCCAGAGAAGGAAAGATCGACCGGCTCGTCGGCCGGCAGAAGGAGATCGAGCGTGTCGTGCAGATCCTGAACCGCCGTTCGAAGAATAATCCTGCTTTGATCGGTGAACCGGGTGTCGGTAAGACGGCAATTGCAGAGGGCCTTGCGGTGAAGATCGCCAATGGCGAAGTCCCGCAGAAACTCCTGAATATGTCTGTGTATCTGCTGGATATGACGGCGATGGTGGCCGGAACCCAGTTCCGTGGACAGTTCGAGAGCCGCATGAAGAATGTGGTCGATGAAGCGCGGAAGAATCAGGATGTGATCCTGGTTATCGATGAGATGCATAATATCATGGGGGCCGGTGATGCAGAGGGTGCCATGAATGCCGCAAATATATTGAAACCTGCGCTGGCGAAAGGTGAGATCCGAGTCATCGGATCGACGACGCTGGATGAATACCGTCGTCATATTGAGAAAGATTCGGCACTGGAGCGCCGGTTCCAGAAGGTGATTATCGAAGAACCTTCGGTAGACGACAGCATCGAGATCCTTAAAGGAATCCGCGATTACTACGAGAAACACCATTTCGTTACCTATCCGGACGACGTGATCGAATATGCGGTCCGCATGTCTTCGAGGTATATAACGGACAGGTATCTTCCGGATAAGGCCATTGATATTCTCGATGAGGCCGGATCTCGCGCGAATCTGGAAGAAGTGCGTCTGGTCAACCTTCAGAATATGAAGAATGAGTATGATATGCTCGAGAAAGAAGTGAAGAAGATCGAGGCACGGATCGAGATGTCGGCGACTCCGGAAGAAATCGAGAAAGAGAAACTGTATGAGAAGCAGGCAGAGAAGAAATCTCGTGTGCTTCGACTGGAGAAAGAAATCGAATCTCTCGAGGATGAGCTGAAGCCGACGATTATTACGATGGAAGATATTTCGCGTGTGATCGAGATGTGGACGGGTATTCCTGTCAAGCGTATCTCCGAGTCTGAATCGGAACGGCTCCTTCATCTGGAGGATCGTCTTCATGAGCGTGTGATCGGTCAGGAAAAGGCTGTAAGTGCGCTTGCCCGAGCGATCAGAAGAAACCGCTCGGGATTCGGCAAGAAACATAAGCCGTCTTCGTTCATTTTCGTCGGTCCTACCGGCGTGGGTAAGACCGAGCTGGTGAAAGCTCTCGCCGAGGCGATGTTCGCCCGTGAAGATGCGCTGATCCGTGTGGATATGTCTGAATTCATGGAGGCGCACACCGTAAGTAAACTGATCGGATCGCCGCCGGGCTATGTCGGCTACGATGACGGCGGACAGCTGACCGAACGGGTAAGAAGAAAGCCTTATTCGGTAGTGCTTTTTGACGAGATTGAGAAAGCGCATCCCGATGTCTTTAACATGATGCTGCAGATCCTCGACGACGGGCGTCTGACGGACAGCCACGGCCGTCTTGTGAACTTCGAGAATACGATCATCATCATGACCAGTAATGCCGGTACGTCTCTTAAGGCGAACGGATTCGGCTTCACCGGTGATGACCACATCGCGCTTGAGAATCGTGTGAATACCGCGCTGAAAGAGCAGTTCCGTCCGGAGTTCCTGAACCGTGTGGATGAGATCGTGATCTTCAGCGAGCTCAATAAGGAGGAGATCCGGAAGATCGTGGATCTGATGCTGAAGGAGGTATCTGCGCAGCTAAAGGAGAAGGGGATCGCCTTCTCGGTATCGGAAGCGGCGAAGGATCAGCTTGCGAAGGAAGGATACGATCCTAAGTATGGGGCCAGACCGCTTCGTAAGACGATTCAGAAGAGACTTGAAGATCCGCTTGCGGATATGTTCCTCATGGGTAAGTTCAAGAAGGCGGAGAAAGTCACTGTGGGCTACCGAAAAGAGTCGTTTACTTTTGATGTGAAAGAACGAAAAGAGAATGAGGAATAGTCGTAAGAGTAAAAAGAAGAAGGGAAGACAAGGGCGTAAGGCAGACCCTGTCTGGGATCTTCGGAGTATAAGGAAGTATTCATGGGATACGACTTTCCGAAAGGGATGGAAGTCATGGCTTGCTATGGTAGCAGTCTGCTTCCTTTTCTCTTTTGTTGGTGTTTCTTCGGCGGAGCAGACGAAGGGTATCGATTATTTCGACAGCTTCATCAGTGCGGAAGATGAGGATTATGAACAGAATATCGACTATCTTAAGGAATATGTAATGGGGCGGAAGGTCATAAAAGACCTTCCTGAAACGGCGAGATCCGGAATGGCCGGATCGATCGAGTTCCTGTCGCGAAGTAATATCTGGGTGATCCGTGCGCTGGCGTCGAATGCGGCCTACTTCGAGAGAAATCCCGGTGAGGTGATCGTAAACCTGCTGATCATCGGATTAATTATGTTGGTCGTGCGCTTCTTCATCCAAAATGCGATGAAGGTCGGGCTTTTCCGGTTTGCAATGGAGAACCGTCAGCAGGAGAGGGTTCGGTTCCGAAGGATATTTACACCGTTTCATTTTCGGACGATCCCGAATGTCATATGGGTCATGTTCCGCTACTATCTGGAGGTTTTCCTGTGGTCGCTTCTGCTGGGTGTGCCCGGTATCTGGAAGGCTTTCCAGCTTGCGGAAGTTCCGTATATATTGGCAGAGAATCCGAAAGTGCCATGGAAAGAGGCGAAGAGACTCTCGAAGGAGATGACTTCCGGATATAAGTGGAAGATGTTTGTTGCCAAGCTGTCCTATATCTATATCTGGTTATTGCGGCTCATACCGGTTGCCGGTATTCTGGTTGCGGTGCCGCTCGATGAGCAGCTCGACAGCGAGATGTATTTCGTTCTCCGCAACCGTGCCGAAATCCGAAGTCCGTATCTGGTGGAGAGTGCTTTTGCCGATGCACCGTACATAAAGAAAGCAAACCGGAAGAAGGGGAAGCTTACTACAGTTCCTGAACCGGAGTATGTACTTGACGACGTAAATACGAAGACAGCGCATAAAACCGGACAGTTCCATCTTGACTACAGCCTGACGGATGTGGTGTTCCTGTTCTTCGTGTTCTGTCTCATCGGGTATGTATGGGAGGTTACTTACTGGTTCGTCAATCACGGAGTACTCGTTAACCGTGGAACGCTTTACGGGCCTTGGATCCCGATCTACGGCTGCGGTGGACTGGCCATTGTTCTGCTTCTTGACCGGTTTAAGGAAAAGAAGATCAAGCTCTTTCTGATGACGATGCTGATCTGCGCGATCCTCGAATATGCGGCTAGTTTCGCACTGGAGTTTATCTTTAACTCCTCATACTGGGACTATAAGCACATGCTGATCAATGTGAATGGCCGCATTTGCCTGGCGGGCCTTCTGGCCTTTGGGGTCGGCGGCTTGTTCGGTGTTTATATCGCAGCGCCTGCAATCAGCCGTGCGGCAGGCCATTTCTCGAAAAGAACGCAGAATACCGTTGCAATCGTGCTGCTTTCACTGTTTGCGATCGATCTTGTCTGCTGTGCACTGTTCGGATTTAATGCGGGAACAGGCGTCGGTGGCGTGATTACCTGATTCTTTGCTTTCGTAGCCGATATTCTGTGATTCGGGCTTTCAGGAACGGTAGCTCGCGTTGATCTTTACGTAGTCATATGTAAAATCACATGTCCACATACGGTCGTTATACTCGCCATCGTTCAGCTCGATGCGGATCAGAATGTCATGCTCGGAGAGCTTCTCCTTCGCGACATCCTCGTCGAAAGGAAGGGCAACGCCATTCTCATAAACCGGAAGACCACTCAGGAACATGCTGATCTTATCCGGATCGATATCTGCGCCGGAATAACCAAGAGCGGTGATGAAACGTCCGCAGTTCGCGTCCTGACCGAAGATGGCGGTCTTGCAGAGCGGGGAACGGCAGATGGAAAGAACGCAGAGATAGGCATCGTTCGGTGTCTTCGCACCGTTGACCTCGACCTCGACGAGCTTGCTTGCGCCTTCGCCGTCAGAGGCGATCATCTTCGCCAGATCGAAGCATAGAGCATGGAATGCTTCCTTAAAGGTTAAGTACTCTTCGGAATCCATCTCGATTACAGGTGTCTCGGATGCGCCGTTGGCGAGGATCACGACCATGTCGCACACGGAAGTGTCGCCGTCGACGGAGACACGGTTATAGGTATCCTTGACGTTCTCGCTGATCATGGACTGCAGGACATTCTGAGGTATGTTCGCGTCCGTGGTGAACACACTGATCATCGTAGCCAGGTTCGGGTGGATCATACCGGAACCCTTGGCAATAGCGGCAATGGTGATTTCTTTCCCGAAGATGCTGACGGTCGCGGCGACTTCCTTCGGCTGCGTATCGGTGGTCATGATGGCTCTCTCGGCCAGGTGGCCGCATGCTTCGGAAGATGTGGCATTCTTAACAAGTGCCGGAATGGCCTCGGTGATTTTATCAAGGGGAAGACGGGATCCGATGACGCCGGTGGAGGCGGTGAGGATCTCTTCGGAAGTTACGCCGAACTCGGATGCAACGGCAGAGGCCATGGCGGTTGCATCATTTTCTCCCTCGGTGCCGACACAGGCATTGGCGTTTCCGCTGTTGATGACGATGCCGCGTACCTGTTCTCTGGATTTGATGATCGAGATCGAACGGGTCAGGGAATGGCCTTTCACGAGATTTCTGGTATAGACGCCTGCGACATAGGCAGGGCGGTCTGAACCAATGAAGGACAGGTCCGGATTTCCGTTCGGCTTCAGCCCGGCGTGAACACCGTTGGCGATAAAGCCCTTCGGAAGTGTAATATATGCGTTTTCGATCTCCATGAGAATCACCTCTGTTTCATATGTGTAGGAGCATTATACCATAGATAACAAAAATAAGTGCTTGACATATGGGGGAAGAAAACATTATAATTTCGTAGTGCCTTTTGGGAGAGACTTGGTGGGATTAGCTCAGTTGGTTAGAGCGCTTGTTTGTGGCACAAGAGGTCATGGGTTCGACTCCCATATCCCACCCCACCAATTCCCTCTAGGGAGTCAATGGGGTATAGCCAAGCGGTAAGGCACGGGACTTTGACTCCCGCATTCGTAGGTCCGAATCCTGCTACCCCAGCCATATGGTTCACTAGCTCAGTCGGTAGAGCACTTGACTTTTAATCAAGGGGTCTGGAGTTCGAGCCTCCAGTGAGCCACCACAGTAAATGAGTTTATCCGGATCGTTGAGGTCCGGATATTTTTTGCCTCTAAAGTAATATTGTGATAATACTGTAACCGTTGTTCAACATAGCTCTGATACTATATGCTTGAATACATATATGAGGTGAAGGTATACCTTTATGTTAAGAAAACTAAAACCGGGAACAGCCAGAATGCTTGCAAGAACGTGTGCAGCGGCGATTTCGTGCGCATGTCTTCTGACGGCTGTTCCTACAGAAGGAAGGATTCTGGCAGACCCGGTCGAAAGTGCAGAAACCGGTTCGGCAGATCCTTCTAATACAACAAACGGAGAAGAGACACCAGGCAGCTCGAATCCCGGTGAATCGTCCGGATCCGGACAGTCTTCGGAATCCGGCAAGCCCTCGGAGGCGAGTAAACCATCAGATTCGAGTAAACCTTCTTCGTCCGGCCAATCATCTGAATCCAGTAAACCTTCCGAGTCAAGTAAACCTTCTGAGTCCAGTAAGCCCTCGGAGGCGAGTAAACCTTCCGAATCCAGTAAGCCTTCGGAGTCCAGTAAGCCATCGAAATCGAGCAAACCTTCGGAGTCGAGTAAACCGTCCGAGTCCAGTAAGCCTTCTGAGACAAGTGAGCCGACAGAATCGACTCAGCCGTCGGAGCCGGTTAGTACAGAAAATGCCATCATTATTGTGGATAGTGCGAATGTCAGGAATAATCCGGGTACCGTCAATACCACAGTCATCGGTGTAGTCCGCAATGGTAAGAAGGTGACGGCAGGAGAGGTGGTTACGCTTTCCGGAGATCCTTCGGGCAGTAACGTATGGTGTAAGATCGAATTTACCGATGAGAACGGAGAAAAGAAAACGGGTTATGTGGTAAATGATTTTCTTGCGAAGGACATGGATGTTACCGGTGACGAAGCATTCGAGAATGAAATATCCGGTTTCCCGGATGACTATAAGCCGTATCTCCGTTCGCTTCACAGCGCACACCCGAACTGGCATTTCCGCCCGATGCTGATCGAAAGAACCTTCGAAGAGACGGTGACAAGAGAGTCGAGACTTGGTGTCAGCCTGATTTACAGTACCTGTAATGACTCGTGGAAGTCCATGGAAGAAGGTGCTTACGACTGGCAGACAGGTGAATTCATCGTATATGACGGTAAAATGTGGGTCAATGCCGCAAAGCCTGTAGTGTCCTATTACCTCGATCCCCGAAATATGCTGGGAGAACAGTCTGTGTTCCAGTTTCTGGATCTGTCCTATGATCCGCAGTATCAGACGATCGATTCGGTTCAGGGTCTTCTGAACGGAACGTTTATGCAGTCCGATCTGATCCCCAATATGGATGCGACGGCTGAGATTTCTTATGCGGAGGCGTTTATGCTTGCTGCCGATACCAGCGGAGCGAATCCGGTGTTCCTGGCGGCAAAAGTCCTGCAGGAAGTCTCGATAGACGGGAGTAACTCCACTTCGGGTAATTACTTCTCGGATCACTATAACAGACAGTATACGGATCTTTATAACTACTATAATATCGGTGCTTCCTCAGATGCGGATCCTGTGGCAAAAGGACTGGCCTTCGCGAGGGACGGTTCTTCGAATCCGGATATCAATAACCGGTTGCTTCTGCCTTGGACGACAAGGATCCGTTCCATCGTGGGCGGAAGTGTTTTTATCGCGAACGCCTATATCAACGTCGGTCAGAATACGACCTATCTGATGAAATTTAATGTGAATCCGAGCGATTCCTCCCAGTTTGGTAATCATCAGTATATGACCAATATCCAGGGTTCGTTCTACGAAGCGAAGAAGATGTATAACGCATATTCCAAGGCAGGGATCCTGGATATGAATATGGTTTTCTCGATACCTGTGTACAAGGAACTTCCGGAATCTCCGTCACTTCTTCCGAGAGAGGCCGGTAACCCGAACGACTATCTGCGTGAACTGTCGATCGACGGCTATCTTCTGACCCCACAGTTCGATGCGATGAATTGTCAGGAGTATTCGCTGGTTGTTTCTGCTTCCTGCACGTCGGTGAATATCCATGCTGTAGCGGCTTCGGACAAAGCTTCGGTTACCGGTGACGGCGTCATCGAACTTGGCGACGGTGTCAATACTATCTCTGTCATGGTTACGGCTGAGAACGGATCGTCCCGTGTATATACGCTGAATATTGCGAGAAATACGGAAGCGTATGATAACTACTTCCATACTTCGCTCGTGAATGAGGAGAACTTCTTCAGTGGCATCGACCCGGAGTCTACCGTCGCCGATGTAAAAGCACTCTTCGAGATGAATGAAGGTTTCTCGCTTGTTTACTATAATATGAATGGTATGGATAAAGACGACACCACGAAAGTGAATACGGGTGACCTCATTCAGATTCTCGACGCAGAAGGGAAGACCGTCTATATCGGATCGCTCTTTATCCGGGGCGACGCCAACTGTGACGGGAAGATCAGTTCGGCTGACCTGACGCTGATCGCGCACTTCATCCTTGGCGACGGTTCTCTGTCTGAGGCGGGAAAACATGCTGCGGATGCGAATAAAGATGGAAAAGTCTCGGCCGCAGATCTGACTTTGATCTCGAGACACATTCTGCAGGAAGGGCAGATCGTACAGTGATATAATGAATCGGGTCGGATCCGAAAGGGAAGATTCTCTTAGGATCCTTCTTCGAAAGAACGGAAGGAATATGTGTTTATGATTACTAAGTGTAAGACGATTCTTGGAAGAGGTGTTTCGATACTTGCTTCGGCAGTGCTTCTCCTGGGTATGATCCAGGGCGGGAAAGTCATGGCGGATCCGTCTGCGGGATTGAGCAAGAACGGCAGTGCCGAAGTCGGAAAGACGATCAGCGTGAATGTCTCGGTGAGTGGAGACGGTCCTTACGGCGGATTTGACGGAAGTGTCGACTACGACAGCTCCTATCTCGAACTTCAGAGCATCTCGGCCGGGAACTACGGTGCCGCTAATTTCGGTAAATCCGGCTCCCACTTCCTTGACTACAACTGTAATATCCCGTCCGGCTCCACGATCGTTGTGATCGAGTTTAAGTGCCTGCAGGAAGGCAGCACCACGGTTTCGGTCAGTCTGAATGTTTCCAGCCTGGACGGTCTGGCGGACTATGGGACAGGCACTTCTGCCAATATCGATATTTCCGCTCCTGTTGTTCTCTCCGGAAACTGCTATTTAAGCTCTCTTTCGGTGGCTCCGGGTTCGTTAAGCCCTTCTTTCTCCCGTGATACCACGACATATTATGTGAAGGTGTCCGAAAGCCAGAGCTCCATCGCTGTCTCGGCGACAGCGGAACACAGCGAAGCGAGAGTGTCCTTGAATGGTGTGCAGAATGACCTTCAGAACGGTGATAATACGGTGAAGGTTACAGTCACCGCAGAAAACGGAGATACGAAGACCTATAAGATCATCGTCACGAGAGGTACTCCGACGCCGACGCCGGAGCCATACCCGCTGATCGAAACAGACGGTATCAGTTATACGATCCTGGAACCGGGTTCTCTGGAGACTGTCCCCAGCGGATTCTCCTGGTCTGAGACGACTTATAAGTCGAAGAAGGTGCCTTGTCTGGTCGGACCGGATGGAACCCTCCTGATGTGGCTTCTTTCTGATTCCGGAAATGGACTGTACCGCTACGATTTCGACAATCAGACTGTATCGCCGGTTTATGACTACAGTGCGGAAGCTTTTTCCATGATATTCCTTCCGTTTCCTGCAGATTTTGTCAGTCCGAACGGTTTTGAGAAGACGACTTTCCTCTATAACGAGCACGAAGTAGAGGCTTTTAGAAATAAGGAACACCCTGAGCAGCCGCTTCTGGTCTATCTTCTGGATGCAGAAGGTCACGAGGGCCTGTATTATCTGGATGAGAAAACGAATCTGATCCTGCCTTTCCGTGGAGACATCGCAGAGCTGATCGCGACTCCGACGCCTCTTCCTACGGATACGCCGACACCTTCGCCTTCGCCGACGCCGGGAATAACGATCACTCCTTCTCCGACGGTGGCAGAGGTGACATCCGGATCGGAGACGAACGGTTATAAGATCGCTACGATTGCACTCGGAGCCGCCTGTGCAGCGCTCCTTGCAGCACTTGTTGTTCTTCTGGTACTTCGGAATAAGGACAGAAACAATAATGAGGAAGACTATGCGGATGAGGAACCGGATGAGAAGAACGATTCCGAATCAGAATCTTCGACAGCAACAGAAGAAGGCGACCATTACTATCAGTTCGGCGATGAACCGGAGATGAGACGACCGGGGGCCCGTCAGGCCGGATCGGTTGAGCCGGATAAGAAAGAAGAACCGGTACCGGATTTCCCGGAATTCCCGGATAAGAAACCGGAGCCATTCGAGCAGACCGTTGTTCCGACACCGAAGATCAAGGTCATCGGATCAAAGAAGAAAGATACACCTTCGATTGACGGTAAGACAGAGGATACTCCTTCTATCGAAGGAAATGAGACGGATACACCGGCCATCGAGGGCAGTAAGGATGAGCGGCCTGCCATCGAAGGGGAGGATCTCCCGAAGATCGAGGGAACGGATGCACCGGATCTGGACGTCAGTGATTTCGCCCAGCAGGCCCCGGAAGTCGAGAAACGTCCGGACATCGAAGAGAATTCTTCTTCCGATGACAAGGAGAATAAGGGAGTTGAGGCCGATGAGGAGAAGCCGGATGAGGCTTCTTCGGATGACCAGGGTTCTGATAAAGATTCCGGAAGTGATACGGATCTTCGACGATGGCCAGATTTGAGATCGATAAACCCGATAAGCATGCAGTGGCTGCCATAAGGACAGACAGGCTTGTACTCTCTGTGTACAAGCCTTCTGCCGCCTATGCGGTCACTGACTATCTTGTGAGGAACAGAGCTTTTCACAAGGAATTCAGTCAGAGACAGAAAGAGATTTACTATACAGAGAAAGAGCAGAAGCGCTATATGCGCTATGATCTTAAGATGTTTAACGAGAGTACGCAGGTGGGGTTCTGGATCACGAAGATCGGTGAACCGGAGCGTGTGATCGGAAGACTTTCATTCTATGGGATTATCGGAGGAGCGATGAATTCGACCTTCGTCGGTTACCATCTCGATGAGAATGAGCAGGGGAAGGGCTATATGAAAGAGGCGCTTCTTGCCGGATGTGAGTTCATGTTCCAATACTATAGGATCCATAGAATCGAGGCGGATATTCTTCCCAGGAATGAGAGATCCATCTCTGTTGTGAATAAGTGCGGATTTATTAAGATGGGATATAACGTCCGGTTTATGGAAATAGATGGGCGTTATCAGGATCATGTGATGTACGTAAAACTCAATCCCAAGGTCGAAAACGTAACATGATTGTAAAAAACGTTTGCAATTCTTTCTAAAGAATGGTGTACTATTAAATTAGGCATTATGAATGATCCCGATAAAGGAGCGTGTCCTATGAAAAAATCTTCGATTATAGTTAAGGTTCTTGCTTTTTCCATGACTTGTGTCATGTTATTCTCTTTTGCAGCTTGTGGAAAGAAGGATAAAGACGATGATGACGAGACGGCTGCTCCATCTTCATCTGCTACCGAGACCACGCCGATGGTAACGGTTCCGACGACGGAAGCGACGACGACTCTGATGGAGTACGGTTCTACGATCCAGCCGAATAACGAGGAAGTCAAGTGGACCGAGACGGCAATGGAAGCGAAGGTCATGTATGTCCACATTAACGATGGTTATCTTAAGATCCGTAAGGGACCTGGTACGGACTTTGAGCAGATTGGTACACTGACTGCCGGAATGGAGGTCATCGTTGTTGCGAAGACCGATAACAACTGGTATAAGCTTGAAGATGGCTTCTATGTATCCGGTGATTATATTTCTGCGACACCGTGATACCGGTCTTTTTGAGACATTCGGGAGCATCTTGAAATTTGTTGTAGACAATCCGAATTTCGTGTAGTATTATATTTTCTGCAAGTTTTGCGGAAGTAGTCCGCAGAACTACATGCGGGTGTAGTTCAATGGTAGAACTTCAGCCTTCCAAGCTGACCACGTGGGTTCGATTCCCATCACCCGCTCCACAAATGACGGCCTTCTGGTCGTCATTATTTAAAAACGCGTGGGTCCATAGCTCAGCTGGATAGAGCAACAGCCTTCTAAGCTGTGGGCCGGAGGTTCGAATCCCCCTGGGCTCACCAGAATCTGACCATCCGAAGCAGGATGGTCTTTTTCTTTCTCGGACAGAAATCCGTTTTCTACGACGAAAATAAGCTTCTGAGAAATATAAATCGACAAAAATCCTAAATTTAGTAGTATTTGTCGACGGATGCCACATGATGTTGTGGTATAATTTTATGGATTATAATTGGATGAGGTTATATATATGCCAAGTAAATCTTCGTATGGTAACGATACTATTACCGCGCTGAAGGGCGCGGATCGTGTCAGGAAACGCCCGGGTGTTATTTTCGGATCGGATGGCCTGGAGGGCTGCGAGCACTCTTTCTTCGAGATCTTAAGTAACTCGATCGATGAGGCGAGAGAAGGATATGGTAACCGGATCGAGGTGGTCCGGTATAAGGATGGTTCGATTTCGGTCGAGGATTTCGGCCGTGGTATCCCGCTCGACTATAACACCAAAGAAGAACGTTTCAACTGGGAACTGGTCTATTGTGAACTGTATGCCGGTGGTAAGTATAATAACGATACGGGTGAGAGCTATGAGTTCTCCCTCGGTCTAAATGGTCTCGGTGCCTGTGCGACGCAGTACTCGTCCGAGTATTTCGACGTGACGGTCTTCCGTGACGGGTTTAAGTATAGCCTTCACTTCGAGAAGGGTGAGAATATTGGCGGCCTTCTGAAGGAGCCGACCCGGTTTAAGAGAACCGGTACGATCCAGAAGTGGAAGCCGGACAGAGAGGTGTTCACGGATATCAATATTCCGTTGGATTCCTTTCTTCAGATCCTGAAGCGTCAGGCTGTTGTCAATAGTGGTGTGACGTTCCTTCTTAAGGATGAGGAAAGCGGGGAGGAGTATACTTTCTGCTATCCTTCCGGTATCGAGGGTTATGTAGCGGAATTCAGCGGCGAGAAGGGTTTGTCCGCACCGGCATCCTTCGATGGTACAGGCCGTGGGCGTGACCGTGCGGATAAGACCGATTATAAAGTGAAGTGTCAGGTGGCGTTCTGCTTCAATAACGAGGTGAATGTTCTCGAGTATTACCATAACTCCAGTTTCCTCGAGCATGGCGGTGCGCCGGATAAGGCTGTGAGATCCGCTTTTACGGCAGAGATCGATAAGCAGATCCGTGCGAGAGACAAGTATAAAGCGAATGAAAGCAAGATCGTGTTCCAGGATATTGCGGACAGCCTGATCCTTGTCACGAGTTCCTTCTCGACGCAGACGAGCTACGAGAACCAGACGAAGAAGGCCATTACGAATAAGTTTATCCAGGATTTCATGACTGAACTGATCCGACAGAAGCTGGAAGTGTGGTTTATCGAGAATAAGCCGGAAGGTGACCGTGTCATCGAGCAGATCCTGATCAATAAGCGTTCCCGTGAGAATGCGGAGAAGACGAGGCTGAACGTTAAGAAGAAACTGATGGGCAGCATCGATATAAACAACCGTGTGAAGAAGTTCGTGGACTGCAGAACAAGGGATGTGGCGCAAAGAGAGCTCTATATCGTAGAGGGTGACTCGGCGTTAGGTTCCTGTAAGATGGGGCGCGATGCGGAATTCCAGGCGATCATGCCGGTTCGTGGTAAGATCCTCAACTGTCTGAAGGCCGACTATCCGACGATCTTTAAGAGTGAGATCATTACGGATCTGGTGAAGGTACTGGGCTGCGGCGTGGAGATCCAGACCAAGCATAACAAGGATCTGTCCTCTTTCGATCTGTCGCTTCTTAGATGGAATAAGGTCATTATCTGTACCGATGCCGATGTCGACGGATTCCATATCCGCACCTTGATACTGGCCATGATCTTCCGATTGATGCCGACACTGATTGCAGAAGGGAAGGTATTTATCGCGGAATCCCCCTTGTTCGAGATCACGTATCGGAATAAAGGGGAAGAGAAGACGATGTTCGCCTACAACGAGAAAGAAAAAGCGGATATCCTCCAGAAGTATCCACCGGAGAAGTGTACACTTCAGCGTTCGAAAGGTCTTGGTGAGAATGAGCCGGAGATGATGTGGGAGACGACGATGAATCCGGTTACGAGACGTCTGATAAAGGTCATGCCGGGCGATGAGCAGGCTACGATGGATACGTTCGAACTCCTGCTGGGAGATAATCTTGCCGGACGTAAAGAACATATCGAGCGCGACGGTCACCTGTATCTTGAGATGCTGGACGTAGATTAATGCAAATCACCGTTCCCTGAAGATGGGGACCCGGGAAATGAAATCTGTAAGAAGAGAGAAAGAATATGGCAAGAAAGAGTAAGAAAGAAAATAGCGAGATGCCGGAGAAGAATTCCCTGAAGAACCAGTCCCAGGGGCTTCCGCCGTCTCCGCCGACACTTCAGAATATTAATGATACGCTGGAGAGCAATTTCATGCCGTATGCGATGAGTATCATCGTGTCGCGTGCCATTCCGGAGATCGACGGATTTAAGCCTTCACACCGTAAGCTTCTTTATACGATGTATAAGATGGGGCTTCTGACCGGAAACCGGACGAAGTCCAGTAACGTAGTCGGCCAGACCATGAAACTGAATCCGCACGGCGATATGGCGATCTATGAGACGATGGTCCGTCTGGCCCGAGGGAACGGTGCACTACTGCATCCTTATGTGGATTCGAAGGGTAACTTCGGTAAGCAGTATTCCCGCGATATGCAGTATGCGGCACCCCGATATACGGAGGTCAAGCTGGAGAAGCTCTGCGAGGAACTCTTCCGGGGCCTGGATAAGAATGCTGTAGATTTCGTCGATAACTATGACGGCACGATGAAGGAGCCGGTCCTGCTTCCTGCGTCCTATCCATCTATCCTCGTAAACAGCAATCAGGGTATTGCCGCCGGTATGGCTTCGAATATCTGCTCCTTTAACATTAAGGAAGTTTGTGAGGCTACGATCGCGTATATGAAGGATCCGACTTCGGATATTCTCGAGATCATGCCCGCACCGGATTTCCCCGGTGGAGGAATTATTCTCTATGACGAAGCGTCCATGCGTGGCATCTACGAGACGGGCCGCGGTCCGATCCGAATCCGCTCGAAGTATTTCTCCGATAAGAGCAATAACCTTATCGAGGTTACAGAGATCCCGTATACGACTACGGCAGAAGCGGTGATCGATGAGATCACGGAACTGGTCAAGACGGGCAAGGTCAAGGAAATCAATGATGTCCGTGATGAGACGGACCTGGACGGCCTGAAGATCTGCATCGAGTGCAAACGCGGTACAGATCTGGATGCGCTGATGACGAAGCTCTTCCGTTTCACGAGTCTGGAAAACACGTTCTCCTGTAACTTTAATGTCCTGATCAACGGATATCCTCGTGTTATGGGCGTGACACAGCTTCTGGCTGAGTGGGTAGTCTGGAGAAGAGCCTGCCAGAAGAGGGAAGTCGTCTATGAGATGGATAAGAAGAAGGATAAGCTCCATCTTCTCGATGGTCTTGCCAAGATCCTGCTTGATATCGATAAGGCGATCGCGATCATCCGGAATACGGAACTGGAGGCGGATGTTGTTCCGAACCTGATGAAAGGCTTCGATATCGACAGCTTGCAGGCGGAGTATGTAGCCGAGATCAAACTCCGTAACATCAACCGCCAGTATATCCTGAACCGGACGGCGGACCGTGAGAATCTTGAGAAGGAGATCAAAGATCTCGAAGACATTATCAGTAAGCCGAAGCGCCTCGATGACCTGATCATCAAGGGACTGGAGAATGTAGCGAAGAAGTATGGTCAGGCTCGCCGTACTGAACTTCTTAAGGCGGAGGAGGCGGCGACTTTCAGTGCCTCGAATATGATCGAAGACTATAAGCTGAAGCTTTTCCTGTCGGATCATGGATATATTAAGAAGATCGCGCTGACGTCACTTCGTAATGCAGGCGACCTGAAGATCAAGGATGATGACGAGATCATCATGGAGCTTGAGGGTACGAATAAGTCGGAGATCCTGTTCTTCTCGGATAAGGCGAACTGCTATAAGATGAAAGGGTTCGAGCTTCCGGATACCAAGCCGAGTGAATATGGCGGATACCTTCCGAACCTTCTCCAGATGGAAGACGGCGAGAAGATCATTTTCATGCATGTGGTGGATGAGTTTAAGGGTAATATCCTATTCTCGTTCCAGAACGGTAAGATCAGTAAGATCCCGCTTTCCGCCTATGAGACGAAGCAGAACAGAAAGAAACTGATCCATGCATATAGCGATATCTCGCCGATCGTCTGTATCCACTACCTGACGGAAGACGTGACCATGGCAGCGTTCTCGAATCTTCGGAAGGCAATCGTATTCGATACGAAGCTGATTCCTCTGAAGACGACACGTTCCTCGCAGGGTGTACAGGTTCTGACCAGTAAGAAGAACAGCGTCATGACAGAAGTGAAACGTGTGGAAGAGACAGGCTTTACGGATCCGGAATACTATCGTGTCCGCACCCTTCCGGCTATCGGGTATTATCTGAAAGAAGATACGATCGAGGACAGACAGTTGACACTTGGTGATCTGTGATTCATGATAGAGGTCGCAGAGATGAAACGAGAGGAAAAGACTGACATATGATGGAATTCGGCGGCAATTCAGTATCGATGGAAAGACCCCGTTCGATCGGAACGTGGGTCATGATCGGTCTGGGTATCGCTTGTCTTGTTGCTATGTTCATCTCGATGGTCTTCGTCAGTCGGGATACCCGGCGTCTGGCCGGCGTTATGCCGGGGTTTAATGCGGCGCTTGAGAAACGCGATTATGCGAAAGCTCTGGAAATGTACCGGGATCTGAATGACATCATCATCAACCGCGATCCCGGCGATAACAGTGATTTTGCCGGAGAATACGAGATCCTGACTGAAATGGAAGCGAAGGTGAACGAGCGCGTCCTTCTGATCGAGAATCAGATACGATATGACCGATATACACCAACGGCTGACGATATAGCTTTCTTAGAGGGACTCAGTGAGCTGACCGGAGCGAGAATGACGATCTGGCTGACCGGGCTGTGTGAGGAATTCCTCCTGGGATCGATCGAGAAACCGACACTGATGTTCATATTCGAACAGCTTGAGGGACTGAGTAATCTTTCTGCCGCCGCGCGACCTCTGCGGGCAGAGGTCGATCAGATCGAGATGTCACGAGGCGATGTGCAGAATGCGGAAGAGCTCTTCGCAAATGAGGAGTATATCGAGGCAGTGGAACGGTATGAGTATGTACTCACGACCTCGGAAGGCTTTGTGCATGATTTCGCTCAGAATCGTCTTGAAGAGTGTAAGAACGAGATGTACCAGCCCATGATGCGTATTGCGGATCATATGCTGGCGAATTTCCAGTACTATTCGGCGGAGAAGCTCCTTTCCGATCTGGCGAGGATCTTCCCGGAGGATCAGATCATCCAGTCGAACCTATATATGGCGACATCGAATACGTCTCCGTGTGCAACCTATACAGGTCCTGTCGAGGTGATCTGTGTGAAACCGCTGATCGCTGATACGAAGGTCGCCTTCGAAGTAAACTATGTTTCTTCTACGGATGCGTATTATCTGACCACTTCGGAGTTTAAGGCAATACTCGAAAGCCTGTATGCGAAGGGCTTCTGCCTCATCGACCCGACATCGATGGCCGATATGTCGAATAGTGGATTTCTGAATGTGCAGGAGATCACGATCCCGCAGGATAAGAAACCTCTGGTGATCATTCTCGAGGATTTCTCCTACACGGCGACACGTGAGAAGATCGGCATGTGCTCCAGACTGGTATTGAACGATGTGGGGCAGGTCTGCGGTGAGTACCTGAGTTCCAGCGGACAGACAGTGGTCAGCCGCGGAAGTGAAGCGATCGGCATTCTCGACGCTTTTGTAGAGGCGCACCCGGATTTTTCCTATAACGGCGTGAAGGGTGTCATCTCTCTTACCGGGTATCAGTCTATATTCGGTTATGTGACGGATATAGACCAGGTGGATGACCGGAATGCGGCACTTGAGGCGGCCGGTATGGGTACCGTTAACCTTACAGATAAAGAAATCGAGACCAACCGAACCACGGTTCTTGCGATCCTTGATAAATTGAAGGACTCGGGATGGATGATGGCATCGTCCACTTATGGATTTATAAACGCGAATCACTGTGAGATCGGAACCATCGAGAACGACACGGAGAAATGGCTGTCGCAGGTCGGTTCGCTGACCGGTCCGGTGTCGATCCTGGTCTATCCGAACGGCGATTTTATCCGCGGTTCAGATCCGAGGTGTGTCTATCTGAAAGAGCAGGGGTTCCGTATTTTCTTCGGTGTCGGCCCGACGCCCTATTATACTTTCGGCGATAATTATTTGTATTTCGACAGATGTATGCTGACGGGAGATACATTGAGGAATGTGGATTATTCCAGACTATTTGACAAGGATGAAGTGTACGATGGAAGTAGAAAGAAGAGCTAGTAAGAGATGGATCATGTACGTGGTCCTTGTTCTGATCGTTATGTGCCTTCTCGGAGGATGCATGAGTCTTCTCATTCCGAGAGGGCGGAACTACGATTATATCAAGGTTACGAATGCGAAAGAATTGTTCACTGTAATCAACGACACGCTGTATAAATTCGAAGAAGAACTTCATATTCAGACTTCCTCCTATAATGATTTTATGAATATGTGGAACGAACTTGACGGGCAGTTCGCCCTGCACTCTGCGTTCCGCGAGAAAGATGTCAAGATCTCGTATATGGAGAAAGGCGGCGTCTGTAAGACGGATATCCAGATGAAACTCAATTCCTGCGGACAGGCGATGCAGTATCTGTACGCGAAGAATGTTAAGAAGTATCCGACGAAAGAGGCAGAAGAGGTGGGTGAAGCCCTCCTAGAAGTGCGTGATTCCATTATTACGGATACGATGACGGAAGAGGAGAAGGTCAAGAAGATCCATAACTACTTGATCACACACTGTGAGTATGCACTGGATGGGGATGTTACCTATTATTCGAATACGTTTGTACTTCTTACCGAGGGAAAAGCACAGTGCCAGGGATATTCCGAGGCGTTTGCGGCGCTGTGCCTCCTTAGTGGCATCCAGTGCAGAGTGATATCGGGTAATTCCACGTTCGCCTACGGTGATGGCGCGCATGCCTGGTGCCAGGTAAATGTCGGATACATCTGGTATCATGTTGATGTTACCTGGGATGATCCGATCCCGGATTCGGCGAATATGGTCCGTTATGATTTCTATCTAAAGGGCGATATGACGATGGATCTGACACACGACTGGAGTGAGTATTACGAGCCGTGTTATATCGATTATGTGTTATGAACTTTGAATATTGTATTACGAATTTGTGATATTTATTCTTTTAACTAGACGATTAAAAAGTATAACACTATAATAACAATAGGTTCATTTTGGAGGTGCGAAATGGCGAAGATAGATAAATTAAACGATTTTATCGTGGAAGAGAAGATCATCTGGCAGGATAAGAAGAGAATCCTCGGTATGCCGATCAGCTTTACGAAATATTCTTTCAGCGAGAACCGGCTCTTTATCCAGAAGGGTTTCTTCAGAGTTGTGAAAGATGAACTTCTGATGTACAGAATCCTGGACGTCCGTCTTAAGAAGACCTTCTGGCAGCGCATCTTCAAAGTAGGTACGATTGAACTGTCGACCGCAGATAAATCTACTCCGATCATTTATCTCGAGAATATTAAGGATCCGGACCGTACTCGTGATGCATTAAGCTCAATTGCTGAGAAAGAACGTGACGAGAAGCGTGTACTGGGTAAGGAAATGTTCGGTACAGCCAATGACGGATCAATCGCACACGACAGTTTTATTGATTAATTCACGACATCGCATCGATTACGGCACGGTATGAGAAGAATACCGCGCAATGATTTCGAAAGGGTTAGACGGTGGAGACCAGGCTGGATCGTTATGAAGGTGCTCGGGAGAAGAAGATCGAGCAGCTGAAACAATTGATAAAGGAATCGAATTATATTGTTTTCCTCGGCGGGGCAGGTGTATCTACTGAGAGCGGAATTCCGGATTTCCGAAGCGGAGAAGGAATCTTCAATCAGGAGAGTGGTCTGTCTTATCGGCCTGTCGATATAATCAGTCACTCCTTTTTCGAAGCGCATCCTGAAGAATTCTTCGATTTCTACAGAAGGAAGCTCTGCTATCCGAAGGCCCGCCCGAATAAAGCCCACAAGGCTCTTGTGCGTTTGGAGAAACAGGGTAAACTGAAGGCTACGATTACCCAGAATATCGATAATCTTCATCAGATGGCGGGAAGTACGACTACGATTGAGCTTCACGGTTCTGTGTTCCGCAACTACTGCACAGAATGTAAAGAGAAGTATGATCTCAACTTTATCCTGAAGTCGAAGGGCGTCCCGCGCTGCACGAAGTGCGGCGGTATCGTCCGTCCGGACGTTGTCCTGTATGAAGAGCATCTCGAACATGAGAATATCGATAATGCAATCAAAGCAATCAAGAAAGCGGATCTTCTTATTATCGGAGGTACTTCGCTTACTGTGTATCCGGCGGCGACGTTTGCCCAGTTCCTTAAGAGCGACCGCGTGGTCATTATCAACAAGAGCTCTACATATCTGGATCTTCAGGCCATGCTGACGATTCATGACAGTATCGGTGCGGTCCTGGACGAGTCGATCTCGAAATATATACCGAGAAAGAAAACGACTGTGGCGAAATCATCTTCGAAGAATACTACTGCGGCGAAAGCTCCGGCGAAGAAGAATACTGCATCGAAGGCATCTGCTGCGACGAAACCAGCCAAGAAGCCTGCCACGGCGAAACCTGCGGCGAAGAAGTCTTCTTCGAAAACAGCATCGGCGAAGAAGACACAGCCGAAAGTAAAGAAGAAAGACTGAGCAGCGGATGAGCGAACGGGTAGAGAAACGAGATTCGGAACTTCGCGAAAGAAGCGAATCACTTGCTCAGGAGAATAAACGGATCCAGGAGAAAGAGTCCAGGCTTGCCAATCTCAGGGGTTTCAGCTTTCTGGCATGCGCGGCTCTGGTCATTCTTTATTTCTCTTTTGGCCGCCCCTGGTGGTATGTAACCGGTGCAATTCTGGCTTTTGTTCTATTTATTGTGTTTGTGATCCGTCACGGAAGGGTTCGTGCTGAAGAACTCCGGCTTTCTGTACTGATTGAGATACACAACCAGTATATCGCAAGAACGAAACATGATTTTTCCGCATTCTCGGACGATGGTGAAGATCTGAAGACGGAGAAGCACCCGTATGCCGGAGACCTTGATCTGTTCGGTGAACGATCCCTCTTTTCACTGATCAATGTCGCCCATACCGAGAATGGAAGACTTCAACTTCGAGACTGGCTTTTCTATGCTTCTTCCGAGAAGCAGGATCTGGATGCCGTTAAAGAAAGACAGAAAGCCGTCGATGAGCTTTCACGCCAGCTGCCTCTGGTGGAAGAACTGGAAGCGGTTACCAAGATCAATGTGAAGAAGAAAGGATCGCCGAAGGCCCTTCTTTATTTCATTATGTCGGGATGTGGGACTGCAGGGAAGTTGATAGCTCTCCGGGTCGCAGTAACGGTCCTCCTTTGGGCCGGTCTCATCATTTCCCTGGTTTTCGGTGGATATATGTATTTCATCCCGCTTGGGTTCATGGCCGTACAGATGCTCCTGATGGCTGTGACATATAAGAATAACGGTAAGATCTTCGATCTTGTCGAACTGTTTTATCCGGAGTTATCCGCATATTCGAATATTTTCTCTGCTCTCGAGGGTGTCGAGGTGGAGGCCCCGTACTTACGATCCGTAAAGAAGGAACTTTACGGAAACGACAAGGACGATCAGAGCGGACAGTCTGCTTCGAACCAGCTCCAGACGCTCTATCGTATCTGCCTTTTGATCCAGGCACGCATGCAGCCGCTACTGTATTTTCTTCTGAATCTTATCTCTCCCTTCGATGAGATCTGTCTGTCGCTTCTTGAGAAATGGCGTGTCCGTTCGGGAAGTACGATCCCTGAGAAACTTCAGGCGATCGGTAAATGGGAGGCGCTGATGAGCCTTTCGACACTCCGTGTGATCTATCCGGATGGATGTATTCCGTCTGTCAGCGATTCTTCTGAACCGTATTTCCGGGCAAAAGCACTGGGACATCCGCTTATTCCTCTGGATAAGCTGGTTCGTAATGACTTTACGATCGAGAAAGGCTGTGCCATGATTACGGGATCGAATATGTCCGGCAAGACCACTCTGCTTCGAACGGTCGGTATCAACATGGTTCTTGCCTTTGCAGGTGCTGCCTGCCCGGCCGAAGAACTGGAACTGTCGCTTATGAATCTTGCGGCCTCTATGCGGATCGAAGATAACCTTGGAGAGGGGGTTTCCACCTTCTACGCTGAACTTCTTAAGATTGCGAGGATCGTTGAAATATCCAGACAGGGAAGACCCCTTATGTATCTGATCGACGAGATCTTCCGGGGAACGAATTCGAAAGACCGCACAGACGGCGCATGGACAGTTCTTAAACAATTGAATAAACCGTCGATCGTCGGCATGATGTCCACCCATGATTATGAACTGTGTAAGATGAATGACAGTAACGAAGTGACATTGACGTATTATCACTTTTCTGAATATTTCGATGATGACGGCTTGCATTTTGACTACAAGTTGAAAGATGGCATGTCTACAGAGACAAATGCGCAATATCTTATGAAACTGGTCGGAATATTTGATTGAGCTATACTCACGGTCTATTGTAAAAATGCAAGAAAATGATACAATGGTTGCAAAATTGAAGAGAAAATGAGGTTTTGATATGGACTCCTATACACAGTCGGTGCATTTCTTTGGTCGATCGAATCCGGAAGAACTGGTGAGAAAGTACGGTTCTCCGCTGTTTGTTTATAATGAAGACATTCTGAGAAGACAGATGAAGAGGGTAGCGGGACTTCTGCCGAATCACCGCTTTACTTCGAACTTCTCCATTAAAACGAACTCCAATCTTACGATCCTTCGTATAGCAAATGAAGAAGGTCTTAACGCCGATGCGATGAGTCCGGGGGAGATATTTGTCCTGAAGAAGGCAGGTTTTCCGAGCGAGAGGATCTTCTATGTTTCGAATAATGTTTCGGAAGAGGAGATGCAGTATGCTATTGACGAAGGTGTAATCGTCAGTGTCGACAGCCTTTCGCAGCTGGAAATGTTCGGAAGACTGAACCGCGGCGGCCGGCTGTCTGTCCGCATCAATCCGGGCGTGGGTGCCGGTCATCACGATAAGGTAGTCACGGCAGGAAAGAAGACCAAGTTCGGAGTAGCGGCTCAGGATATCGAGAAGATCCACGATGTGGCCGCTCAGTACGATCTGCATATTATCGGTCTGAATCAGCATATCGGTTCTCTCTTTATGGACTATAAGCCTTTCCTGGAGGCATGCCGAAATTTCCTGCATTATGCGGAGGAGTTTGATGAACTGGAATTCCTCGACTTCGGTGGCGGATTCGGAACTCCTTATCATAAGCTTGCGGACGAACAGGAGTTTGATATCGAATCGTTTAAGAAGGAACTGGATGCGCTTCTTACTGAATGGAAGCAGCAGACCGGCCGGGATGTTCTCTTTAAGACAGAACCGGGTAGATATATCGTCGCCGAGAGCGGTGTTATTCTGGGACAGGTACACGCCGTGAAGGAGAATTACGGCCATAAGTACGTCGGAACCGATATCGGCATGAATGTGCTGATCCGTCCTGAACTCTATGATTCCTGGCATGATGTGGAAGTATACCGTGACGGACAGCCCGTAACGGGTGGCGAACGGGAGGTATATTCCGTTGTCGGCAATATTTGTGAGAGCGGCGATATCGTCGCCAAGGACAGAAAGCTTCCGGTCATTAAGGAGAAGGATATCGTAGCCGTTCTCGATGCCGGTGCCTATGGCTTCTCGATGAGCTCGAATTATAACAACCGGCTTCGTGCTGCGGAAGTATTGATCACTTCTTCCGGCGAGGATATTCTGATCAGAAGAAGAGAGACACTGGACGATCTTCTCCGTTGTTTCCCGAATTCATAAAAAAACACCCGAACTGGTAAGATTTTTTTGCGAATCTCCCTTATAAATGCCTTGTTACCTTTGATTTGTTGCTTTATAATGAGATAAGGCTTTTTGTTGGGGGTATCTATGGCTGATTTTGCAGAAATACTTCAAGGATTCCGTTCTCTTGTTGTAGACTATTCTGCTTTGCTGGAGCTGAATGATCCAGGGGTATTGGAGGCCCTGATTCATTACTGCACCGAACAGGGGATAAATATTTATATCAGCAAGTCTTTTAAGGCTTTTCATGAGTGTGTCCTTCGCGCGGCGAATCCCGGAGAGAAGGATATGGTCACTGCGATCAAGCGCGCGATGAAGAACCTTGTTGAGGCACATCTTCTTCGCGCCAGTAAGAGTGCGTCTACGATCGGATTCTTTCTGGAGCACGTCGGGAACGAGGATGAGTGTTTCTTTATCGGCCGTTCCGGTACGGCTTTCTCGAGACTGAGAAGTATTAATGCACAGGCGAATGCCGCTGTGTTCGTCATCTGTGATGGCCGGATCCGCTTCTATCCCAGTGTGGCAGAGTGTATGGAGTCCGAGCCGCCCTATTCCGTGAACCCGATCGCCGGTAACTGTGATTTTGTCGCGACGGATTATAACTTCGGAGTGGGAGATATCCTCTATACTGATGATGGTGAACAGGTCACGCTGACATCCCTGATCAGCACAGGTGCGGAGGGACTGGTCTTCTGCACCCAGCAGAATAAGTGGGTTGCGAAGGTATACCATAAGGGAGGGATTACCCCTCTTCGCTGGTCCAAACTCATGAAAATGAGAAAACTCGAACTGGATGCGGATAATGTCTGCTGGCCGCACCGGCTCCTTTTCTCCAGAGAGAACATTCCGGTGGGATACCTGATGAAGAAAGCATCCGGTACTACGATCAGCCGTGCATTTGACGGTCCGGATGCGATGGAGAAGTATTTCCCGTCCTGGACAAGACTGCATGTCGTAGATTCTGCATTGTCTTTCCTTCATATCATGGACTATCTGCATCTGCATGGCGTTATTGTTGGCGATATCCAGCTGAAGAATGCCATGATCGAGGATGAGGAACATCTCTATCTGATCGATATCGACAGCGTCCAGTACCAGGATCTTCCTTGCCCGGTGGGAACCGAGGAGTTCACCAGACCGGAACTGTGGAATAAGTCGTTCGTATCTTTCCTGAGAAGACCTCAGGATGAGGATTACTCCATCGCGATCCTTGTTTTCTCTATGCTTTTCTGTGGGCAACATCCGTATGCACAGAGAAATGGTCTGGAGATGCTCCGTGACGAGATGGAAGTGCGCAGTTTCCCGTATACTGTAGACAATTCGGAGAATGACCGGATCCCGATCGGTGGATATGACAAGATCTGGGATGCGCTTACGCCGGAACTGAAGGATATGTTTGTCCGGGTATTTAAGGATGGAGAGCTCTTCGATTCGGTGGAGTGGACCATTGCGCTGGAGACGTATCGAGAGAAACTGGCGTCCCATGAGTGGGATGATGAAGAAGTATACCGGGTTTTCCCGTATCAGGTGGCGGAGATCGCTCCGCAGGTCAAGAAAACCGGGAAAATGAGTGTGCGCGAAGCGGTGATGAGTAATGCGGCGAATTCTCAGGTGGCGACGGATTCGTATAAGAACCAGATGCCGTCTACACAAGCTGCGCTTGAGAAACCGAAGCGTCCACAGCCTGTGCAACCGACGTTCAAGGGTGAGAACCATGCGCCGTCGCAGTCAGCCGTCCGTCCTTCCACATTGCAGCCTTCGCAGGCCAGTGCGCTTGCCGGTCGTGTCAATAGTTCGTCTGCCGCAGCACAAAGGGGGAATAGTGCGCCGGTAAATGAACCTGTATCCGTGCCTTCGTCAAGTGGAGGGTTTGGCGATTTTCTAAAGAAAAACCTGCTGATGCTACTGTTTATCCTGTTTGTCATCGCAGGTATAATCGTTCTGGTGGTTATGTTGACGTAAGTACTTATATTACGGAGGAGATAGTATGGGTAATGAAGTAAATGGTTTTTCGAAATCTGATTTCGGTAGCAGCACGAGACGTCGCCTGCCGATCTGTTTTTGTCTGGATATTAGCGGTTCGATGGCCGGATATCCGATCGAGCAGCTGAATGACGGTCTGCAGAGTTTCTTCGCTTCCATCCGTGAGAATGAGGAGACCCGTTCTTCTGCGGATATAGCGATCATCACATTCGGCGGTTCCGTAGATATTTTCCTTCCGTTCGGAAAGACCGGACAGAATACTTCGATCCCTCGTCTTACGGCCACTACGAGCCTGACACCGATCGGTGAAGGTATCCTTACCGCACTGGAGCTTCTTAATGCCCGTAAAGAAGGGTATAAGCAGATGGGTATCAAATACTACCAGCCATGGCTTGTTGTCATTACAGATGGTGCGCCGCAGGGCGATAATGCCATCGAAAATATGGAGAAGGCTATCGAAGCCGTCCGTGAGCTGGAAGATAACGATAAGCTGGTTGTCTTTAATATCGGAGTCGGAAGCAGCGCGGATTTCCCGCTTCTTCAGAGACTCTCCGGCAAACGTGATAAACCGATCTCCATCAGCACCGCGCAGTTCGGTAAGCTCTTCGCTTTCCTTGGCTCCAGTAGTTCGTCTGTTGTAAGTAACAGCATGAATAATGATGCGCTTTATAACCTCAATACTGAACCGGAAGGAAATTCCATGGCGATGGATGATTTCTTTAAGGCCATCGAGGAGAGCCAGTGATCCATGAGTAAGGAACCTGTACTGGTAAATGTTTCCCTGATCGGAAATAAACATATTTCCCGTGAAACCCCCTGTGAGGATGCTTCGTGTACGCTGTCTCGTAACGGAGTTTCGGTCGTGTGCGTGGCAGATGGCGCAGGTGGGGCGAAGTATACCCATGCACGTTTCGGTGCGAAGTGTGCGGTAGAGACTATTTCGGAACTTCTGTGCAGTCATTTCGATGCGTTCTATTTCGAGAATCGCGAGAGTATTTCGAGGAGTATGCTGGTTACGGCCGTGCATTCCTCTATGGCAGAGCTTCTGGTCACCCATGAGCTTGATGGTCTGGAAAGGCTCTCCTGTACGCTTCTGTTCGTAGCAGTGAAGGGCGATCTGGTCCTGGCGGGGCATATCGGTGATGGCCTGATCTGCCGTGTTTCCGCTTCAGGCATTTCCCCTCTGACACTTCCGTCGAACGGGGAGAACGCCTCGTCGACCTATTTCATTACCTTCCCGAATGCGCAGGAATATCTTCGCTTCATCCGGACAACAACGGACGACACGCATGCTTTCGTTCTGATGACAGATGGTGTCGAGGAGATGGTCTTTGACACCGGATCCCAGTTGATCCGTCCGGTTGTCGCCCGACTGGCCGAGCTTGCGGCGAAGGGAAAAGAAGAGGCTGAGAAGGAACTCGCCTCTACGATCCAGGAGTTTGTCGTGGATGCCGGCAGTAATACGGACGATGCCTCGGTGGGTATTCTATATCTTCCGGAAACACAGGCTCCGGATTTCTCTTCGTTATCTGACAGGAAAGACCGTCTGGAGAGAAATCATGAGGATACGCTCCGTAGCGTACAGATGGAGTGGATCCCGAAGGTCAAGCGTGCCCAGGAGATATTAAACAGCCTTCGCGATGGAAAGCCGATCGAGAATATGACGGAAGCTTCTCCGTCTGAAGACGAGACGAAACCTGCCGAGCCTGAAGTGCATCTTGAAGAGAAGAAATCTGACGGGGATAAGGCAGATGAGAAGCCTGCCGGCTTTGAAGATTCGGAGAAGAATAAGAAAGAGAATAAGGACGGCAATGATCAGAGAACGCCGGAAGAGAATGGTTCCGAGCTCTCTGTTCCGACGGCAAAAGCACTAAAAACGGTTCCGTTATGGGCTTTCCTGCTGATGAGCGGTGCTTTTATCGTGACGGCTATTGCATTGATCCTGACGTTGATCTGATTTGGGGGAGAGAATCATGAGCGACACACCGAAAGAGAAGAAATACCAGTTTGATTCGAAAGTGAAACTGCCGAATTTGCAGGAGATCCTGGATGCAGCCTCGGATTTTACTCCGCCTTCGGATAAGAAACTTGATGTGGCGAAGGATGAGGCTCCTTCCGGATCGAAGAAACTCGATATCAAGGAACTGACCAAGCAGGTGTCGATGTCTCCGGAGCAGGCGGAATTGCAGAAACTGGGCGATGCCGTAGCGGATGCAGAGATCCGTCGTGCGAAAGAGAAGGAAAGACAGCGTGCGGAAGAACTTCGCCGGCTTTGTAAAGAGCGTGAGGAGGAAGCGCAGAAGAAGGCCAATGAGGAAAGAAAAGTGGCCGAAGAAGAGAGAAGAAAGGCCATCGAGGCGGCACGTGAGAAGGCAAATGCCAGGAAAGAAGCCGAAGCGGCTGCAGCGGCCCGTGAACTGGAGGCTCAGAAGGCGAAGGATGACCATGCCGGGATGGAATTGAATCTCGATGATATAGCGATTCCTGAGCCGGTAGAGCTGCCACCGATCTTCGCGGCGAAATTGAAAGAAATGGAAGAGACCGAATCTGCGAAGAAAGAGGCGGCCGAAGTAAGTGAAGAAACATCGGCATCTCCGGAAGAGAAGGTTTCTTCCGATATTGCCGAGAACCCGTTCGACAGTAAACCGAAGGATTCAAAGCCGAAAGAGAAGACGGAGTTTAAAGAAACGGTTCTTGAAGATGACTATAAGGAAGAGATGGATCTCCGTGAGGATACTTCCGAGTCTGTCGATGACGACTTCCTGGATTTCTGAGTCTCATTAGTAAATCGAGAAATATAGAAGCAGAAGATACGCGCCCTCAATCATTAAATGAATGAGGGTGAATCTTTCTGTAACCATCTGATTCGCCCAGCCCCATTCTTTGCGGCAATGGTCGTGAAGCGGCGTGCGGATGCCCTTCATGAAATTCTTCTTTTTCGTAACCCGGATGAAGGCAAGCTTAAAGAGAGAAGAACCGCCGTCGAGGACCATCGGCAGGCAGATGATCACATAGGAGAAGGGATTTCCAGATGCCATGGCGAAGAAGGCGAGAAATACGCCTATTGCCTGTGATCCGGAGTCGCCCATGAGAAGGGTGCTGGGGTGGCAGTTATACCACAGATAGACGAGAAGAACGACGACCAGATAGAGCATGACGTAGTTCATCATGGAGAACCGCTTGGTGAAGATCGTCATAACGAAGAATGTAACTGTAGATATCATGGTCAGATTACCGCACAGTCCATCTACACCGTCTGAAGCGTTAGCGAAGTTGATCGAAACCCAGACCAGGACCGAAGACAGAACGATATAGAGGGGCTGAGGGATCGTAAGTGTCATCCGTAAGATGAAGATATCGATCTCGAGAGGGAACAGATATGAGGCCAGAACACCGGAGCCGACTGCGATCAGTATGTCGGTCAGGCCTTTCTTCGTAGCGGACCAGGGATCCTTGTCGTCTAAATACCCGCAGATCATCGCGGCTAAGGCACATAGATACAGAAGCGCGTACTGCCAGGTAACGTGGGAGAAGAGTCCGACGCCAACGAACAGGCAGGAGATAAAGATCACGCCGGCTGAAGTCGGTTTCCCTTTCGCCGAGGCACCGTCCACGGCGAAAGCGCGCCCGCCGTCAGATGGAAGCTTCTTATTCTGGTGACTGATCGAGATAAATGTCAGGATCAAAGTGACAAAAGGCCCGATCAGGTAAATATATCTGGTTGGAAAAAGATAAGCAAACAAGTCTGTGCCCTCCTCCACGATTCTTGTCTTCAAAGTAGCACCTATGATATCACAATTTGTAATTATATAGTATAATATACGGACGAATGTCACTGAAAAGAAAAGAAACGTATAGCGATAGGAGTATTAGCATGGATTTTAAAAATGCCGTGGCAATGAAAGTAGCAGAAGCAACCGGGCTGGATGTGGCGGATGTGAGCCGCCTTGTGGAGATCCCGCCCCAGGAGGATATGGGAGATTTTGCTTTCCCGTGTTTTACACTTGCCAAGACGATGCACAAGGCACCGAACATGATCGCATCTGAACTTTCCGGTTCGGATAAACTCGCAGCAGACTGGCTCTCCAAGGTCGAGGCGAAAGGGCCGTACCTGAATTTCTTTGTCGATCGTGGTGCGTATGCCAGAGAGATTCTTTCCGAGGTCCTGGAAGCCGGAACCGACTATGGCCGGTCTGAGGAAGGTGCGGGAAAGACTGTCATCGTCGAGTATTCCTCTCCGAATATTGCCAAGCCTTTCCACGTAGGACATGCATTTACAACGATCCTGGGTCATTCTCTGGCCAGGATCTATGAGAAACTGGGTTATAAAGTCGTCCGTATGAACCATCTTGGCGACTACGGGACACAGTTCGGTAAGCTGATCACCGCCTATCGCCTATGGGGCGACGAGGAAGCACTGGAGAAGGATCCGATCACCGAGCTTCTGCGTATCTACGTGAAGTTCCATGAAGAAGAGAAGAATGATCCGGATCTGACGACATCGGCCCGTGAGAATTTCAAGAAGCTGGAAGAAGGCTGCCCTGAAGAAGTGGCGCTATGGCAGAAGTTCCGTGATATGTCACTGGTTGTCTTTGAAGCCCTCTATAAGAGAATGGGCGTCACATTCGATAACTATAATGGAGAATCGTACTATGCCAAGATGGCCGATGAAGTGGTCTCCATGCTGAAGGAGAAGAATCTCCTCGTCGAGAGCGAGGGCGCACAGGTCGTGGATCTCGAAGAATTCGGTGTTCCGCCCTGTATCATCCTGAAGAGCGATGGCACTACGATCTATGGTACCCGTGACATCGCGGCGATCCTGTATCGTGACAAGACATACCACTTTGATAAGAATATCTATGTGGTCGGTATTCCCCAGGCACTTCATTTCAAGCAGGTTTTCTCTGTCCTGAAGAAAGCCGGTTATGCGTGTGCCGATAAGTGCGAGCATGTGGGATTCGGCCTGGTCAAATTCCAGAACATGAAGTTCAGCACCCGTGATGGAAATATCGTTCTTCTCGAGGATCTGCTCAATGAGAGTGTCGCCAAGACATATGAGCTCATTAAGGCGAATGCCGAGCAGAGAAATTCGGATATGTCCGATGAGGAACTCCGTGAGATTGCCGAGAAAGTCGGTTTAGGCGCGGTGATCTATACATATGTGAAGGCAGGAAGAGAAAGAGATATCGTATTCTCCTGGGATACGATGCTTGATTTCGAGGGGGATACTGCGCCGTACCTTATCTACACATATGCACGTACCCGTTCGATTCTGAGAAAAGCGGAGCAGCAGGGCTTCCGTCCGGTCGGCGCCAAGGATGACCTTCTCAGAAAACTGAATGGTGATGAAGAGTTCGCGTGTGTGAAGGCTCTTGCCGATCTTCCGGAGGCGATCCGTAAAGCGGCGGCCAGTAATGAACCGTTCATGGTTTCACGTGCCGTAGCCGGTATTGCTCGTGCGTTTAACCGTTTCTATAACAACTGCTCGATCCTCGGTGGGGATGACGCAGAACTGAAAAATGCCAGACTTGCCATGTGCGAAGCGGTATGTGATGCCATCGAGACAGGTACATATCTGCTCGGTATCTCGGTAGTGGAACAGATGTAAGACGAAGGAAGTAATGGATATGCCGGAAGAAATCAGAAACGACGGGATGAAGCAGCAGGACAAGAAGCCGGACGATAACATGAAGATGCCGAAGTTCTCGGAGATCGAGTATAAGCGGCCTTCTGTCGAGAAGTTCCGGGAATGTGCAATGAGCACCAGACTGAAACTGATGGCGGCCCGTGACCCGGATGTCGTAGAGACTGCGGTGATGGCTTTCCAGCGGGAGATGAGTGCTTTTGACACGGCATTTACTATCTGCATGATCCGCCACGACCTGGATACCGTGGATCCTTTCTGGAACGATGAGATGGATTTCTTCGATGAGAATTATCCGATCGTTTCCGATCTGTCGGCTGGTGTGTATGCGGCGATGCTTCACTCCGAGATCCGTGAGGAACTCGAGGAAAGATTCGGTACCATGATCTTCAGAAAGGTCCAGAATCAGCGTGAGATCGTGAGTTCAGAAGTCCTGGAGGATCTTGCGAAGGAAAGTTCCCTCGAGAACGACTACAGTCAGATCCTCTCGGAGGCGGATATCGTATTTAAGGGGAAACATCAGACGCTGTCGACCATGACTCCGTATCTGGAGTCGACGGACCGTGAAGTCAGGAAGAAGGCGCATAAGGCGGTTTCCGATTACTATACCGCCCAGAAGGAGAAGTTCGATGAGATCTACGACGAGATGGTGAAGATCCGTACAGAGATCGCACATAAGCTGGGTTTCAAGGATTTCGTGGAACTCGGTTATAAGCGGATGGAGCGCTATGACTACGATCCGGAGAAGGTGAAGGCTTTCCGGGACAGTGTGGTGAAGTATATTGTCCCGATCACATCCGAGATCCGACGTCTGCAGAAGAACCGGCTTGATTTGGATGCACTCAAGTATTACGATCTGCCGTGCCTTTTTGTTCATGGAAATCCGGTTCCGCAGATCCCGAAGGAGAAATACTTCGAGACGGGAAGCAAGATGTTCGGAGCGATGTTCGACAGGGATCCGAGTTTCTTCGAAGTGCTGGGCGAACATGATTTTATGGATCTGTTCTCGCGCCAGAATAAAGCAACCGGTGGGTATTGTGCAAGCCTTCTTGACTACGGTATCCCGTTCATCCTGATGAATGCCAATCACACCGCTGACGACGTAGCGACGATGGTGCACGAGTCCGGTCACGCATATGCCGCGTTACGGAGCATCGATTCGTCCCAGTTTATCGAGTGCCTGTCTCCTACGCTCGAGGCATGTGAGATCCATTCTACTGCGATGGAGTATCTGACATACCCGTATATGGAGATGTTCTTCGAAAAGTATGCAGATGCATATAGACAGCAGCATATGACGCTCGCGCTTCTTTTCCTGCCGTATGGATGTCTGGTGGATGAGTTCCAGCACGTTGTCTACAGTAATCCTGAGATGACGAAGGAAGAAAGGCACGCAGCCTGGCGTGAACTGGAGAAGAAGTATCAGCCGGATATCGACTATGATGGAGATCCCTTCTATGAAGCAGGCGGCGCCTGGATGAAGAAGGAACATATCTTTACATCTCCGTTCTACTATATCGACTATTGCCTGGCACAGGTCTGTGCGCTTCAGATCTGGGATATCTCCAGAAAGAACAGAAAGAAAGCGATGACGATCTATGAGCACCTTTGTGCGGCCGGAGGGACGAGGACGCTGATCGATCTGGTGGAGTCGGCAGGTCTTGAATCGCCGTTCTCTCTGGACGTGATGAAGAAGCTGGCATATCAGGTGTGTGATTATTTGAACTTATGAAACTGCCACAAGCATTTGAAAACCGCATGAATCAGTATTTCGAGGAGAAGGGACGTACAGAAGAAGCCCCTTTTTTCCGTGCGTCTTACGACGAGGCGCCTTATCACGGAATCCGATGGAACCGTCTGAAAGTGTTGCCGGAATCATATGTTTCCCATATGCAGGCACTTGGACTGAGTAGTGATGACGTGACGTGGTGCCCGGGTGGATACTATACTCCGGATATCTCTTTAGGTAAGGATCCGTACTATCACGCCGGTGCCTACTATATTCAGGAGCCATCGGCCATGCTTCCGGCTTCGGTCCTCGGGACTCTGCCCGGAGAGTTTGTTCTGGATATGTGTGCGGCACCGGGTGGGAAGGCGACGAGAATCGCCGAGGATCTGAAGGGGGAAGGGCTCCTGATCGCAAATGAGATCAACACCGAGAGATCCCGGGCGCTGCTTCGGAATCTTGAACGATGCGGTGCCGGGAATGTCGTGATATTGAACGAAGATCCGAAGAATATGGTCAGGACTTTCCGTTCTTTCTTCGATAGGATCATTATCGATGCGCCCTGTTCCGGTGAGGGCATGTTCCGAAGAGATCCCTTCGCACCGAAGAGCTGGGAGAGGTTCGGTCCCGACAGTTGTGTCCCGATCCAGAAGTCGATCCTCGGGGCAGCGGACGAGATGCTCGTTCCAGGAGGAACACTTGTATATTCGACCTGTACTTTCGGTGAGGCGGAAAATGAGGAGCAGATCCGGGCATTTCTTCTTGAACATCCGGACTATAAGATCGTTCCGCATCCCGAGCTTTCTGATATATCCCACGATAAGGATGGTATGATGCGGATCTGGCCGCACAAGAGTAAAGGCGAGGGCCATTTCTGTGTTCATCTGCGTAAAGGCGGGGAGATGCGGGTGGAAGACGATCTTCGAAAGACCGGAAAGAACGCGATGTCGAAGAACTTCACTTTCGTAAAAGCCAGAGAATGTTTCGAAGCATTTATGGAAGAGCTTCTGGTTCCGGAGGTTTTCGCTTCCTATCAGGCGAGAATACGAACGGATTTCGTGCTCCATAAAGATAAGGTACATCTGCTTCCTGTGTCCGAGGATCTCTTTAAGGGGTTGAAAGTCGTGAAAATGGGCGATTTCCCGGGAGAGGTAAAGGAGACGGCAAAGGGGAGGACATTCCTTCCGTCTCAGGCACTGGCGCTGGAGCTTCGTAAGGAGCAGATCCGTGATTCCCGATTCCTTTCGCTTTCGAGGGAGGATGAGAGACTTCTCCGCTACCTCCGATGTGAGACGATCATGCTGACCGATGAAGAGACCGGGAAGCTGGAAAGCGGAGGCAATATCGTGGTGGCTTGCGAGGATCTTCCGCTAGGATTTGCGAAAGTGAGCGGAAGTGTTCTGAAAAACATGTACCCTAAGGCCTGGAGACTGGTCTGAACACTATATTCGTGAGACGTAATCGATATTTCGGAAAAGGAGAGATATAGAAAAATGGAGAGATTTCTGGTTGCCAGTAAGAATAAGGATAAGATTCATGAGATCAAAGAGATCCTTGCCGGGTTTCCTTTCGAGATCGTAGGGATGGAGAGTATCGGTATCCATACCGATATTGTCGAGGATGCAGATTCGTTCGAGGGAAATGCACTCATTAAGGCGAAGACGATCCAAAATCAGGTCGGTGGATATGTTATGGCTGATGATTCCGGCCTGTGCATCGATGCGCTCGATGGTGCGCCCGGTATTTATTCTTCACGTTTCTGCGGAGTCGATTCTACCTATCCCGAGAAATTCCGGATGATCTGGGATATGCTTAAGGATGTGCCGAAGGAGAAGTGGACGGCCCACTTCGTATGTGCGATTGCCGTGGTGCGGCCGGACGGCTCCCACTTCGTGGTAAAAGAGCAGTGCGATGGTGTCCTTCTCAGTGAACCCAGGGGTGAAAACGGGTTCGGCTATGATCCGATCTTCTACGTTCCGGAAATCGGTAAGACCACGGCAGAGATCTCCGATGAGGAAAAGAATGCGATCAGCCACAGGGGAAAAGCCCTCCGTTCGATGCTTGCCATCCTGAAGGAATCGTGATATACTTTCCTGCGTGTACAAGTGTTCGCGCACCGCGGACACATATGCGCAGAAGAACTACTTCAAGATGAGGTCGGATATGTCTGATAACAACGAGTATTTACTAGTCAAGGCAGACGTGCTCCCGGAAGTGTTTGTAAAGGTGATGGATGCCAAGAGGCTCCTTAATTCAGGTAAGGCTGTCTCGGTGAATGAGGCCGTAAAGATGGTGAACCTTTCCAGAAGTGCCTATTACAAGTATAAGGATGCGGTCATGCCTTTCTATGAGACCAGTGCAGGTAAGATCGTAACCTTGATCGTAGCAGTGGAGAATTTCCCGGGTATCCTTGCCGGAATCATCCAGTGCATCGCTTTCGCCAAGGGAAATATCCTGACGATCAACCAGAACATCCCCATTAACGGACTGGCGGATGTTTCTGTATCGCTGGAGACCGACAGAATGACGGATTCTATCGATATGCTGATCCGTGAAGTGGAGAAAATACCGGGAGTAAGATCCTGCAGAATAATGGCTAGGGAGTGATTCAAATGAAATATATAGCAATTCTGGGTTTTGGCGTCGTTGGATGCGGTGTGGCCGAGGTGATCGCCATGAATGAAGACCGCATCGCCAAACGCCTCGGTGAAGATCTGAAAGTGAAGAAAATACTGGATATCCGCGAATTCCCGGATAGTCCTTTTGCCGATCTTGTAACCACGAAGCAGGAAGAGGTCTTCGAGGACCCGGAGATCTCGATCGTCGTCGAGACGATCGGTGGAGCACGGGTCGCCTATGAATATACGAAGAAGGCATTGTCTGCAGGTAAGACCGTCGTTACCTCGAATAAAGAGCTGGTTTCGACTCATGGTGTGGAACTGATGCAGCTGGCACATGCTCATGACTGCAACTATATCTTCGAGGCTTCTGTCGGAGGTGGTATCCCGATCATCCGTCCGCTGCACCGCTGCCTGGCGGCGAATAAGATCGAGAGGATCGTCGGGATCGTGAATGGTACAACCAACTATATCCTGACACAGATGGGCGAGAATGGTTCGGATTTCGATGCTGCACTTAAGGAAGCGCAGGCCAAGGGATATGCTGAACAGAATCCGTCTGCGGATATCGATGGGATCGATGCCCAGAGAAAGATCGCGATCTTAAGTACGATCGCGATGGATGGCGCGTATGTCGATCCGACCAGGCTCTTTACCGTCGGCATCTCTGCGATCACGACTAAGGATATGGAATATGCCCGGGAGATGAATGCATACATTAAGCTTCTCGCTGTTTTTGAAAATGGTGAAGACGGAACGTATGCCTATGTAGCACCGCATCTTGTATCGAAGGACCATCCGCTCGCCTGCGCTAACGGGGTCTTTAACGCCATCATGGTAACTGGTAATGCGCTGGGCGATGCGATGTTCTACGGGCAGGGAGCCGGAAAGATGGCGACTGCCTCTGCCGTGGTAGGAGATATTATGGATGCGGCGGAGCACCAGAGCCGTAATGCGCATGTGTACGAATGGTTCGAATCGGATAAGCCGGTACTTGATCCTATTGAAGAGCATCGGATCAGCGTTCTGCTCCGTTTCCCGGATTCTGTATCGGATGATGCGATCTCAGAGGCGTTCCCGGAGATTTCCTGCCAGCCCTGCGTCTATGAGGCAGAAGGAGAAAAGGCTGTTATTCTGGGTAAAGACGGGGATCTGAATGAGGCGAAACTGGCAGTTGGTCTGGAGAACTTCGAGAATGTGATCAGCGTGATTAGAATATTCTGATGTGATATCTATAAGGTATATGATATACTGAATCTATCTTTTGCAAGGAGGAGAGTTGTCATGAACCTTCAAGAAGTATTCGCTAGTTATCCTGCCATCGCATCTAAAGCCGGGGAGACCGGAAAGATCAAGCCGAGCCTGCTTACGAAGAAGCTGTTTGCCAGGGCAGATGAACAGTGGAATCAGCTGTTCCCGGAAGAATTAGCTAAGCTTAATGAGGAGATCGCGAATGCGGAGCTTCACTTTAAGAAGGCGTACTGCACGCCTACGGCGATCTGCTATAACAGCCTTGGCTGCTTCTACGTGATTCCGGTAAAGAACGTTATCTGGGTATATGTGCGTGTTGTTAAGGAGAGCACGAACTTTATTCCTACAGGCAAGGCACATCAGGTATGGGTCGTTACGAGAGAAGGCGAAAGATACCTGGTCTGTGATAAAAACACAGGACCTTTCAAGAAAGAGAGCCCTGCTGATGAGGTGATTCAGAAGATGAAGAGTGTGATGGATACCGTCCGTCCGGGTATCTTCTATGGATATTCCAAGGAAATCGAGACGCTGGTGAACGCGAATCTTCCCGGCGCAGTGGAGAGAGTCGATAACGCTACTTCCGCTCAATAAAGATAGTTTATTAGAAGTAAAATAAATCCACCTTCCGTACAATTTCCGGAAGGTGGATTTTTTCATTCTGTTTCGTTGTGAACGTAAGAGCAGGATTCGGTATCAGATCTGGTTGGCGCCGTAATCCGCGTACAGCCTGTTCATCTCGTTCATGAGCGAATTCATCTTCTGCTGGAGCTTGCTGAGTTCCTTAAGATTCTTCGCATCGATGGCCAGACGGATCTCCTTGAAGATCGAGACGTATTCGGAAGTGTCTTTGGCCAGGTGGTTGCGGATGGAGTCGATCTCCTTCCAGAGTGCCACGTCGTAGTTATTGGACGGGTCATGGAACGGGACGATGTTTCTGATCAGCGAAAGGTTCGTAGGGATGATCCTCTCGGACAGTTCCATCTGCCAGCGGTCAAGCATGGCGTGAGCATACGAGGAGATGAGCTGATCTGAGAAGACGTCACCCGCACAGAGGATCGGAATCATGTCGTCCGCATGCATCAGGCATCGGAGAGAGTCATAGACTGTCGCCGGCGGTGTTCCGAAGAGCTTATCTCTTTCTTCGATCGAGTAGTGGATGAAGATGTCTTCCTCGCAGCGATACATACGGTCTTTCTCCATATAGTCGGCATCTTCACCGTAGTTCTTGCAGAATTCTTTCTCGAGTTCCTGTGTCGTATGGCCGGAAGTAACGGCGTACTCAATTCCATCGAGCATGCACTGGTAAGCGGCAGACAGACACAGGTAGGTGTTGGTGTGCGGGTTAGGGGAACGGATCTCGAAACGGGTCTGTACGGCACTGTCGGAATTGCGGATCAATCCGAGAAGAACAGAGCGGTTACGGGATGGTGTATGAATATCTTTACCTAAAGAAGCGACGGCATGAGTCGGCGCTTCGTATCCGGGCTGCAGACGAAGGAATGCATCGGTCGTTACGGAAATGAACGGGTTGATCAGCTCGTAGTGCTTCATGAAGCCCATGAGTGCACCCCAGCCGATGGTGCCGAGGAAATCCTTAGTCATATCCTTCGGGCTGAAGAGGTTGACTTTGTGTCCGTCTTTCAGGAAAGCCACCGCATTGACATGGGTATGTTCGCCGGATCCGGCAACACCCGGAAGCGGCTTCGCGCAGAAGCTGACCTCGAGACCGTGCATACGGAAGATCTCTTTAATGAAAATGCGGGCGAGAAGCTCGTAGTCCGCGGCCTGCAGGGCATTCGAGTAATGCCAGTCGATCTCGAGCTGTTCCATGATGTTATGGAAATCACCGGCATCCGAAAGATGGGCTTTCACACCGCCGACTTCTTTATGACCCATTTCCGGCTCGAAACCATAGAGGTCAAGAAGCATCACTGCCTGCTCAAGAGCTGTACGGACGACGCCTTTCGTTCTTTTCCAATATTGTTCCTTCAGGCTCTGGGAAGTGGAAAGAACACGTGTGTTGATTTTTTCTTCCGGAGAACTGACCCAGAATTCCAGCTCGGTTGCCGTGGTAAGCTCGATCCGGTCGAGATCTTCGAGGGAGAATCCAAGCTCATCACAGAGGGAAGGATACTCGCGGAGATACCGCTCTAGTTCGGAAGCAAAACGGTCAGCGCAGCGCTTCAGGATCGAACGGGAGCAGACCTTATCTCCGTTATGAATCAAGAAAGAGGGGATCCTCAGAGTACCGATCGGAAGGCCGTTCTCCGGATCGAGGTGTTCATAGTTATAGTCGATGAACCACATTACGTTCAGGTCCGGTTCGAAATCGACACGGCCGTCATTCAGTGTGGCGATGCCGGGAAGTTCAACCGATGAACCGTCGGTCTGGACGACGCAGCCGCTCAGATAGCCCTGAAGGTTGTCGATGAAGTTCCCGATCGGGATCTTCTCGTCTGTATCGTTACCGGCCAGATCAATGCCGACGAAAGAAACGAACTTGATCTCGGGGTGTTCTCCGAGGGTGCGCTCGAGGTCGGTGATGTTATGAGTCTTGGGCGGTAAAAGGTAGAGGAGATTCGGATAAATGTGAAAATTGGTCATAGTAGTTGGCCCTTTCATCTAAAATCAGCGTTATTATACCATTATTTCCGAATATGACCTAAGCCGTGTTATAGAGAATTTCCACGAAATTCTGTGGCGTAATTGTCTATATAATAATATAATTAACATAACAGTTCGTAAGATGCGCATCCGTCATGACACGTATGAGACGTTGCTTGGTGGCTGATAGCGCATGTTTTAGGAGGTCTTTATATGAAAGTTTGTGATTGTGCAGAACTTCTGAACGCCGAGATCCTGGTTAAGACAGACGGTTTTGAGGAAGATCTGAAGATCGCGTGCGGATCCGATCTTATGAGTGATGTCATGGCATTTAGCTCGGATGACAGCCAGATCATGATTACAGGTCTTGTGAATCCTCAGACGATCCGCACTGCTGAGATGCTGGACGTAAGAGTAATCATCTTCGTAAGGGGAAAAGTTCCGGACGAGACGATGAAGAAACTTGCTGAAGAGAAGGGAATCGGTCTGATGACGTCGCCTCTTTCCATGTTTACCTGCTGCGGACTTCTTTATGAAGCCGGTCTCCGCGGGAAGGAGGCTGCCTTATAGAACCGTTAGTACGCCAATATGAGATAAGAGATAACGACTTTACCCATGCGGGGGAAGCGAGCAGCTCGATGAAGAAGTCTCTTTCCCGCCTCGGCGTGAAGGCAGAAGACATTAAGCGTGCTTCGATCGCTATGTATGAGGCAGAGATCAATGCCGTGATCCATGGTCATGGAGGAATGGCAGAGGTGGCTGTCCACCCGGATAAAGTCGTGATCGTGATCGAGGACCACGGTCCCGGTATTCCCGATCTGGATCAGGCGATGACGGCAGGCTGGTCGACAGCTCCGGATATTGCCCGTGAGATGGGTTTCGGCGCCGGTATGGGTCTTCCGAATATTAAGAAGAACTGCGATGACCTTAGGATCGACACGAAGGTGGGAGAAGGCACCAAGGTCACGATGATAGTAAACTTTACATGAGAGGAATAACGTGAAAAAGCTACACAGTGTTTCATTGATAGGAGATCTGTGTGTCGGATGTACCACCTGCAGTAAGGGCTGTCCGACGCAGGCGATCCGTGTGCGCGGCGGTAAGGCTACGATCTATGATATCCGCTGTATCGACTGTGCACAATGTATCCGAATCTGCCCGTATCACGCGAAGATTGCTGTGACCGACACGCTCGAAGAACGGCTTGCGGCTGCGAGCGGTAAGGTGAAGGTCGCGATCGTAAGCCCTGCCATCTTCTCTCAGTTTGAGAACAGTGCGACCCGTATCGATGTCATGAAATGTGTCCGTGAGATGGGATTTGATTATGTTTTCGACGAATCGATCGGTTATTCGGGATATGTGTCGGCGGCAAGACAGATGTTACGTGAGAAACATGACGCGGCTGAGAAAATGACGGAAGATGAACGAAGCGAGATCTTTCCGATGATCAGCACCACCTGTCCGGTTGTGGTGCGACTGATACAGATGAAGTATCGTGCGCTGATCTCGCACCTTGTGACACTGGATTCACCGATGGAACTTACTGCACAGTATGCCATCGATTATCTCTGTCAGAAGCTTCAGATCCGTAAATCACTCATTTATCTGTGCTACATTTCGCCGTGCCCGGCGAAGGTTACCTCGGTGATCAACCCGCTATGGAAGAAACAATCCCTGATCTCGACATGTGTGGGTACCCACGATGTGTACCCGCAGCTTCGTAAGCTTCTTGACAAGATCAAGCATCATGATACGCTGACGCATGAAGAGGAACGCGCGATTCGTATCTCGGATCCGGATGGACTCCGCTGTGCCGCGATCGGAGGGGAGACGACCGGTATGAAGATCGAGAATTTCCTTTCTGTGGACGGTATCGAGAATGTTATCGACATTCTTGAGGAACTGGATCGCGACAATATCAAGAAGATCGATTATGTTGAGGCGACTTGCTGCTTCGGAGGATGTATCGGTGGTCCTCTTACGGTAATGAACCGTTTCGCGGCGCATGCGAAACTGCGTGAGCATGTCCACGATTTCTATCTGGAGAAGCAGCTTTTCCCGCAGCTGATCGTACATGAAGAGGATATCATCCCGCAGGTCTGGGAACTCCCGCTTCCGGAGAACCATGCGATGCGGCTTTCTGAGAACATCGGTGAGGCGATGACGAAATATGAGCAGATCGATGAGATCCTTGCGACACTTCCGCAGCTTGACTGTGGTGCCTGCGGGGCGCCTTCCTGCGCCGCCATGGCCGAGGACATCGTGCAGGGAAGAGCGAGTATCAATAATTGTATTATCCGCCAGAAAAGAATCAGTAAGGAATGAAGGATATGAAGACAGTTTCTGAGATAATTGAAGCAATGGGACTTAGCGTGCTGACTGAAGTGTTTCAGCCGGATGCCGTGATTTCGAAGGGATATGCAGGTGATATGTTAAGTCATGTCATGGCCCATCTTCAGAATAATGAATGCTGGTTTACGATTCTGAACAGCGTAAACGTTATTGCGGTTGCGTCATTAAACGAGTGCCCACTTGTCATCCTGACGGAAGGCGTGACGCTGCAGGAAGCGGTCCTTGAGAGAGCAAAGTCCGAAGAGATCTGCGTGTGCAGCACCGAACTGGATACATACGCTGCCTGTGCTGTGCTTAGCGGGATCCTGGAAACGATGGAGGCCTGATCGAACCGGATATGTCCATTTTCGTATGTGATCTGCATATGCATTCTGCCGTATCGCCCTGTGCCGAGAACGATATGACGCCGGGTAATATGGTTTCAATGGCGCTTCTGAATGGTCTGGATGTGATCGCGATCACGGATCACTGTTCGGCGAGGAATTGTGGCGCTGCGATGAAATGTGCCGAGTTCCTTAAGAAAGAACATGGGAAGGCTCCGCTCGTCATTCCCGGTATGGAGGTCGAAGTGGCCGAAGGTTTCCATGTACTCGGTCTTTTTCCCTCTTTGGAAAAAGCACTGGAATTCGAGGAGTTCTGGACAGCTCACCGCCCGAAGATCAAGAATCGTGTGGAGATCTTCGGAAATCAGTATGTCATGAATGACGATGATGAGGTTGTGGAGGAATTGGAATATCTGCTTTCTACGGGATCGGATGTGTCTATGATCGAACTGTTTGAGAAACTCGACAGTATGGGGGCAGCGGCGATCCCTGCACATATCGATAAGGATTCATACAGCATGGTGGCATCTCTTGGCACTGTTCCCCCGGAGTGGAAGGGAAGACTTCTTGAAGTGAGCCGCAGATGCAATCTCCCGGATTTCTGGGATAAGCATCCGGAGCTTTCTTCCTATCATTTTATCGTTGACTCGGATGCCCATCAGCTTCCGGATATCGCTGATCCGGGTTACTCACTGAAGCTTCCTTTGGAAAAAAGTCCGGATCTTGATGCGGAGTGCTTCGTAAATGCATTGCGGGATCTGATGAGAAAGTGATATAATATACGAGTTGACAATAACAAATAGAGATCTGAAGTGCTTTTCCGGCCGTATGTGACCGGAGAATGGGGAGTTGCTTGAGAGAATTATCACTTCATATTCTGGATATCCTGACGAACTCGACGAGAGCCGGAGCATCACTGGTTACTCTTCGGATCAACATGATATCGAAAGAAGACCGGCTGATAATCGAGTTTATCGATAACGGATGCGGGATGAGTGAGGAATTCGTTTCACGGGTGACAGATCCCTTCGCGACGACAAGAAGTACCCGCAAGGTCGGACTGGGTCTTCCGCTTCTGAAGGAGCTTTGTGAATTGACAGGCGGCAGCCTGGAGATCCAGAGTAAACTCGGTGAGGGGACGAAGGTCATTGCAGAGCTGGTGCCTTCATCAATCGATTGTCTTCCGTTGGGAGACGTCGGAGAATCACTGGCAGCACTTGTCGGCTCTTGTGAGAAGACCTGCGATTTCGTGGTGATCTTCGAGCACGATGTGAAGGGAAAGGCTGTGATCGATACCAGAGAGATCAAGGAGAAGCTCGATGGCATGTCACTACAGGAACCGGAGATCTATCTGTTCTTGTGCGACTATTATCGCGAACAACAAGAATTAATACTTGGAGGTTTATAAGTATGAAATCATTAGCAGAACTCGAAGCAATCAAGAACAAGGCAAAGTCCGACATGTCCGCAAGATCCGAAGCCGGTAAGCGTATCGTAGTCGGTATGGCTACCTGCGGTATCGCAGCCGGTGCACGTCCGGTCATGACTGCGATCGTTGAAGAACTGAAGACCCGCGGTATCGAGGATGTTGCTGTTACGATGACAGGCTGCATCGGTCTTTGCAAGTATGAGCCGATCGTAGAAGTAATCGATGCGGATGGCTCCAAGGTAACATATATTAAGATGGATCCGAATAAGGCGAAGCGTATGGTTGCCGAGCACATCGTCAATGGTCAGGTTTGCGAAGATCTGACGATCGCTACAGCGAATCTTTAATATCGGGTCGCAGAGGTAATCATGATCCTCTCGAAACCATTTCAATCGTTTCAAATTGACTCTCTCAGCAAAAGGTGGGCAGCCGTGCTGCTCCTCCTTTTTGCATGGGGAGTTTCTTTTTGGTTTCTGAAGTATCCTCCCGGAGATCCTGACTTCTCACAGTTCATGTACTGGTATGAGGATATGATGGAGGCTGAGGATTATATTTCATTCGTTGAGGCGAATCCTTTCGAGAAGGCCTTCACGATCGATAATATGGTCTATATGCTTTCTGTTGGCGTATATATTTCGGTCATGTACCTGATCGGCCTGTTTTATTTTACGATGTATGGCTGTGATCTCCGAAATGTATCTATTTCTAAGGCTCCCGGGATCTTCTTCACCAGGATCTGGTGGCTGGTCCTGTATTCGGCGTCGATATGTATTCCGGCCCTGGTGTTGATCGGCTTCCTGCCCTTCGCATTTCTGTTCTTTATCCCGTCTTTCTACTTACGCCCGGGTCTTGTCTTTTTCGAGAAGAAGGATGCCTATACATCGACTCTGCTGAGTTCTCTTCGGACCCGAGGACACCGCTTATCCATTTTCGTGGAATTGTCCGGCATACTCCTGATCTATGTCCTTCTGCACCTTCTGGTTATGTTCGTATTAAGTGAAGGATCTGTCGGGCTGTATCTGGTGGAAGGTTTCCTACGTGCATATTTCGTACTGGTTGCTTTCCGTAATATGGGCGCCCGCTATCATATGGTTACGGTTCTTGAGAACGAATAATTTTCATTTCCCGCCTTCATTTGGCAATATGCATTCATTCTGTTTTATTTAATAGGTATCTTTGGTTATTTCATGAATTGAAATTTCCCATCGGTTTGCCTATTATTGTTATGTTTAATTATAAAACATACTGTGGAGGATTGAATTATGGATATTAAACAAGAAGCCATTCAGAAGCATGCTGAGTGGAAAGGTAAGATTGAAGTCATCACACGCGCTCCTGTAGCATCGAAGCACGATCTCTCTGTTGCATACACACCGGGTGTTGCCGCGCCTTGCCTCGAGATTTCCGAGAATGTCGATCTCTCCTACAAATATACACGCCGTCACAACCTCGTGGCTGTTGTTACAGATGGCACAGCCGTTCTGGGTCTTGGCGATATCGGACCTGAAGCAGGTATGCCGGTTATGGAAGGTAAGTGCGCACTGTTTAAGGCTTTCGGTGATGTAGATGCTTTCCCGCTTTGCATCCGCTCTAAGGATGTTGACGAGATCGTTAACACGGTAGCTCTTCTGGCTGGTTCTTTCGGCGGCGTGAACCTCGAGGATATCTCCGCTCCGAGATGCTTCGAGATCGAGAAGAAACTGAAGGAAAGATGCGATATCCCGATCTTCCACGATGACCAGCACGGTACAGCTGTTATCACTCTGGCAGGTCTTACCAATGCTCTGAAGCTCGTTGGTAAGAAGATCGAGGAAATCTCCGTTGTCGTAAACGGTGCCGGTGCTGCAGCTACGGCTATCACGAAACTCCTTATTTCCCGTGGTCTGAAGGACGTAGTCCTCTGCGACAGAACAGGTGCTATTTACCAGGGACGTGAGAAGCTCAACTCTGCTAAGGAAGAGATCGCTGCGATTACAAACCAGAAGATGAAGAAGGGTTCCCTCAAGGATGTTATCGTCGGTGCTGACGTATTCATCGGTGTTTCCGCTCCGGGCGTACTGACTGCTGAGATGGTAGCTACCATGGCGAAGGATCCAATCGTATTTGCTTGCGCGAACCCGACACCGGAGATCCTGCCGGATGAGGCAAAGAAGGCCGGCGTTGCGGTTATGGCTACAGGCCGTTCCGACTTCCCGAACCAGGTAAACAACGTACTTGCTTTCCCGGGTATCTTCCGTGGTGCCCTTGATGTACGTGCTTCCGATATCAACGATGAGATGAAGATCGCTGCGGCGAACGCTATCGCAGGTGTTGTTTCTGACGAAGAACTCAATCCTGAGTACATTCTCCCGGATGCGTTTGATCCGCGCGTTGGTAAGGCTGTTGCTGCTGCAGTTGCTGAGGCTGCAAGAAAGAGCGGCGTAGCTCGTATCTGAATACGTAATTAAAGATCCAAAGATGGGCCATCTTTCTTAAGGTGACCCATCTTCTGTATTTTCTAATGCCGTTGGCACAGACTGTACACACATTCATAGCTGTTATGGTAGAATAGCATAAGTGATTTTGCTCGGAGGGCGAAAATATGGTGAACCGAATCGAATTATTAAAACTGGTGGAACATAATGCAAGGGTCAAGGTTGAAGATCTGGCCGTGATGCTGAACACCTCAGCGGAGGAGATCGTTGCTGAACTCGAAGCTTGTAAGAAAGAGAATGTGATCCTTGGGTATAACACCATGATCAACTGGGAGAAAACGGATCGGGAAGAAGTAACGGCATTGATCGAAGTCCGTATCACCCCCCAGAGAAATCAGGGTTTTGATAAGATAGCCAGTCAGTTCTACCGCTATCCGCAGGTTTCTTCCTGTTACCTTATGTCCGGCGGGTTCGATCTGATGCTGATCATTGAAGACTCCACGCTGAGAGAAGTCGCAAACTTCGTATCAGAGAAGATCGCACCGCTGGAGGGTGTGCTCTCGACCTCTACACACTTCATCCTGAAGAAGTATAAGAGCAATGGCACTCTGTTTACTCAGAAACAGAAAGATGACCGAGAAGCGATCGTTCTATGAGATGTAGCTGAAAGGTAAGAAGAACCATGGAAATCGATTATCAGAGCAAAATATCGACAGTTGTTAACAGTATCGCACCTTCGGCGATCCGTCGTTTCTTTGATCTGGCGAACGAGATGAAGGGTGAAGTCATTTCCCTTTCTATCGGCGAACCGGATTTTGTCACTCCCTGGAATATCCGGGAAACCGGCATTTTCTCGTTGGAAGATGGATGTACGCACTATTCTCCGAATCAGGGATACATGGAAGTCCGTAAAGCGATCTCTGAGTATCTCGAGAGAAGATTCGAACTGAAGTATGATCCGAAGAAACAGATTCTGGTCACGGTTGGCGGAAGTGAAGCACTTGATCTGATTGCCAGATCCCTGATCAATCCTGGTGATGAGGTCATTATCCTGGAACCCTGCTTCGTAGCCTATAAAGCCACAGTTACACTGGCCCACGGTGTTCCGGTCGTAATCGAAACGAAAGAGAAAGACCAGTATAAGCTGACTCCGGAAGCACTGGAAGCGGCGATTACAGATAAGACGAAGTATATCATTCTCGGTTACCCGGGAAATCCGACCGGTGCGACCATGACATATAGTGATCTTTCCCGGATCAAGGACGTCCTTCTACGTCATCCGGATGTATTCGTCGTTTCGGATGAACTGTATTCCGAATTGAGTTATACAGGAGAAAAGCCGGCATCGATCGCCAACTTCCCGGAAATGTACGACAGAACGATCGTCATCAACGGCTTTTCCAAGTCTTTTGCGATGACAGGCTGGCGTATCGGCTATATGGCCGGACCGGCACCGCTGATCGCTGCGATGAATAAAGTGCACCAGTACTGCATCATGTGTTCTCCGACAACGGCTCAGTATGCAGTGATCGAAGCCTGCAGAAACGGGGATAAAGAAGTGGAAGAGATGCGCGATGAGTATAACCGGAGAAGAAGAGTAATCGTGAAAGGTCTTCGCGAGGCCGGGCTTACCTGCTTCGAACCGACCGGTGCTTTCTACGCTTTCCCTTGTATCGAAGGGCTGGGACTTTCCTGCGAGGAGTTCTGTGAGAAATTCCTCATGGAGAAACGAGTCGCCATCGTTCCTGGTAGTGCTTTCGGCAAGTGCGGAGAAGGTCATGTACGAATCAGTTATGCGGCTTCCATGGAGAATATCCAGGAAGCGATGCGAAGATTGAAAGAGTTTGTGAATGAATTAAAGAACGGGAGTAAGGAATAATGCTTGAATTCGACAATTTGCGTCTGGAACTGGAAGGATATGAAGAGAAGATCGAACTTCTCAGAGATGCCCTGCATATCAAGCAGGTCAGTGATCAAGTCTCCGAACTTGAGGCCAGATCCCAGGAACCGGATTATTGGAACGATGTGGAACGAGCGCAGAAAGAGCAGACGAAGATGAAGAGACTTCAGAAGCGGATCAAGTCTTTCGAAGACCTTGCTTCCACGCGAGAGGATCTTCTGGTTCTGTGTGAGCTTGGAAACGAGGCGGAAGATACAGCTGTTCTGGAGGAAGCCACGGAAGGAGTGAAGAAGTTCACTTCCGATTATGAGAAGATGCGTCTCGAGACACTCCTTACCGGTGAGTATGACAAGAATAATGCGATCCTGACGCTCCACGCCGGTGCCGGTGGAACCGAGGCGCAGGACTGGGTGAGTATGCTGTATAGAATGTATACGCACTGGGCGCAGGATCATGAGTTCGAGATCAAGGAACTCGAATATCTCGATGGTGATGAAGCCGGGATCAAGAGCGTTTCTATGATGATCATCGGTGAGAATGCCTATGGATTCCTGCGTTCGGAGATCGGAGTTCATCGTCTGGTTCGTATCTCGCCTTTCGACTCATCGGCCAGAAGACACACATCGTTTGCTTCCTGTGAAGTTATGCCGGAACTTGATGATTCCATTGAGATCAAGATCGATATGGCGGATGTGCGAGTGGATACATATCGTGCTACCGGTAAAGGTGGTCAGCACGTAAACCGTACTGACTCGGCTGTCCGTCTTACCCATATTCCGACAGGATGTGTCGTAGCCTGCCAGGCAGAACGTTCTCAGATCCAGAACCGTGAAACGGCGATGAATATGCTGAAGGCGAAACTTTATGCTCTGGCGATGGCGGCACACATGGAGAAGATCGAGGACCTTAAGGGCGTACAGATGGATATCGCCTGGGGAAGTCAGATCCGTTCGTATGTTTTCTGCCCGTATACATTGGTGAAAGACCACCGCACGGGATATGAGGAAGTAAACGTGGATGCCGTAATGAACGGAAATCTGGATGGTTTCATTAATGCGTTCCTTTCCGGCATGAAGATCGAAAAGTAAAAAAATGCAATTATATCAGGAATGTAAATGGGCTGACTTCTTGGAAGGAGTCAGCCCATTGTGTTTCTGCGTTCATGCAAACCTTTCGGCGACACGTGTTACTTCTTGTATTCGACGTAGAGGTTCTTGATCTTGTAGCTTCCGAAGCTGGAGCTTCCGGTTGCTTCGATGGTGGCAACGATTGTTCCGCTCTTAGCGATCTCCTCGTCGCTGTTCGGATACAGGTAGAATGTGTTCTTGCTGCCTTCTTTCTGTACGACTGTAAAATTCGTGCAGGAAATGTCCGTAACAGTAGCGTCAGTAACAAATGTAAAGGTCACATACTCGATGGAAGCATTCAGGGAAGAGGTCTTCGAACCGTTGTTGGTGAACTTAATGTCGAAAGAACACTCGCTTCCGGATGCCGTCGCATTCGTGATCTTTGTGTTAAAGGATGTAACGGGCAGATCCGAAGAAGAAGGTGCCTTAGTTGTCTCGGTCGGAGCCTTTGTTGTGGTTGTCGGGGCTTCGGTCGTGGTGGTCGGAGCCTCGGTTGTCGTCGTCGGTGCTTCCGTGGTCGTAGTCGGAGCCTCGGTCGTGGTTGTCGGGGCTTCGGTGGTCGTGGTCGGAGCCTCCGTCGTGGTTGTCGTAGCAGGTGCTTCAGTAGTCGTAGTAGTCGGTGCTTCTGTCGATGTCGGAGCATCTGTCTCACTATCCGAAGAAACTTCGATCACAGAAGTCGTCTTAGGCTGATATGTGGTTTCGCGAGACGCTTTCGTTGTACCGGCAGAGAAAGCTTTACCGAGATCGAAATACTGCCAGCAGAAGACAAGACCACCGAGACAAAGCAGTCCCAGCCCGATGAAGACGAGAGGTTTAATAAAGCTTTTCTTCTTGTCAACAATGTGATCCTGCTGCTCGACAGGAGTAATGGAGCCTCTCTGGGAAGCTGCCGTATAGCGATGATGCTGAGCCTTCACGATCTGCGCACTCGTACTCATACTGGGGGCTGCCGCCGGACGGTTGATCGTGCCGCCTGGTCTGGAAACATTGCGTTCGGTTTTCTCCTCCGGCTTCGTTTCGGAAGAGGTGCGGGAGCTTCCTAAGGAAGAGCCCGGACGAAGCTTCGCCGAATCAGAAGCATCAGAAGCACTGTTTGCTGCTACTGCGGCAGCGGCAGTTGCGGCTACTGCGGCTTTCTTTTTCTCTTCGGCTTCACGCATGGCGGCCTCGTTAAAGGTCTGCTCATCTTCGTCTCCGAAAAGAAGATGGTTCTTAAACGGTTCTTCTTCCGGTTCAGCCTTGGTATCCTCCGCTTGAGAAGGGGTCGTGTTATACACGCTGTCGATCGGATCAAGATTCGTAGCGGCGATCGATACATGAGGATGGACTGCCGGTGCAGAATACGTGGCAGGTTCGTCTGCTTTCACATCATGCTCGCGGTAGATCGATTCAAGATCATCCGGGAAATCATCCGCCATTGAAGGATCCTCAATTGGAGCCGTATCATAAAGAGATTCCGTATCCAGAACAGTCGGGGACTCTGATTTGATGTCAGGTTCCTGATCTTCAGAGGAGTCAGAAGAGTCGCTTAATAAGGATTCGGGAGTGAGTGGTTTCTCATCTTCGGATCTTGAAGAGGCGAAAGCACTCTCGTCTTCTGCATCAGGCTGCCCCGCGTAGGTGGCAACAGAAGCAAGATCTGAGTCATTCACGGATTCCGGATTAACAGGATCTTCTGCAGGAACAGGCTTCACGGGTGTGTTCGGGTGCCAAAGAGCAGCCGCATAGGAAGCCGCTGGTACCTTGGGCTGTTCTGCCGGGCGTTCTTCAGTGGATTCCGTTTCAGTCTCGGCCTCAACAGAAGAAGACTCTTCGGTTGCATCATTTGCGGGAGAGACCGAAGAGGCTGGCACTTCCTCGACCGCAGTGGCCGGAACCGTGGCTTCCTGGGCCGGTTCCTCGGAAGCCGGGATTGCGTCCTCAGGTGTTGTTTCGGTATCTTGCGCATCCGATTCTTCCGAAACAGAAGTCTCCAAAACTTCCGGTTCGGTGATTTCTTCCGGTTCGGAAGGGCCGGTTTCCGTACCTGCTTCCGGAACAGATTCTTCGGAAGAGGTCATATCGGAAGCAACCGGTTCCGCTGCAGGTGTTTCCGCATTGAGAACTTCCTCCGCTTTCTTATCTGCGACCGGCGTTTCCACTTCTGGCAACCGGTACGGCGAAACAGGTTTGGTTTCTGGCGCCGATTCAGTTACGACAGGTGCGGGTTCAGAAGTATCGTTTGCGACGGGCTCGGGTACAGCCGAATCGTTAACAACAGGAGCAGGTTCGGCAGATTCGGCCGAAGAAGATGCGGAAGAAGACTCCTCCGTTGCTGCAGGCGTTTCCGGCTCTGCCGGCTTAAATGCGGCAAAAGGACTGAATGGAGAGAAGCTTGCGTCTCCCAGGCTGGCGTTGATCTCGTCCTCAAGAGAACTATCGATCTCATATTTCGGCATCGTGCTCCGGTAATCTTCCTTGGCATACATCGTGTCCATTATGGATGGTTTCGGAGGCTCTTTAGGCTGAATCTCTTCTTCAAAATCGGAAGCAAAAGGATCCTCCGGGAGATCCGGGGCTTGTGGAGCACTATCCTGAGGAAAGGCATCCATATATCCCTCTTCCTGAGTGAATACATCATCCTGACCGAAAGCCATTTCCGGATCGTCGATCGGGTCGGTCTGGTAAAGAGAGGCGGCCTTATTCTGTTCTCTTAACGCTTCTGATACTTCAGAGGCAGGGTCGTTGGCTTTAAACGAAAGGAAAAGTGGTCCTCGGACCGCATCATCTCCTTCCGGTGTGCCGGATGCGCTATCATCTTCGTGCCGAAGCATGAATTCCGGATCGGCAGATGAACTCTGATCTGGTGAAACTGAGGCTCCGGAAAGAAGACTTCCTTCCTGCGAATGGCGAAAAGTACCGAAAACAGAAGCTTCTTCCGGATCCGAACTGTCATCGGAAGGGGCGTGAAGAAGCCGCTCGTTATCTTTACCGTCATTATCCTGATTACGAAGCATGGGCAAATCCTCCATTATGCTTTAGTAAGTTCTTCTAATATCTTATTTCAAATATGGAGAATCCGCAACAAAAAATCAACAAAGAGAATGCTGTTTCTTTCTTGAAAATCGACAAAAAGACTAAAATTGCGGATATTTGTCTAATACAAAACTGTTTTTTGAAAGTATGATGAGTGTACCTGAATAAAAGGAGGAAGGCACGATGGAGAGACGCCGGTTATTCATTATTGTTTTCATGCTTATACTGGGAACGGGTGTGTTCCTGTCTACATCGGTTTTCTCGGGGAAGAAGACGGTTGCTGTCGAGAAGGTGGAGAATGAGGCGGATCCCGAGCCGGAGACAGATGTGTCTGAAACATCTGCTCCGGAAGAGAAGACGTATCCTGTCTACATTTGTGGTGAAGTGAATCATCCGGGAGTATATGAGGTGACCGGACAGGCGTATCTTTATGAATTGATCGGAAGGGCGGGCGGCATGACCCAGGCAGCGGATACTGTAAACATAGATATGGTGTATATAATAGATACTTCCCAAAGTATCTATATCCCTGCCAAGTCGGAGAGTGAGAACGGTATGCTGTCTGTGGGAGAGGAGAAATGGACTCCTAAAGCGGGTACTGGAACCTCCTCGGTTCGGCGGGTCAATATCAATAAGGCCGGCTCGGATATTCTGACCACACTTCCCGGGATAGGGGAGAAGACTGCAGAGAAGATCGTCTCGTATAGAGAGGAGCATGGGCCCTTTCAATCGATTGAAGAGATCAAGAATGTGCCCGGAATAGGAGAAAGTAAATATGAAATGATAAAAACAGAAATTTGTGTCTGAACAGGCCGAAAGATTTGAGAAGGAAATTAGCCTTGTGGTAAAAAAGGGTTTGACATATGGAAATATCAATGTTAGTATTTACTAGCATTAAGAGTGACTTGCTCGTGTGGCGGAATAGGCAGACGCAACGGACTTAAAATCCGTCGGGGTAAAACCCGTACCGGTTCAAGTCCGGTCACGAGCACCACCTGAATGCAGGAAGTAAATATCGCGGAGTGGAGCAGTTGGTAGCTTGTCGGGCTCATAACCCGAAGGTCGCGAGGTTCGAGTCCCGCCTCCGCAACCATGAATGAAAGATCGTCCCGAATACGGGACGATTTTTTTATTCCTAAGAGAAACCGGATTTCGCACTTTTTATTGTGAAATATATATATTTAATAAGTTTTGCAATTCTTTATAGTTGCGATATAATTACCATGAATCATTATGCACGAGGTGGATCAATGCCTGCTTCAGATAATTCGAATACCGCATCTAATGCCGCCGGCAATGTAGCAAAGGTCGTTTTCCTTTCTCTGTTTGCTCTTGTTCTCGTCGTGGTATCTGTTTCTTTTGCTGTCCATCATATGCGTGTCGGTTTTGAAAGGGAATATCAGAAGACTCTGATTACGCGGATCAAAACGGATGCCGGTAATGCTGCCTCGGCGGTTTCGGGTGAGGAGATCAAAGCCGATTCTTCGAGAGCGGCCCAGAAGTACAGTGCCGTTCTTCCGTATATGCTCATGGATACGAATGAGAATGATTACTCGACGCAGGCTTTTGGACTTTATGAATATAATAACGGATCATTAAATATGCTTACGGGAAATGATTCGGATCTTCTGATTGCGATGAAGATCCCTGTCTCTGAATGGCTTACATCGGAAATCGTTCCCTATGAGCAGAAAGAAGATGATGTGTATCATTACATGGTACCCGTTAAGGATCAGGAGGGGAAGGTAGTAGCCCTTCTTGAACTATCTTCGCAATACCGTCCTATCGATGAGATGGGAGATAAGCTGGAAGGGAAGATCTTAAGAACGGTTATTCTTGCTGTAATCGTTGCGTTAGGCGTATTTGCACTCCAGTATATTATTCCTCCGATCATCCGGATCGTTTCAAAGAAGAATTCGGAGGCGGTATTATGAACGATTATCTTATAGAGAATTTTACAAAGGCGCCTAAAGGGAAGAAGGCGATTGCCAGCCAGATCGGTTTCTGTTTCGTAACCGCTATTGTGATTCTTTTTATGATCTCTTCTGTAGTTACCAATGTCTATGTATCTGCACTTCAGTCTCAGAGAAAGACAGCGATATCTTCCTTTGCGGGAGCGGCATCGGTTGCTCTTTCCTATCGGGATCTTGCGGAAGGTATGTCATTTCCGATGGATATACCGCATTACGATACGAATAATCAGTATATGGTAAATGTCTTCGTAAAAGCGGGCAATTCTTTCCTTCGTGTTTATACTTCCGACAGGACACATGATGAGGGGAAACAGTATGTGCTTTCCGGAGCGGGTGAGGAATATACGGAAGCATATGAACAGCAGCAGCTTATCGTTACACATAGAAGATATGAAAACATTCTTTATGTTACTTCTGTAGCTCCGATCATCGGTGCTGACGGAACACCATCCGGAATTGTGGAGGTTATGCAGCCTCAACGGGATTTCGAATTTACCGAGAACGGTATGTCGTTGTCCTGGGTTTTTACCATGATTTCGATTGCGGTGGCGATCGCGATCATTTACGGTGAGATGAGAAGGCTCTTCGATACTTTGATCGCGAAGCCGGACAAGAACGTCCCGAGAGCGGTCATGTATGGAATGTCTACATTCCGTCTGATTTCTTTCTTCTCGAGTGTAGGCTGCTCGATGCCGCTGATCGTGCTGTCCACGTATCTTAAAGATTCTATGAGCGACTATTTTGAGAATACTGCGCTGCTTCATGTGTGGATCATACTGGCATGTCTCTTATTCCTTTTCGGTTTCTGGAGATTCGTGCATTTGCGTGATCTGATGATCCGTAAACTGACTTCACGGCTTGCCGTTATCGTATCGGTTGTCAGTGCCTTCGTTCTGCTGCTTATCTGTGGTCTCGTGGATTTCCCGTTCCTTGTGGTATTTATGCAGCTGCCGATCGGCTTCTTCCTGGGCATGCTTTTCCAGTTCCAAAGAGAGTACCGGCTCCAGGCTTCCCATACGGGCCAGGCAGAGTTCAGCGAGAGAAAGGTCCATCAGTGCCAATACACGGGAAATCTACTTGGTGTTTCCGTCGGCGCGGTTATCTGCGGGATCCTGTATGAACGGTTCGGATTGTTTACGGTTCTTATGGTTGCATCTTTCTTCCTGTTTGTAGATGCGATCCAGGTGCTGTATTTTGTTCGCCATTGTCCGCCGTCTAATGAGCCGATGATCCGTCTTCCGAACTATTTCTATGCTCTTAAGAATTCCAAGTCCGGAACCTTTGCCTGGAGTGCTGTCTTCCCGCTGGGGTTACAGTTCGCCTTCTTCCTGGTGTTCATTCCTGATTATCTCGGGAAGGTGAATATTTCGCTGGCGACGGTGGCATTCTATTACATGCTTGCGGTGGTTTGCGGAGAACTTGTCATCCGTTTTCTGTGCATCTGGTTTGAAGACTTCTTCTCCCATAAGACCAGAATCACATTAGCTGCTGTGCTGAGTTCTGTCGGCTATCTGGTATTTGCCCTTTCTCCGTCGGCGAAGGTGCTGGTTATCGGAGTTGCGTTCCTTGGCCTTTCTCAGGGACTCCACCAGTTTGGTTATCTCGATTACTATAAATCCCTGATCAGACAGGATAAGCATCCGATTGCAAGAGTCATTCTGATGCGTACATTTACTTGTGGTACGATGATCGGAACGATCGTATTCGGTATTGCGAATGCTTTCTCAAGTGTTCGTGTTCCTTTGATTGCTGAAGCTATTATGATCTTCCTGATTTCTGCATCGTATCCGCTTCTGATGCTGATGGACAATTCTTCCGCCCAGAGAAGACCACCGGCTGCAAGGACACAGCGTCCGGCTCCGCCGAGACAGCAGTATTGAGGTAACTTGCTATGGATATGTGGAATGAAAAACTGACTCGAGAGAATATCGAAGCATTCTATGATATGTATGCTTCTTTCGCATACCGTTGTGCGTATAAGAATCTTCGTGACACGACACGTGCAGAAATGTGCGTAGTCGATGCTTTTATTGACACCTATCATAAGCGGGCCAAGCTTGCTGAAGATCGTGTGATCTTCTTCTTCTCGGATTCCCTGCAGTACCATATCAATGAACTGGCTGCCCGTTATCCTGTAATCAATGATGCGGCACCACTTGAGAAGAACCTGGATGAGTACACGGCTTCGACGATGAAGAGCACGATCCTCGAGAAGATCGATTCTCCCAGATTCCGTATCGCCGAGTTCATGGCTTCCACTCCAGACAATAAGATGAGAAGAAGAACACCGCTTGCGGACTTCTTCCAGAATTCGGGCATTACTGTCATTCTCCTGATCAAACTGGTGATCCTGTTGCTGGTGATAGCCGCTACGACGTATTTCGGAGCGGTGACGCTTTTTCACGCGAATGAGGATATATTAAGTTCGACACAGAAGGGCACGACAAAGCTGGAAGAGCATATCGTCAGCGTGCTCGACTATCTTCCTGTCTCGATCAATGGTAAGGGGGATCCGGTCGCGACGGAGCCGGTTTCTACGTCTGCGGAAGAAGAGTCTTTGCAATCCCAGGAAAATTCATCTGAATCAGAGATGTCTTCTGAACCATCCGCTACTCCAGGATAAGTACTGTTTATAACAAAATTGTTATTTTATGCGAAATCAGATGCGATATAATGAGTCGCGATTGAATAGTTTATATAGAAAAAGAAAGAAGAAAGAAGAAAAGGAAAGTGAAACATCATTCTGAACACCCTGCGGGCGAGAGAAAGGTATCGGATGCGGAGAAGTACCATATTTCTCATATAGATGGAAAAGGCAGAAAAGTTCCCGCATCAACAGATAAGAGCCCCAAGAAACCCAAGAAAACCAAGAAGCCATGGACGTTTAAACGTGTTATGTTACGTATCGTTCTGCCGATCGTACTGGTCCTTGCGATCATTGTCGGTGGCGTCTATATCGGTATTATGAAGTATAAGGATCATCTGCTCGACCAGATCGAGTATATTCCGAGAGTGGAGAATCCTACGTTTATCGACGAAGAAGGTTCCGTGGTGACACTTTCGCATTATACGTCGGAGACATCGTTTGAGCTTGTCGAAGAGGAACATATTCATAATTTTCTTCTGATCGGTATCGACAGCCGCGACAGAAACTATTCCGAAGATGGTTCCGGAAGTCTTGCGGATGTGATCATGGTCATGAGCGTGGATGATAAGGCGGGAACCGTAAAACTTCTTACGATTCAGAGAGACTGTTATGTAAGTATCCCCGGTCATAAAAAACTGCAGAAGATCAATGCGGCCATGACTTATGGCGGGCCGGAACTTCTTTCTCTTGTTATTGAGAATCATCTGCGTGTCACGCTGGATGGTTATGCGTATGTAAACTTCTATAATATGGAGAAGGTAATCGATGCGGTCGGTGGTATCGACCTTGAAGTGACGAAGAGTGAAGTATTCCATAATCCGGGCGGATTAAATGATAACCTGCGTGATCTGAACAGACTTACCGGTGATCCGGATGATAAGTATTCACTCTCTGAGTCCGGTTTTCAGCATCTGAACGGCAGGCAGGCAGTCGCGTACAGCCGTATCCGTATGGTCGGTAATGGTATTTACGGTCGTTCGGAAAGACAGATCAAGGTATTAAATGAGCTCCTGAAAAAATATACGGAGTTGAGTACCACATCTAAACTATCCGCCCTTGATGATATCCTGAGAATGATCGCGACCAATATTTCTCGTGATGATATTGAGAAATATGCATTCGATTTCCTGCCGAACGCCAGAAATCTCCAGCTTCAGACAATGGGGATTCCGGTCGAAGGGTATTCTGTGGAAGGCGAATTCGATGATGACATCCGTCCAGGAGACTGGAGCATCCGCTGTGACTGGAATGGTATGGTGCCGCTTGTGCAGGAGTTCTTCTACGGGGAGACGTATCCTTTCGATCCTGTTCCGGAGATCCCGAGAGCACCGAAACATACGATAGAGACATCAGACGATTCCTGATTGTGTATCATTGTATGGAAATAAATAGCAAACAGAAAGGAAGTGCATGCACTTCCTTTTTTGTTTTTGTCTTTCTTTGATATTGACATCTTAAAACAAAATGGTATAGTAGTAATTGATTTTAGCACTCGGCATCAATGAGTGCTAAATAAATTTACTGGAGGTGATTTACTATGACCATTAAGCCTTTGGGTGATAGAGTCGTGATTAAAATGGTAGAGGCTGAAGAGACTACACATAGCGGTATCGTTCTGGCAGGTTCTGCGAAGGAGAAGCCTCAGATTGCTGAGATCGTTGCTGTAGGTCCGGGTGGACTGGTTGACGGCAAGGAAGTGAAGATGGAGCTTACCGTCGGACAGAAGGTGCTGGTGAGCAAATATGCCGGTACTCAGGTGAAGATCGACGGTACGGAATATACGATCGTAAGCCAGGGTGATGTACTGGCTATCGTAGAGTAAGAGTTTTTCTTTAGGAGGAATGAATATGGCTAAGGAATTGAAGTATTCTGAAGATGCAAGACGCGCTTTAGAGGCCGGTGTGGATAAGGTAGCGGATACCGTCAAGATCACACTTGGTCCGAAAGGCAGAAATGTCGTTCTTGATAAGAAGTATGGTGCGCCGCTGATTACGAATGATGGTGTTACGATCGCGAAAGAGATCGAGCTCGAAGACCGGTTCGAGAATGCAGGTGCGCAGCTGGTTAAGGAAGTCGCTTCGAAGACAAATGATGTGGCCGGCGATGGTACTACGACCGCAACACTTCTGGCACAGGCGATCATCCGTGAAGGTATGAAGAATGTCGCAGCCGGTGCCAACCCGATCATCTTAAGAAAGGGTATCCAGCTTGCTGTGGATGAAGCTGTGAAGTCTCTGGAAGCAGCAGCTAAGAAGGTAGACGGTTCGAAAGATATCGCTCGTGTTGCTTCTATCTCGGCAGGCGATGAAGTAATCGGTGATCTGATTGCTCAGGCGATGGAGAAGGTTTCTTCTGACGGTGTCATTACTGTTGAAGAGTCCAAGACCATGGGTACGGAACTTGAGGTCGTTGAAGGTATGCAGTTCGACCGCGGTTATCTTTCTTCCTATATGTGCACGGATATGGATAAGATGGAAGCGGTTCTGGATGATCCGTATATCCTGATCACAGATAAGAAGATCTCGAATATCCAGGATGTACTTCCGCTTCTGGAGCAGGTCGTACAGCAGGGTAAGAAGCTCCTGATCATTGCTGAAGATGTGGATGGTGAGGCACTTGCCACGTTGATCGTCAATAAACTCCGTGGTACGTTTACCTGTGTTGCTGTTAAAGCTCCGGGTTTTGGTGACAGAAGAAAGGCTATGCTTGAAGATATCGCCATCCTTACAGGTGGTCAGGTCATCACAAATGATCTCGGTCTCGATCTGAAGGAAACCACCATGGATCAGCTCGGCCGTGCGCATCAGGTCAAGGTTCAGAAAGAAAATACGATTATTGTCGATGGTATGGGTGATCCGGCTGCGATCAAGTCCCGTGTTTCCCAGATCCGCGCGCAGATCGAAGAGACCACTTCCGAATTTGACAAAGAGAAGCTTCAGGAACGTCTTGCGAAGCTTTCCGGTGGTGTTGCCGTAATCAAAGTTGGTGCCGCAACAGAGACCGAGATGAAAGAGAAGAAGCTCCGTATTGAGGATGCCCTGGCTGCAACGAGAGCGGCAGTGGAGGAAGGTATCGTTCCCGGTGGCGGAACAGCATACATCAATGTGCTACCGGCTGTAAGTGCGCTGGTAAGCCAGTATGAAGGTGATGTGGCAACAGGTATCCGTATCATTGAGAAGGCTCTCGAGGCTCCGATCCGTCAGATCGCGACAAATGCCGGACTTGATGGTTCCGTTATCTGCGAGAACATCAAGAAGTCTGAACCCGGTAACGGATATGATGCGCTGAATGATAAGTACGTCAACATGTTTGAGGTAGGTATCGTTGACCCGGCGAAGGTAACCCGTTCCGCACTTCAGAATGCCGCATCTGTATCGGCTACACTGCTTACGACAGAGGCTGTTGTCTGCGATATCCCGCAGCCGGAGCCGCCGATGCCGAATCCGGGCGCCGGTATGTACTAATCGTCAGTATTTCTGATAAAATAGAGGGGTCATGGCAGAAAGCCATGACCCCTGTTTTTGTTAGGAGAGATGAAATATGCAATTATACAATGATTCGGTAACCGAGCGTATCGTCAAGAAGAAGATCACAACGAAAGAGAAGATCTGTAAGGTGCTTCTGATCATTCTCGCGGTGATCGGCATCGCTTTCGTTATCGTTCTTCCGCTTCTTTTCGGAATCACGTACCTTTTCCTTCTGTCCGGTGCCATTGCCTTCGGAATAGCATTTGCCTGTTATTACTTTATCACCGGAATGGAGAAAGAATATGAGTACAGTATTGTAAATGATGATTTTTCCATTGATGTTATACGTGCGAAATCCCGCCGTTCGCAGCTCTACTCCGGTTCGATCCGGCAGTTCGAAATGGTTGCGAAGAAAGATGACTCCAGACATCCGCTCTCTGAATTCGATAAAGGCGATACCGTGCATGGTTATTGTGTTTCCGGAGATAACCCGTCTGAAGAATGGTATATCTCCACGAAGATCGGAAAGCAGAAGGTGATCCTGTTTATCGAACCGGATGAGAAGATGCTGAATATCTTTTTCCGGCTGAATCCGAGAAATACCATGTATCGTCCGGCGGCGAAAGTAAAAGGCAAGGAAGAGTCCTAAGATGCAGTATTTGCCTGAGAAGAACCTGTTTCAATTTACGATCATCGGACCGCAGACCGATATCCATGACCGTCTTTTCTATCATTCGCTGTTTGCCATGCTTCAGGAAGCAGCCTGCCTGGATGCGGACCATAATGGATTCGGAGCCGATGTAATGGATAAGATTCCGGCATGCTGGCTGCTGCTTCGTATGAAGGTAGCTATGGAGAAGATCCCGAAATGGAAAGATGTCATCTACATTAAGACCTGGTCGTGCGGATTCGATAAAGTGCTTTTTAATCGTGATTTTGATATTTTCGATCAGGATATGAAACGGATCGGAAAGGCGACGTCTGTCTGGCTGGTTGCTCATCAGGGTGATCATCGCCCGATGCGACCTCAATCGATTCCCGGCATGGAAGTATATGCCGGCTATGAGCCCTCAGACCGTAAAGCTGAGAAGCTTTTCCCGACTTCGGAAGAAGAAAGAGCCGGTCTCCACAAGCTTACAAGATATGCGGACTACAGTGAGATCGACAGGAATATGCATGTCAATAACACGAGATATCTGGCGTGGAGTACGGATGCCTACTATTCCGTTCATTCCCATGAAGAGCCGGTTACGGAGCTTACGATCAACTATTCGTCAGAGGTTCATCCCGGAGAAGAAGTGCATCTTTACAGTATCCCTAAGGAAGGGAAGATGCAGGTCGATGGTTTCGAAGCGGTTTCCGGCCGACATGTTTTCTCTGCGCTTCTGTCTTAGTTACTGTGTTTATTTTTCTTGATGGGACGAAAGGGTTTAAGGATTCTGTTTTTTGCGGTAAAATAATCATCGCGAATTGATTCGGAGGGCATGTGAATGATTGAAGTCTCTAATCTTGTGAAGTTTTACGGCGACAAAAGAGCGCTCGGAGGCATCTCTTTTACGGTGAACCAGGGTGAGATCCTGGGACTTCTCGGTCCGAACGGTGCCGGTAAAACGACGACTATGAATATTATTACCGGATTCCTTTCTGCCACGAGCGGAAAAGTCACGATCAATGGATACGATATCCTCGAGCAGCCGGAACTGGCGAAGAAGAATGTCGGATATCTGCCGGAGCTACCGCCGCTGTTCCTGGATATGACGGTATACGAGTATCTCGAGTATGTCAGTGAACTCAAGAAAGTGCCCAAGGCAATCAAGAAGAAGCATATCGCGGAGATCATGCAGATGGTCCACATCGGAAATGTTTCCGGAAGGCTTATTCATAATCTTTCTAAGGGCTATCGTCAGCGTGTCGGAATCGCCCAGACGCTGATCGGGAATCCTGAGGCCATTATTCTTGACGAACCGACGGTCGGTCTTGACCCGAATCAGGTCATTGAGACCCGAAAATTGATTGCTTCTTTGTCTAAGAGACACACGATCATCTTCAGTTCTCATATCCTTTCGGAAGTGCAGGCTGTATGTGACCGCATTATCATTATTAATCATGGTAAGATCGTGGCCGACGCGCCTACGATGGAACTGTCGTCCAGGATGGAGGGGAATACCCACTATCTGGTTACGGTAGAGGGGGCTGCATCTGCGGTTCAGATGCCGCTGCGTGCGATTCCGGGTGTGAACGCGGTAACGGTCCTTCAGGATAAGAACGGATATCTTCAGCTTGATCTTATGACCAACGGAGAAATGGATGTCCGCAAATCCATCTTCTTTACCATGGCGAAGCTTCATATCCCGATCATTGAATTCCGTTCCATGGCGCCTTCTCTTGAAGATGTGTTTACAAGTATCACTGCGCCGAAGAAGTAAGGAGAATCAGTATGTTTGCAGTTTTTAAACGTGAATTTCTTTCCTATTTCAGAACCCCTGTCGGCTGGATCGCGATCTGTCTTATTAGTGTGATCGGCGGGTATTATTATTCGAGTATGCTCACTTCCAGAATTTCCTACGTGAATGTCTCTGCGGAAGTTGCCTATCTCCGGTCTTTCTTTATTATTCTTATTCCGATTATTACGATGCGTCTGTTTGCAGAGGAGAAGAGAAACGGCACGGATGTGCTTCTTTATACAATGCCGTTTTCCATTAAAGTTGCCGTAATCGGAAAATTCTTAGCGGCTCTCGCACTTCAGGCTCTGATGCTGGTCAGCATCCTGTTTCATATGATCATTACGGTGATCCTTTCCGGATATGTCAGTTCCGCGACATGGGGGGCGATCTTCGGATATCTGGTATTGGCGGCGCTCTTTATCTCAATCGGAATGCTGGCCTCGGCTCTTACCGAGAACCAGATCATGTCTGCAGTATTCTGCTTCGTGATCATGCTCTTCCTCAGTATGTTGTCTCAGATCGCATCTTCGATTGCGGGTATAGTCAAAGCTTTCCTTAAGTTCACGAAACTCTTCTCTTTATCGGATTCGACTATCTATTCGATTGGCGAGAATATTCGGTCTGCGATCGCCTGGTTCGATCCCTATGAACGGACGAAATGCTATACTTCCGATGTTTTCAAGATCGTGCCGCTCATTTTCTGTCTGAGCTTCGCTGCTGTCTTTATCTATATCACTTTCCGCGTTCTCGAGAAGAAGCGCTGGAGTCAGTCTTAAGAAGGAGGATACCGGTATGGCTAAGAAAACCGCAACTGAAAGTATCCTTCGGGAGAAGACCGTAAAACAGGCGAAGGTGAAGGTAAGGACAGATAGCCGGTTCAAATCCCTTCGTTCCATGTCGATCATTTCTGTCGTTCTGGTCATCGCGATCTGTATCGTGGCGAATATTCTGCTTTCTCTCACGCTGGATGATACGCTGACATTCGATACTTCGTCGGTGCAGTCCAATACGATTACGCCACTGTCCAAAACGTATATAAAGAATCTGGATAAGCAGGTGGAGATCATCGGACTGTTCGATAAGAACGATACTTCATTTGAATGGCGAGACTACTTTCTGCCGATCCTGGATGACTATGAGTCGAAAGCCGGTGGGAAGATCGATCTGAAGTATATCGATCCGGATGTGGATCCGTTTATTATCTCCAGATTGGATCCTGACGGAATCTATAACCTTCAGAAGTATACTTATGTGATCCGTTGTGGTGATATCCTGGTCAGTGAGGATCCGTATTCCTGCTTCAAATATGATACGAATGTATACCAGTATTACGGTCTTCTGATGCCGATCACGAATTATATTGAACAGATTTTCACCGGAGATATCGTATATGTCACTTCAGACCGTCAGCTGCACGCCTATTTCCTGCAGGGACATGACCTTCTGGGGCATGCATCTATGGATATTATTCTGAAGACCCTCGGATTTGCCAGTTCTGATCTGATCCTCAAGGGTGAGACCGCAAAGATTCCGGATGACTGTGAGCTTCTGGTGATCATGGAGCCGACGACAGATCTTTCGCTTACAGAGAAAGAACTGATCAAGTCTTACCTGGATAATTCCGGTAAAGTCCTTCTGTCTATCAATTATGATAAGAACAAGAATGTTCAGTATACCAATCTGAATGAAGTGACGCAGAAAATGGGGATCACACTTGAAAGCGGAACGATTCATGAGAATGATATCAATTACCTGTATACGCCCGACGATCCGTATTCTTCGATTGCTGTGGCGGACTCCTCCTATGCGTCGTATATCTCCGTTCCGGCGACGTATTCTGTGGAATCCTGCCGTTTCTTAAGGATCGAGCCGGATCTTCCGGAAAATGTTTATGTTTCTCCGCTGGTTGTTACTTCGAGTATTGCTTCTGTTGACATGGCGGATCAATCTGTAGACGCATCGGCTTCTTCCGGAACCTATCCGATCGTGCTTCAGAGCGTGGATACTTCGAAGAATGAGCCATCCTGCCTGATCGTGATATCGACTGCCACGTTTACTTCGGATGCGTATTATCTGGATAATACGCTGGAGAATAATAATGCTGTCTTTATGAAGACCATGCTACAGGATATCTGTCCGATTCCGAACTCGGTTCTTGTGCCTTCGAAAACGGTGCCTAGTTATATTCTTAATAAGCCACTGTCGTCCTCATCGGCGACGATATGGTCTATCGTCGTCATGACGGTCATTCCTCTCGGAACGCTGATCTGCGGTGTCTATATCTATCGCAGAAGACGTCATTTGTGATGGAGGCTGTATGAAGAACCTTCGTAAGATCGGCTTTCTTTCTGCTATACTTCTTGTTCTGCTTGTGGCATTGATCGTAGTGCTGGTATCCCGGTGTGTCGATCGTAAGCGCCTGAGAGAGGAAGAGGAGAACAATACTTTTACACTCTGTGCAACAGAGAATGTCCGTATGCTGTCCATCAAGGAAAGCAGTGGTGAGGAGACTGTATTCCGGTTCGGTTCAACGAGTGGGGTGGAATCCGCTTCCCATGATGGTAAGGATTTCATTTCGGGACAGCTGGAATCTTCTGAGATCTTTGATCTTCTGTACCATGTCACGACGGTGTCTCTGGGAAACCAATTTGATGTTTCTTCTTCAGAGCTTGGAAGTTATGGCCTTTCACCGGCACAGTATACTGTTACTGTTGCGCTCTCTGATGGCACGCAGAAGACTCTTCTGGTCGGAAATCTGAATTCGAATAGAAATAGCGTGTATATCTGTGAAGCGGGACAGACACATGTTATGATGGCGGAGTATTCCATGTACAAGCGTGTCTCTTCTGATTTCGAGACGTATATCAGCCGTATGGTCCTGAATCTGAACCGTACCGATGTGGACAAGATCGATTTTTACAGAAAATCGAACGGGGATGCATGGACGCTTGTATTTCTGGAGGACTATGATAACGGGTATTTCCTTGAACAGCGTTATAAGGTGACCTATCCAATGGAAAGAGAACCGAACAGTGAACTGATCTCATTAGGAAATACGATTCTGAATCTGAATGTGGCTCAGTATATTCCGATTTCGCAGGAGGATTACGCATCTTACGGATTGGATGATCCGGAGTATACTTTTACGATCAGGATGAAGAACGGAGAAGAGGTCAAACTGTATCTTTCTGCTGAATTCGGCGGCTATTACTATGGATACAGCTCGAATAACCCCTATACTTTCTGTGTCAATCCGGGTGTTCTTCCGGGGCTGAACCGTTCACCGTTTGATATGATCGATTCGTATGTGATCCACGGGTATCTAAATGATGTCCGTTCGGTAAATGTGACGATGAAGGAGAAGACTTTTACGATCGAGATCATGATGGGAACGGATTTTGCTCTTGATGATACGGTCTTCACGCTTGATAAGCGTAATGCAAAGGTGTACACATCTGAGGGCGACTGCTACGGGCTTTTGCTGTTCGGATCGATCTTCAATATGCCTGTCAGCCGTGTCGACTATGACGTGAAGCCGGCACTTGCCGATGTGGAAGCGACGATCTCGGTGGTGAAGACCAACAGTGAGAGTATAATCCTGAAGCTGGTTCCATGTGGAGATTCGGAATACTATTGTTTCCTCAATGACTCTTATAGTGGATTTATTGTAGATAGAAGCGTATTATATAAAGATAACGGTCACAATATGTCGGGGTTCGGCGTATGGGATGCATATCTTCTTGCCAATGAGGCGATCGACAATAAGAACACGAATGATGTGTATAATAGACCGTAAGAAAGTTTGAGCGTATGCCGGAAAATATAAACAGAAACGACGAGAACAGGCAGCGTCCGGTTCAGAACAGGAAGAAACCTGAGGTGAATGAGGAGAAGGTGCTGCAGAAAGACACAAAGGTAAAGATAAGCCAGCGGTATGCTACACCGTTCCTGGTCATTCTTTGTGTCCTGCTTGCGGCTGTCACGATTATTCTTGTTTATATGATCCGTAATCATTTCGATGCGAAGAAGGGTGTAAGAGAACAGCTGCGTCTGTCCGCAATTGCCGGATTTGACTGTGAATATACGGAAGCACAGCAGCTGTATCCGTTTCAGAATGGCCTTCTTAAAGTGACGACGAAGCGTGTGGCGTATCTGTCTATTTCCGGAAATGAAGTATTCGGCGAGGATCTCGAGATGAGCAGTCCTGTCTGTATCCAGTGTGGTCCTTATGCTATGGTTGCCGATACGGAAGGCTTCCTTTGCGCCCTGTTCTCTGAAAACGGGCTTGTCTTTAAATCGCACATGACCGGTAAGATCGGTGGTTTCGCGCTGGCTCCGTCCGGGCTTTCCGCGTTGATCATTGATGAAGGGGATTCGTTCGGCTGCGTCTATATGATGGAAAAGGACGGAACGTTCCTGGCGAAGTGGTCATCCTATGAATCCGGTTATCCGCTTTCACTGGCGTTCGCACCGGACGAAAGTACACTCAGCATTTCTTTGGTGGATACGGATGGATCCCAGATGATTCCACATGTGAAGCAATTCTCCATCCCGAAGGACCGGACGACTGCGCGTCCTTCTGAATTTGCATTCTATTCTCCCGTCGTCTTTGATGTCATGCCGCTTCTGGCCTACATGGGGTCTGATAAGGTGGCTGTGGCAGGAATCAGTGATGTAGCGGTGGTCGGAAATGGTACTTGTGAACTGGTTCAGCCGCCATTTGATTGCGTAACCAGTATTTTCTCTTACGACGGAGGATATGCAGTTATTTATTCGGACGGCATCGACCAGCCGTTGCAGCTTTCTACCTTCCGGTCTAATGGAAGTAAAATCGGTGATGTTGCGCTTGGAAATGAGGTCCTGAGTTTCGCGGTTTCCGGGTCAAAGGCGCTGATCGCCGTGGATGAAACGATCCTTCTTGTCGATCTTTCTTCCTGCCGGATCAGTTCTACGATCAATGTAGATGAGCCTGTCTTGCGAGTGTCATTCTTCGGCACGAAGAATGTTTGTGTCGTCACAAATGCCGGTGTTCGTGAGATCGCCCTTTGATCCCTTAGGAGGTTGATTCATGGAGACGGAACTCAAGTTAGCCTTTCCTTCTGAAGAAGAGCTGAATTCCTGTTTTGCCTCGAATGCCCTTCGCGAGCTGTTTGCTGTTCTGGAAGAGAAGACGGAAGAATATGAGAATGTCTATCTCGATACGGAGGCACGTATCCTTCATAAGAGTCGGACATCTCTTCGGGTCCGTCATGTAAACAGGCAGAACTATATCCATACGGTCAAAACATCTCCTGTAGTTCTGGAAGGAGAGATGACGGAGGAGGTCCGTGCCGGTCTGTCGAGCCGCTGCGAGTGGAATGTGCCAAGTGACAGTGCGGAATTCGATCCGGAGCGTTTCCTTTCTGAAGCGGCGTCCGGAGATGATCCGATCGATCTTCTGGAGATGGCGCTTCATCCGATCGTGGGAAAGAGGCTTCAGATCGTCTGCAGTACTGTATTCACGAGACGAATCCTTGTGGTGCAGTTCCGTGAAAGCCAAATGGAAGTCTGTTTCGATGTTGGTGAATGCCAAGGAAACGGGAGAAGCCTTCCGATTTGTGAGATGGAAATCGAACTGATCGCCGGGAAGACGGAAGACGTCGAGACTCTCGGAACGATCATTACGAGCAGATTCCCTTGCCGGGGAGGAAGCCTGTCGAAATATGCAAGATGTCTTCTGCTTATGAATGAGGAAAGAGTATGAGCCATGAAGATGGGAGAATCTGTGATCTTCTTGTGATCGGAGGCGGTGCATCTGGCATGACGTGTGCCATTGCTTTTGCCCGGGAATGTAAAGAAGCAGGAGTTTCAGCAGATATCGTGATTCTCGAGAAGAATGACAGGATCGGCAAGAAGGTCCTGGCAACGGGGAACGGTCGATGTAATCTGGGTAATCTGGACATGGAGATGTCGCATTTCCACAGCCACAGACGTGATTTTCCGAAGAGTGTGCTCTCGAAGATTCCACAGCAGGAGACGCTGTCTTTCTTAAGTGAGATCGGGATCGTGACGGTATCAGAGGGAAAGAAACTCTTTCCGATGAGTAAGACGTCTTCTTCGGTCGTGGATGCTTACCGCTATGCGCTGGATGAATATGGGATCACAGTGGTGCCGGATGCAGAGGTGACTGCAGTACGTAAAGAAAATGTTTTCACCGTTATGTGTACAGGTGGGAAGTGCTTCTCCGCAAGAAAGCTGGTTATTGCTTCCGGCGGAGCCTGTGCTCCGATCCTCGGAACGACAGGTGATGGATACCGATGGCTCTCCGAGCTTGGACACCGGGTATATGCGCCAAAACCGTCGATCGTTCAGCTGGTGACGGATAATCATGTGACAAAAGCACTGGCAGGATTGAAGCTGGATGCGGACCTGTCCCTGCTGGCAGATGGTATCGTTGTTGCGAATCACTATGGAGAAGTGCTGTTTACTTCTTTCGGCCTTTCCGGACCGGCTGTGTTCCAGGTGTCGGGAGAAGTCGGAAGAAGAACGAAAAAAGGACGCCTTTCGATTCCGATGAAGGTTTCTCTTCGGATCTTCGATGAGTCGCAGCTTCTTTCTGTTCATGAGGAACTGTTAAAGAGAAAAGAGTCGATGGCCGATAGACCGATGGAACAGCTGCTGTTATCGATCCTGCCTGCGAAGATCGGCTTCCAGATCCTGAAATCTTCTTTAGAACGTCCGTTATCGGTTCCGATCTCTACGCTTACCGATAGCGATATACGGAAAATCGAGAACACGATGCGTGCCTGGGATTTCGAAGTGATCGGCACACAGAGCCTCGAATATGCCCAGACGACGATCGGGGGCGCAGATTGTGAAGAATTCTCGGAGGAAACACTGGAGTCGTTAAGGATTCCCGGACTCTACTGCTGTGGAGAAGTGCTCGATGTGGACGGAGACTGCGGCGGATATAATCTGCAGTGGGCATTCTCATCCGGGATCCTGGTGGGGAGATCTGTGGCAGATGCTTTTACCAGGGAGAAAGGAAAGAACTGATGGAAAAAGAACTTCAGTTATCGATTCCTCTTTCTGTTTATGCGTCTCTGGGAAAGGTCAGCTCTCCCTACACGGATCACCGTGATATCCGGAAATATTTCGAAAAGAAAATGAGAAGAAGTCTTCCGAAATACTGCCGAATATTGAAGAAATCTATTGATGCACGGCATAAACAGGACATCCGAGTTGTCGTATCTGCGATGTTTTCAGATGTACCGTTCGAAGAAGAGCTACTGTCTCCGGATCTTTCTGTGTTTCTTAAAGAAGAGGTCCATAAGCATTCCCCGGATTTCCGTACATTACGCAACTCCGGCATGGATGAAAGTGACCGGGTAGTTGTATGCGGAAGCGGACCCGCCGGTCTGTTCGCGGCGGCGACGCTTACTTCCTGCGGAATACCTGTTCTCCTCTTAGAAAGAGGATCAGACGTGGAAGAGAGATCTGCAGATGTCGAAAGATTAAAGAAAGACGGGATGCTGAATATTCATTCGAATATCCAGTTCGGTGAAGGCGGGGCCGGCACATTCTCAGACGGTAAACTCTTCAGTGGAGTCTCGGATCCGCGAAGAGACCTGGTACTTCGTACATTCGTGAAATACGGTGCGCCGGAGACGATCCTCTTCGAATCACATCCGCATATCGGGACAGATATCCTCAGGGATGTGGTTAAGAATATGCGGGAAGATCTTCGGAAGAAGGGGGCGAGAGTGCTTTTCGGACGGAGGATGAGCGAGATAGAGGTGAAAGACGGAAAGGTCATAGCCGTGACACATGTCGCCTCTTATAACGGAGAGGATCCGATACGGGTGCCTTGCCGTGCGCTTGTTCTTGCAATCGGACACAGTGCCAGAGATACTTTCTATATGCTTGCGGAGAAAGGTGTGCAGATTCAGAGCAAGGCGTTCGCTGTTGGCGTACGGATCGAGCATCGTCAGGAAGCGATCGACCGGGCGCAGTTTGGGGATTTCTTCGAAAGCCCGATCCTTCATCCTGCCAATTATAAAGCCGTTACGGCAACATCTACGGGGCGTAAGCTCTATTCGTTCTGCATGTGCCCGGGAGGAGAAGTGGTCTGTGGTGCTTCAGAGGATCTGGGTGTGGTGACTAACGGGATGAGCGAGTATGCCCGGGATAAGGAAAATGCGAACGCGGCGATGCTTGTCGGTGTGGATGAAGCGGATTACGGCTCCGATGGCTGGGATGCAGGGATCCGGTTCCAAAGGGAACTGGAGAAAAAGGCGTATGCATGTGCCGGCGGACATTATTATGCACCGGCACAGAGAGTCGGAGATTTCCATGCGCATCGAGAAACGGAAAGCTGGGGCGCGGTGAAACCGTCTTATCGTCCGGGAGTGACGATGAGCAATCTCTGGGAGATATTGCCTTCAGAAGTGGCCAGGACAATCGATGAAGGGCTTACGCTTCTCGATAAGAAGATTCATGGTTTTGATGATCCGGATGCGGTGCTGACGGCTGTTGAGACGAGATCTTCTTCGCCGGTTCGGATACGAAGGGATGAAAATGGCGAGAGTGTCAGTGTTTCGGGTCTTTATCCGACGGGTGAAGGTGCCGGATATGCGGGCGGTATCATGAGTTCGGCCATTGACGGGATCAGGCAGGCGGAAGCACTTGTATTGAGATATTTTGCTTCGGATATGTTAGAATAGTACCGTTAGTCTATATTCTTAAGAAGGTACGACATATGGAAGTAACGATTTTAGGCTGTAGTGGCGGCTATCCGGGCCCGGGACAGGCGGCTTCGGGTTATCTTCTTACCATCAATGATAAGAAAGTTCTGATCGATTGCGGAAGCGGTGTTTTCTCGAATCTTCAATTGCATGTCCCGCTGAATGGTCTGGATGCGATCCTGATCACGCATCTTCATGCGGATCATTATAGCGACCTGATGGTTATGCGCTATGCGATCGATATGAACAGTAAACGTGGCATGGAATTCCGGAATGTTCCGATATTTGCTCCGAAGACGCCGGAAGGTGTGATCAATTCCCTTACGAATGACTGGGGGTATAAGATCGGTTATATCGGGCATGAATCTGAGCTTCCGCTGTTCGGCGCGAAGGCGAAGTTTTTCCGTACGAATCATCCTGTGGAGTGTTACGGCATCCGTGTCGAGTATGAGGGGAAAGTCTTCGTGTATACTGCGGATGCTTCTGTAGATTCGCTGTTCGCCGGCTATCTCGATGATGCGGATCTGTGTATCATGGACTGTGGTGAGATCGAGAAGGCGAGAAGACCCAATATGCTGCATATGACACCGAAGGAATGTTTCGCCTGTGCGAAAGCACTGCGCGTCAAGAAAACGATCCTCTCCCACCTGGTTCCGTTCTATGACAGGGAGGATATTGAACTCGAGGCCCGCGCTTGCGGTGACTGGAATTATGAACTGGCACAGGTCAATAAGACCTATCGGATATAAAGAAAGATAAGGAGAAACACATTATGAGTACAGAAAAAGATAAGAATAAGGCAGTCATTACCGTAGTCGGCTGCGATGCAGTGGGCATTATCGCCAAGATCTCGGCGCTTCTGGCCGAAGAAGGCGTGAACATCAATGATATTACCCAGACGATCCTGGACGATATCTTCACCATGATCATGCTTGTGGACTTGAAGGCGGCGAAGGCAGATATGAAGAAGCTGTCTGAAGAGCTGGATAAAGTAGGTGAGGAGATCGGGGTATCGATCCGCATTCAGCATACGGATCTTTTCTATGCGATGCATCGTATCTGATCTTTACAGGATTTTGCGACGCAGACCTCCTATACAGAGTAAAGTACTGAATAAAGGAATGAGTAAGAATGATAACAGATTTTGAAGTATTAGAGACCGTTCGGATGTTTCAGGAACAGCATCTGGATGTGAGAACGATCACGATGGGCATTAGTCTTATGGATTGCGCGGCGGATACGCCGGAGAAGTCCTGTCAGAAGATCTACGATAAGATCACCCACTACGCGAAGGATCTTGTGAAGGTCGGCGAGGAGATCACGGAGAAGTACAGGGTGCCGATCGTGAACAAGCGTATATCCGTAACCCCGATCTCCATCGTGGCTGCCGCTTCCGGAGCGAAAGACTACACCATGTTCGCAAAGACATTGGATCGTGCGGCCAAGGAGTGCGGTGTAAACTTTATCGGCGGTTTCTCGGCGATGGTGCAGAAAGGATATACCATCAGTGATAAAAGACTGATCGATTCCATACCAGAGGCACTGTCTGTTACCGATAATGTCTGTTCGTCGATCAATCTTGCCTCGACAAGATCAGGTATTAATATGGATGCGGTCCGGGATATGGGCGTGATCATTAAGCAGACAGCGGAAGCGACGAAAGACAAAGATGCACTCGGTTGTGCGAAACTGGTTGTTTTTGCCAATGCTCCGGAAGATAACCCGTTTATGGCGGGTGCGTTCTTAGGCCCCGGTGAGCCGGAATGCGTGATCAACGTCGGTATTTCCGGTCCGGGTGTCATTAAGGCGGCACTTGAGACGGTAAAGGGCGAAGATCTTGGCGTTGTTGCGGAGACGATCAAGAAAGCGGCGTTTAAGATCACACGTGTCGGGGAACTGGTTGCCAGGGAAGCTTCCTCGAGACTGAATGTCCCGTTCGGTATTATTGACTTGTCTCTGGCACCGACGCCGGCAGTAGGTGATTCGGTCGGCCGAATTCTTGAGGAATTCGGTCTGGAACACTGCGGCGCATGGGGTACGACGGCGGCTCTGGCGATGCTGAATGATGCGGTGAAGAAGGGCGGTACCATGGCCAGTTCTTTTGTCGGAGGATTATCCGGTGCATTTATTCCGGTTTCCGAGGATGAGGGGATGATCGAGGTGGCGGAGAAAGGTTTCCTGAAACTGGAGAAACTGGAAGCCATGACCTGCGTCTGCTCAGTCGGACTTGACATGATCGCGATTCCGGGAGATACGCCGGCTTCTACGATCTCCGGTATTATCGCCGATGAAATGGCACTCGGAACTTTTAACAATAAGACGACAGCTGTCCGTGTGATTCCTGTCCCCGGTAAGAAAGTCGGAGATCAGGTCGAGTTCGGAGGACTTCTGGGTTATGCTCCGATCATGGAGGTGAATACGGCTTCTTCCGAAGCGTTTATCTCACGTGGCGGCCGTATCCCGGCGCCGATCCACAGTATGCGCAATTAATCGAAGAGTCGTGCGAATAAAGAAGAGGAAGGATCAGAGATCACTCTTTTCCTTCCTTTTTTGATTCTCTTTTTCTACTGTACATATGCTCATCCGCCGATCGCATACAGTTCACGATGTGGCTCGTATCCCGGCCTGATAGATCGCAATAACCGATACTTACATGGAAATCGTAGGGTTTGCCGGATACGCTGGATAATCCTTTCAGTTTCTCTGTGACCTGCACACTATAGGCCTCGGCCCTTCCTTGTCCCATCGAAACGAGTACGGAAGCGAATTCGTCTCCGCCGAATCTGGCGCAGATTTCATTCTCCTGAAGGCAGTCTGACAGAACTCCGGCTATTCTTGAGATGGCGAAATCTCCCTCGGCATGACCGTATTTGTCGTTGATCTTCTTCAGATCGTCCATATCAATACTTGCGATGCTGATGATGTAGTCTTCAGGGGTGCTGGAAAGGATCTCCGACAGAGCGTGCTCGAATCCGCGCCGGTTATAAAGCCCGGTAAGCGCATCTGTTCGGGATTGTTTCGTAATTTCCTTAATGACGCTGAATTTCTTCTCGTAGTAGCAGGTCTCGATTGCTGAGGAGAGGGCACTGACGTATGTGATAGTCAGGGAATTCGGCCATTGCTGCTTATTCGGACGAAGAACCAGATATCCGTAGTCCTTATTCTTAAAGAACAGAGGAAGGATGATGTTTACGCTGGGTTCATCGGTCTCGAAACAGGAATCGGGGAGTATGTCTCCTCTTTTGAAATGTTCATTCGAAGCCTTTGCCTGGCGTCTGTTCTCCTGATCCATGATCTGAAGCAGGAACATATCATCGGAAAACGGTTTCTCCGATTCGGCGAAAGCATCGTCGGAGTCATCACAGAAGCAGATATATCCGGTATCGCAGCCCAGAGTATTGAAGTAATAATTCGCAACAGAAAGGGCGCTGTCGATATCGTGGCTGTTCTGATAGTCCGCTGTGATACGGCCCGCTTCACGAAGCAGGAATTCTTTCTCGGCCAGGATGTGATAGAAGTCGACATATTCTCCGAACATGTGCTGTTTCCCGCATCCGCAACTGGCCCGGTACAGGATCTCATCGGTGACGGTGACAGTCTTGTTGACCTTCTTTCCTGAAGCCAGGTCATCGATGATCTGGAAGGCCGCTTCCGCATATTTCTCCGGTGTGATCTTTACTGTGGTGAGAGAAGGCGAAGCGTCCTCGCCCTCCCGTATACCGTCGAAACCGCAAACACAGACATCATCGGGAACACGAAGATTGCGCTCTTTCAGTTCATCACAGATGGAAAGAGCCATATAGTCATTGGCGCAGATGATGGCCTGCGGATAGGAATATCTGTCTTTCATGAAGAAATCCATGGCCTTCTTGCCGCGGTTCCTCCAATAGTTTCCTTCGTAGATCGAGTTCGGCTGGATCGGTACGCCGCCGTCGGACATCGCATCAACGAAGCCCTGGAGACGTTCCGGCGAATCCTTGGACTGGAACGGGCCTGACATATAGCAGATATCCGTGAAATGATGCGTGCTGATGAAGTGACGGGTCAGATCGTACATGGATTTGCGGTTGTTGATGCTGATGGTATAGAACCCCGGATAGCCGGTCTGCAGGCAGATAATGGGGCATCTGGCTTCTTGTGCCAGAAGATCGAACAGTTCTTCGTCCATGCCGATGATGTCGAAGGTGCTGGGCATGACTATGATCGCATCTAAAGCCGAATAATCCGGGAGGTAAATGATGTTTTTCTTACCGATCTCCGAAAGAAGATTACGTCCGTAGGGAGAAGTGTAGGATCCGTATGATGCGTATATGAAGACGTCCATATCCCGCATGGAGGCAAGGTCAACGATCGCCTTCCCACAGGCGGTCTGGAAGAATTGAGTGATTTCACTCATGAATACGCCGAGTTTCTTTCTTGCCAAGATCTACACCTCCGTATGATGTTTCTAGCTTAAAGCATCCAGAGCCTTCTTGACCGTTTCGGGTGCCGGTGCACCGGTGATCGTCCGCTTATTGACGCAGGTCTGGAGCGAGATGGCGTCATAGACATCTTCCTCGATGAGATCGGAGAATTGCCTGAATTCAGAAAGAGAAAGCTTCTCAAGTGTTGTTCCGTGCTCGATGCAGTAGTGGACCAGTTTCCCGGAGATCTCGTGGGTACTGCGGAAAGGTATGCCTTTTCGAACCAGATAGTCAGCGAGATCGGTCGCATTCGTAAAGCCACCGAGTGCCGCCGCTTCCATGTTGTCTTTTCTAAGTTTCATGGTCTTGATCATACCGGTGAAGGGGACAAGAACCCCCTTGATGGTATCGATCACATCAAAGAGCGCTTCCTGCACTTCCTGCATGTCTTTATTATATGTAAGCGGAAGTCCCTTCATGATTACAAGAAGGGAGATGAGGTCGCCGTAGACGCGTCCGGTCTTGCCTCTGGCAAGCTCGGCAACATCCGGATTCTTCTTCTGGGGCATCATGGAAGAGCCTGTAGAATAGGCGTCATCCAGCTCGATAAACTTGAACTCCTGCGAGGAGTAAAGGATGATCTCTTCGGAAAGACGGGACAGATGCATCATGAAAAGAGAGGCAAACGATGCAAGCTCAATGGCCCAGTCACGATCGGCTACACCGTCAAGAGAATTGAGTGTGACGCCGCTCATGCCCAACTGATCGGCAACAAACTCACGATCCAGAGGGTACGTAGTGCCGGCCAGTGCGCCGGATCCCAGAGGAGAGATATTCGTTCTGGCGATCGCCTCGTCAAGTCTGTCCATGTCCCGGCCGAACATCTGGATATAGGCCATGAGATAGTGGGCGAAGGTGATGGGCTGGGCACGCTGGAGATGCGTGTACCCCGGCATATAGGTCTCGGTGTTTTCTTTCGCTATGTCGATCAGTGCATCGCGAAGTCCGCCAAGAAGAGACTGGATTTCTTTGGCTTCATCTACAGCATACAGGCGTTGGTCAAGAGCGACCTGATCGTTCCTGGATCTTCCGGTATGAAGACGCTTGCCGGCTTCGCCGATCCGGTTGGTGAGCTCTTCTTCGATGAACATATGGATATCTTCTGCATCAGAATCGAAAGTCAGCTTCCCGGATTCGATATCATCGAGGATGGAAAGAAGGCCGCTCTTGATGGAGTCCGCATCTTCCTGGGAGATGATACCTTGCTTCGCCAGCATCTGGCTATGGGCAACAGATCCTTCGATGTCCTGTCTGTACATTCTGCAATCAAAGGGGAGAGATGAGTTAAAATCGTTGACCGCTTTATCGGTCGCTTTCTCAAATCTTCCTGCCCACATTTTCTTCGCCATAGCTATCCCTGCCTTTATTTCTTTAATACACGTTATGATACCACAATTCCTGCTTACTATATAGTGAATATATGTATTTGGTATGTATTGACAAAAAAGACTTGTGGTCTATAATTGACTTGCCTAAGGGGAAGCGGAATAACTGCTGATAGCAAGGTGATCATCTTACAAAGATTCTACTGTGCTAATGTGTGTTTCACGCCTTTTGGGCGTGATTTTTTGTTATAAGGGGGAAGATTCATATGGAATACCGGGTAGCCGTGATCAGTGTGATCGTCGAAGAAAACGGAGATACGAATGCTCTGAATGCCCTGTTGCATGAATATGGTCAGTATATCGTCGGACGAATGGGGATCCCGTATCGAAACAGAAAGATCAACATCATCAGTGTGGTGATCGATGCGCCGCAGGACGATATTGCGACTCTTTCCGGGAAAATCGGAAGTCTCCCGAATATCAGCGTAAAGACCACATATTCAGCCGTGAAGGATGAGAAAGAAGGATAAGAACATGTTTAAGTATGACCCGAAATCATTGATCGCCGATGAGTTTATCAATGATGAAGAAATCAAGGAAACTCTGGCATATGCCGAAGCAAATAAGAATAATTTCGAACTGATCGATGCGATCCTTGAGAAGGCTCGCCCGGGTAATCTTCAGGCAGCGGAGCACGGAACGGCTCTGACCCACAGGGAGGCGTCTGTGCTGCTGGCCTGTGAAGATCCGGAGCGCATCAAGAAAATGTTCGAGATCGCAGAAGAGATCAAGCAGGCTTACTACGGAAACCGTATTGTGCTTTTTGCGCCGCTTTATCTCTCCAATTACTGCATCAATGGCTGCCTGTACTGCCCGTATCATGCGAAGAATAAGACGATCCCGAGAAAGAAGCTTACTCAGGAAGAGATCCGCAAGGAAGTTATCGCTCTTCAGGATATGGGACATAAGAGACTGGCGATCGAGGCCGGTGAGGATCCGAAGAATAACCCGATCGAGTATATCCTCGAGTGCATCAAGACGATCTACAGCGTACATCACAAGAATGGTGATATCCGTCGTGTGAACGTAAATATCGCTGCGACAACAGTTGAGAACTACAGAAAACTGAAAGAGGCCGGTATCGGTACCTATATCCTCTTCCAGGAGACCTATCATAAGGACAGTTACCTCAAACTTCATCCGACAGGACCGAAGCACGACTATAACTACCACACCGAAGCAATGGACCGCGCCATGGACGGTGGTATCGATGATGTCGGACTGGGCGTACTGTTCGGACTGGAACTGTATAAATATGAATTTGCCGGACTCATCATGCATGCAGAGCACCTTGAGGCTGTGCATGGCGTAGGTCCGCATACCATCAGCGTACCGCGTGTAAAGCGCGCGGATGATATCGATCCGAACGAGTTTGACGGCGGTATCGACGATCAGACCTTTGAGAAGATCATTGCCTGCATCCGTCTGGCAGTACCGTACACAGGTATGATCATTTCCACCCGCGAGAGCCAGCAGGTACGTGAGAAGGCCCTGAAGATGGGTATTTCCCAGATCAGTGGCGCGAGCCGTACATCCGTTGGTGGATATACGGAAGAAGAGCGTCCGACCGATACGGAGCAGTTCGATGTTTCCGACCAGAGAACCCTGGATGAAGTCGTCAGATGGCTGATGGAGACCGATCATGTGCCGTCCTTCTGCACCGCATGCTATCGAGAAGGCCGTACAGGCGACCGTTTCATGAGCCTTTGTAAGAGCGGGCAGATCCTCAATTGCTGCCACCCAAATGCGCTGATGACACTGGCCGAGTTCCTGGTAGACTATGCTTCCGAGGAAACTAAGAAGGTCGGCTGGGCGCTGATCGAAAAGGAACTTAAGAAGATCCCGAAGGACAACGTCCGCGAGATCTGCAGTAAGCATATTGAGGAGATCAAGAACTCCAACAGCCGCGATTTCCGCTTCTGATCGTGTAAGGGTAGAACCCTTGGCAGATGAATGTAAAAAACGGTAAATGCAACGGGTCGTACGATTCGTTGCATTTTTCTTCTCAAATGATACAATGAGATGGGTATTTACTTGGGTAAATTGGGGAGATTTCTATGGATAAGAACATGCGGTACGATGCGTTCATCAGTTATCGTCATTGTCAGCCGGATGCTGAAATTGCGGAAAGAATTCAGAAAGACCTGGAGAATTTCCGTCTCCCGAAGACGATCGTTGAGAAGATCGGAAAGAAAAGACCTCTTCGTGTGTTCCGTGATGAGACCGAGCTTTCCGTTGCCGATGACCTGTCGAATGCGATCGCAACCGCCCTATGGGAATCGAAATATCTGATCTGCGTATGTTCCCCGGAGTATCTGAAATCCGTCTGGTGTATGAAAGAAATCGAAGCATTTCTTCGTTTCAGTGACAGGAAACATATCCTTTTAGTATTGGCTGATGGTGAACCGGATACGGCATTCCCTGAAGTTCTGCTTTATGAAGAAGCTTTCCAGATGGGCCCTGACGGACACCCACTAAAATACAGACAGTATAAAGAGCCTCTGGCCGCAGACTGCCGAGGCGATTCTTCCAAGGAAAGAAAAGCAAAGACAGATAATGCGGTAGTCCGTCTGGTCGCGGCGATCCGGGGACTTTCGTATGATGATCTTGCGCAGCGGCACAGAAAAGAAGCCTATAACCGGGCAAGGAACCGGGTTCTGGCCGTTTTTGGCCTTCTCCTTGCAATTATTGCCGTCTGCGTTTTCTTTATTGTGCGTATTTCTAAGCAAAAGCAGCAGATCTCCAGTCAGCAGGATGTGCTTGAAGCTCAGAAGACTGAGATCGAAGAACAGCGGAATACCATACAGCAGAAATATGCGGATTCGATGGCCGTCGTCTCCGAGAACCTGTTGAGTGATGGCAGACGGAAAGATGCTGTATATGCGACAAGAAGTGTTCTTCCGGACGATAAGACGGAAGGTTATAGCGAGAATTCCTTGCGGGCGCTTTCTAAAGCCCTTGGAGTCTATGAATTTCCGGACCACGTTGCCAGTAATGAAATGATTCAGTCCCCGAGCGCCTTATCTCAGTTTAACGTATCTCCTATGGGTGGATATGTCATGGTAAGAAGTCTTGACAGCAAGATATTTGTTATGGATATTTCCAAAGACAAGACGCTGCTGACGTATGAGGATATGCATTATGCAGATGCCGGTTTTGACGGAGAACGTGGATTCGTATTTCAAAGAGCAAACGAGAACTATACTTATTTCGATTTTTCTTCCGCGACCGAGACGGACTTGGGAATAGAGGATGCGAAGATTATGACGGATCCGTTTGGAAACGGATATGCGTCCATTACTGATAAAGAGATAAGCATTTTTCGGGGAACAGAAGTTCTATGCCGCCTTGATCTTGCGATAGATCTGCCGTCTAAGGATCTTCAGGTCCGGTCAACGTCCTATGTTTATTTCTCACCTGAAGGGGATGACGCCTGGATCTTTATTCTTGATCAAGATTCGGGAACTACGTATATCTATTCGGCAGATCTTCTTTCCGGAAGTGTGGAGAGACGTTATACGGATCAGTCGGGAGTTTATGGGTTCTGTTCGGACGGGAAAACCATGCTTGGCTTTTGTAGTGCATACTCATCGAAGCCGAACATGTTTCTGAAAGATCTTCATACGGGAGAGCAGAAGAATATCGAATGGGATGAAGCGTATAGCGGATTCAATGTCTGTGGCGACGATATTGTAATATATGATCAGACAACGATCTATTTTATGAACCGGAATCTGGAAGTGATACGAACGATCGATGTGGATGTGGATCTTTCTACAAGTGTCCTTACTCCGGATGGAATCGCGATTTTTGACTTAAAAGATGGATGTTATCTTATCCGGGACGGAGAATACCGCTTCTTTGATCCGGATGTTGATGATACCAAACTGATCTGGTCAAAAGACTATGCGGATGGAACGATATATCTTTCCGGAACCGGCGAGGATCAGATCAATACTTTTTCTTTTAGAGAAACAGATTATCTGAAACTTTATTCCGATACTGCTAAATCGTTTGAATGGAGTATTTCGTTTGATGATCCAGATGTATTGTCACTGCAAGATCTTGTTCTGAGAAAAGAGACAGAATTCGGTCCGGAGATGATCTACAGTATTATCATGTGTGAAAATGCCGATTATGCGGCTTTTCAACTATGGGACGGCCGTGTTTTTATATATCGCCGATCCTCCGGAGAACTTGTCAAAAAAATCTATGCGAGTGACGGGCTTGTCCACTGTTTTTATTATGATGAAACCAGCGGGAATTCTTTCATCTCAACGGAAAAAACAGTTGAGATCTATGATGATGGTTTTAGGACCATCGGTAGCATATCTGATTGCAGAATGATCGGATACGATGGAGCGACAGGCCATCCGGTCGTATTGCATTATAAAGGAGACGAAGACTACGGTTATTATCTTGTTTTCCCGTTGAAGTATGAGGACTTGATCCGGGAAGCGGATGATTTTCTTGCGGGCTATGAACCGAATGAGCGGATCAAAACAGAATACGGATTGGATTAAACTATACAAGAAGCGGCTTTCCATAGTTTCGGAAAGCCGCTTCCTGATTACTGATTATAAGTGTCGATGATCTCCAGATCGACCAGAGCCTTGTTTCTATAATTGAGGTCCTCGCGTAAGGTGAATCCCTGTGCTTCCCAGAATGCGTTGCCAAGGTCGTTGTTTCTAAAGGCGACAAGGGCAACTTTCTTGATGCCTTCTTTCTCGAGAGCATCAAGTGCCAGTTCCACAAGTTTGCCCCCGATGCCCATCCTTCTGTGATCCGGGGAAACGGACATGTGCTGGATGTAACCGCGACGTCCGTCATGACCACAGAGGATCACGCCTGCAACATGACCGTCATCTACGGCAACAAAAGAAGTGGCCGGGTTTCGTTTCAGATACTTTTCGATGCCTTCTTTTGAATCGTCTGTGGAATTTAAGCCATTATGGCAGGCCACCCAGATGTCATACACCTCATCATAATCATCAATTGTCATTAATCTATAGTCCATAATGTCTCCTTTCTTAAGGAAGCGATGTATCCGCGAAGAAAGTATATATTGGTGAGAAAGAAAAAAGTTTTCAGCGCCTCCGCAGTGTTCATACACGAGGACAGCGCTAGAAAACTTTTATTCTTTCTCAATAATCAGTTTCTTTCGCGAATCAGAGCAGACCATTCTTCTGCTTCATCTTAGCGTTCACCTTCATCGGGAGACCGAAGCAGTTGATGAATCCGCCTGCATCTGCCTGATTGTAAACGTCATCCGCCTCAAATGTAGCGATCTCCGGATCATAGAGAGAGAACGGAGAAGTGGTGCCTGCCGGTGTGCAGTTACCCTTATAGAGCTTCATTCTTACTTCGCCGGTAACGACTTCCTGTGTCTTGTCAACAAATGCGGAGATAGCCTCGCGGAGCGGGTGGAACCACTGACCGTAGTAAACGAGCTCGGAGAACTTCTGCGCAACAAGGTCCTTGTAGTGGATGGTGTCACGCTCAACAGTGAGAAGCTCGAGTTCACGGTGTGCAGCGAAGAGAAGCGTTCCGCCAGGTGTCTCATATACGCCACGGCTCTTCATACCAACGAGACGGTTCTCAACGATGTCTGCGATACCTACGCCGTTCGCGCCGGCAACCTTGTTGCAGTATCTGAGAAGATCAGCAGGGGAGAGCTTCTGTCCGTCTACTTCAACCGGAATGCCCTTCTCGAACTTGATCGTTACATAAGTCGGTGTGTCAGGTGCCTTCTCAGGAGAAACCATGAGCTCCAGGATCTTGTCGAGGTTCGGCTCGTTGGCCGGATCTTCGAGGTCCATACCTTCGTGAGAGAGGTGCCAGAGGTTCTCGTCCTTGGAATAGTTGTTTTCCTTCGTTACCGGAACTTCGATGCCACGGGCATTTGCATAATCGATCTCTTCGTCACGGGACTTGATATCCCAGATTCTCCACGGAGCGAGGATCTTCATGTCCGGATCAAGAGCCTTGATAGAGAGCTCGAAACGAACCTGATCGTTACCCTTACCGGTGCAGCCATGAACGATAGTGGTGCATCCGTTTGCGTGAGCGGCCTCAACGAAGTGCTTCGCGATTACAGGACGTGCCATGGATGTGCCGAGGAGGTACTTGCCCTCGTAAACTGCGTTCGCTTTAAGTGTAGGGAATACGAAGTCAGAAACGAACTCTTCAGAAATGTCTTCGATGATGCACTTGATCGCGCCGCACTTAAGTGCCTTCTTCTCGAGATAATCATGATCAACACCAACACCGACTTCACCGCAGTAAGCTACGACTTCACAGTCATAATGCTCCAGGAGCCACGGGATGATGATAGATGTATCCAGTCCGCCTGAATACGCAAGTAAGAATTTTTCCTTTGCCATAAGGCACCTCCATGAATAATTATTAACGATTTTGCATAACGGCATTGTAGCAGACGTACTCTGATGCGTCAACCGCTATTTCGAAATTCATTGTATTTATATTTTCCTTTAATAACAAGGGTAGATTTGTTGTGCAATTAACGATTTTTATCGTGTTTACGAAACCACTATTAAAGAGTAAAATTATACGGTATGTGGGGAAGTTGTGCATAAAACTGACCTGTATTGACGAAAGGGGACATCGATTATGGCGTATCCGCTGGTGGAAGGAAACATCGGGAAATACTGCACGCTGAATGGTAAGAAAGTCGATTTTGACTCTTTAGAGGGACAGAGCCTCTTCGTTCCGACAGATGATATCACGTATTATGAATCCATCCGTTTTCAGGAAGGTGTGCTGCTTTTCTGGGAAGACCATATGGATCGTCTACGTAAATCCGTAGAGGCGAAAGAGAACTTCGTGATCGATCCGGATACCTATCACTTCGCGGCGCAGTCTATGATCTGGGACAGCGGAATGGCTGACGGTAATGTACGGGTAGTGCTTACTAAGAACTTATGGCTTCTATACTTTAGTAATATGACGTACCCGACACAGAAGATGTACCAGGAAGGGATCGTGACCACGAATCTTCAGTGGGAACGCGTCGAACCTCATGTGAAGGTGTTCCGTGGCGATTACAAAAAGGCGGTTGCGGAGGCTTCTTCGCGTGAAACCCGGTTCGGACTTCCGTATGAAGTTATCCTTTCCGGGAAGGACGGAAAGCTTGTGGAAGGCGGACGTTCGAATTTCTTTGTCCTGTATAAAGATACAGTCTATTCTCCATCGGAAGATCTGATCCTCATCGGGATCACGAGAAAATATGTGAAAGACGCGATCAGTGCGGCCGGGCTCATGCTTGAGGAGGGCTCTTTTACCTTAGAGGAGCTGGTCCGCATGGAAAAGGAGGAAGACGACGGACCGCCGGAACTCTCGCTGTTCGTGACTAGCTCTCCCTTCGACATTCTTCCGGTAAAGTCGGTGGAGGATCACCTTTTCCGATCGGCCTGCTGTGAGAATCTGATCCGTTTGATGGAGAGTTATCAGAAGATCGTGCATCAGTATATCGATCTGCATAAATAATCAGTCCGGGATGAACCCGGAAATACACAAGAATCATTTGGGAGGAAAAAATGGCAAAGAAGGGAACAATATCAGTAACAACGGAAAACATCTTTCCGATCATCAGGAAGTGGCTCTATTCGGATCAGGACATCTTTATCCGTGAGCTCGTAAGTAATGGTTCGGATGCGATCGCTAAGTTTAAGCGTCTCGTGGATATCGGTGAGGCGGAGAAGAGCGATGATGATTCGTATCAGCTCCATGTGAATTATGACAGTGAGAACGGAACGATCGAGTTTATCGATAATGGTATCGGCATGACGGAAGAGGAAGTCGATAAGTATATCAACCAGATCGCTTTCTCCGGCGCGATGGATTTCGTAGAGAAGTATAAAGAAGAGAGTACCGATGCCAGCGGCATTATCGGTCATTTCGGTCTCGGATTCTATTCTGCATTCATGGTAGCCGATAAGGTACGCATCGATACGAAGTCTTTCCGGAAGGATGCACCGGCCGTCTCCTGGGTATCTGAAGACGGTATGGATTATGAGATTGCAGAATCCGACCGGACGGAGAGAGGTACCACGATTACACTGACGCTCTCTGAAGAGACGAAGGGCATCTTCGACGGTGGAAAAATCAGAGGGATCCTCAATAAGTACTGCTCTTTTATGCCTTTTGATCTGTACTACAGTGATGTCGTAGCGGATAGGAAGCGCGAGGCGGATGAAGCCAAGAAGAAGAAAGAGGCGGAGGATAAGGGCGAAGAGTATAAGGGGTATGAGAATACACCGTCTCCGATCAATAATACGGAACCGCTCTGGAAAAAAGCTCCGAAGGATTGTACGGATGAAGAGTACAAGGAGTTCTACAGAGAAGTCTTCCATGATTTTAAAGAGCCGCTGTTCTGGATCCATCTCAATATGGACTTCCCGTTCCATCTTCAGGGCATCCTTTACTTCCCGAAGACCAATAATGTCTATGAGACGCTGGAAGGCCGGATCAAGATCTATAATCATCAGGTGTTCGTGGCCGATAATATCGAGGAAGTGATCCCTGAGTTCCTGTTCCTGCTTCGTGGCTGTCTCGACTGTACGGATCTTCCGCTGAACGTTTCCCGTTCCGCGCTCCAGCAGGATGAATATGTGAAGAAGCTCTCTTCCCACATCATCACGAAGGTCTCTGCGAAACTTAACGATGTATTTAAGAACGACCGGAAGGCTTTCGAAGGATACTGGTCGGATATCAGCATCTTCGTTAAGTATGGCATGATGAAGGACGAGAAGTTCTACGAGAAAGTGAAGGATATCTGCCTGTTTAAGTCTGTGGACGGTGAATTCTTCACGATTGAGGAACTGACGAAGGCGAAGGGAAAGGATACGATCCGCTATACGAAAGCACCGGACCAGCAGGCTGCATATATTTCGATGGCGAAAGAAAAAGGCTTCGATGTGGTCGTTCTGAATGAGGAACTGGATAATAACTTCATTTCTTTCCTGGAATACAAGCAGCATGATGTGAAGTTTAAACGCGTGGATGCCGAACTGGAAGGTGAGGCGGCTTCGGAAGATGAGGTGAAGGCGTTAAGTGAGCTCTTCAAGACGGCAACAGGGGACGATAAGCTGGAGGTCTCGGCGGTTGCTCTTGGTGCCGATCAGCTCCCTGCTTTCATTCGTGAGACAGAGGAAGCCCGTCGTATGGCTGAGATGAGAAAGCAGTTCGAATCCATGCGTACCGGTAAGGAAGACGATCCGTATAAGGATCTGGATTCTATGTTCCCGATCAAGAAGGATCTGGTCCTCAACACGGATCATCCGCTGGTTCTGCGTCTCCGCGGCATGGCCTCTGTGGCCGATGATAAGGAGAAACTGGATGCTCTCTGCGTGCATCTGTATGATCAGGCCCGTCTGGCTCACGGCTCGCTTGATTCCGAGGGATTGAAGAGATTCCTTAAATATAATAGTGAACTTCTCACGAAAGTGGCCGAAAAACTTAGTTGATACCATAGAATCCCGCTTTCTGATGAGTAGGAAGCGGGGTTTTGTGTTACCATAGATATGTTAATGCGATTCATCAATTTGGAGGATTTTTTATGAGTAATCAGGTTCGCAGAATTTTCTCGGAGAAGAAGAAAGAATTTGCGGTAGAGGCCGCAGGCCTTATGAAGGACGTAAAGTCCGATGTAGGTGTGAAAACGATCGAAAGCGTAAGGATCTTCCATAGATACGATGTGTCCGGACTTACGGATGAAGAGTATGAGCTCGCAAAGAACGTCGTCTTCTCTGAGCCGCCGGTCGATGTGGTGTATGACGAGACGATCGATACATCTGATGCAGCATATGTTCTTGCGATCGAATCCCTTCCGGGACAGTATGACCAGCGTGCCGATTCTGCGGCCCAGTGCTGCCAGATCCTTACACAGAAAGAGAAGCCGCTTGTACGCGTAGCCCGCGTGATCGTCTTCTACGGTGCGGTTTCTGATGACCAGAAGAAGGCGATCGCTAAGTATCTCATTAACCCGGTCGAGTGCCGTGAGGCTTCGATGGAGAAGCCGGAAACTCTGGAAGAAGTCTTTGATGTTCCTTCTTCCGTACCGACGATCGAAGGATTCACAACGAAATCGGAAGAGGAACTTGCTGATCTTAGAAAGACATGGGGATTGGCGATGTCTGATGCGGATCTTCTGTTTACCCAGGAATTCTTCCGGTCCATCAAGAGAGATCCGACCATGACAGAGATCCGTGTGCTGGATACTTACTGGTCTGACCACTGCCGTCACACAACGTTCCTCACGGAGCTTACGGATGTGAAGATCGACGGGGACAGTGCTTTTGCCGAAGAATTAAAGAGCATCTATGCCGACTACCTCTCCACAAGAGAAGATGTCTATGGCGAGCGGATCAGCAAGAAGCCGGTGTGCCTGATGGATCTGGCGACCATGGCGATGAGAAAGCTCAAGAAAGATGGTAAGCTCCAGGATCTCGATGAATCTGAAGAAATCAATGCGTGCTCCATCAAGATCCAGATCGATGTGGACGGTAAGAAGGAAGACTATGTTCTGATGTTCAAGAACGAGACCCATAACCACCCGACGGAGATCGAACCATTCGGTGGTGCGGCGACCTGCCTCGGCGGTGCGATCCGAGACCCGCTCTCCGGCCGTTCTTATGTATATCAGGCTATGCGCGTGACCGGTGCCGGTGACCCGACGGTTCCTGTATCCATGACACTGGAAGGCAAGCTTTCCCAGAAGAAACTCGTTCGTACGGCGGCAGCCGGATACAGCTCTTACGGTAACCAGATCGGACTCTGTACTGGTCACGTCGATGAGATCTATCATCCGGGTTATGTAGCCAAGAGAATGGAAATCGGTGCGGTTGTCGGTGCGGCTCCGGCAGAGAACATCGTCCGCGTCCGTCCGAGACCAAACGATATTGTTGTTCTTCTTGGCGGTAGAACCGGCCGTGACGGTATCGGCGGTGCTACCGGTTCCTCTAAGGCTCACGATGAGAAATCCGTTCTGACCTGCGGCTCCGAGGTGCAGAAGGGTAATCCGCCGACAGAAAGAAAGATCCAGAGACTGTTCCGTATTCCGGAAGTCAGTAAGATGATCCTCCGCTGCAACGACTTCGGTGCCGGCGGTGTTTCCGTAGCGATCGGCGAACTGGCGGATGGCCTTTCCATCGACCTCGATAAGGTACCGAAGAAGTACGAGGGTCTGGATGGTACAGAGATCGCCATTTCCGAGTCTCAGGAGAGAATGGCGGTCGTGATCGATCCGAAGGATGAAAAGGCATTCTTTGAATATGCAGCGAAAGAAAACCTCGAAGCAACTGTTGTGGCCGTTGTTACAGAAGAGCCGGTCATGAAGATGACCTGGAAGGGCAACACGATCGTGGAGCTTCCGAGATCTTTTATCGATACGAACGGTGCTTCTTCCTATGCGAAGGCAGAAGTTTCTGAACCGGATTTCAGCAACGGCATTATCGATAAGACCGTCGATTCCTATGTGGAAGGAAACTTCGCGGAATCGATTAAGGGCACATTATCTTCTCTGGACGGCTGCTCTAGAAAGGGCCTGGTTTCCAGATTCGATGGTACGATCGGAGCGGGTACGGTCCTGATGCCTTTCGGCGGACGTTATCAGCTGACGCCGGAAGAAGGTATGGCTTGTAAGATCCCGGTCGAAGAAGGTAAGACGAATGCTGTTTCTGTTATGGCTTACGGTTTCGATCCTTATTTCTCTGCGTGGAGCCCGTTCCATGGTGCATATCATGCAGTGACCGAGTCTCTCTTAAGACTTGCGGCAATGGGATGTGATCCTTTCAAGGCAAGACTGACGTTCCAGGAGTACTTCGAGCGTATGGCAGGTGAGAAGTCCTGGGGGAAGCCGCTATCTGCACTCCTCGGTGCTTATAAGGCTCAGCTTGATTTCGGTACGGCGTCGATCGGTGGTAAGGACAGTATGTCCGGTTCCTTTAATGAACTTCATGTTCCGCCGACACTTGTTTCCTTTGCTGTAGGTATGACCACTACCGATAAAGTCGTTTCTTCCACGCTTTCGGCCGCCGGTAAGAAACTTTATGCCGTAAAGATCCGCCGTGATGAGAACGGCTGTTATGTGAAAGATCACGCGATCCGTGTGATGAAGTGCATGACGCAGATCCAGGAGCGCGGACAGCTTCTGACGGCAGGTGTTGTCCGTTCAGCAGGTATCGCTGCCCGTGTGGCACAGATGTGCTTCGGTAATAAGCTTGGTTTTGCTTTCTCGGATAAGATCTCCATGGATGACCTCTTTAAGCATTCTTTCGGAACGGTTCTGCTCTGCGTCAGTGACGGCAATGCAATCGAGAAGATCGAACAGGTAGGCGGTAAACTCATCGGTGAGACGACATCTGATGGTGTTATTAGCTATGCCGGACAGTCTGTCTCGGTCGATGAGGCCATTTCTTCCTTCGAGAGTAAGCTCGAACCGATCTTCCCGACAACTGTGGATGAGGGCGCAGCGGTTTCTTACGAGAGGGGTGAGGTCGAGAAGAATGCCATCACAGCTCCGTCGATCCTTACCGGGGCGAAGCCGAAGGTATTTATTCCGGTATTCCCCGGAACGAACTGTGAATACGATACGGCATATGCTTTCTCCAGAGCAGGCGCCGATCCGGATGTGATGGTTATCCGTAACCGTGACTCCAAGGAAGTAGAAGACTCCTTCAGAGAAATGAGTGAGCGGATCAAGAAGGCGAATATGGTGATGATCCCTGGTGGATTCTCTGCAGGTGATGAGCCGGAAGGCTCCGGTAAGTTTATCGCCGCGGCGTTCCGTAATGCGGCAGTTACCGAGTCTGTGAGAGATCTTCTCTTTAACCGTGACGGTCTTATGCTCGGTATCTGTAATGGTTTCCAGGCTCTTATGAAACTCGGATTACTCCCGTATGGTGATATCCTGCCTCTGAAACATGATGGTCCGACGCTGACGTTTAACCGTATCGGCCGCCATCAGTCTGCGTATGTTTCTACGAAGATCGTTTCCAATAACTCTCCTTGGCTGAGCTTCACGAACGAAGGCGACGTGTATGAGATTGCGATCTCACATGGTGAGGGTCGCTTCTGTGGATCGGAAGATCTGCTGAAAGAACTCTTCGCGAAGGGACAGGTTGCGACCCAGTATGTCGACGCAGAGGGAAATCCGACGATGGATACGGCGTTTAACCCGAACGGTTCCATGTGTGCGATCGAGGGTATCATTTCTCCGAATGGACGGATCCTCGGTAAGATGGGCCATAGTGAGCGTATGGGCAACGGTGTTGCCAAGAATATCCCCGGCCAGAAGGATCAGAAGATCTTCGAAGCCGGCTGCCGGTACTTCCTCGGATGAACAGAGCAGACGTCTTAGGATTTCTTGAAGAGTACGGTCTTTCCGCCAAGAAAAGCCTGGGGCAGAATTTTCTCTGCAATGAAGAGGTGATCGGGGAGATCCTCGATCTTGCGAAACTTGATAAAACGATGACATGCCTTGAGATCGGTCCCGGTCTCGGGGCATTGTCTGAAAAGGCTGTTTTCATGGCCGGTACGTATCTGGCTGTGGAGATCGATACACGTTTTCAGGCACGGCTTTCTGATGTCATTACAGGTAACGGAGGAAAGGTGATCTACAAGGATTATCTGGAATTGGTTCCGGCGGATCTTCCGGATCCGTCATTTTCTCCGGATGTGGTTCTTTCGAACCTTCCGTATTATGTTATGACACCCATCATGCTGAAAGTCATGAAAGATTTTCCGTCGTGTCAGAGAATGGTATACATGGTTGAAGAAGAAGCACTTGGCCGTATTCTGGCTAAACCCTGTACGAAACAGTACGGGCCTTTAGCTGTTCTGACTGAGCTTTTCGGAACGAAGAAGAAGTGCTTCAATGTAGATGGAGGGAGTTTCGTACCGCCTCCGAATACCGTGTCGTCCGTTATCGTGATCGAACGGAGTGAACAGGCAGACTGGAAACCGGAGATGATCGGTTTTGTTGAAGGGGCGTTCGCGTTACGGAGAAAAACGCTCGTGAACAGCCTGTCTTCGGAAGGAGTATACAGCAAAGACGATATAGCGTCTGCACTTGCTGAAATGGGAAAAAAAGAGAATATACGGAGTGAAGAGATGATCCCTTCGGAGTTTTCTGATCTTTATAGGATCCTCCAGGGGAGAAAGGACAAGTAGTCATGGCATACGAACGCATCGCGGATTCGCTTTTTGAGAAGTATTCTTCATCGGGGAGCGATAAAGGAAAGGCGAAGACGAAGGGAAAGAAGAATAAGAAAGAGAAGCCTGTTCTTGCGGAATATACTCAGCTTCAGAGAGAACCTGAGGCGAAGTCTAAAAAGAAGAAGAAAGAAGAAAGCGATGAGGAATTCCCGCAAACTGTCCTGGTACGGATTGCCGGAATGAATTACCGTTTCCGCGTGGATTCGGAAGAAGAGAAGGAGAAAACCTTAAAGTGTGCGAAGGTGGCGAATGATCTTCTGAATGAAACACTCTCCGAAAACCCGATGATCCCGACCAATCAGGCATTGATCCTGGCTTATATGGAAGCATGTTTCCGCTGGCAGAACCTGCTTCACAGCGAGAAAGAAGAGAAACCGAAGGAGGCGCCGCTTCTTCCGCTGGAACTGTATTGTAAAGAGAACAACATCCCGATGGAGGAATTATGAGGAAACCGGAACTACTGGCCCCGGCGGGCTCTATGTCGATGCTTCGTGCCGCGGTAGATGCCGGGGCAGATGCAGTATATCTTGGATTAAATCAGTATAATGCGCGTATCCATGCAGACAATTTCACGCTGGAATCCCTGCAGGATGCGCTGAGCTATGCGCATCTTCGCAATTCGAAGGTGTATATTACGCTGAATACTTTACTGGATGATGATGAGGTGATGGATGCGGTAGAACTGGCATTAGACGCGTATATGCTCGGTGCGGATGCTTTTCTCGTACAGGATAAAGGCCTTGCTTCGTATCTGGCGGCACATTTTCCGCAGATCCCTCTTCATGCCAGTACACAGATGAATGTATTCGGTATCGATCAGGCGTCCGAGATGAAGGAGCTGGGCATGAAGCGTGTCGTTCTTCCGAGGGAACTGTCTGTAGAGGAGATCCGGTCCCGTTCCGACATCTTCCATGATGAGAATATCGAAGTGGAAGTGTTTGTTCATGGCGCGATGTGCGTCTGCTACTCGGGTCTTTGCTTATTCAGCAGTATGAATAAATCCGGATCCCGATCCGGAAACCGCGGGTCCTGCGCGCAGCCTTGCCGTCAGAGCTATCAGTTATGGGATGGAAACCGGGAGGTGGCTGTCGGAGGGAAGCCGCTGCGTTCGGGTAAACTGATTTCTCCGAAGGATCAGTCTGCGCTACCCTATCTCCGTCAGTTGATGGAAATCGGAGTGGATTCTCTTAAGATCGAAGGAAGAATGCGCGATGAGAATTACTGTATGGCTGTTGTTTCGGCTTATCGAAGACTGATCGATGCGGTGGCAGACGGACGGGATACGAAGGACTTACTGGAAGAAGTGAGAAACGATCTTCTGGTTACATTTAACCGGGGAGGTTCCTTCACGACTCAGTATCTGCAGGGAAAGAAAGGATCCGATTATCTTTCCGGGGAATATGCCGGGAAATACGGGCTTTATTGGGGCGAGATAACAGGAGTGTATCCTCGTCTGGGAACGATCGATGTCCGTTCCTTCCAGAAAGATGCCCCGCAGAAGGGGGATTTCCTTTCGATCCGGGATAAAGAGCAGGAGATCGCAAGCTTCCCTGTCGGAAAGATCGATGTGGATAGGCAGTCTTCCTGGGTAAAAGGACTGCACCCTGATGCGATGGCGAAGCTTAGAAACGGCATGTCCGTGTACCGCATGAGTAAGAAGATCGAAGTGCCTCGTGACAAACTCCGCCGTACGCCGATCACAGGTGTTTTCTGTCAGGACGGGAAGGAGTATATCCTTCGTGTCGAGGTCTCTGAGGGAGCTTTCGCCGGAGTGACGGCTTCCTGCGAAGTTCCGGCCGGAAATCCCGGAGATGGTGACCCGCTGACATGGGAAAGAGCGAAGGAACAGTTTCAGAAGACCGGGCAGACGCCGTTTTCTTTTACGGACATTCGTAAAGACGGGGATTTCCCGATTTTCCTTCGTATTGCGCAGATCAATGCACTCCGAAGAGATGCGATGGCATTTCTAGCCGAAGCGGTGCTGGATAGCCAGATCCGTGCCAGGAGCCGGCAATTTGCGGAAGAAGAGGAATTGAACGTTCCGCAGAAGGATAAACCGGAGAAGATGCATGTCATTATTGCCGATTACCTCGATATGGGACGTATTTCTGGAGGATATGCATGTGGTGCCGATATCTACGTTTTCCCGGCACTTCAGATAACCCGTTCCGGAAGGATCCATTCTATCGAAGAACTTCTTGAGGAAGAACCGTCTGCGAAAGTGGCGCTTCGTCTTCCGGGAGCCTATAAAGATGAAGCAATCGAAATCCTGGATAAAGCCTATACACTCCTGTCTTCACACGCTAAAGACCGGTTTATCGGTTTCTTCGGCACGCATCCGCAGGATAAGACCGTAGGTTTACTTCCGGGAAGCAATATCTATAACCGATTTACTTATCGGTATGAGGTACAGAAAAATGAAGAATTTCTCTTCGTATCCCATGAGATGAATGACGAGAAAATCAGAAAAATGGGCGCCTCCCTTCGTGATGAAGCGGGCAGTACTTTTATGGCAGTACATCGTTATGGTCCGGTCGAATGGATGCAATCGGAGTTCTGTCCGTTAGGACGTCATCAGAAGAACTGCAGCATGTGCAGGGAGCATCCTGAAGTGTCCATGAGCGAATACACGACAGATAAGTCGGATGTACATCATGACAGCCGAGTGGATCTTGTCTGCTATCCCGGATTATGTAGAGCGGATCTTTTCGGTGATGCGAAGAACCTTATATCCGGAGATACGGTCAGCGGGCTTCTCTCGATGGGGATCCCGACAGCCTCGGTTGCCCGCTTTATGAATGAGGATCAGGAAGAAAGAAGGATGATCGTTGAGTCGCTCTATCCCGACGAGTATGAGGACGATGAGGAGGAAGACTGGTATGAGTACTGAGATTTTTGTGGAACGGATAAGTGATGATGCGGTGCTTCCCGCTTACGCACACGATGGCGATGCCGGGATGGACCTGTATAGTGTCTCGGATGTGGTGATCGCTCCCGGTGAGACGGTGCTGATTCATACCGGACTTAGATTCGCGATTCCACAGGGATATGAGGTGCAGATCCGGCCGAGAAGCGGAATATCGCTGAATACCCCGCTCCGGATCCCGAATGCGCCTGGTACCATCGACAGTGGATACCGTGGAGAAATCTGTATCATTATGGAGAATACGTCCTGTGAGAAATATGCTTCGGAACCGGAGCTTCTTCTGACGGATAAGGGCAACAAGAAGGGACCGTATCACATCCGTAAGGGTGACCGGATTGCGCAGATGGTCGTAGCAAGATATGAAACGTCTGTATTTCGTGTCACTGAGAATGTGGAAGCGATCGGTGTGGATCGTGAAGGCGGCTTCGGCTCGACCGGGGTATGAAACCAAGCGCTTGTGCGAAGCGGATTTTCGGATACTTGTGGTTTATGGTCAAGTACTGAAAGTCGTGATAAAATGGAACAATTCTGAAGAAAGGCGCGGTGACTGCACCGTGTGAGGTTACTTATGGGTCAGGGAATAACGAAACGTGAAGGAACGAAGTTCTCTTTCTCCAAGATCATCGTCCGCATGGCGCTGGTCCTCAGTATTCTTGCCGTTTTTACTGTTGCGATCATTGTCATTACGGCGTCTACGGCCAATAGCCTGATGAGCCTTGAGAAGAAGAGTCTTCCGAATATTCCGTCTAATGTTCTGCCTTCTTATTCCGCGACCAGCTTTACTTCTTCGGATGATCAGACGATCCTTTCCGGCTGGTTCTTCAAGACCACGGATCCCATCAGCACCATCATTGTGGTGCACGATACCCAGTCAAACCGTATCCCGTACAACGTCAGCATGGTCGAGATGATCAATGATTTCCTGAATATGCACTTTAATGTGTTTCTGTTCGATCTTCGGAACTCCGGCGAGAGCAGTGGCGCGATCTGCGGCTACGGGTACCTGGAATGGCAGGATGTACTGGGTGCGATCAAGCATGTGAAGAAGATCTCGGTGACGACGGATGTCATCCTTTACGGAATCGGTTCGGGCTGCAGCGCCTGTCTGATTGCGATGGATAAGCTTCCGCCGTCTCTGGATACGGAAGTCCTGGAAGGATATAATCAGAAGATCTCTGATCTCGGATTCGATGTGCACTATATTGCCGGAATCATTCTGGATTCACCGGCGAAAAATTCAGATGACTATATCGTTCCTTTTGTTCTGAAGAAGTCGAAGCTTTCGTTTATAACGAAGAATTTCGTACCTTATGCGATCCGTGTCTCGGCGGGTGAATCTTCCAGTATGAATCTGGCGACCGAGATCTCGCGGCTCCCGATCCCGGTGTGTATCATATACGGTGGACGAGATACTTTCGTCGGATCGGACAAGATCGGTCAGATCGTGGAGGAGAGGAAACGCCTGAACCCGAATACGACTATGGCGACTATGATCCCGGGTGCAGGATATGTGGAGTCGTACATTATCGATCCGGAAGGATACCGCCAGACACTCCGAGAGTATCTGGAGACGTATTTTAAGTAAAGGAGAGAAGTCATGGCTGTTCTTACTCTGGGAATTGAATCATCTTGTGATGAAACCGCATGTGCCGTAATTGAGGACGGACGTGTCGTGCGTGCGAGCATGATTGCCTCCCAGGCGGATTTCCACAGCCAGTATGGCGGCGTTGTTCCGGAACTGGCTTCGCGCATGCATGTCGAGGCCATTGTTCCGTGTCTTTCCGAAACAATGGCGCAGGCCGGCTGTACATATGACGATATCGATGCAGTCTGTGTCACGAAAGGTCCGGGTCTGGTCGGCGCACTTCTTGTAGGTGTTTCGTCGGCAAAAGCACTGTGTGAGGTGAAGGGACTTCCTCTTGTCGGGGTGAACCATATGGCCGGTCATATCGCGGCGAATTACCTTTCCGATCCATCCTGGGAACCGCCTTTCCTTTGCCTTGTGGTTTCCGGCGGACACAGTGAGATCCTTCACGTGAAGGATTACACGGATATGGAATATATCTGCGCGACCCGTGATGATGCGGCAGGGGAAGCTTTTGACAAGATTGCGCGAGTGATCGGGCTGGGCTATCCCGGTGGCCCGAAGCTGGACAAAGCAAGTGTCAGCGGAGATCCGAATGCGTATTCATTTCCTACACCCCGCATTTCTGACTCCCTCGATTTCTCCTTCAGTGGCATCAAGACGGCAGCCCTGAATACGATCAATCAGATCCGGCAGAACGGCGGGGAGATAGATGTGCCTGATTTTGCCGCTTCCTATCAGGATGCGATCTGTTCGGTGCTGATCGACAGACTCGATCAGGCGGTGAAAATGTCCGGCATGCGACGGATATGCCTTGCCGGCGGGGTATCGGCGAATTCCTGCCTCAGAAGAAAAATCACGGAACTTGCGAAGAAGAGAAAATGTGAACTGTGCGTACCGAAAATGGCATATTGCACGGATAATGCAGCCATGATCGCATCAGCAGGTTATTATGATTACATGAGAGGTGTTCGTGACGGTATGGACATGAATGCCTATCCGTCTTTGGAATTAGGAGTGTAATATGGCGATACAAAGAGGAATCAAGATCATAGCCGAGAACAGAAAAGCGTTTCACGACTACTATATCGAAGATAAATATGAGGCGGGAGTGGTCCTTTCCGGAACGGAGGTGAAGTCACTTCGCGCCGGCAGAGTCAATCTCAAGGACAGTTATGTACAGGTCAAAGAAGGGGAGATGTTCCTGATCGGTGTGCATATCAGCCCGTATGATCACGGGAACCGCTATAATCTGGACCCGATGAGGACGAGAAAACTCCTCATGCATAAGAGTGAGATCATCAGGCTGTACACGACCGTGAAGCAGGATGGTCTGACCCTGGTTCCGACGAAATGCTATTTCCGTGACGGGAAAGTCAAGTTCGAGATCGGCCTGGCCAGAGGTAAGAAGAATTTCGATAAACGCGATGCGGATGCAGAGAAGACGGCGAAGCGTGATATCGACCGTGCGATCAAGAGCCATAAGAAGAATACGGATTATTGAGATTCCGCTAATTATTTTGAGAAGTTTCCCTGTTTGTAGTATACTTGTCATGTAAACTTTAAAGGAGACGAGAGGAATGAGCCTGACCTCGGAGAACAAGAAATCGGTATTTCATCCGCTTTATTTTCTTTTCGCATTCATCATGTGGATCCTGGTGATCGGGTGGCTGGCTGTGGTTTTCTCGCTTTCTTCTGAAAATGCGGATGCTTCTTCTCAGCGTTCGGCCGAACTTCTGGATATGATTGCCAAGAATCTGCATCTTTATATGAGTGAAGAATTCCTGAGATGCTGTGCGCATGTTCTGGAATTCGTCATTTTATCCACGCTTTCTTATGTTTCCATGTTTGCCACGAATCATGTGATTACGGGTTCCGGCGTTACCTATGAACAGAAACTGGACAAGCTTAAGAATGATAATGAAGTCTATATTGCAGTGTCTCTTTGGATCACATCCTTAGTGGCCGCTGCGGATGAATACCACCAGATCTTCGTGGCCGGACGCTCTTCGAGTCTTTTCGACGTATTTCTTGATGTTTCGGGCGCTTTCGTACTGATGCTGATCATCCGTATCGTTGTTTCGATCTATGCTTATGTTAAGAATAAGAAGCAGGTCATGGAAATGATCGCAGCTGAGACACATATGGAGGAAGTATAAATGGGGATTTTTGATAAGAGAAAAGAGAAAGACCGTGAGAAGGCGGATTCTCCTCTGTGGATGGCGGCCTATATGCCGTCCTATTCTTTTATGATCGACGGAAATGGTAATCCTTCTGGCGGATTTGCCCTAAATGAGGGCATTCTTTCCAGATTCCTGAAGAAACCTTCCGAATACTATGAAGAGACCGACCGCTTCGTGATGGTTCTTATCAGTTCGACGGATAAGAAAGTGATCGGCGAGCTTCCTTATGATAAGGCGCTAAAAGCACTGGAAGCCTATAAGCAGGATGAAACGAGAGATGAACTGCTGGTTCGCCCGCTTACGTATCAGGAGATCACAGGACTTCTGAAATAGGCGTCCCGGCCGGGTAATGTGAAATAAAGAATAAAAGAAGCTCCCTCGTTCGTAAGGGAGCTTCTTCTTTCGTAGCTATTTGATCGATCCTTTAAGAAATCGTGAGTTTATCGATCCTGTCTTCATCTACAACACAGATGTAGGACTTTCCGGCATTCACATCGATCTCTTTACCGGTACTGTCGTAGCACTTGATCGGGTCATTCGGTGTCGGCTTCGTCCATGTGATCGGCTCAGCTTTACCGTAAGAAACGTAGTATCCTGTTCCGCCTTCTTCCATGTGAATATCGACATGGCGCTCGGTACTCGGGTCATTCGGACGGGGATTGATCGGGCAGTACAGTACAAATACATTCGTAAAGTTGATCTGTGTGTCATTATTGATATCCGTCTGAGGCTGACCCTCATACTGGAACTTGTAGTAGACGCCTTCATCTGCATTATAGACAAATTGAGCATCATCATTCATGGAAGAGAAGTACACAGTCATGTCGGTGCAGTCGATGGCGTCCGTCATCTTTGCCGTACCGGGATCGACGAAATTGAACAATCTCGGCATTTCGCCATTGAGGTCGATATTGTAATACTCCGCCGCACGGACAAGGAAATCACCACGGGAAACACCGCAATGCTCCTGCGCACGCTGGCTCTTCCATTCGCGATCGTACCAGCAGAACCGGTCTCCGGTGACTTCACTGGCATCGTGGCCCTTGCCGTAATCATAAATGTTGTTGTTCAGATCGACCCACGGGATGTTGTTCTTTCTGACGTGAGAAGGTACAGCCGTTTCATCCGAACCCCAAGAGAAGAATATCGCACCGATTCCGGCACACATATCGGCAGGTCCGACACGTCCGCTTCGGATGGAACCGAGAAGCGGGATCTTGGAAATGTCTTCGTATACGCAGAGCATTCTCGTCTGACCGCCTTCTGTTTCGAACTCGAAAATAACCGAAGCATCGCTTGTGCCTCGGGAGGGATTGGCTTGTCTGGTGTTATTGATGGTAATGGCAGCTCCGCGCTTGCCTTTGTTTTCAATATCCATTTCAATCAAGCCGGTAAGAGGGTTCTCCATTACGTCCGTCGGAACCGGAATGATATACTCTGTTGTTTCAGAAGGAACAACCGTAGCCTCCGTCTCTGAATCTGAAGCCTGGCTGGAGTCGCCAGAATCGTCTGTTGTCCACCAGGTTTCATAACTCATGGATTCGGGGGCTTTCTTGCCACATGCTGCCAGAGGTGAACCGATGAGCATGATCGAGGCAGAAATAGCTACGAGTTTGATGAGTTTCTGTTTCATTTACTCTCTCCTTGTTGATTAATATGACTCTATTGTAACATAACGTTGGTAATATATTGCATGTCATTGAAATGTAACACAAAATCGGGTAATATGGTGCAAGGTTAAGAAAGGGGAAGAATATGTCTTCTAATACGATGGATAATCGTGCATTGGCCGGTTCCGGTCAGCCAAAGAAGAAATCAAAGGTCCGGATCCTGCTCCGTGTTCTTTGTTTCATCCTGTGTGCCGTACTCGGATTCGGAACCGGTGTTGTACTATACATATATAAATTAATGGGCAGTGTTGGTTTCGTGAATACTCCTTTTGTGAATAAGGCTCAGTATGAAACCATCGATTTCGATGATCTAGACAATGTGGACCTCAGTTCCGGCGATGTTTCCTCTTCATGGGATGCCGGCGGTCATACGAAAGTGTATGTCAATCAGAAGTATCCGATCAAGAAAGTTGCCCAGAAGGACAGTAAAGTTGAGAATATCCTCGTTTTCGGTGTGGATTCGCGTGGTACGGACGATGTGCATTGCCGTGCGGATGCGATCCTTATTGTTTCGATCGACCACAGACATGATTGTGTGAAGATGATCTCTCTGATGCGTGATACCGGTGTAAAGATCGAGGGAAGATCTTCTACGGATAAGCTTACACACTCGTATGCGTATGGTGGTGTCGGTCTTCTGATCAATACGATCAATGAGAATTTCGGACTGGATATCCAGCGCTTCGTTATGCTTGACTTCGGCAGTTCTTCGAATCTGATCGATCTTGTCGGCGGGGTGGATATTGAGGTCACGGCTGGCGAGGTGAAGTATGCCAACAGGAATATTGAGGAGGAAAAAGAACTTCTTGGAAGAGACGTTCCGCTCCTTGAGCATGAAGGGCTGCAGACCTTGAATGGTGTTCAGGCGACTTCGTGGGCCCGTATCCGTTATCTGGACTCGGATTATGTCCGTACCAGCCGTCAGCGTACTTTAGCTATTGCATTGATCAATAAGGTGGCTTCACTGGGAAGACTGGAACAGACTGCTCTTCTTGAAGATGCGGCCGGTATGTTCGAGACGAATATGAATGCTATGGATATGATGCGTATCGCGATCTCTACCATTGAGGTCCTTGATGATGTGAAACAATACAGAGCCCCTTCCGACGGAATGTTTACCGTACAGGAGGATCCGTGGATCATGCTTGTGGACTGGGAGAAACAGCTTGAAGATCTGCATCGTTTTATCTGGGAGGAAGAAGCATGAGTAAGACATCTTCCGCGGTCGTTTGTGAGACCAATCAGATACAGGGTCAGAATCAGGAGAACGTTTTCTTCCATAGCCTTTTCCGTGTTCCGGAAGAATTCTCCTCCGTTTATGTGCGCTCGGCCAAGTCTACTGCACCGATCCAGATCTGTGCATGCCTTTCTGCCCAGGGAGAAGATACGCTTGCGGCGATGACATTGCAGATGGTCCTTAAGAAACTTCAGGAACTGACGGCGCAGACGCAGCTGATGAGCGTCATGGATTATGAGAGCTTCTCGAATCAGGTGGTCAATGTCCTGAATAACACGGTCTGCCATGAGTCGATCAGCCATAACGGTGCGAAACTTCGAGTATCCATGTCAATGGTCATTATCGAAGGGGATACGCTTCGTGTCCTGAATATCGGCAATACACACGTCTGGCTCTTTAGAAAAGGAAAGCTTATTTCTCTTACAGAGAATCAGACTGTGGCCCATCGGTATGTACAGATGGGAGCCATTCCGAAAGAGCAGGAGTATACTCACGAAGGAAAGAACGAACTGACGCAGTATCTGGGACGTTTTGCCCAGGATGGGGAAGTGCTTCCGGATAAGAAAGTACATCTGAAACTTCAGGATGGCGATGAGATCGTCATGCTTGGTACCGGCCTGGATCAGGGGCTTCCGATCCAGAAACTCGGTGTCGTGATAGCAAGACCCACGCAACCGGAAACGAAAGCAACAGAAATGATTCAATATGCCATGGATAATGGTGTTAAAGCCGGACTGACGACTCTGGTTATCCGGATCGAGAGTACGCTTCTGCTTCCGGGTGATGCAGATATCGGACAGGCCGCTGTGACTAATGATCTGTCGGTTGCTCCGAAACAGGCTGTTCCGGAAGCGACTCCTGTGGCGCCTGTTCCGCCGCCACCGCCGGTCTCTTCTGAAGATGCGCCTACGATCCAGTCGGAAGAACTGCGTTATCAGGTGAATCAGGCTGTGGCGCAGGATGATTCTTTCGATGACGAGGATGAGTATGAGGAGGAGGAGGATATGCTTCTCCCGCAGCCTGTCCCGAAGAAGAAAAAGGAAAAGAAGGAGAAGACCGGCAAGAGTTCCGCCTGGAAGTATGTGCTTATCGGCCTTTTGATCTTCGTCCTTTCCGGACTTCTCGGCTATGGTGGTATGTATCTGCTCTTTAATGCCGGCCACTGGACGGGAAATCTGAAGTCGATTCCGACAGAGACGACGAAAGAACGGGATGAAGATTATATCGGTCAGGTTGTCTATGCGCTCTATGATGATACATCGCTGTTTGTTGAGGAAGCGCTTGACAGTCAGGTGATCGACACTTTATCCCGTGGAGAGGCCGTGACACTGGTGGCGGCAAATGATAATTTTGCCAAGGTAAAGAAGGAAAACGGCCTGATGGGCTATGTTCCGCTTGAGATGATTTCTGATGAGGATCCGACGAAGGATGAGACACAGGATACGGATTTCTTCGATCCGACACCGGTTCCGACATCGGAGGATATACCGGACACGGGACCGACAGATCCGCCTACGGAGAATACGGAAACGGAAGCAACGTCAGAGGAGAGCTCCAGCGAATCCACAACAGAAAGTACGCCGGAGTCCTCGGAAAGCACCTCCGAGAGCACATCGGAAAGTACAACAGAGAGCACGACGGAGAGCACTACGGAGAGCACGACTGAAAGTACCTCCGAGAGCACATCGGAAAGCACATCTGAAGCAACCCAAAGCAGTTCTGAAGCCCAGACAACTCCGGATACGGAGAATACCAGCAGTGAAGATACTTCCGCATCTTCAGAAGAAGTACAGGACTCGTCTGAGGAGGCCCAGGATACAGAGGCTCCTTCTGAAGGCTGATCTTAAACCTGAATAAAGATGTAAAAAGCTCGACCCGGTTTACAGTTCGAGCTTTTCCATTTCTTCGATCTTGAACTCTGAAGCAAGCGGTAACTCGATTTCCGTATTTTTCGCGACCGATCTGTAGAAACCAAGAACCATGTCCACTGCGATATATCCGGATCTTCCGTCGGCAATCGGGGAGGTTCTCGTGGTGATGGCCCGGTGCAGGTCGGTATAGATTCCGTAGTGGGGATTCTTCGCGACTGAAATCAGGTAAGAAAGGCCGAATTTCTTGATGTATCGTCTTAAATACCGGAAGGCCAGGTTCTTCCCTTTAGGGGTGATGATGGAGTAGGAGGGTTTTCCTTTATGCAGCGAGATGCGGATGGCTGCTTTCTCTGCATTGATAAAGAAGGACGCTTCGTGATCGTTCGGGAAAGTGGCTGTGGTGCCTTCCACCTGACAGAGGGCTCCGTTCCCAAACCGATATACGCCCATGGCCGTGTCTTCGGCTTCCATATCCCGGAAACGTCTGGCCATCATGCCTTTGACCTTCAGCGCATCATCGTTCATGAGGTAGCACATCAGATCCAGTGCGTGAACGGTCTGATTCATCAGTGCGCCACCATCGGATTTCCATGTGCCGCGCCAGGCTGCCTGCTTATAGTAATCATTGTCATGCCCCCAGCGTACGACTACTGAACCGTGCCCTACCTTGCCCAGAGCGCCGCTTGCCATGTCCTCATGGATGAGCGAGACGATGGGGAAGTAGCGGTAAATATGTCCCATGGCGATACATAGACCGAGACTGTCCGCAAGCTGGTAGAGTTCCCGGGATGTCTTGTTGCTCATCGTCATTGGTTTCTCGAGAAGAATGTGGCTTCCGGACTGAAGACAGTCTTTCGCCACCTGAAAATGAAGACCGGAAGGTACCGTAATGGCTACGATATCCGGTTTAAGATCGCTGAGCATCTCTTTATAATCGATGTAGTTCTTGATCGATGCGGTGAATTCCGCGTATTTCTTGATCTTCCTTCTGCAGGAAGAAAGAAGATGGGAAGGTGCATCTGGATTGGTGTCTACGAGTGCACAGAGAATAAGCCGGTCCGAGAGACGGTTGATCGCACGGATGTGTTTCTCGCTGACACGGCCGCAGCCGATGATGGCGACCTTTAATCTGTTGTTTTCCGTATTATCCTCCATGGTGTGCCCTCTCCCGTTTCTATGAAAAATCCATATCGTTATTCTAACATAATAGAAAGAGAATCATATAGAAAATGGTACAATATATGAAAGAAATGAATAAGGGGAACAGGCTTATGAATATGCTTGAACTGATCGAGAAAAAACGTGACGGTTATGCCTTAAATACGGATGAAATCGCTTTCTTCGTGCGTGGCGTGACGGAGCAGAGCATCCCGGATTACCAGATATCTTCCTTTCTGATGGCAGTGCTTTTTCAGGGGATGAATGATCAGGAAACGGCGGATCTGACGATGGAAATGTCGCGTTCCGGCAAGATCTGCGATCTTTCGGATATTCCGGGAACGAAAGTGGATAAGCATAGTACCGGCGGTGTAGGAGATAAGGTGACGCCGATCCTTCTTCCTATCGTCGCTTCGTTTGGTGTTCCCTGTGTGAAACTTTCCGGAAGAGGCCTGGGGTTTACAGGCGGAACGATCGATAAATTCGAGTCGATCGACGGGTTCTGTACTTCGGTGGATCCGTCCGAGTTTAAGTCGCGGATCGATAAGTGTGGAATGCTTCTGGGGGGACAGACGGCAGAACTTGCGCCTGCGGATAAATTTCTGTATGCACTTCGTGATGTTACCGGAACCGTGCCGTCGATCCCGTTGATCGCTTCCAGTATTATGAGCAAGAAGATCGCCGGGGGCGCGGATGCTATCGTTCTTGATATCACCTGCGGGAGTGGTGCTTTTATGAAGGATGTGGACTCGGCAAGAGAACTTGCGGAGCGGATGATCGCCATCGGAAAGCTGGCCGGAAGACCTGTTTCCTGTGTGATGACCTCGATGGAGCAGCCCTTAGGCGAGATGGTCGGAAATATTCTGGAAATGCAGGAGGTATGCCGCACTTTACGTGGCCAGGGGAAGAAGGATGTTCTGGAAGTCGTGCTTACGATGGCTTCGGAAATGCTTCGTTTCACGAATGTGGGGAAGAATGTTTCGCCAGATGAACTGAAAGGGAAGTGTATGGAGAAACTGACGAGTGGTGAGGCGTTCGAGAAGTTCGGGGAACTGGTTCTTTCTCAGGGAGGAAAGCTCGAGTCTGACGGGACGCCGGTATTTGTGGATGCGCCGTTTGAAGTGATGACGGTGTTTGCGGATAAGGATGGATATGTGTCGGCCTGTGATGCGCTGACCGTGGGGGAAGCTTCCTGTCTTCTCGGTGCGGGACGTATAAAGAAGGAAGATGCGATCGATATGGGGGCGGGGATCCGGCTTCACAGGAAGATCGGGGATCCGGTAAAGCGGGGAGATGAATTATATACTCTTTATACGGGTACGAAGAATCCGGTCGGTGATGACCGGATAGATGAAGCGCTTCTTCGTATGGAAGAGGCATATAAGATCTCTGAAGAGCCTTCTGATGCGCCCCCTGAGATTCTCGATGTGATTTCTCCTTGAGCGGTTGCCAACATGTAGAGGGATTGTTATAATACATAAGAACGAATGTTCAGATTTCTTGAAAGGGGAGAATGGCATGGTCATTTTGGGCGTGGATCCAGGATATGCGATCACCGGATACGGCGTGGTTTCGTATGAGAAGAACCATTTTACGGTCCTGGATTATGGTGCGATCACGACGAAAGCCCATACACCCTTTGAGCAGAGGCTTCTCACGCTGCACCAGCAGATGGATGCGTTGATGGAGCGTTTCCATCCGGATGTGATGGCAATCGAGGAGCTGTTCTTCGAGAGAAATACGACGACGGCGATCGGAACGGCGCAGGCCAGAGGTGTGGAGATCCTTGCGGCGGCCGAGGCGAATGTTCCGGTTTATGAATATACGCCGATGCAGATCAAGCAGGCGGTAACCGGCTATGGGCGTGCGGATAAGAATCAGGTCAGTACGATGGTCAAGATGATCCTGAATCTGGAGAAGGTGCCGAAGCCGGATGATGTGACGGATGCGCTGGCTATTGCCATCTGTCAGGCACATACCGGCGTGAACAGTGCTTTTGCCGCGGTATCGGGATATCAGTATGGAAGATATGGAAAGAAGGAGTGGGATAAGTAATGTACGCATATATTAAGGGGACGTTCGAGTCTGCGCGTGGCGAGAATATCATTGTGGAGAATAACGGGATCGGGTATAAGATCTATATGCCGCTTCTTCTTCAGGGGAGGATCGGTCATATCGGGGATACGGTATGTGTGTATACGTATCATTATGTGCGTGAGGATATGATCGCTCTTTATGGTTTTCCGGAATTGGAAGATCAGGATATGTTCGAACTTCTGCTGACGGTAAGCGGGATCGGTCCGAAGATCGCGATTTCCGTTGTGGAGATACTGCGGCCTTCCGAGCTTGCTATGGCCGTTCTTTCCGGAGATGTGAAGAAACTGTGCTCGGTGAAGGGGCTTGGTAAGAAATCGGCGGAGAGGATCGTTCTGGAACTGAAGGATAAGCTAAAGGGCTTCGAAATGGGCGAAGTGGAGAAGCAGGAGGAGATGGCTTCCTCGATCTCTGCATCTGGTAAGAGTGAGGTGGAGGATTGTATTTCTGCACTTGTCGTGCTCGGTTATCCGGCTTCGGAAGCCAGTAAGGCGGCTTTTAAGGTGTATGAGGATGGTAAGAGCGTAGAGAAGATGATCAGGGAAGCGCTGCAGATGCTTGCGAAATAGGGCTTCTGCAGACGGACCTGTTTTGATTTAATGGTGAGGATGATATGGATTTTACGGATTTTGAGCATGATGAGCGGATGATCGCCAGAGAGCGGCTTCCGGAAGATAGAGATGAGAAGAGTCTGCGGCCTCTGACCTGGGAGGATTATTCCGGGCAGAAGCAGGTGACCGATAATCTGAAGATTTTCATCGAGGCGGCGATGCGTCGTGGCGAGGCGCTGGACCACTGTCTGCTCTATGGGCCCCCTGGTCTTGGTAAGACTACGCTTGCCGGGATCATAGCCAATGAGATGGGGGTGAACCTTCGAATCACAACGGGTCCGGCGATTGAGAAGGCCGGTGACCTGGCGGCGTTGCTTACGAGTCTTTCTGAACGGGAAGTTCTGTTCATAGATGAGATCCACCGTCTGAATAGAAATGTGGAAGAGGTGCTCTATCCTGCAATGGAAGATTTTGCACTGGATATTATGATCGGTAAAGGACCGGCAGCGCGGTCGATCCGTCTGGATCTGCCTAGGTTTACGCTGATTGGGGCGACGACTCGTGCAGGTATGCTCTCGGCGCCGCTTCGTGACCGTTTCGGTATGGTGCATCGTCTGGAACTGTATAAACCTGAGGAATTGAAAGTGATCCTGAAGCGGGATGCGGATATTCTGAATATCGGGATCGATGAAGAAGGTCTGACCTGTCTGGCCAGCCGCTCTCGGGGAACGCCGCGAATTGCGATACGTCTTCTCAAGCGTCTGCGTGATTTTGCCGAGGTGCGTGGTGGTGGCGTGATCGATCGTGAGATTGCGGAGTTCGGCCTCGAACAGCTTTCCATCGATGATATGGGTCTCGATCTTACAGATCGCCGTATTATGACGACGATTGCCGAGAAATTCCTTGGCGGACCGGTCGGTCTGGATACCCTTGCTGCTTGTACGGGAGAGGACGCCGGTACGATCGAAGATGTGTATGAGCCTTTCCTTATGCAGTGCGGATTTATTGCGAAGACGCCGAGAGGAAGGGTGCTCGCGCCTTCCGGCTGGAAGCATCTCGGATTGAATTGCCCTTCGGATCTGGACAGGAAACTCAGCGGTCTGGGAGTTTCTTCTGCGAATGCTTCCCCAAGTGCCCAGATTTCGATCGATGAGATGATGAAGAAGGAGCATGGAGATGAGTGATCCGAATATAGGTGGAAAGCTTCTCCTTCATGCCTGTTGCGCGCCCTGTGCGGAGTATCCGGTTTATGATCTGCTCTCCGGTGGCGTGACTCCTGATGTAATCTACTATAATCCGAATATTCATCCGCGTTACGAATTCGAGAGAAGACGTGAACAGCTCGTTAAACTCGGGCAGATCTATGATCTTAAGTGTTTCTATTCTGAGGATTTCCGTATGGGAGATTGGCTCTCGAAGTCTTGGGAAGGTCAGTTCGATTCCAGATGTGATATGTGTTATTTCATCCGTATGGATTATGTGGCCAGATTTGCGAAGGACCATGGATACGATGCTTTTACCACGAGCCTTCTGGTCAGCCCATATCAGCAGCACGATAAGATCCGGATGATGGCTTCCGATGCGGCTCGGAAGTATGGGGTACGTTTTGCATATACGGACTGGCGTCCGAATTTCCGTAAAGGACAGGATATGGCCAGAGAACATGGACTATACCGGCAGAAGTATTGTGGCTGTATCTATTCTCTCGAGGATTCGAAGTTTCGAGAGAAGATCGTCAGAGATTTTCCTGCGTCTTGGGAAGACGAGCGCTGACGAGAAGGGTGCTGTATTCTTCGTAGATAACCATTCCCGGCTTGGCTTTCGGGATTTTCTTGACATGACTTACAGGACAGTAGTCGATCTCTACACGTATATCGTATTCTGTGTGCGATTCCGACCGGTCTGCACTAAAGGCTTTGTTGCTTCTGGAGAAGTATGCGGCAATTGATGCGGCATCTACGATCGCCTTGTCTGACGGGGTACGGCCGTCTGTCCGAAGGATAACATGAGTGCCGGGCATATTCTTCACATGGAACCAAAGGTCATTCTTCGAGGCAATCCGGAATGTGAGCTCATCGTTCTGGATGTTGTTGCGTCCGGAGAGTACTTCGAAATGGTCGGAAACCGTATAGCGTCGGGGTGACGACGGGTCAGTGGTCTTCTTCTTGGCATTCCCGGCTTTTTTCTTAGCCTGGGCCATCTTTGCAGCCTGGCGAAGCGCGCGGGAGGAAGCTTTTCCCGACTTGGATTTTCCGGGGTGGTATGTCTCGGAGGTTTTAGCCGATTTCTCTTCTTTTTCTGATGTGAGTGTGGTATGGATCTCGAATTCGATCGCATCGAGATCCTCGGGTTCGGAGGCAGAGTCGACAGCCTGGAGAAGGGAAGTAAGGTAAGACACTTCTGCTTCTTCTTCGAGAATGAACCGGCTTGCTGCTTCTTTACGGCTGACTGCTTTCCGGTAACGCTTCAGATAACTCTGCCCCTGCTGGGTAGGCGTGAAACCGGGCTCGAGAGGGATGACCGTGCTGCTGCCGAAGTCAGGATAATCAGAGATAACAAGCTCTTGATCGCCCGGGTGAATCAGGTACTGATACGCCATAAGAAGTTCACCTTGTGATTTCAGTTTCTCGGCATCCTGGGCAGAACGGATATCTTCTTCGTGTATCGAGAGTTTCTTCGATGCGTGGGCATGCGCACTGGAGATCAGTGCTCGTAGTCTTCTTCTCCGCGACTCGAAGATCAGCCTTTGTTCGCGAAAACCAGCGACAATATCCATTGCTTCGGATATAGAAGTGGTGGAGCGGCTGATTCCTGCATCCTGAAGAGCGAGTGCGTGCCAGTCTGTTGGTTCGCCATCGATGTAAAAGACGGTAGGGTGAGGGGAAAGTGTGCAAATATCTGTGAGGACCGGAAACAGTGCGTCCGACAGACGTGCGCACTCATCGGTGGTGAGGGAAGCATATCCCTTACGAGGGTCAATGCCGGAGAGAAAGCAGATATCGTTAGCCAATATCGGTGAGAATCCTAATAGAGAATCAAGGATCGCCTTTGAAACCGGTCGGTGATCTGATTCAGGAAGAATCGGGATTTTGCCGCTCTTGAGCATAAGTAGAGCCTGAGGCGGGTCGATCTTCCCCTGAACCGGCGGAGCTTCGTAGATCCGAGCCGGCATGATCTCTCGAACTCTGCTGTTGCTTCTGTCGACGTGGACCAGCGCGTCGATGATCTTGTCTTCACTGTTGAGAAAGATGATGTTGCTGTACCGTCCCATCATTTCGATGATCAGTTTCTTATTCGACGTGTCGTGTAGTTCGTCAGTGACGGATATAGTAAAGATAATGATTCGCTCGAAATGGGGACACTGAATGTCGAGGATACGTCCGCCTTGAAGATATTTGCGCAGCAACATGCAGAAGTTCGGCGGCAGCTGGGGATTTTCCGGCATGGATCCGGTGATCTGGACACGGGGACTCTGCGGATCACAGGACAGGAGCACCTTCCGGTTACCGGAAGCGGTACGGACTAGAAAGTATATGTCGAACCGTCCGGGCTGATAGATCTTGTCGATTCTGCTTCCGGTTAGTTCTCGATTCAGTTCGTCTGCAAGAAAATGAGTGGTGATTCCGTCAAGAGCCATACGTCAGCCCTCGTCGATGGAGTCGTCCAGGTCGGAAGTCTGGGCGTCCTTCTGTTTCTTTCTGTCGAGAAACAGGAAGATGATCCATCCGGAGATCATGGCTACGATGATCTCGATGCCGAGGACAGTGAAGAACCGGTCATAATGATTCATGGCAATCAGGAAATCAAGACCAATCAGAACGAGGATTCCGAGGAGAAGGTACAGTGCTTTTCCCCATGGATATGCCCAAATCACGCTCCACAAAGGTTCCTTCTCGGGTTCCGGCGGCAAATTCCGGCTGCTTTTAGCCGAGCGGGAAGAAGCCGGAGCCTTGGTTGGACGTCCGGAACCGGATGCGGGCCGTTTAGCTGTGGACTTTTTCTTCTGCGCCATAGGAACCTATCAGGACGGATCCGCTTCGTTCTTCAGATCGCCTTTACTCGCGAGGAGCTTCTTGATCTTGTCTGTCGGCTTAATGAGATTGGACAGCGACGAGTCGTGGTTGATCGCATCGATCAAGAGAGCGACGAACTTACTCATATTTACGTCTGCGAACCAAGGAGCGGCAAGCAGTTCAGGCCGTCTGTAGATCAGGTTCGTAGCAAATACTTTTGAGATGATCCCCTCTTCGTAAGCACGGTCGAAGTGGTCGATGCCTTCTGTAAAGAGGCCGAAAGTAACAGCACAGTAGATGTTTCTGGCACCACGCTGCTTCATCTCGCGGGCAATATCCAGCATGGAATCACCGGAAGAGATCATATCGTCGACGATCAGAATGTCGAGACCTTCTACGGAATCGCCGAGGAACTCATGGGCAACGATCGGGTTCTTACCGTTTACAACACGTGTGTAGTCGCGTCTCTTGTAGAACGTTCCCAGCGGAACACCAAGCATCGAGGCGAAGTACATCGCACGGGAAATACCACCTTCATCCGGGCTGATGACCATGAACTGGTTCTCTCTGAAGTGAAGATCAGGGATGGAACGGTACATTTCCTTGATGATCTGGTATGTTGCGGAGAGGCTTTCAAATCCGGATGTAGGGATCGCGTTGGCGACTCTCTCATCGTGTGCATCGAAAGTAATGATGTTCTCTACACCTAATCCGTAGATCTCTTCCAGGGCAAAAGCACAGTCAAGAGATTCTCTGGAGTTGCGCTTGTGCTGTCTGCCTTCGTAGAGGAAAGGCATGATGACGTTGATTCGGCGTGCTTTACCGGAGCAGGCCAGAATTACACGTTTCAGGTCCTGATAGTGATCATCCGGGCTCATATGGTTCTGCTGGCCGAACATCTTATATGTGCAGGAGAAATTGGTGACGTCGCTGATAATAAACAGGTCGTGACCACGTACAGAACTCTGGATCACGGCTTTTCCTTCGCCGGATGAGAATCTTGTGTTATCTACGGCAAGGCGGTAATCCTGACGATAAAAACCAGGATACTTGCTGATAAACTCATGCTCCTGGTATTCGGACCTACGCTTACTTAAATACCAGTTTACCTTATCTGTGAAATCCACACTTCCTTTAAGAGGTATGAGAGCAATCGGTCCCACAGGGGCCATCGGGTTGTCGCCATACTGGTTATAGCGGGAATATGCGCCTTCATCCGTATTTTGAATAATCGGTTCCATGTTTGTCCTTCCTTCTTCTGCGTCCATGTGTTTCTTCTGTTACTCCATCAATTCTTCGATTCTGACCTGGCCGAGAAGCTTATCGAACTTCTCGATCGGGCTTATCAGGTTCCCGATGGACTCGTCGACGTTAAGAGCGTCAATAATACGAGCAACGAACGGGGTCATATTAACATCTACGTACCAAGGTGTCTCAAAGAGCGCCTTAGGCCGGTAGGTGAGGTTAGTACAGTAGACCTGCTTGATGATTCCTTCGGCACATGCTTCATTGAACGGTTCAAGTCCTTCGGTAAAGAGACCGAACGGTGCAGCGCAGAAGATGTTTCCGGCTCCGCGTTCACGCATGTATCTTGCGGTACGGATCATGGTGTTTCCTGAATTGATCATATCGTCTACGATGAGAACATCCTTGCCTTTCGGGTCGTCACCGAGAAAGTGTACGGCTTTTACGGGATAGTTTCCGTCTTCATCTACTTTAGTATAGTCGCGGTCACGGTAGAAGATACCCAGCGGAAGCTCGAGCATCGATGAGTAGAAGATCGCGCGGGAAACTGCCGATTCGTCCGGGCTGATGATCATCATACTGTCTTTATCGATGTGGAGGCCCGGATTCTTTGAAATCAGGGTACTTATGATCTTATATGCAGATTTCGGAAGCTCAATACCCATAAGAGGAACCGCATTCACAATTCTGGCATCGTGCGGATCGAAAATGATGAGGTTGGCCACACCAAGATTGTACAGATCTTTAAGCATCTGGGCACAATCCAGGGATTCTCTTGTGATGGAATGATCCTGACGGCCTTCATAAAGGAAAGGCATAATCACATTGATGCGGCGGGCTTTGCCGCTGACAGCCATAATTATTCGGAGAAGGTCCCTGAAATGGTCATCCGGACTCTTAAAGTGAGGATAACCTGAAAGCGTAAATGTTTCGTCATGGGAAAGAACGTCCGTTACGATGAAAATATCATGCCCACGGACGGTCTGGTTCAGCGTAACTTTACCTTCGCCTGTGGCAAAACGCGTAATGGTGGCTGAAATTGTATAATCCCTACGCAGATAGCCGGCGCTATTTACGTAAGGACTATAATTGTTCTGCTGCTTCTTAAGCCTTTTCTCGTAGAGAGTATCGTTAACCTGCTTAACGAAAGCCTCGTTAGAGGTATGGGAAATGATACCAATCGGCCCAAACGGCTCTAAAAGATACCCCCTGTAGTCAAATTGATCAACAGCCCCCGATGAACGTGCGCTCTCTGACATAGCACCCTCCGCAAAAGTCAATATAGCTAAACACCACGAGTTAAGTATAACGTAAAATCTTGTTTTTTTGTACTGGAAACTTTTGAGAATTATTATGAAAAAAATGTGCGGATATAGGTAAAATGCATATAAAAATCATTTGTTACTTTATCCGCTGATCATGGTTGTGGTATCATTTAAAAAACCGAAAGGAGAGGTATATGGCGATTTCGTTTCGTAAGACAGCATTCTGGGGTGTCGCATCAGATATTGCGGCTTGTCCGCCATCAGACCGTCCCGAGGTCGTTTTATCCGGTAAGTCCAATGTCGGTAAGTCCTCTTTAATCAACGCTCTGGCGGATAATAAGAAGCTTGCCAGAGTCAGTGCAACCCCCGGAAAGACGAGACTTGTCGTGTATTTCTCTGTTGATGACGCCCTTTATCTGGCGGACCTTCCTGGTTATGGTTATGCAAAAGCGCCGAAAAACGTGAAGGAAAAGTTCTCTAAGCTTTGTGACCAGTATTTCCTGTCCGGACGGAAGATTTCACTGGTTCTGCATCTTTTGGACATCCGTCACGATCCTTCCGCTGATGATATCCGCATGCTGGAATACATGAATCAGGCTGAAATTCCATACTTTCTGGTCTTTACGAAGTGTGATAAGCTCTCCAGGGCACAGATGAACAGGAAGATCCATGAGTTTGGAAAAATACTGGATTTCCATGATGATGCCCGTATATATGCCGTATCTGCCGAAAGGAAGGTCGGATTGGATGATCTTCGCCACGGTATAGAAGAATTTCTGTTCCCGGCTGAGGAGACGTGACTTCTATTAATGACTTTTCGACAAAAGTGCGTACAGTGTCGATATTTGTCGTATTTTTGTTGGTGCGTGTACATGAATAGCGGTTAAACTGTTCCCAAGCATAAGGGAAGGGATTGGCTTTCATGGATTTTTCTATTGTGATGATGGATAACGGCACCGCCGGTGTGTCAAGATCATTTAAGGTCTGGTGTGAAAAGGTCACAAGAGTTTTTCTTAGCCGTCCTATGGTTTGCCTCCTTATCGCCATAATAGCTGGCGGATATATAGCGTTTCATGGTTCTGATGGTCATCGTGTACTGGAAGTTTTTGTTTCGGCCTCATTTCTGGTGTTCTTAAGTGCTGTAAGGCACAACCGTATATGTGAACTTGTAAGCATTTTTGTGAGTGTAATCGGTTTTTCCATCTCTTTTCTCTATTTTGTGCAAGTCCGGCATGCCTTGGAGAAGCGCACAGAAGTCATTCCATACAGCGGTGAAGCCACTGTGATATCGAACAATTCGGCAGATGAAGGATATAAGAATGTTGTTCTGAAGTTAATCAGCGGTGAATGTGTGATATTCCTTACCGAGGAGCAGTTCGATTATGGAGAGACTCTCGCTGTTTCTGGTACTCTGGATCCTGTGCATTCTAAAGGGAATCCGGGAGATCTGAATATCCGGCAGTATTACCGAAACAAAGGTATAGTGCGAAGTTTGAACTATGCTCTTGTTACACGGAAAGACGGCAAGGTTTCACCGATTGCGATGGGATACCGGCTCGGTGACAGGGTTTCGAAAGCATGCTATCGAAAATGGGCAGAGTCGACTGACGAGAAAACGGCTATGATACTGGCCGCGATGATCGTCGGGGATGATTCGTATCTTTCGTCAGATGTAAAGGATTCGTTCCGTGATAGCAACCTTGCTCATTTACTGGTTGTTTCCGGTGCTCATGTAGGATACTTTGCCGGTATGGTCGATGCCGTAGGTTCTGTATTCCTAACGGATAAGAAGAAGAAAACGGCTGTTATGTCAATATGTCTGTTGTTCTTCGGGTTTGTTTCCGGCTGGAACGGCCCGGCCGCCAGGAGTATATTTTCGTATACTATGGTCAGCTTTATGTCTGACGGAAACCGAAGTATCGACAGACTTTCGGTATGTGCGGCCAGTGCAGTCGTGATCTTTCTTTTTGATCCGTTTTCCATGTTTTCTTCGGGGATGCATCTTTCTTTCGGGGCCACTTTCTCGATTCTGTGTTTCAGAAGACGAGTGGAGGATATTCTGAAAAGATATCTGGATGCATTTCCAATTGAGCTTAGACGATCCATTGCCTGTTTTTTCTGTGCCCAGATTGGTATGATCCCGGTAATGATGACGATGGGGAATTCTTTTTCTTTGACAGATGTGATGGTGGTCCTGGTCGCAGGGTTTCCGGCCGAAGTCATATGTTGTGTGGGTTTAATAATGACAGTGATTATTATGCTGATACCGTTCCCGCTGGTAGGCAGGGTGCTTTTCGTACCTATTCGGGGAATTGCATCGGCATTGACCGGACTTGCCGAGATCGGGGCCGCTAAAGATGCGAGCCGCATATCCTTGCGATTTCTTCCGCATGTTTTTGCCATATGCATAATCAGTTTCTTGCTGGGAATACTTATTCGCTGTGGTTTGCGACGTAGAGTTCTGTTATTTACAGGTTCACTCAGCTTGATCGCTTCACTGCTATTCTCGTGTTTCCCGATTGAGAAACGAAGTCAGGTACTTTTTCTGGATGTGGGGCAGGGGGATTGTGCGCTACTTTTGCATAACGGATATGCCATCCTTATTGATGGTGGAAGAAAGGGCTGTGGACAGGTGATCGAAAATGTAATGGAGTATCTGCATATTGAGTCGATCGATCTGGCTTTTGCCACACATCTTGATACAGATCATATCGGAGGACTTATGGAATTATATGAGGATGGCAAGATTGATTGCTTTTATACCTCCTTTTGGTCCGATAGTGATGAAATGAAGCAACTTCAGACTTCTTATCCATCAAAGCCTGATCATGCCGGTATTCTCTCGGACGGAGATCGTGTAGTGGTTGATGAAGACCTGAAACTTGAGGTGATATGGCCTCGACATGCGTGCGACGGCGGAAATGAAGACTCGCTTGTTTTTCTTGTGGATCTCTACGGTTCGACATTGCTGTTTACCGGAGACATTTCAGAAAGGGAAGAACATGAAATCCTCGAAGTCATCCCGGAAGATGTGGACGTTCTGAAGGTGTCCCATCACGGCAGTAAGTATTCCACATCAGAAGAGCTGCTGAAGAACAAAAAAATAGATGCGGCAGTTATTAGTGTAGGGTATAATCTTTATGGACATCCTTCTCCGGATGTGATTGCCCGGCTTCTAGACGCCGGAGTGGATCTGTATCGTACCGACGAAGAGGGGTGTGTGGCCTTTTCTGCTTCGAGAAAAGGCTGGGAACTGGAATATTACTTCGTATGAGAGGTTTATATATGGCAAAACCAGAGAAAAACAGTACGTGGAGAAATTTCTCATTTGTACTAGGTGAGATGAAGAAAGGGAATCGCGAAAGATTATATCTTATCGGCGGTTCTGAGAAATATCTCATCGATAAGCTTATCGCTTCTATGAAGAAGGCTTGGATATTAGCAGGAGCGGAAAGCATTGATTACTATCAAAAAGACGCAGGAAATTCCAAATTCGATGTTTCGGAATTCCAGAGTCTTTGCGGAACACCCCCGTTTATGTCTCCTTGCAGACTGACGGTTGTGCTGAATTCCGGACTATGGGGATCGGAGGCGCCTTCGTCCGTAAATGAGGTTGAGAACTGGAAATCAGTTCTGGAGGCTATTCCTGAATTTGCAACAGTTGTCTTTATTGAAGAGAAGATAGACAAACGAAAGAAACAGCTTATAGAGGCAGTTTCTTCGGTCGGATCGCTTGTTGAAGTCAGCCTTCAGGATGCAGATACGCTGCAACGATGGATCAAGACTTCATTTTCCCTTCAAGGGATCAGTATTGCTCCGGATTGCATGGACAGCTTAATCAGCCGTACGGATTCGTCTATGCGTATGATTGAGAATGAAACAACAAAGATTCTGCATTATTGTAAGTACACGGGCACCAAAAGTATAAATATGGAATTATTGGACCGTCTTTGTGTCCCGGATGTACATGCATCTGTTTTTCATATGATCGATGCGATAGCAGAGAAGAATCTCGGCCGAGCAATGGACATATTAAATAATCTTATTATTATGAAAGAGCCGATTCCGAAGATCAGGGTGCTGTTTGCCCGTCATGTCCGGAATCTGATATGTGCGAAAGAACTTGGGAATGCCCGTAGTATCGAGAATGCACTGAAGGTAAAGCCGTTTGTTGCGAAGAAACTGATGATGCAGACGAAGTACTTTACGGAAGAACAGCTCGAGAAGCAGTATTTCCGGTGCTTTGAATCAGATGCTGACGTAAAAATCGGAAGAATGGACGATCGAACGTCCATGGAAGTGCTGATGGTCGGGTTTGCTGCGGCCAAATAACGTTGACGCAATATAGAAATTAAGATAAAATCATTGAGACTTTCGATAAATACGGAGGAAGAAATGGCTAAGATTCAGATGAAAACGCCTCTTGTTGAGATGGATGGCGATGAAATGACCAGAATAATCTGGAAGCAGATCAAGGAGATCGTAATCGAACCTTTCGTTGACCTGAAGACTGAGTATTTCGACCTGGGACTGCCTCATAGGGATGAGACAAATGATCAGGTAACGGTTGATGCCGCGAATCGTGCTGCGGAATTGGGAGTGGCCGTTAAATGTGCGACCATTACACCGAATGCACAGAGAATGGATGAATATAATCTGAAACAGATGTGGAAGAGCCCGAATGGCACGATCCGTGCAATCCTTGATGGTACGGTTTTCCGTGCGCCGATTCTCGTAAAGGGGATCAGTCCATTCGTGTCTTGCTGGAAGAGCCCGATCACTTTAGCCCGTCATGCATATGGCGATGTATATCGTGATGTTGAGATGTATGTTTCCGGTAAGGCTACGGCGGAAATCGTCGTGACATATGAAGATGGTCATATCGAAAAGAAGAAGATTCATGATTTTCAGGGTCCCGGTGTGATAGAAGGCATGCATAACCTGGATGCTTCGATTGAGGCGTTTGCCCGTTCTTGCTTCATGTATGCACTTGATGTAAAGCAGGATCTTTGGTTTGCAACCAAAGATACGATTTCTAAGGTATATGATCATCGTTTCAAGGATATTTTCCAGGAAATCTTTGATAAAGAGTTCAAATCCCGGTTTGAAGAGGCGGGGATTACATATTTTTACACGCTGATCGATGATGCAGTAGCCCGTGTCATGCGTTCCGAGGGCGGAATGGTATGGGCTTGCAAGAATTATGACGGAGACGTGATGTCGGATATGGTAGCATCGGCCTGCGGAAGCCTTGCCATGATGACCTCTGTTCTTGTGTCTCCTTCCGGAAAATACGAGTATGAGGCGGCACACGGTACGGTCACGCGCCACTATTACCGTTATCTGAAGGGCGAATCCACTTCGACCAATCCGATGGCGACTCTTTTCGCTTGGACGGGCGCTCTTAGAAAAAGAGGTCAGTTAGATGGTCTGGATGATCTTGTTGATTTTGCTGACCGCCTCGAGAAGGCATCCATTGAGACGATTGAAGAAGGTACGATTACCGGAGATCTTAACAGTCTTATGGATCATCCGAATAAGAAGGTAGTAAACACTGAAGAATTCTTAAAAGCTATTGCGGCGAAAATGATTTGACAATGATTTAATTAGGAGGAAACACCACTATGAGCTATTTTGAAGATTGGACGAAACATTCTGAAACTGTAGAAAATGAGGCCGATTATAAGGCATATATCTCTAAGTATTATGAACTTGAGAAGAATGCATATGACGCTATCCTCAGTAAGTATCCTGACAATGAGGACCTTCTGAGCGGCACGGCTGTTGAACTGGCCGAGAAACTGGGATTCGGAAAAGAGGATATGGAGATCTTCGTTGGGTTCCTCGAGGGTATTCATACAAGCCTTACTGAAGAAATTGATTATAAAGAAGTTACAGATGATTCTGAAATCGTTCTGAAGATCGATTATGAAAAGCTTTATTACAATATGCGTGATGCCAAAGCGGAATGGCTCTATACTCTGAAGAGCTGGAAGAATGTCCTGTCTGACGAGAAGATTCAGGAGATTACGAAGAAATATCGTGAGGATAATATTGTTCATGTCGAAAAGATCGGCAGAAATGATCCTTGCCCGTGCGGTAGTGGCAAAAAGTATAAGAAGTGCTGTGGCAAGAAGGAAGCCTAAGTTACTTTTCTTTACAATTGAATCGTTGATTTTTTGATATTGGACTTTTAAAGAGTCCGTAATGATATCGGGTTTACTGACCCGGCTATGAGATGAAATGACATGTATATACGTGTTTGTTTGTCTTGTGGCCGGGTTTATTTATTTGTGCCGGAAAGGAGGTGAGAATAATGAAAATCTGTGAATTAAACCCATCCGTTCGACCGTATGAAAGACTGGAACAGTTTGGTGCGTCCGCTTTATCTGATGAAGAATTACTGGCTATTGTGATTCGTAGCGGAACAAAAGGGAAATCATCCAAGGAAATCGCATCCCAGCTGCTGTCTTCCCAGTGCTTGTCGAGTGGATTGTCCGGGTTTCACAAGATGGAAGTGGCTGAAATCGCGAAATTTGAAGGCGTTGGCAGAGTCAAAGCGATTATGATCAAGGCGTGTTTGGAGCTTGGAAGAAGAAGTGTAATGACTTCGGACAAAGAAGTTCTACGTTTCTTATGCTGCGACGATTCTATACGTTTCTTCCAGGAAAAGATGAGTTTTCTGGAGTCAGAGGAGGTACAGGCTGTCTATCTCGACTGGCAGAAAAAGATGATTCTTCACAAAACGATTTGCAAAGGCGGTGTCAATTGCGTCGATTTTTCTATTAGTGAAGTATTTCGGACGGCTGTACGAGTCAATGCCAAGGGACTGATACTGGCCCATAATCATCCGGGTGGAAGCCTGGAAGCCAGTCGCGAAGATATCGCCATTACGAATACACTTGTGACGAGCGGATGTTTGCTTGGTATAGATGTTTTAGATCACATTATTGTGGTCGATGGAGATGCTATCAGCATGTTAAAACTAGGATTAATGGAGGGAAATCAAGATGGTGACTGAAAGAAAAATCACACCGGAGAGACTTACTTTTAAAGATTTTATGGCTGCGTTCCGTGCTCAGTACAGATATGGGTACCCTCAGTTTTATGATAAGTATTCGATAACAGAGCAGATGGTTCGTAAGAATAACAAGGAACTTCATGGATTGATCATCCGTACACCGGGGAACCGAATTGCGCCGGTATTCTATTATGAGGATTTCTATAAGGCGTATAAGAAGGGTACAACGATCGATGAATGTGTCAAGCAGATCGTCAGCTTTGTGGAAAGAAAGAGTGTGCCCGGAAACGATTTCGGTGAGAAACTCACTCATTGGGAAAGTAATTGCGATAAATTGATTCTGAAGATGATCAATTATAAGAATAACCGGAATCTGTTAATGAACACACCGTTCCGATTTTTCGGTGATATGGCTGTGATCGTACAGATTTACATGAACGATCCCGTTATCGGGAAAGGAGCGATCACTGTCGACAATGAGCTCATGAGAATATGGTCGGTTAGCCGTAGTACGTTATTTGACCGCGCGATCGAGAATATGAAGCAGTATCATGTGAAAATGGTGGATCTCATGGAGATCTCTCTTGTCGAAGAGGAGTATGATTCCGATGCCCCCAGAATATTTGTTGTGTCTTATGATGCGGATTTTCATGGCGCTTCGGTTATGCTGCAGACTGACATTCTCCTAGACTTTGCCAGAAATAGAGACATGGATTTCTATGTCATGCCAGTTTCGACTCATGAGATACTTCTGATCGAGCGTCGTGAAGAGATGGAGAATGAAGTGATCCTTGAAATGCTGAAATCGATCAATTCCGACGAAAGATTAGTCGACAATATGCTTTCGGAAGAGGTTTACAGACTGGATAGACAGGATGACCGGATGCGCTCCCTTTACAGTAATGAAGAAGTGAAAATGGCCGACAACTGACAAAATCGTCACTTTACATGATCTGCATTTAGCTTTCTCCAAATTGTGGTATACTTTTATGAAGAATTATAAAGGGAGAGAATGCATTGCGGAGCTTATTCAAAAACAGAGTGTTTATTCTTGTGCTGTCCACACTGCTGATCATTGCAGTTATCGCGATCAGTGCCATGCCGGGTAGTCCTTTATCATTTGTGACGAAGCCTCTCTCTGTAGTGATTGACCCGGTACAGTCTGTTTTTCGTAGTATCGGTACGAAAATATCGGATTTCTACTCCGCCATTGCGGAAGGAATGGAGATCCGAAAAGAGAATGAAGAGCTCCGAGCCGAGATAGCTGAACTTGAGTATAAAGTGCAACAGGGCGAAGAGGCCAGAATCCGTTGGGAAGAACTGAAGAGTGCCTTTTCTATCCAGGATTCCTTTGAAAACTATCACATTCACGGTGCTTCTATTCTCACCAGAGAATCAGATGAGTGGTTCAGTGTGATCCGTATAAACGTAGGAACCAGTGATGGAATCGATTCGACTACAGGTTCTTATGCGGTTGTGGATGCCCGTATGAACCTGGTTGGAAGGGTGATGTCCACGGATATCGATTCTTCTAAGATCCTGCCTATCTTACATGAAGGTTTTACTGTAAGCGCGAAAGTGAACGAAGTCAATGGAGCAGTAGTTCTTGTGACCGGTGATATTACATTGAAAAATGACGGTTTGTGTGTGGTCACAAGAATTCCTTCCAACATAGTCCTGGAAGTCGGTGTTGAACTGGTTACGAGTGGTGAGGGTGGTCTTTTCCCGGCGGGTATTCCGATTGGCACGATCGAAAGTTTTGATAATTCTGATCCGGATAATCTGAAGGCGACTTTACGCCCGTACGTGTCTATTGCCAGCATTAAGGATGTATTTATTATGGTGCCGAATACTGAAGAGGAGAATGGTTCGGTTCCTGCAATGGAAAAGATACCGGGTATTACCAACGAATCCGCCGACTCGGCTGAAGAGACCCCTTCAGATCAATCGACAGCTTCGGAACCGCCTAAAGATTTCGACGAGTCTTTGACTTCGGAAGGTGAAGTATGAGTAAGCAGGAAAGAGTACGTCAGATACTGCTGTACGCCGTGTATATTACGGGGGCTTGCTGTATGCAGGTTACTTTTTCTCAAGTTTTCCGGCTGCTTGGACATACCTGTGACCTGATGCTGGTTTTGGTGGTTTTATGCGGCTACTTATTCGGAACGAAAGACGGCATAGCTGTTGGAGCAATCGTGGGTGTTTTCCGAGATTATTTTTCCGGTCCGGTTCTTACCGGCTTGGATCAGAAACCTGTGGCAGTTCTTGGGGTAGGCCTTCTTGCATTCATGTATATAGGCATTCTGTCATCACTGCTCTTCCGTAAACGATTCAGAAGAAAGTATTCCCTTGGCATTCTTCAGGTTGTGATCATTTCGTTGATTTATTACTCGCTGGGACATATTGTCTCTTTTGTCTATTTGTCCATGTCCGGGAATCTTGTTTCGTATTATTCCTTACGGTATATTGCTTTCTCGAGCATAGTGCCGCAAATAATTGTCAATGTACTGGCGAGTTTGCCGATTCTTTTCCTGCTTCGTTTTGCAGGCCCATACAAAAAGGGTGTACGATCCGGTCTGGTTGACGGGTACAGTGTGGAGGACAGAAAATGGCAAAGCATTTGAATGATGAGAATCTGTATGTTTTTGATGAGGATCATGTCTCCTCCAATATCAGGCCGAAAAGCGGAGATATGATGCAGCGTCTGCTGGATTTCCTGACGAGCCGGTATTTTGTTCTGGGCCTTCTTTTCAGCATTTTCGGGCTGTTGATCCTGATTAAGACCGTTTCTCTTCAATTTTCTGATGCTTCGAAGAAGATTTCGGCAAGTTCGGTTGGTGTATCGCATCAGTATCTTGTACCTGCGCCACGTGGAGACATTTTAGACCGTAACGGACGTGTCATTGCTACAAGTCAGGAGATAAATGTTCTTATGCTTGCCAATTCCGGCCTGGACGATGAGCATCTGAATAGTATGTGTCTGGAATTGTCCTATCTCCTGGACCAATACAACTGTGTTCCGGTTGCCGATCTAGACGATTATTTCTCTGTGGATCCATATGAGTTCCTGAAATCAGATGAAGAAATCGCACTGTGGCAGACTAACAGGAATCTGTTTGCACTGAAAGAACCGAATCCGAATACGGTCGTTACGTACAAGGATGATTATGTTAAGACTGATCCGAAGATCTTTTTCCTCTATTTGCGCCGTAAGTTCGGAATTGATGAGAACTATAACGAAGAGGAAGCCTATCGTATCATTCGTATGAGATATCAGATATTCACGGATAACTGGTCTTTCCAGACCGGAACGCCTGTTTTGATTGCGAAAGATGTTCCGGAAGAACTGATACGATATCTCCTTGAACAGAATTACCGCTACATGGGGATCATTGCGAATAAGGAATACCGCCGTGTGTATACGCCTCTGGCGAAAGTGTCTTCGCATGTAATCGGGTATATTGGTAAGATTTCACAGAGCCGTCTTACAGAACTGGCGCCGGTCGGTTATCTCGGATCCGATATGGTAGGCCAAGGTGGTGTCGAGGCGCAGATGGAACGGTATTTGCATGGTCAATACGGAGAAAAGCCATATAATATCTGGTCTACCGATGAAGATCAAGGCATCTTCTATGACGGAAATATCGGAATCGATCCTGTGCCCGGGGCTACCGTTCATCTGACGATCGATACGAATCTTCAGCAAGTCGGAATCAATGCTATCAAAGATTATATTGCTGCGGCGGTTAAAGAAGAAGAATTGAAGCAGACGGGTTATAAGACCGCTTCTGCAGGTTCTTTCGTTGTAATGAATGTAAATACCGGTGAAGTCCTTGCAATGGGGTCCTATCCGGACTTCGATCCCAATGACTTCGTTCTTTCTATGGAGGGTGACGCACAGGCGAAAGCCCAGGTAAAATATTATCTTGGAATCGATGAATATCAGGATATTACCGCTGTAGACATGCCTCTTTGGAACCGGGCGATCATGTCCATGTATCCGCCGGGATCAACTTTTAAGATGGTTACGGCTCTTGCCGCCCTCGATTGCGGGCGTATCACCCCGCAGAACAGTGAAGTTCGCTGCGTAAGCCCTACCGATTTCGGCGGCATGCCTTGGAAGTGTCTGGAAATGCCGGAAACAGGACATGGTCTATTAGATCTGACTTCAGGCCTTGCCACGTCTTGCAATATTTATTTTGCAACATTGGGCGTAGATACGACGATCAACGAAATCGATCGTATCGGTGCAGCGCTTGGTCTTGGTGAATTGACCGGGATCGATCTTCCTGGTGAAATCCCCGGTATCCGGGCCAATCGTGCCAATAAACGTCTATTACGTCAGTATGTTACGGATGAGGACCAGGATTGGCACGTTGCTGATACAGCTCAGGCGGCGATCGGTCAGTTCGATAACTGTTTTACCGTTATCCAGTTGGCCCGTTATACGGCAGCTCTTGCTACCAATACGCTTGTTACACCACATGTTATCGACAAGGTAGTGGCGGAGGACGGCTCTATTCTTTATGAAGGCTCGAAAGAAGCGATTCCCTGCGGATTCGATCAGAGTTATCTCGATGCGATTCACGAGGGAATGAAGGCTGTTGTTACAAGTGAACAGGGCACGGCACATGGTCGTCTGAATGATCTTCCGATTCGAGTCGCATGTAAGACGGGAACGGCCGAAACAGGATTCGAGGAGATCAAGAAAGAGTATTCGAATGGACTCTTTGTGTGTTATGCACCTGCAGACGACCCTGAAATCTGCATCGCTCTTTGTATCGAGAAAGGTGAGTGGGGTTCTTATACGAGTGATATCGCGAAGAAGCTTCTCCTTGCCTATTTTGATCTGCCGGATCCGAAAGAGGACGCTCCGATCCAGACCGCTCCTCCGCTTGGAGATGTGCCTACACCGACACCTGTGCCTATAGAGACGGAAGAGATCGATGAAGAATAACGTTTTGTTTATGCAAAATGGTAAATTTTGGTTGAAGTATTCTGTAAAAATTAGTAGAATGTATATATACTTGTTTGGAGGAAGCGAGAATGAAGATCGTAATAATGGCTGATAATCGGAAGAATGAGCTTCTCGTCAATTTCTGTATAGCGTATCGTCAGTTACTCTCTAAACACACGTTGATTTCTCTTCACAATACCGCAACTCTTCTTGAAACGGCTGCAGATCTTAGTGTCGTCGGCCTGTCAACTGACTATTCGGGCGGTTTTGATCAGCTCGCTTCCCGTGCCGAGTATAACGAGATCGACTGCGTGATCTATCTTCGTGATACACAGCTTTCGAACTATAATGAGATCAATCCTCTGCTCAAAGCCTGCGATTACAATAGTATTCCCTATGCCACCAATCTTGCGAGCGCCGAGATCCTGATCCTTGCGATTGACCGTGGTGATCTTGATTGGCGTGATCTTATCCGCGATTCGGCATTCTGATTCTTTATGGAAATCCGCTCTTTCTCTTATTCTGCGCTTGGAGCGAATATGTATGTTCTGTCCATCGGCAATCAGGCCGTTGTGATTGATCCTTGCTGTCCCTGGGAAGAAACCGGTTTGCCGATGGATCTTTCTGTGACATCTATATTCTGCACGCACGGTCACTTCGACCACATTGCTGAAGCGGATCGTCTTGTATCTTTGTTTTCCTGTCCTCTTTACATTTCGGAAGAAGATGAGAAACTGCTTCCGAGCCCCGAACTCAATCGTTCGAGTACTTTTGGCCTTGATATTTCTGTCAGAACATCGCCGATCACCTGGCCGCAGACTATTATGAAACCACAAGATCTCGGTTTTTCTGATAATGAACCATTTACATTAAGTATTATTCCGACGCCCGGTCATACGATGGGCTCTGTGTGCTTCCTGTTTGATTTTGGTGATCAGGTCGGCAAGCACATGTTTACGGGTGATATGCTCTTTGCAGGGAGTATCGGACGAACGGATCTGGGCGGTTCGGACGCCCTGATGAAGCAGTCGCTCTTACACCTGAAACAGCTTGATGATACTATTCTTTGCTATCCGGGTCACGGAAATAAGACATACCTGGGCAAAGAAAAACTCTATAATCCATATTTCTTTATTTGACGTTCTTTTGTCGAAAATTGTCGAAAAGTTAGACGGGTATGTACATGCCTTCCTGTTATATTGAAGCAGGAGGTGATATATATGCATACATTACAAACGACATTTGTTTTCTCGGTTGTTTTAGTTGTCCTTTGTTGGCTTATATCGTCAAATCCGGTTTTCTATGCCAGAACTTCGGAATTGGCCAGATTGTCTGTCGCCTGTCAGAACGAGAATAACAGGAAGAAATCGATATTTGAGATCCGTGAGGAATCCGGCGAAGAAAATAACTGGGATATTGAGATCAGTTGTCCGGAGAAGGCGTACCGTCTGGGGAAGGGAATACGTGATTCCTTAGATATTCTCATTTCGTAGGGAGGGATGATCATGAGAAAGAGATTGTTCGGCCGTCACGGTGCGATTACACTGTTCCTTTGCCTTCTGCTCTCTGCGGTTATTCTGCTTGAGAGTATCTATGTTGCGGGCGCGTATAGAAGAAAACAGGAAGTGATCCTTACAGAAGCAGTATCTCATCAGGTGGAACAGATCCTATCACAATTTGACCGGAATACTCTGAACTGGTACGGTGTGTATGGAATGACACAAGTTGAGTCCGGAAGCTCTGTGTTTGAAAAGATGACGGAAGGGATAGCAGATGTAGGTTATTCATATGAATTGACCGATGAACTGGGCCTTTCGGACATTCTGGCATCAGTATCAGAATATATGCGGCTTAGAGGTATAGCTTTTGAAGGGGCGGATCTTCTTTCACGTCTGAATGCATCCATAGCGCAGCTTTCCGGAACGGATAAACTGAATGGGGTGGGTGTAGCCGCATGGCTCCCTACGTTTAAGGCCTATCTTGAGAACAGGAAGAAGTACTCGCCGGTAATGAGTGTGGTGGAAAAGGTTTGTGATGCCACCGGATTAAGTGAAAAACTGTCTGATTTCTTCGACTTTGCAGATGATTTAAGTGAGGTTTGGGCCAGAAACAGCAGTGCAGCCCTTGAAATCGGCGATTCTTCGGTCATGGTGTCTGTATTTGATCCGAGCTGTATTTCATCGCTGACAAAAGCTTTCGACGTATATATGGATGCGGATTTTCCGGATATGGCTGACCGGCTTCTCCTTAATGAATATGCAGTATATTCCTTTGATTCCTTTGTTAAGAGTTATGAAACCGATTCCGGCATGAAAGAGGAGACGAATATATTGGGGATTCCCTTTTCCGACATTCACGGAGATAACAGAGGAGACCTGGAGTATCTTTTGATTGGGAATTCTCGTCCGGCTGTGAATTCTCATGAGTCTTTTGGACTGCTTCTTGGAATTCGTCTTATCCTGAATATGAGTGCATACATGTTAGATGAGTCTAAGAAAGAGATGGCTCTTGGTATTGCGGAGGTTCTTTCTATTCTGATTACGCTTCTTTCTGCAGGTACGATAATAGTTGAGCCCACGATCCTTCAGTATGTAGTTCTGTTTGTTATGGCGTATATCCGCGCATTCCGGGATGGACTACGGCTTCTTTCAGGTGGTAGTGTTCCGGTCTTCTATAATGATACAGTCACCGGGACATTAGACGATCTTGCAGAAACCTCGTATCGTGATTACTATCGTATTTTCCTTCTTTTTGTTCCGGAAGAGAGACTTCTGGAACGGATGAAACTCGTCATCTTTAAAGATTGCGGGTATTTGTTTACCGGCGTATCCGCCACAGGAAGGATAAGGGGATCTGATTACACTGTCCGAAGGAGGTATGAGCTTTATGAGAATCATGAGTAAAAATTTAAACGGGAAGAAAGCCTCGATCATTCTTGAGGCGGCCATTTCGTTTCCACTGTTTCTTGTTCTGATTCTTGCTATGGTTTCCTCTATGACAGTTGTAAACGCTGATCTTTATCTTCAGCGGGCAACTGAAAATGTGGTATCAGAGCTGAATCTGTCCATTCCTTTCATCTCGAACGGGATATTGTGCGCGGATGACATAACGTCTGCTTTCGGTTTCGGTGAAGAAACGCAGCTGAACACGGAAGAGATCGATGAGGCACTTGGCGTCGTTGGAGTTATAAGTGGTGTAACAGGCGTCGATCTGGAAGATGTTCTATCCACATCTGTTTTGGGACGCTATATCAGGGATCGGATATTACTTGAGTATCGTAAGATCAGCGATACCGGCTGGGTATATGATCAGCTTCTTCAGAATGTATCTGTCTATCTGGATTATGAAAATAAAGAAAGGAGTATATACGTCTACGTCTACTATGACATAGTGGCTGGTGAGCTCAGCCTTCCTCGGTCATATTGCTCATCGCTGGCTCTATATGCTGAAAGTCTGCCGCTTGGTAAACCAGGAGAGAAAAAGGATGAATCCACAGATTCGGTCTGGGATCAGGAGAATTTCGAACGAGGTATTGCCTTGCGAAATGAGTTTGGAGGGAATCTTCCATCTAACTATCCGGTCATCGGGCGTTTCGAGGAGGGAGAAGCGACTTCAATCAAAAGCATAGACACGACAGCACCATATTATATGGTGAAAGCAAATCTAAATAAGAAATTGAAAGGATATATAAATGATCTTTCGGATTTTGAAGGGCAAAACTACGGCGGAATCTCGATAGAAGCAGGTGAAATCAAAAAGAAGTCGCTGATAATTGTCATTCCGGAAAACGGGACCGCCGATTGCAGAGAATGGATCGAAGATATGATATCCTATGCAAAAGAGAGGGGCGTCGATCTGAATATAGAAGAATTTGGTGAGTCTCATCGTTATATTAGTGATAATGTATAAGGAAAAAAGTTGTTGTCACATTAGAAACCTTGCTGTATAGTATTAGTGCTGATATTTTGAGATTTTATGTTTTATTGGAGGAACGGGATTGAAGCAGAATATCGAGCGAGTACGAGAAGTAGGCTCATCGAAGAAAACATCCGTAAACACCGTTGGTGATAAGCCCATTGGAGAAGTTCTTCGTATTGCAAGAAGACAATTGATGACCAGAAGGATCCTTACAGCGATTGTCGTTATCCTTCTGATTACTATTGTTGCTTTCTTTGCATTAACCGGTTTTTTCGATCGTTTTGTCGATTATCTGAGCAGTCTGGCGGAGTGAGGGTGTCGTGAACGATAAACTGAAAGACAGTCATATGGACGATCTTTTTGACGCGATCCTGACATTAAAGACTCGTGAAGAGTGCTATGCGCTCTTTGAGGACCTTTGCACGATCGCTGAAGTGAAGTCTCTGGCATCTCGATTCCAGGTGGCGATTCTTCTTGATGAAGGCTATACCTATACCGAGATCTTCAATAAAACCGGTGTGAGTACAGCGACCATCAGCCGGGTGAAGCGTTGCCTTGATTATGGCGCAGATGGATATAGAACGGTTCTTAGCCGGATGGAGCGGCGAAACGATATAAAAGAACAAGGAAAAACGGAAGGAAATAATTAGAAATGAACATTATTACCAAGATTTTTGGTACACACAGCGATCACGAGATTAAACACATTATGCCGATCGTGGAGGCAATTGAGAGCAGATCCGATAAATATTCGAACATGTCGGAATCGGAACTTCGCGGAATGACCGACGTGCTGAAGAAACGTTTAGCTGACGGTGAAACACTGGATGATATTCTTCCGGATGCGTTTGCAACGATCCGTGAGGCGGCTTACCGTGTAATCGGACTTCGTCCTTACCGGGTGCAGTTGATCGGTGGTATTATCCTGCATCAGGGCAGAATCGCCGAAATGAAAACCGGTGAAGGTAAAACACTTGTTGCTACACTTCCTGTTTATCTGAATGCGTTGACCGGACGTGGCGTACATGTCGTAACCGTTAACGATTATCTGGCTCGCCGAGACAGTGAATGGATGGGTAAGGTTTATCGCTATCTGGGTCTTTCGGTCGGCTTGATCGTTCATGATATGGACAATAATGACCGTCGCAAGGCTTACGCTTCTGATATTACATATGGAACGAACAATGAATTCGGATTCGATTATCTTCGTGATAACATGGTCGACCGGAAAGAGAAGATGGTACAGAGGGATCTGGTTTATGCCATCGTCGATGAGGTCGATAGTATCCTGATCGATGAAGCAAGAACACCTCTCATCATTTCCGGTATGGGCGGAGAATCTTCCGATATGTACGTCAAGGCTGACCGGTTCGTTAAGACTCTGAAGAAGTTCCTGGTTGTCGAGACGGACGAGAAGGTGGATATTGACGATGTTTCCGGTGATAGTGATTATGTTGTCGATGAGAAAGCGAAAACTGCGGTGCTTACAGCGAACGGCGTAAGCAAGGCAGAGAAGCATTTCGGTGTGGAGAACCTTTCTGACCCGGAGAACTTCGATCTTCAGCACTACATCAATAACGCTCTGAAGGCCAATGGTACGATGGCACGCGACCAGCAGTATGTCGTGACCAACGGCGAGGTCATTATTGTTGATGACTTTACCGGACGTCTCATGTACGGCCGTCGGTTCAGCGATGGCCTCCATCAGGCGATTGAAGCGAAGGAAGGTGTTAAAGTTGAAAGAGAGTCCAAGACTCTCGCGACCATCACATTCCAGAATTACTTCAGAATGTACGAGAAACTTGCCGGTATGACTGGTACCGCTTATACTGAAGAAGCGGAATTCCGTCAGATCTATAGCCTTGACGTTATCCAGATTCCGACCAATAAGCCGATTGCCCGTATCGATGAGCATGATGCGGTTTATAAGAATCAGAGCGGAAAGTATGCGGCCGTCCTTCGTCAGGTGAAAGAAGCGCATGACAAGGGTCAGCCGGTACTCGTCGGTACTGTCGAAGTCAGCAAGTCCGAATTCCTTTCTAAGATCTTCACCCGTGCCGGCATCAAACATGACGTGCTGAATGCGAAGAATCACTTAAGAGAGGCTGAAATCGTCGCCCAGGCAGGACGTCTTGGAGCTGTAACGATTGCTACGAACATGGCTGGTCGTGGTACGGATATTCTGCTCGGCGGTAACCCTGAGTTCATGGCGAAGCAGGAGATGCGTAAGCTTGGTTACACAGAAGAGCTGATCGATGCATCTACCGCTTACAATGAAACGGATGATGAGCTGATCCTCGAAGCCCGTCAACGTTTCACCACTTTGGAGAATGAATTCAAAGAGAAGATCAAGGACGAGACCCAGAAGGTCATTGAGGCGGGCGGTCTGTTTATTATTGGTACAGAACGTCATGAATCCCGTCGTATTGATAATCAGCTCCGTGGTCGTGCCGGCCGTCAGGGAGACCCGGGACGCACGAAGTTCTTCCTGGCTCTCGATGACGATCTGATGCGTCTGTTTGGTGGTGAGCGTGCCAATGCGGCATTTGAGACACTGGGTGTTGATGAGACGGTTGAGATCCAGTCGGGTATCCTGTCCAAGCAGATCGAAAGTGCCCAGAAGAAGGTTGAGGGTATGAACTTCAGCGCAAGACGTCATGTCCTTGAATACGACGACGTAATGAATGTTCAGCGTAACCTGATTTATGAACAGCGTAGAAAAGTTCTTGATGGTGTGGATATCCATGACACCATCAAGAAGATGCTTACAGCGGTTGCCGAGCGTACAGTGGATAGAGTTGCGCTTGACGGCAGAATCGATACGGAAGAGTGCAAGAGCCTGAAGGCCAGCGTTGCTGATGTTTTCGGTGATGTTCCGGTACTTGAGGACCTTTCCAAGGTCATTTCCGATAAGTCGAGTGCAGATGCTGATGAAATCTCTGAAAAGCTCGTAGAGCAGGGACTTGAGAAGCTTGAGAAGCGTGATGAAGAACTGACTCCGGAAGTGTTCCGTGAAGCAGAGCGTCAGATCCTTCTGTTTAATGTTGATCAGAAGTGGATGGATCATATTGATGCGATGGACCAGCTTCGTAACGCTATCGGTATGAGAAGCGTAGGTCAGAAGGATCCGGTTGTCGAGTATCGTATGGAAGGTTCCGAGATGTTCGATGAGATGAATCTTCTTATTCAGAATGATACGGTCCGTCTGATCATGAAGGCCAATATTGAAGCAGGACAGCGTATCGAGAGAAAATCTGCTGTACGTAAGCTTCAGGAGGGTCACGGAAATACTCAGCTTGATTCGGTTGCGAAGCGTGCCCAGTCCGGTGTAGATGCGAAAGCCAACCAGCAGGCAGGTATGACCAATCGTGAGCCGGCGAAGCGTGATTCTAAAAAGGTAGGACGCAATGATCCCTGTCCGTGCGGTAGTGGCAAGAAGTATAAGAACTGCTGTGGAAAGGACAATAATGACTAAATCTGATTACTTCACGAATGTAGTTGAGGCATCGGATTATATCCGTTCGATTATTTCGGAAATCCCCGATGTGTGTCTGGTTCTGGGCTCCGGGCTCGGACCGTTAACAGATCGCGTGGAGACGATATCTGAGATTCCATATGAGAAGATTCCGCATTTCCCGAAGACGACTGTCGCTGGGCATGATGGAAAGCTTCTTATTGCCAGGCTTTCCGGTCGGCTTACATTTATCATGAAGGGGCGTTTCCACTTCTATGAGGGATATTCGACGCAGGAAGCGACATTTTATGTCCGCGTGATGGCCTACCTTGGTGTGAAGACACTGGTTATGACCAATGCAGCAGGCGGAATCAATCAGAACATGAAGCCCAGTGAGCTTATGGTGATTACGGATCATATCGGTCTATTCTGTGATTCTCCGCTTCGGGGTGAGAATCTGAATGAATTTGGACCGCGTTTCCCGGATCAGACGAAAGTGTATGATAAGGATCTGATCGATAAGCTTAAGGAAGCGGCTTCTGAACTTTCGATCCCGCTTCATCAGGGTGTATATGCTTACACGAGAGGTCCGCAATATGAAACGCCTGCTGAGATCCGTGCTCTTACGGCATTAGGTGCCGATGCAGTCGGTATGTCGACCGTTGCGGAAGCTATTGCTTCTAGTCACAGCGGCATGAAGACCCTGGCAGTTTCGTGTATTACGAACTACGCAGCGGGAATCACGGGCCAGCCGCTTTCTCATGCGGAGGTCATGGAGAATGCCAATGCGTCATCGAAGAACAGTATCGCACTAATGGAGAGATTCTTCTCCAAGATTTAAGGAGGCCTCATGTCTGATTTACCACGTTATGAGATTAAGGATATTGCGTTAGCGCCGGAAGGACATCACAAAATCGATTGGGCATATAGAAATATGCCCGTTTTACGTATTATAGAGCAGGAACTGAAAGAGACTCGTCCTTTCGAAGGGTTAAAGATCTCTGTCAGCGTACATGTAGAGGCGAAGACCGCCAATCTTGCACTTGTGCTCCGCGAAGGTGGTGCGGATGTGGCGCTGACGGGCTGTAATCCTCTGTCTACGCAGGACGATGTGGCCGCGGCGCTTGTCGAGCGTGGCATGAAGGTCTACTGCATACATGGTGCCGACCCGGAGATGTATAAGAGACATCTGGAAATGACGCTTGCTTTCGGTCCGGATATTGTGATCGATGATGGCGGGGATCTGGCTATGCTCCTTCATTCTACACATAAGCATCTTGTTGCCGGCATGCTGGGGGCCTGCGAGGAGACCACGACAGGTGTCCACAGACTTAAGATCCTTGAGAATGAAGGGAAACTTGCTTATCCGGTTATCGCTGTAAACGATGCCCGATGCAAGCATCTGTTTGATAATCGTTTCGGAACGGGACAATCCGTTTGGACGGCCATCATGGCGACGACGAATCTGATCGTTGCAGGTAAGTATGTAGTAGTTGCCGGATTCGGCATGTGTGGCAAAGGCGTGGCGCTTCGTGCAAAGGGAATGGGAGCCCGTGTTATCGTAACGGAGATCGATCCTGTCAAGGCATGTGAAGCGATCATGGAAGGCTACGATGTAATGACGATGGACGAGGCAGCTCCGCTTGGAGATGTATTCGTCACCGTTACCGGATGTAAGGATGTTATTACCAGACAGCATTTCGAGAAGATGAAGGATGGCGCGATTTGCTGTAATGCCGGTCATTTCGACGTGGAGATCAATCTTGTGCAATTGGCGGCGATGGCAAAAGAGCGCAAGGAACTTCGAAAGAATATAGAAGGCTTTGTGATGGAGGACGGCAGGACGATCTGCATACTCGCAGAGGGAAGACTTGTAAATCTGGCAAGTGGAGATGGTCACCCTGTTGAGATCATGGATATGAGCTTCGCTCTTCAGGCCCAGAGCGCCAGATATATTGCTGAACATGGTAAAGAACTGGATAAGCATGTGTATGATACACCTACCGTGATCGATGACCGGGTCGGTGAGTTCCTGCTTCAGTCGAAAGGGTATTCGATCGATACATTGACGCCTGAACAGGATCGCTATATTCATTCTTGGGATCTGGAGGAGTGATATGAGTAAGTCGGTTCTTTTCTCGGACATTACGATCGTTACGCCTCATGATGATGCACCGGTTTCTGTGTGCGAACATGCTTATTGTGCGGTGTCGGGTAATGCGATCGTCTACGTGGGTGACTCTAAAGAGGATGCGGAAGCCGCGCTGTCCGGCAAGGGTGATGTTAGCTATGAAACATATGATGGTACAAATAAGATATTGTGCCCGACGTTTGCCAATGCGCATGCCCATACGCCGATGACGATCTTCCGTAATATCGCAGATGATAAATCTCTGCAGGACTGGTTATTCGGTGAGATCCTTCCGAGAGAAGATAAGATGGTACCGGATGATTTCTATTATGGGAATCTTCTTACTCTGGCGGAAATGATTAGCAGCGGTACCGGTTGCTGTGCGAATATGTACACTGGTTCGGTCCAGATAGCGAAAGGCTGTGTGGAAGCGGGATTCCGGATCCAGCAGTCTGTCGATGGGAAACGCTGCCAGGACGGGAATTGGTCGGTCGATCGAGAAAATGTTCAGGAGTTGCTCTCTTGTATTGCCGATATTCAATCCGATTTAGTAAAACCAAGTCTGATCGTGCATTCGATTTATCTGTATCCTGAGTATTTCTACTCTCGTATTGCAGATCTGGCAAGAGAGTATTCTCTTCCGATAACTGTCCATATCTCAGAAACGATCCGCGAAAACGAAGACTGCGTTAGACAGTACGGTTGTTCTCCGGTAAAGAAGCTGGATTCCTTTGGATTCCTTACGGATACTACCGTTGCTGCACACTGTGTTCACTTAAGTGATGAAGACCGTTCGATCCTGGCCGACAGAAAAGTATGGGTAGCCCATAATCCCGGCAGCAATATGAAACTTGCTTCCGGTGTGGCGGATATGGCTGCGATGCAGAAAGCCGGTGTCCGTCTATGTCTGGGAACGGATGGCGCGGCAAGCAATAACAATCAGGATATGTACTGGGAGATGCGTCTTGCATCGTTCCTGGCGAAGGGAACCACTTATGATCCGACAATACTTCCTGCGGAAGAAGTGTTTAAAATGGCGACCCGGAACGGATATCTTGCGTGTGGTTTTGACGATTGTGGTATTATAGAAAAAGGCATGCGTGCTGATCTGCAGATCATTGATTATGATTGCCCGCAGATGTGGCCGCTTGGGAACCCGCTCTCGGCGCTTGTTTATTCGTGTGGCCCGAGATGTGTCGAGTCCGTTATGATCGATGGCCGTTTCGTCTTAAGGAATCGTGAGCTTCTGACGATCGATATGGAAAAGGTGAAAGCGGAGACAAAAGCGATTATGCAACGACTGCAGTAATACGATAGTTAAGCGGCATGTCCGCTTGTCTATATGTCCACGTAGCTCAGCAGGATAGAGCGACCGCCTCCTAAGCGGTAGGCCGGAGGTTCGAATCCCCTCGTGGACGCCAGGAAAGACTTCTAAAGCCGTATTAGGCTTTATGAAGTCTTTCTTTTTATTTGTGAATTGATATAATGGCTGTAAGCACAGTTCGAGGAGGTTTCGATATGAGAACACTTATCGTTGTTGATATGCAGAAGGATTTTATCGATGGAGCTTTAGGCTCGAAGGAAGCAGCTAAAATCGTTTCGAATGTGGTCAGGAAAATAAAGAAATACGTTAAAAACGGCGATAAAGTGATTTTTACGCAGGATACGCATAAGAAGAATTATATGAGTACACGGGAAGGGAAGTATCTTCCGGTTCCTCACTGTATTAAGGATACAGACGGCTGGACGATCCCGGAGAAGATAAGGAAAGCGGCGCCTGAAGATGCGCTTGTCATCGAGAAACCTTCTTTCGGTTATACCGGATGGAAGAAGCTTCTGAAAGAAGATACGGACCCCATCGAACTGATCGGGCTTTGCACGGATATTTGCGTCGTTTCGAATGCGCTTACGATCAAGAATCTCTTTCCGGAAAGAGATATCTTAGTGGATGCGTCTTGCTGTGCCGGTGTCTCGCCTGCCTCCCATGATGGTGCACTGCTTACTATGAAATGCTGTCAGGTCGATATTCTGAATGAGGGAAAAGAACCGTGGAGGGAATCATAATATGAAACTTCAGCCGATCATCACAAGTCTCTTAGAGACGGATATGTATAAGTTTTCGATGGGGCAGGCGATCTATCACCAGTTCCCATCCTATAAGACGACCTGGACGTTCCGATGCAGGAATAAGGATGTAACTTTTACTTCGGAGATGATCCAGGAGATCAAGGAGCAGATCCAGGCGTATTGCCAGCTTCGCTTCAATGAAGAGGAACTTCAGTACCTGGATGATATTAAGTGGATCAAAGGCTCTTATGTTGATTTCCTGAGACTGTGGAAGCCAAGATATGAGGATTTCGATATTTCTACGGATGCGGATTGCGGGCTTTCGATCGAGACAAGAGGCACCTGGCTAAATACATCTATGTACGAGATCCCGACGCTGGCCATCGTGAATGAGGTCTATTTCCGCATGGCGTACGACTATGATGAGCTGATACGAAGCTTTGAGGAACGCTTGCATGAGAAGATCGAATGGCTCAGGAGCGGGAAGTATTGCCTGTCTTCGTTCAGTGAATTCGGCATGAGAAGACGTCTTTCCGCTCAGGCGCAGGAGATGGCGGTTAAAGCTCTGGCCGACGCCGATCTGGGGTCGAGTATCTTTGTGGGAACCTCGAACGTTTATCTTGCCAAGAAATATAATCTGACGCCTGTCGGTACGATGGCGCATGAATGGATCATGTGTGTCGGACAAGGCGATCACAAGCATAATCCTGCATATTCCAACTGGTACGCGCTGCGTGCCTGGGTAGAAGAGTATGGTGTTCTAAATGGTACGGCCTTAACAGATGCGATTACGACTGACTGTTTCCTTCGGGACTTCCAGCTGACGAATTCTACGCTGTTTTCCGGAGTGCGTCACGATTCGGGCGACCCGATCGAGTGGGGCGAGAAGATGATCGCACATTATAAGTCTCTCGGTATCGATGCGACACAGAAGACACTTCTGTTCTCGGACAGCCTGAATTTCGAGAAAGCGGACGCTATCTTCCGTCATTTCAAGGGAAGAGCCAAGATAGCCTTCGGTATCGGTACCTATATAGCTAATGATACGTGTGTGCCGGCGCTGAATATTGTCATGAAGACAACTCTGTGCAACGGACAGGACGTTGCGAAGATCTCGGATGTGGACGGTAAGGGAATGTGCAAGAATCCGGACTATGTCCGTTATCTGCAGAGATGTATCGATTGGCGTATGCAGCACGAATAAAACGCTTCTAAAGCGAATACATTCAGGCATACCGCCGGTTTTTCCTTGAGGAGAATCGCGATTTTTCAAGATAACCTCTGGTTTTCACTTGACATATTCTTGATAAATCGGTATATTTTATGTGCTTTGGAAAAGCGATGCCAATGTGGCTCAGGGGTAGAGCAATTCACTCGTAATGAATAGGTCGTGGGTTCGATTCCCACCATTGGCTCCAAGTAAGCAGGGTTGTTTCTGAAAGAAAAGCCCTGCTTATTTCTGTCTTGAAGATTTTCGAACATTCTTTATGGTGTTTCTTTCATTTAATGTATAATAAAATTATAGTTTCAGAAGAGAGGTCAGTTCGAATATTTATGGATCGGTCCGTAACGGCAATGGAATTAAACAGAAGAAGTGTTTTCTCGGCCCGATTGTGCAGGTTGTTGTGCATATTACTGGCTGTTTTCTGTCTTCCGGTATTCGGGTGTAAGAAAGTATCGAACAGTTTTCCGCAGCTTCCCACCACCTCTTCATCAGAAACTCCGGAGACATCCGAGACCTCGACTGTTATTGTTGAGGCGTCATCCGAGATCACGATTGCCAGTTCGCTTTCCTACGAGACATGTCAGTATCTGGCCAAGCTTTATTTCGCGAAGCAGCAGGGTATGCTGGCCGAGGGAGTAAACGGTGAGACGGTGGATCTCGAGTATCTTGATACGATCGATCTTCCGTTCGTTCTGCATACGTACGTGACTTCTGAGAACGGGTGCGATACGGATACTTTAAGGCAATGGAAGAACAGCGGTGACATGCCGGATATATTCCTTACCAATACTTTTGATCAGGCCGTATCGGAAGGCTATGCTATGCCTATCTCGGATTATATCGCCGATAACCGTCTTCTTTCAGCGGATCGTGTCTACACAGAACAGATATACCAGTTCTTCTGTCGTGGACAGCAGTATGGAATTCCTTATCAGACATCTGCGGCTGTGCTGTTTTGCGATATGGAGGTGCTAAGACAGGCAGAAGTATACACGGTTCCGTTCCAGCTGAATACGGTGATGTTCCATGATCTTCTTGAGAAGCTTTCCGGACTTAATGCGGAGGAAATGACTGTATTACCGTTCTTTCAGGTGTCGTCCCTGCTACCGTATCTTCCGAGTTCTCTTTATCGGAGCCGATATCTTTCGGCATCTTCTGAAGACGATCGGAAAGAGACGGCTTACCGAGAATCCTTCGATTATGCAGATCAATTGATCCGGTCCGGTTTTTCGTATGAGAGTATGACTGAAGAAATGAAGGAGAACTTTTTTACCGGTCTTTCGCCACTGCTTTCCAGAAAAGTCGGTGTCTGGGCGGGGACAACTGATGAGATACCCGTGTATGACAACTATATGCCGAATACTCTTAATGTAATGGCGCTTCCGGCTTCTACTGACGAGTCAAATTGTGTTCCTGTTCTGGTATGCTATCCGTTGTGCGTTTCTTCTTCCTGTAAGAATCCGGATCTGGCTTGTAAACTTGCTGCTTTTATCGCACTGGATGAGGATGCACAGCTCCTGATCACAAGGGTTACGAAGCGCGAAGGGTATTTGCCGTGTATTTCTTCTCCGATCGTGTGGAAGAATTATGCGGCAGTTCAGAAATACGGGTCGTATATGATGCAGTTTCAGGAACTGATGGATCAGGCAATCTACATCCCGGCTGTTTCGGAGAGTGAAAGATTCGGTAAGGATCAGGAGTATATTTCGGATGAGTATTCCCGTCTCTATCCGATTACAGAAGAGGAAGAGGTATAGAATGGATCGGGACATAATTCTGTCGCCAATACGGGTACTTGATGCCACTCTCCTGAAGGAGCGTGGTTTCTTCCTGCATGTGACAGATGATGTGACCTCGTATATACGTGCGGTCTTGTCAGATCCCAGGAAACGTTATTTCCTCGCATCCACCATGGTTAATGAAGAAAAGAAGATCATTGCGGTACTCGGACTTGCGAATATCTCAAGTATCCACAACAGCGCGGAAATGGTGATGTTTTTCCCTTCGGATATTCAGGAAGAAGAGGAGAAAGACGAGGAAATGCTACGGATCGGTGCCCTTGACCGTTTCATGCGTCTTGCATTCTTCGATATTCAGATCCATCGTATCTCTATCGTGATTCCGGTTACAGATACTCAGTCGGAAAGAATTCTTGCGGGTTGCCATATGCGGCAGGAGGCACTCCTTGAGGAAGCGCTGCGCTACGATGATTCGTATGTTGATGGCGCACTGTTTTCTCTTCTCGATTCAGAGTATCCTGATTACTCTGTAGGCTTTGTTCCGTTTAAGACAGCTGTGATCGCGATACGGGGCGATAATGAAGTGGTCGAATCCACCCATTTCCTGAACTACGGGAAGAAGGTGGAGGGTGTGCTGGAACGGAATGTGGCGATCCGATGTGGAATCGCTGATGCGAACGGTGTTCTGAAAGAGGCCGGTTCGCCGGAATATGCCGAACTGTTTGATTTGTCTTTCCCGGATGAAGTGGCGCGCTGTATGCGGGAACTTGCAGAGTATTTCCAGAAAAGACGGTCCTCGTTTACGATCCATGCCAAACCGATCCGAGGAAGTGATTTCCAGAAGAAGGTCTGGGAGAAGATCCTTGATATCCCTTATGGTGGTACGTGCAGTTATGAGGATATAGCGCTTCTTCTTACAGGAGGAGATAAGAATACGGCGAAGAATCTTACTCGTGCGGTAGGTGCCGCCTGTTCGGATAATCCGCTTCCGATCCTTGTTCCGTGTCACCGCATCATCGGTAAGGATGGCCGTCTGGTCGGATTCTCCGGCGGACTGGAAATCAAAGAATTCCTTCTGAATCATGAGATGTTCGGTATACATATTTGTTAATTCTTTGCGAAAGGAATGAATATCATGAAAATCAATATTTCTCCATCAACTATGCTGAATCCCGTTCCTGTGGTAATGGTTTCCTGCGCTGGAAAGAATCCGGAGAATCCGGAAACAAGACCCAACATCTGTACGGTGGCATGGGCAGGCACGATCAATTCCGAACCGCCGATGGTCTCTGTTTCAATCAGGAAATCCAGGCATTCACACGATCTTATTCTGGAAAGCCAGGAGTTTGTCATTAATCTGGTGAATAAGAAACTCGCCAAAGCCTGCGATTATTGCGGTGTCCGATCCGGTGCCAATGAGGACAAATTCCGGAAAACAGAACTTACCCCTGAAGTGGCGCCGGGATTGAAGTATGCGCCTCAGATCGCAGAATCGCCCGTATCCATCAGCTGCAAGCTAAAAGACATCATCGAACTGGGTTCTCATGATATGTTTCTGGCCGAAGTGGTCGGTGTTTCTGTTGACGAGAAACTGATGGATGATAAGGGGAAGATCTGCCTGGATAAAGCCAAACTTGTCTCCTATTGTCATGGTGAGTATTACTCTTTAGGGGAGATGTTAGGATTCTTCGGATACTCCGTAGCCTCTAAAGAAGCACTTAAACGTAGAATGCCTGTGAAAAAGTCAAGGAAAAGTAACAAAAAGTAGACGAGAATGGTCTGAAAATGTTGACAATCGAAGTATTTTATCAGTAAAATTAGAAGGTGGTCCGTATGTCGGGCTTCATATTTGAATCTTGAAAACTAAATATTGGAGGTGAGTACCATAGAACTTTGGTTAGCAATTCTACTTATTGTAATTGCTTTCGCAGTCGGTGCTCTCATCAGTGTAGGATTTTCCGTATTATATTACCGCAAGGGCATGTCCGCTAAGCAGAAGAAGCTTGCTGAGGACGTGGCTAAAGCAGAAGAGAATGCAGAAAGAGTAATTGGTGAGGCGCAGAAGGCTGCTGAAGGCAGAAAGAGAGAACTTCTCTTACAGGCAAAGGAGGAAATCACGAATGCCAAGCTCGATCTTGAGAAGGACGTTCGCGAAAAGAAATCCGAACTTGCCAGAGAGAGAAACCGTCTAGAGCAGAAAGAGGAGTCCTTAAACCGCAAGACCGAAACGATGGAACAGAAGGAAAGTGCCCTCGAGAGCCGCGTACGTGATGTCATGGCTCTGGAAGAGAAGGCGAAAGAACTGGAACATCAGAAGGTGATTGAACTTGAGAAGGTATCCGGATTGTCAGTATCGGATGCCAGAAGCCTTGTTCTTGATGCTGCTCAGCGTGAATACAGTCATGATATGGCTGTCATGCTTAAGCAGATGGAAGAGCAGACTAAGGCTGAAGCGGATAAGAAGGCCCGAGAGGTTGTTGTTAACGCGATACAGCGTTATGCGTCAGATTATGTGTCTGAAGTGACCGTATCTGTTGTTTCCCTTCCGAATGATGAGATGAAGGGAAGAATTATTGGCCGTGAAGGCAGAAACATCCGTGCGATCGAAACGAGCACCGGTGTAGATATCATCATTGATGATACGCCTGAGGCTGTTATTCTTTCGAGTTTTGATCCGATCCGGCGTGAGATTGCCCGATTGACGATCGAAAGATTGATTTTGGATGGCCGTATCCATCCTGCGAGAATCGAAGAGATGTCTCACAAAGCCCGTAAGGAAGTTAACCAGACGATTAAACAAGAGGGTGAGAGAGCCGCTTTTGACACGGGAATCGTCGGGTTAAATCCAGAGATTATCAAGTATCTGGGAAGACTGCGTTATCGTACCAGTTACGGGCAGAATGTGCTACAGCATTCAATTGAAGTCGCCTGGCTTGCCAGCATGATGGCGGCAGAATTAGGACTGGATGAGATGCTTGCTCGGAGAGCAGGTTTGTTGCATGATATCGGAAAAGCTGCTGATTTTGAACTTGAAGGTTCTCATATTGATCTCGGTGCGGACATCGCACGCCGCTATAAAGAGAATGATACCGTAATTAACGCGATCATGTCTCACCATGGCGATTGTGAACCTACTTCGGAGATCTCGGTGCTTGTGGCTGCAGCGGATGCAATCTCCGCGGCAAGACCGGGTGCACGTCGTGAGAATATGGAGACCTATGTCAAGCGAATCCAGAAGCTGGAGGAAATCGCTACGAGTTTCGATGGTGTCGAGAAAGCTTTTGCAATCCAGGCAGGTCGTGAGATCCGCGTGATGGTAAGTCCGGAGAAAGTAACGGACGATGACATGATCCTGAAAGCCCGTGATATCTGTAAGAAGATCGAGGAAGAACTCGATTATCCGGGACAGATCAAAGTCAATATTATCCGTGAGACTCGTGCTTCGGATGTGGCAAAGTAAGAGCAAAAACCAGAAAAAAAGAGTCTTCTTCTGAAAAGAGGAAGACTCTTTTTTCCTTATTTATATATTTATGGTAAAATATCACGTAAGCTTAAGTACAGATGAGACGTTAGGAGAAGAATTTGCGGGTATTATTCGTTGGAGACGTTGTGGCGCATCCCGGCAAACGGATCTTGAAGAACAAATTAAGGGCATTCCTTACTGAGCATTCGGTGGATGTCTGTGTTGTGAACGCAGAGAACGTTGCAGCGGGTCTGGGTGTGAATTATCCGTCTGTGAAAGAGATATTCAGCTACGGTGCGGATTGCATCTCTTTAGGTAATCATGCTTTCTCCTGTCCGGATTATCTCCGCTTCGCCGATTCAGAATGCAAAGTCATACGCCCCGGCAATGTCAGCGAAGCCTGGCCCGGATATTCATGCTGTCTTCTTGATCTGGGGCAGAAAGGACGGCTCCTAGTTGTCGCGCTCTTGGGACAGGTTTTCGTAACACCCATGGCCGATTCGCCGTTCCGGTACTTCCAGAACCACATTAAAATGTGGAAAGAGGAGTATAATCCCACCAATATTCTTGTTGATTTCCACGCTGAAACGACAAGTGAGAAGGGTGCGATGGGGTATTTTGCAGATGGAAAGGTCTCGCTGGTACTGGGGACGCATACGCACGTTCAGACCGCGGATGAGACGATCCTTCCTTGTGGGACCGGCTTTATCAGCGACGTCGGTATGACCGGTACGATGAGCGGGATCCTCGGAATGGAGCCGGAAGCTTCGATTCGGCGTCTGGCAGATAAGCTTCCGGCTAGATATACCGCTGCCGACGGACCTGCTGAAATGAATGCAGTTCTGGCAGAATTGAATATTGAAAATGGTAAATGCACGAAGATTGAAAGGATAAGAATATATGAATAGACTCCGTAAACCAACATGGATTACGTATGTATTGTATGTTGAAGTACTTGTTGTGCTGGTTTTCATCGACCAGTTCACGAAGGATCTGATTACGAAATCACTTGCTCTGTCGCAGGTCGATCCTGTAATCAAGGGATTCTTCTCGCTTATGTATGTACGAAATACCGGTAGTGCTTTTAGCATGTTTGCATCAAAATCCTGGGGCGTCACGTTCTTGAGCGTGATATCTGCCATCGCATTTCTGGTGGTGATTTTCCTCGCTTTCTTCGTACTTGTGAAGTATTGGAGCAGGAGAATGTCGATGTGCCTTATATTCCTGGCGGCAGGAACGCTGGGGAATCTGATCGACCGTGTCCGTCTGAAGTATGTTGTAGACTTCCTGCGTTTTGATTTCGGAAGTTATACCTTCCCGATCTTTAATGTTGCGGATATTTGTGTAACATTATCCTGTATCGCTTTAGCTGTTCTCCTGATCTTCAACGAGAAGTTTATCCCCGAGATTCCGTTCAATTCTGAGGAGGAAAAACCTATGTACCATAATCCTCTGGCGGAAAAAGAATCCGGGAAGCACATCGAAGAAGAGATCCGGGAGCTCGAAAAGAAGGAAAAAGAGAATCGTAGATGATCGAGTCATATATCGTTGAAAACTATCAGGGACGTATAGATTCCTACATTCCGTTGGCTTGCCCGGATCTTACGCGTTCAAGGGCATCTCAGCTGATCTCGGACGGTGCGGTGACAGTGGACGGAAAGAAAGTCAAGGCTTCGTTTAAGGTTTTCGGGGGAGAAACGCTGGAAATTGATTTCCCGCCGCCGGTGGATACGGATGCGAAACCGGAAAATATTCCTCTTGAGATCGTTTATGAGGATGATGATCTGATCATAATCAATAAACCGCAAGGGATGGTGGTTCATCCTGCGCCTGGTCATTATTCGGGAACTTTAGTCAATGCACTGCTCTATCATTGTGCCGGGAAGCTTTCTGACATTAACGGCGTGATCCGTCCGGGTATCGTTCACCGCATCGATATGGATACTTCCGGATTGATGGTTGCCGTGAAGAATAATGAGACGCACCTTGCGATGGCGGAGATGATCGCAAGACACGAGGTGGTCCGTGAATACAGAGCCTGTGTGTATGGTATTGTCGACTCGGATAAAGGAACGATCCATGCTCCGATAGGCCGTGCGACGAATGACCGGCGCAAGATGACGGTGTGCGAAGGAGGGAAAGATTCCATAACGCATTTCGAAGTGATCGAGCGTTTCCGTAAAGGTACGGATCTTCTTTGCCGTCTGGAGACCGGAAGAACGCATCAGATCCGTGCGCATATGACCTATATCGGCCATCCTTGTATCGGGGATCCGCTCTATGCACCGAAAAGAGAGAAGTATAACCTGCACGGGCAGGCACTACACAGTACCTCGATCCGGTTTATTCATCCTCGAACAGAGCAGGTGATGGACTTCCGGGCGCCGATCCCGGAGCATTACAGCAGACTTCTTGAGATCCTGCGTAATGATGTGTAAAGGAGTCTTTGGAATTGAACGAAGATAATGTTATTTCTGTAGAAAACCTGGATGAGATTTCCTCAAACAACTGCGCATGGCTGAATACGGCCTCTGAGCAGCTCGGCTGTGAGCTGGTTGCGCTCAATAACGGTATTCTGGTTAATGGTGAAGAACCGAGGATGGAAGATGCCCGTGCGGTGATTGCTGCTATGGATCAGATCCTGTCGCGTAAAGAGCAGCTTGATGTGCTGGCTGTGAGATATCTGTGCATCCTTCAGAAGCAGCATCGTCTTTCGGAATTTATGGCGGATGAGGATCCTGTTATCCTGACCACTCCTCAGGGCCGTTCTGTCAGGGCGAAAACGCTGGGGCAGCGGGTATATGTGGATGCCATGGCGAAGAACGATGTGGTTATCTGTAAGGGACCTGCCGGATCCGGCAAGACATTCCTGGGTGTGGCGATGGGCGTTCTCGCTCTTCGGGACCGTACGGTTTCCAGGATCATTCTGACCAGACCTGCTGTGGAAGCGGGTGAGAAACTGGGTTATCTGCCCGGAGATATTGAGGAGAAGGTTGATCCGTATATGCGTCCGATCTATGATGCGCTTCTGGAATTGATGGGCAGGGAGGCTTTCGAGCGGAATATGGAACGTGGAGTGATCGAAGTTTCTCCTCTTGCCTATATGAGAGGCCGGAATCTTGATGATTCCTATATCCTGCTGGATGAGGCGCAGAATACGACGATCGAGCAAATGATGATGTTCCTTACCCGTATGGGAATGAATTCGCGTGTCTGTGTCTGTGGCGACACGACCCAGATCGACCTTCCGTCCGGCTTTGCCAACGGACTGGATGATGCGATGCATATTTTGTCTGATATTTCCGGAATTGCATGTGTTTCTCTTCAGGAGACGGATATCGTGAGAAATCCGTTGGTACAAAAGATCATAATGGCTTATAATGCAAGGGAAAGGAGAAGGGGCGGACATGCGTAATTCTTCGAAGAAGAACCAGAAACTTTTCAAAGTGATACGTATCTCTTCCATGGTACTGCTGGCAGTACTGATGGTCTCGATCGTCTATTTCGGATCGCTTCCGAAGAAGTATGATGTGTACCAGGGTCAGACCAGTGAGTATGATATTACGGCTTCGCGTTCCGTAACCGATACCTATGAGACGGAGCGGCGTGCGCTGCTTGCCAAGTCCGAAGTCGCCCCTGTTTATGTGATCTCGGATGATGTTTCTCTTGCCAATACGGGAATCGTGGAGGATTTCTTCCATTATTGTTCGGAACTCCGTAAGGGGAATGTGGATGATATGGGCATGGTCATCCGGAATAAAGATGAGATGACCGATCTTCTTGTGAAAGCCGTGAAAGAGTCATATAACTTCGATCTGCCTTCCGATGCGGCGTATACGCTTGCGAATATTTCTTTTATTGATTATGAGTATATCGAATCCGAAGCGAAACAAATCACGGAAATGATCAATATGGCTTCGCTGGATAGTCAGGGGCTTCAGGTGGAGATCAATGAATACTGCTCTCATGTGAAGAACAGTAAGACCCATGAGGATACGGACTATATTTCTTCCGGCGATCTTGTGAAAGTGATATTGACCCGTCTTCTCAAGCCTAATGCCGCCTACGATTCGAAAGCGACTGAATTGGCCAGAACGACGGCGTATAATAATGCCGTCAGCGAACCGGTCCTGATTCAGAAAGGCGCTCGTATCGTAAGTGTAGGGGAGACGATCTCGCCACATATGTACAGTCAGCTCCGTGATCTGGACCTGCTTCCGAATAATTCTTTTAACTTCCTGCTTCTGATCGGCATTATCGTATATATAGCCATCATTTTCCTGGCGGGAGCCTTCTATCTGAGCCGATATGAGCAGGTATATGTGAATGACTCGAAGACGTGGCTGACATTTATGATTGCATTTATCGTGCCATTGATCTCGAGCCGGTATTTGTCGTCGATCTCGCCATTGTTCTCAACGATCTTGTTTACGGCAGTGGTTTACGCGGCGTATCTTGGCATGCAGGGCGGTATTACTCTAAGTATCCTGTCGATGTTGGTAGTTCTGCCGATGAGCGGATTTAATACGGAGCTGATCTTCGTCTCGATCATCAGTATTTATGTCTGTTCTGTCATTGCCGGTCAGCAAAACCATAAGTATAATGCGGCGACGCTGATTATCTTTACGTGTGTGGCTTCCTTGACGGCTTCTCTCGGCTATAATCTCGTGACGCAGTCTTCGACTACGGATACTTTTAATTCGGCATTATGGGCAGTAATCGGAACGGGCTGTTCGGTCGTCGCGGCGATCGGTTTCCAACCTATCTTCGAGTTGATATCGAATACTGCATCGCCGATGCGACTTCTCGATCTCGCACAACAGAGCCATCCTCTTCAGAAAAGGCTCTTCCTCGAGGCGCCGGGTACATTCCAGCATAGCATGATGGTTGCCAATCTTGCAGATTCCGCTGCGGAGGCGATCGGTGCGAACGCGCTTCTTTGTAAGGTGGGCTCGTATTACCATGACATCGGTAAACTGGAGCGCCCGGAGTATTTCACGGAGAACCAGCAGGATGGGGTCAATCCTCACGATAAGCTGCCGGTGGAGAAGAGTATTGAAATCATTACGGCGCATCCCTCTGATGGTCTGAAACTGGCGAAGAAGTTCCGTCTTCCGATGCCGATTCAGAATATTATTCTGGAGCATCATGGTACGACTTGTCCCGGTTACTTCTATATGAAGGCGCAGAAAGAGGCAGAGGAGAAAGGTGAACCTATGCCGTCGAAAGAGAGTTTCTCGTATAAGGGATCTGTGCCTTCGACAAGAGAATCGGCTATTATCATGATTGCTGACTCGTGTGAGGCGGCCGTCCGATCCCGAGGAGTGCACGACGTAGAAGAGGGTGAAGTGCTTTTCCGTAAGATCATTAAGTCGAAAATTGATGAGGATCAGCTGGTACACTCGGGACTTTCCTTCGATGACCTTGAGAAGATCGTCGGCGCGTTTATCCAGGTGTATGCCGGTTTCTTCCATGAAAGGGTGAAGTATCCAGAATGAGTATTTCTATTGAGAATAAGACACGTTCTTTCGGAAAAGCGGAAGAGGCGGAGTTTGCTTCGCATGTATCAGATGCGTTGGCTTTCCTTCTGAAACAGGATTATGTCGATTCGCGGATTCGTGCTGTGAAAGCGGAGGTTTCTGTTGATATCCGCCTGGTGGGAAATGATGCGATCCGGAAACTGAACAGGGAATACCGTGGTAAGGATTCCGTTACGGATGTGCTCTCGTTCCCGGTTTTAGACATGGTGGACGGATCTCTTCAGGCTGATCTGATGCCGTATGATTTTTCGTATGATGAGGATGAGAATAAGCTGCTTCCGATCGGGGATGTAGTTATCTGTGTCGAGCGTGCGCGTACGCAGGCGGAAACCTACGGGCATTCACTTCTTCGTGAGATGTGTTTCCTGGCTGTTCATTCTTTTCTTCATCTTCTCGGGTTTGATCACGAGAACGGGAGAGATGAGTCGCTGATGTTCGGGAAACAAGAAGAGATCCTTCGTGCTGTCGGGCTTCCTAGAGGGAATGCGTCTTCTGACAGAAGTATTCCGGATGCGGATATAGAGGCGGGTGCGGAAGTGGCGTCATCGGAACAGGAAGAGCATCCGGTCGGTGAGATGCTTCTTCATTGCGGATATTGTGCACTTGTCGGTCGCCCGAATGTAGGGAAGTCTACGCTTCTGAATACGATCTCCGGTATGAAGTTAGCTATCGTTTCCCATAAACCGCAGACGACGAGAAATAATATTCAGGCGATCTATAACCGCGATGATGCCCAGGTCATTTTCGTGGATACTCCGGGTATCCATAAGCCACAGTCTAAACTTGCGGAGTTTATGGTGGATTCTTCTTTCCGCGCGGCGAAAGGTGCGGATGTGGTCGTGCTTATGGCGGATGGCCGTTTCAATAAACCGGCAGGAGTCGAGATCCGGGCGGCGGAAATGGCGAAAAAACTGAAAAAACCGATCATTCTTGCGGTCAATAAGGCCGATGCGGTAACGAAGGAGTCTCTTTTGCCATTGATCGCTAATTATTCACAGATTGCTGATTTTGCTGCGATTGTGCCGATTTCTGCCCTGAAAGATGACGGCGTCGAGGAACTGATGGATGTTATCATCAGCCATCTGCCTTCGCAGCCCAGGTATTTCCCGATCGAGGAAGTGACGGACCAGTCTGAGCGTGAGATAGCGGCAGAACTGATACGTGAGCAGATCCTGCATTATACGAATGAAGAGATCCCACACGGTACAGCTGTGGAGATCGATGCTTTTGAAGAGGAATTAAAGGAAGATGCGACGGACAGCTATGACCGAGACCTGGTCCGTATCCATGCCTCCATTATTTGTGAGAAAGATTCACATAAGAGTATCCTCTTAGGTAAGAACGGGCAGATGATCAAGCGTATCGGTACGGCTGCCCGTGAGAATATCGAGAAGATGACCGACTGCAAGGTCTTCCTGGATCTGCATGTCAAAGTCAGGAAAGATTGGAAGAATCGCCAGGTGTTCCTGGATGAGTTCGGGTATAAGAAGAAGGATGATTGATCCATGGGTACGAGTTTTCGCATCCGTGGTGTTGTGATCGCTGCAAGACCTCATAAAGACCAGGATGCTATTATTACGATACTGACTCCTCAGCACGGGCTTTTGTCTGCCACTGTGCCCGGGGCGCGGAAGCATTCTTCGAGACTTGCGTCCATGGCTACTCCGCCTATTGTAGCGGATATGGTACTAAGTGACAGCAAAGGCTTCTATTATCTGAAAGAAGGGGAGGCTGTCGAGAGTTTCCGTGGGCTGTATGATTCTTTCGAAGCGTTGACATGTGCGTCGCATATCCTGGAAGTCGTGAAGGATACGGCTGTGGATCCGGATTCGTCGCAGTTGTTATATCCGCTTCTGCTGTATGTGCTCTATGATCTTTCGAAACATCCGAAGAAGTACCGCCAGATTGTGGCAGCTTTCGAGTGGCGTGTAATGGATGCGCTTGGTTTTGCTTTCGATTTGAATGAATGTGATTGCGGAAAGCCGGACGAAATGCCGACACGTGCATTCTCTTTTACCCGATGCCGCCTGTACTGCGCCAATATCGGGTGTGTAGCGAAGGCGAAAGAATACAGGTTCATATCGATTGGGTGCGTGGAGGCGCTTCGGTATATTCGCGAAGCACCGCTCGAGAGGTTAAGTGCTTTTCGCGCGGAGAAATATGTTCTGGATGATCTGTGTGCGGTCACACATCAGTATCTGTGCGAAAGGCTCGAGAAGAACTACGACAAACTGTCTCTTCTGGACACGCTCCCTCCACAATAAAGTTCTTGGATATTAAGATTGCAGTTCATCCCACTGTATCTCGGCCTCTTCGGCGAGGTATTCGGTAGCACGCCAGTGCTTCGGCCAGAGTATACGGTAATCCTCCCGTACATAGCGCTCGTCCATGAGTACGATGAATCCTTTGTCATTCTCATCCCGGATCACTCGGCCGGCCGCCTGTAAGACTTTCTCCCAACCCGGGAATTTATATGCATATGAGAATCCATCTCCGAATTTGTTCTGGAAATACTGACATAGGATCTCCCGTTCCTGACTAACCTGGGGAAGACCGACGCCAACGATAAATGCACCCTTGAGCCGATCACCGACAAGATCGATGCCTTCCCCGAAGTGCCCGCCAAGCACGGCGAAAACGAGTAAAGTTTTATCTCCGTGACGGTTGAAGCGCTCGAGAAAACGTGTCTTATCCTCGGCGGTCATAGCCGGCGTCTGAAGCATAAGTTCGATTTCCGGATCCTTCTGCGTCTTCTGGAATATCCGCTGATAGACCATCTCCATGTAGGCAAAAGACGGGAAGAAGACCATGAAGTTCTCCTTGTGTCCGGAAATCATACGCAGGATCGTTTCGGCGACGATTCCGCAGCTGAAATTCCTCTCCTGATATGTGGTCTGAATGTCCTTAATTACCAGCACCTGAAGGTTTTCCGGTGGAAAAGGGCTGGGCAGTTGGAGCATCCGTGAAAATGACGTGTCCTTGCCGACGATCATGCTCCGATAATACTGGGCAGGGGACATCGTAGCGGAGAAGAAGACGGCATTATGATTATCGGCAAGGATCGTGGCGAGTTTGTCGGATGCGTCAAGGCAATCTAAAGTGATCGTGATATCATATTGTCCACTGTCACATACGCCAGAACGCGTCACCTCAATAATGTAGGCGTTATCGAAGTAGAGCTCCAGTATTGTAAGGAAGAATCTGGCCTCGAAATAAAACTCAGACAGGATACGGCGCTTCTCGCGGTCCTCGAGTTCGGACAGGAGATTGGCGATGTGAAAACACAGAGCCCAGAGGACCTGGTAAAGGTTTTTCGGTACATTTCTCGTGGCTCGGAAATTCTCACCGATTACGATCTCGTTCTCTTTGATAGACGGTTCGGCCATATTGAGTCCGGGGGAATCCTTCTCGAAGGCCACATCAAGTAAGGTGAAATAATCGACCAGCTGATGACTGTACTTCTCAGTCTTGGCTGATATCGTCGACAGAAGTGGGAGGGCGGTAAGAAGCGTACTTCTGGAAAAAGGAGCACTGAACATATCCCGCGAGCGTGAGATCATGTTATGTGCCTCGTCGATCAGGATCGTATGACAGAACTCATTGACTGCGAAATAGCGCTGAAGGCGTATTCTCGGGTGGAAAATGTGGTTGTAGTCACATATGATGACATCACACATATTCGAAGCATCAAGCTGGAGCTCATGTGCGCAGATCCTGTGTTTCCTGGCCGTTTTTCGGATATCTTCGGGATAAATCGCATCCAATGTATACAGTTCTTCCAGCGCGGCATTTAATCTGGAATAATATCCGTCGGCAAAAGCACAGAACCGGCTGTCACAGAATTCTTCTCCGGCCGTACACATGACTTCTTTCGGAGCCAGCTGGATCGACTTGATGACAAGACCCTGATTCCGCATATCGGAGAGAGCTTTATCCGCTACTTCTCTCGTTGCAAGCTTCGCTGTTGCATAGAATATCTTGCCACCTTGGGCATGTGGCAGCCATTTTAAAGCCGGATAGAGCGTACTGATGGTCTTGCCGATCCCTGTTGGCGCCTCGGCAATAAGTGTTTCCTTATGTTTCATGGAAGACAGAACGGACTTCATAAAATCTTTCTGCCCGCTTCGCATAAGCGAGTAGGGGAATTTCATGATTTCGATGGACTCATCTCTGGCGTGCTCATAATTACATATCCGAGTAGCTTCAGAAAGATACAGATCCATCGTCTCATCAAAGAAAGCCTGTGCTTCTTCGCGTGTAAAAACACGGCTTTTCTCCATATGATGGTAATTGAGAAAGGAGACATACCGAAGTGTAATGTTGATATTCTCCACTTCCGGATGAGAAAGATAGTATAGATGGGCATATAACTTGACTTGTGCCTCGTGTGTCGGAAGGATCAGTGACTCTACTTTCTCAACAACCCGGTTATGAGTCTTGATCTCAAATATCGTCACGCCATCTTCACGCTCGAGCACGCAATCAGCACGGCCTGCAATCTGAAGACTGAAGAGTTCAAAGTCGATATTGGTCGACAGAGAATACTCCGATATGGCGTTCTCTTCGCCATATTCTGCCTTTAGGTCACGAAAGACACGCTGATGGATCCTCGTTCCATCCAGCCCGGACACGCCGCCATAGCCGGCGCCGAGAAGGGAACCTGCGCGGTAGATGCGTTCACTTAACGCTCGAACAGAGATCTTGTGTAATGCTTTATCCATATACATATTATATTACATAAAAATCGTTCATAATATGAATGAAAAAATGCAATTTTAAAGATGAAATAATTCAAAAACAGGTTGTGCATGCCTAATTACAGTGGTATACTTCGTTGTGTTAGTCATTATTATGAAATTTCAGAAGGAGAAAGTTGCATATGGCGATTCGAATTGGTATTTATGGTTATGGAAATCTCGGCAAGGGCGTCGAGGCGAGCATCCGCCAGAACCCCGATATGGAACTGGTAGCAGTGTTTACCCGTCGTGACCCGGCTTCGCTGACTATTCAGACAGAAACTGCAAAAGTAATGTCGGTAAATGATATAGATGCAATGAAAGACAAGATCGATGTCATGATCCTTTGTGGCGGAAGTGCTACAGATCTTCCGGTTCAGGGACCGCAACTTGCTTCCAAGTTTAATATTGTAGATAGTTTCGATACACACGCGAACATTCCTCAGCATTTTGCAGAAGTTGATGCAGCGGCGAAAGCGGCCGGAACTGTTGGTGCGATCTCTGTTGGCTGGGATCCGGGTATGTTCTCTCTGGCACGTGTTTATTCTTCCGCGATCCTTCCGGAAGGTGAGAGTTACACCTTCTGGGGCAAAGGCGTCAGCCAGGGGCACTCCGATGCGATCCGTCGTGTGAAGGGTGTTAAGAATGGTAAGCAGTACACAATTCCGGTAGACAGTGCTCTTGAAGCAGTTCGTTCCGGTTCTCAGCCGCAGCTGACGACTCGCCAGAAGCACACACGTGAGTGTTTCGTTGTTCCGGAAGAGGGGGCAGATCTGGCACAGATCGAGAACGATATCAAGACCATGCCGAATTATTTCGCGGATTATGATACAACCGTTCATTTCATCACCGAAGAGGAACTTAAGAAGAATCACAGCGGTATTCCGCATGGCGGATTCTGCTTCCGTTCCGGTGTTTCCGGCTTTAATAAAGAGAATAAACATGTTATCGAATACAGCCTGAAACTCGATTCGAATCCGGAATTCACGGCAGGCGTGCTTGTCGCTTATGCTCGTGCCGTTGCCCGCCTTTCTAAAGAAGGCGTTACAGGCTGCAAGACTGTATTGGACATTGTCCCGTCTTACCTCAGCCCGCTTTCTGACGAGGAGTTGCGCAAAGAAATGGTTTGATTGACCTAGGAGTATTGTAATGAATTATGAGTTTTCATTATGTCGCCCAGGAACTCTCCTGGAAAGACATAGTGAAAACTCTTTTTATGTTTCCTTATACAGTTTCCGTGATGTTTATATGCATTATTTCCGGGCGATTGTGGAATGAGAATAAAAAAGATCGGGAGCCGAAACTCCCGATCTGGTGCGGATAGCAGGACTTGAACCTGTATGACCTTGCGATCACTAGCACCTGAAGCTAGCGCGTCTGCCAATTCCGCCATATCCGCAAGCGCTTATTTATGATACTAAAAGATTTCGGAAAATGCAAGGACATTTTCAATATTGTTTGTATCTCTTGTTCAATTTATTTGTGATACAATTAACATATAACATCTTGGAGGTGAAAACTATGGATATTAAAGCTAAGATTGATGAAGTAGTTAAGAAGGTACAGGGCGATCCTGCCATTGCTAAAGATTTTGAAAAAGAGCCGGTTAAGACGGTAGAAGGTATCATCGGTGTTGATCTTCCTGACGATGTGATCAATAACGTAGTTGACGGCGTAAAGGCTAAAGTCTCTGTAGATAAGGCAAGCGGGATCGTTGATAAGATCAAGGGGATCCTCTGATACTTTCGGATGTATTATTTCGTGAATAGAAGAAGGGACGGTCTTGCGATCGTCCCTTTTTCTATGAGGATGGGGTAGAAAAATATTATTGCATCGAATAACGGAGGTGTGAGTTATTCGTGAATAAACTTAAATGATCGGAGCGCTACATCGCCGCCTCCTTTATAGGTGAGATACAAGGCAGAAGAAGGATCTGTAATCGGTTCTGAGAAATCGGCTTCGTATTTTTCCCACACGGTCATGAAATTGACAGGGAGCTCTGCGAGAACCGGACCTCCGATAGAGGTTCTTACTTCAAAAGTACCGTTACCATAGCCTCGAACGTATAGGCGGATACCCTTGGCATTCTTTAAATCGAAATACTTAAACCCGATCGTGGTTCCTTCACTGATGGATGTGATGTATCCGGTCTCGTGGTCACCGTCGCGCCCGTCCTGAATGACTCTGGCCACTTTGTGCTGACCTACATATGGATTCTTCTTATCATCCTTATCAGAGAATATGTTACAGGCAATGTAGGACGGATACTCATCTGTATCACGGAGAGGTCCGCCATTCAGTCCGCAGGATGTCATCTCAACCTGATGGATCGCGCCATCTTCAGTAAATGTAAGTTTCTCGGCACATCCCTGTCTGGAATACCAGGTGTTATTGGTATGTCTATGATAGAAGATATACCATTCTCCATTGATCTCGACCATACTGCCATGATTGTTCGCACCATAAGCAGAAGGTCTGCACGCTTCTTTATAGGAATCAATACCCAAATCACAATTACTGACTATGACACCACCGTACTTAAAAGGACCTTCCGGAGAGGAAGAGGTGGCATAGCAGAGCTCGTGCATGACCTGAGAAGAATAGATAAAGTAGTAAATACCGTTTCTTTCTCTGATCGACGGAGCCTCGAAGAAAGCATGACCTTCAAATTCCGTTCCTCCCGCATACATTGTGCCGGGCACGATGAATGAGGGGGCTTTCTTTATGGTAAGCATATCTTTATCCAGTAGCGTAACCATGGCTCCATGCCGTGAGGCATCTGTCTGACCGCAGAATCCGGTATAAAGATAAGTCGTTTCACCGATCGTGATGACGCCGGGATCGAACTGGGGTTCATCGCCCTCTTTCTTACCAAGTAATGTTCCGTCTGCGTAGTGAACATGACCATAGAACTTGAAGGGGCCCTGAGGTTTATCACTTTTCGCGACAGCCACGACACTCTGATTATCCAAAACATAGAATAAGTAGTAAGCCCCATCCGGTCCCACCGTGACATCCGGTGCATAAAGACAGCCTTTGTTATCCTGATTATCCGGATCATCTGTACGTCTAAAGGAAACGCCCTCATATCTCCAGTCCGCAAGATTGTCTAACGGTGCCGACCAGCTAACATAATCACCCGGGCAGAAGAAAGAGCAGTTGTAATAATCGTGAGATCCATAGATGTAGAGGCGGTTGCCGAATACATATGGCTCACCATCCGGGATATATTCCCAAGAAGGAAGATATGGATTAAAGGCCTGTTTCCTGAGCGGAACAGCAAGTGCCGCAACACTTGCATCTGCACGAGGCGCGGTTTCTAAAGTGCCGAGCGTACGGTCGCGCAGATAATCCACAAAGAATTGTATGTACTCAGAATCCTGGATCTTGGGAACACATCCGTCAGCAGTAAAATGCATCTCATTTCTGCTTTCGTCTGAATAAGCCAGCCATTTCGGCATAGCTTCGCCGGTTATGTCTTCGCCGTTCGGATTACCATTCTTAATGAAGTTAGTAATATAGTTGGTCATTTTTCTGGCGATATCATAATGTCTGCCTACAAAAGGTCTCCAGCATGCTGCCAGTGTCTCGAAGAAGAACCACAGATCGACGGAATGGAATGTTCCGGGATCATCTTCTCCGGGAATATCGACTTCGAAACTATAGTAGAAGCAGGGAGCATCCGTCTTGTCGAGTGCTGCCTTAACTGAGCACTCGATTCCACGTACTACACCATATTTGTTGCCATCCTCGGTCTCGTAGCTTTCCGGGAAAGAAAGGAAGAGGGAAGAACGGTCACCGAAAACCGCTTTGGCCTGCGTTTCAAATGATTCCTTAGAATCTGCTACAAGGAAACTCTTGAATTCGTCATACGTATTTCCGGCAAGAATCGGAACATTCGCCTGTTTCCCGGTAAGTAACAACTTAAATGGTTCGTCCTTAAGGAATACATGATCGATACAGGGAGTGAAGAAGAACATATTCTTCTCGCGGAATTCTGCATACTTCTCCTTGATCGTGTGTGCACCGATCTTTCTGGCTTCCTCAATAGAGGATACGCCCAGGCTCTCTATGAATTTCTCGCCCATCTGACAGGTTTCTTCGATTGGCTTGGGTGTGATCACACTGTCCTTAATATAGGGATTCTCTATGATCCCGGAATAAACGATAGCCTTCTGATAAAGCCCGATACTTGATTCCGATGTCAGGTGAGTCAGGACAGATCCTCCGCCGGCAGACTGTCCGGCAATAGTAATGTTCTTCGGATCTCCGCCGAAATTGGCAATATTCCTGATTACCCACTTTATACCGGCCTGCTGGTCAAGTGTTCCGAAGTTAGCTGGCGCTTCCGGGGCCTCTTTGATCAGATCAGGATGCGACAGAAAACCGATCGCTCCAAGACGATAGTTCACACTGACTACAATTACACCGCGTTTTGCAATATTTTCTCCGTTGAATTCCATTTCGCGAGGATAGCCCCACTGGAATCCGCCACCAAAGAACCAGATGAAGACCGGAAGTTTATCTTTATCCGACATTGCCGGCGTCCAAACATTGAGATACAGGCAGTCTTCATCCATCTCAATATCCTTGTCAACGTGCCATTCCCGGCAATAGATATCGGTTCCTACACCCGGCTGATCCTGAATGGAAATAGGAGCAAACTTCCCACATTCACGGACGCCTTCCCAAGACGCACACGGTTGAGGAGCACGCCAACGATTCTCGCCGATCGGAGGGGCTGCAAAGGGGATGCCCTTAAACACAGAGATTCTTGTATTGTTACCCTGAAAACCACGAACTAGTCCGTTCTCGGTTGTAACCAGCTTAAGCATTTGTTTCCTCCTTAGATGCTGTCTCCTCGCCAGAAGGCACGTGATGATTAATGTAGTAGATCTTCATATCCGTCTCATCTTCCGGAGCATGTCGGTTAATGTAGTAGATCTTCATAATGATATTCTGACTGTAGTCGCCGAAGTCCTCGCCGAAGAGCGTCAATCCTCCACAGTTCGCAGTATCTTTCGGTACGGAAAATGTAAGATTGATCGCAGAATTGTAGTCGATACCTAAATCAGAAAGCGTCGTATCGCCGATCCGGTGCGTCCCATCAATAAATGTTCCCTTATCATTAATGAGTAATGTCTTAAGAAGACCATACTGATTCAGAGGAGCCGGCCACCATGAAGGAGCAATCAGTCCTTTTCTGTCACCGAAGTCTCCGGGACTTACCCATTTCCCGAGAAAAATATCATTAATATAGAAATGAATATCACTCGGATAGTCGTTATTGAAGGAAGGACATTCAGAAGAGATCTCAAAGGAAATCTGTATTTCTCTTGGAATCTGTCCGGCACGAAGACGGTTAGGAAGATTATAGGTAAGAGAACCGTATCCCAGCCAAAGGATACCGGCTTTGAAACGCTCCGGATAAGAAAACACCCGCGGATCGTCCAGTTCCCCGATGATCTCTTTCGCCGTACAGATCCCGCATGTCGGGTGAATCTCGCAGGTTGAGAACTGACCGACTCCGATGCTGTCTTCATAATAGGGAAGAGGATTCTCCTTATTATTCTTAAACATATCTATGATAATGCGGTCATGGACCGGCAGGATGATCTTGGAGATACCGCGCTTACCGGATGTCGTCTTTATGGTGACAAGTCCGGCACTCTCAAGTTTATTAATGTGTAATGTAATAGCACTGTTGGTCACGCCAAGCATATTCGCCAGATCGTTCATGCTGAGATTATTATTCTCATAGATCAATTCCATGATGCGGATACGCGCCTCTGTGCTTAACGCCTTAAAGACTTCCGCCGCCTCGTTGAGTGAATGAATACAAAGCATGAAATGGCTCCTAATGTGTTTAAGTTTGACATGAAACAGTACACTAATATTTCTATTTAATCTTAGTCAAGTTCCATATTTACTTCAACATGAAAAAGTCTAGTTCTGAACCCCTTAAACTACATAATTATAAAATAGTTATTGATTTTTCCGCCGTTCTCGTGTACCTTTGATTTAATCAAAAGCATAGTGTTTAAGCACGAAGTGAAACAAATACGCTTTTACTTGTGCTTAAACAGAAGGAGATCTCATGTTTAAGCTTGTCATTCATCCTCAGAAAGAATTAGGACATATCAACCCGGAACTTCAGGGGCATTTCTCGGAGCATCTCGGCCGCTGTATCTATGGTGGAGTCTATGTAGGAGAGAATTCTGACATCCCGAACACGAACGGCATACGTAACGATGTAGTCGATGCGCTAAAAGAACTGAAACTTCCGGTTCTTCGCTGGCCCGGCGGATGTTTTGCCGATGAATACCATTGGAAAGATGGTATTGGCGATAAGTCAAAGAGAAAGAAAATGATCAATACCAACTGGGGCGGTGTAGTCGAAGATAACAGCTTCGGCACACATGAATATATGGAATTCTGCAGGCAGCTGGGATGTAAGACATATATCAACGGGAATGTCGGTTCCGGAACGGTTCAGGAAATGAGTGAATGGGTCGAGTATATGACTTTCGATGGTGTATCACCTATGGCTGAACTTCGTAAAGAGAATGGTCATGCAGCCCCGTGGACTGTTGACTATTTCGGCATCGGCAACGAAAACTGGGGATGTGGTGGCAACATGGTGCCGGAATATTATGCGAACCAGTTCCGTCAATACC
>Ga0310691_10000098_pt1 | contig 170202 bp, 118 predicted proteins | sample 176DNAGHGlowgp2_FD_203887 | JGI IMG/M metagenome (GOLD analysis project Ga0310691, IMG submission 203887) | Sheep rumen microbial communities from Palmerston North, Manawatu-Wanganui, New Zealand - 1766 DNA GHGlow gp2 (v2) (version 2) | ecosystem: Host-associated > Mammals > Digestive system...
GCAATATCCTTCCAGGTGTTGCTGCAAGGGGCGAGATGCCTATCATAGCCTACTTTGGAGTTCCCGACTGGCAGACTACGGAGGAGAATTTTCGCGTCTTCAGCGAGTGTGGTTTTTCTGTGAGTCTATATCCTTTTTATCCCAATCTCGGCCAGTTACAGAAGGCGTGTCGTTATGCAGAGAAGCATGGTGTACAGGTGTTGGCTAAGTGTCCTGAGATGGTAATAGCCCCTGCTCACACTGCCAATGTATTAAAGAAGGAAAAAGGATTCTTTGGCTATTTCATAAAAGACGAACCTTCTGCGCCAGAGATTCACATAAAAGAAAAAGAGATAGTAGCAATAAGACGCTATGATAATGAGCACCCTTGCTACATAAACCTTCACCCTTATTATCATGAAGATTGGGTGGAACCAACGCTAAAAGTCAAGAGATATTCAGATTATCTGAAAATAGCCTCAGCAGCATCATGCCAGCAAATATCATTTGACTTCTATCCTGTTACTACTGCTGGCATTCGCCCTACGTGGTATCAGAACCTTGAAATGATACGCAAAGAAAGCTCATCTTCTGGTAAACCTTTCTGGGGATTTGTACTCTCTATGCCTCATGATGTGCCTTATACTCCAAACACTTATTACCCAGCACCCACTATGGCATCTCTTCGTCTGCAAGTATATTCAAATCTTGCATACGGAGCACAGGCAATACAATATTTCACTTACTGGACTCCAAGTAACGAAGAAGGATTCAACTTTCATGATGCCCCAATAAGCCGAGACGGCAAGAAGACAAAGACCTATGCCCTTGTGCAGCAGATGAACAAGGAGCTGAGGAAGGTTTCTCAATTATTTTATGGTGCTAAGGTGCTCAGCGTTCACCACCTTGGAGGAAAACTGCCACAGGGGACAACACTCCAGAAGCGAATGCCACTAAACCTGAAAACTCTGAAAGTAATCAGCAACAAAGGAGCAATAATATCACAGATAGAAAAGGATGGTCATCGCTATCTCGCCATAGTGAACAAAGACCATGAAAAGAGCATCAAGATATTGATAGCAACACGCAATGATATACCTCGTCACATCACCAAGACATTGCAGGAAGAACCTATGGACACTTCATATAATATTTCTCCTGGTGACATCTTAATCTTAAGGCTAAAATAACAATATGCAGAGGCTATGCTTCTGCGTGTAGAAGCATTACTTCTGCAGCTAAAAGCATTACTTCTATCTCTAAATGCATTACTTTTAGCGCTAAAAGCATAGCTTTTACCTTTTCGTCAGAAAAAGCCTACTTTTTGCTTTTTAATTTCACGAAAATTTTCGTGATCAACCCCCTAACCCCACTTATGCCACTCTAACCCCAGTGTTTATGAGGCTTCACGCAGGTGGGGTCAAATCGCTTTAACCTCACCCCTGACCCCACTTTTGACCCCACCTACCCACAAAATTTACATTTCCCAAAGATCTTCTTTTTTCCCCAAAAAGTGGGGTCAAAAGTGGGGTTGGAAGTGGGGTTCAGCCCATCCTACCCCACTCGTCTCATCTTAGTATTCATGCGCTTTCCGGAAGAAAAGTGGGGTTAGTGGGGTAGAAAATGAAATTTGTAACAAAAAAATATCATTTCCTTTGCACACTTGTGCAGATTTTTGTATCTTTGCCACATAATTGATTACAAGAAATACTATTTTGAAATTTTCCATCACTATACCATCATTCAAAACTCTCTACCTGAAAGAAGCCATTGAGAGCATAATCAGCCAGACATACCCTGACTGGGAATTGGTTATAGTGGATGACTGCTCGCCTGAAGACATAGCAGGTGTGGTGAAGCCTTATCTTGCTGACCATCGTGTGAGATATTATCGCAACGAGAAGAACTGCGGTGCGGAGAATGTGGTTGACAATTGGAACATCTGTCTCAACTATTGCACGGGAGACTACGTAATCTGCATAGGCGATGATGACCGCTTACTGCCTTGCTGCCTTGAGGAATACAAGAAACTTATAGAAAAGTATCCTAATCTGAATGTATATCACGCAAGAACGGAGATAATAGATGAGAACGGAAACTTGAATAACATTCAAGAGCAACGCCCAGAATGGGAGTCTGTCTTGTCACTGATATGGAATCGATGGGACCACAGAAACAGACAGTATATAGGTGATTTCTGCTATAGAACAAACTATTTGGTAAAGGCTGGAGGCTATTATAAACTTCCACTCGCATGGGGGTCGGATGACATTACTGCTGTGCTTGCCGCAAAGGAAAAAGGCATAGCCAATACACAGATTTTTGGTTTTCAGTATAGGGAAAACAGACATACCATTAGCAGTTCTACGACGAATGCTAAGTTGAAGATACAGGTAAGAAAGACGCAATATGATTGGTACCACAACTTCTTGAGGAACCTGAAACTATATGAACTGAATGAGGAGGATAGCAGGTATTTGTCAACGATAAAACCATGTTGCGACCAATACTTCTTCGAAGCACTTGACAACGACTGTCCTTACTACATAAAGGGTAACCCTGTGAGGGCTCTGTGGTGTTATCAACAACTGAATGATATGCCTTTCAGCAAGGTTACATACATAAAATGGTGGATAAAATCTTTCTTCAGATGAACAAACGACTGCTCTTCATAACTCACCATCGCCTTTGCGATAACAATGGAGGCAGCAATGCGTCGAAAGGCTTTTTGTATAGCTTTGCGACTCTGTTTGATGATTGTTCCATTATATGTCCGTCATTCGAAGGAGATACCGTGCCCTTTATCCCAAGCAATGTGAAAATTCATTTTATTGACAATCACAGATCTAACTTACATAAATTCTTCGATATGTATCGTGGCATCATTAGCCCGATATACTATGCGGTAAAGGAGCACTTACAGACGAACAAATATGACATTATCGTCATTGATCATAGCTTCAGTGGTGCAGGAATCACTAGAATGTGCAAAGCTACTGGTGCTAAGATAATAACCATTCACCATAATGTGGAGCGAGACTATCTGCGTGATAACAGCAAGGAGCGCCCCATATTTTATCGATACCCTTTCCTCTATTACTCAAGAAAAGCAGAAAAAGATTGTCTGGAAAACAGCGATATAAACCTTACAGTTACAGAACGTGACGCATCTGTCTTTCGCTCATGGTACCCAAACATCTGCGTTTATCCATGGGGAATATTCGAATATCGTAGAATGCAAGATAAGGTGTTCACACCCAAACAAAGGCAACGTACATTTATCATTACGGGGTCGCTATACTTTGCCCAGTCACTAATGCCCATAATGGATTTTGTGGATAAATATTGGCATTTGGTTAGAAAGCACTATCCTGATGCGACCTTGCTCATAGCAGGACGCAATCCTTCTACAGAACTGGAGAGCAAATGTGCAGCGAGTGAGGGTATCACCATTATCCCCAATCCAGAGGATATGGCAGAAGTTGTACAGAGAGCAGATTACTATATCTGTCCTATATATGCTGGTAGCGGATTAAAATTACGCATCTATGATGGATTGAAACAAGGTTTGCCTGTTCTATGCCATGAGGTATCAGCATCTGGGTACGAAAACCTAATAGCAAATCATTGCATGTTTCCTTATAAAGACGAGGCAACCTTCATGAAATCACTTCACACCTTGCTGTCATCGACAATATCCCAAGAAGAAGTATATAATACTTATAGGAAAACTTTCTCACTTAGTGCAGGAGTGAAAGTTCTTAACGAAATATTAGAAAAGGAGGGGCTATGAACATTATAATCATTACATGCGTATTGCCATGGCGACTTAACTCTGGAGGAGCTCAGGCACAGTTTAATATGATAGACCATCTGCGCAAAAAGCATAATATAACCATTATTTTCCCTGAGGACTCTCAAAACAAAATGGTTTATGCCAAAGAACTACAGCAGATATGGCCTGACGTAAAATTACGCCCCTATCGTATATGGAAGCAGATGCTCTATCCTCGTTTTCTAAAGGACAAAGCAGAGAGGGCGTTTAAACTTGCTTTCACCCCAGAGAGTGAACGCTTTAAGGTACAGCGCGCCTTGAAACATTACGGCATATATCCATCAAATGGCTTTATGCACTTCGTAAACAATATAATAAAGGATGAGCATGCTGATATAGTCCAAGTAGAGTTCTACCCTTGCCTCTGGCTCGTAAGAGGACTGCCTGATAATGTACGTAAAATTTTCATACACCATGAATTGCGTTATATAAAGAACGAGCGGACAATTATGGCATATCATCCTACAGAGAAAGAATTAAAATGGATGTATGAGTTGAAACAGGAAGAACTGGATGACCTCAACAGATATGATACAGTGGTTACTCTAACTCAACAGGACAAGGATTATTTGCAACGTGATGGGGTGTGTAAACCTATCTACGTGTCACCTGCAGCCATCAATACTGAGATAAGTCCATTCTGTCCGTGGAATCACAGACTGGCATTTGTTGGTAGCTTCTTGCATCAACCTAATGTAGAGGGAATTGATTGGTATATGAATGAGGTTTTACCTCTACTTCAAAAAGCACCTCTATTGGAAATAATAGGTAAGGGATGGCCAACAAAATACAAAACAAAAGATATCAACACATTGGGCTTCGTTGCTGATCTTCATGAAGTAACTTCTGGTTCTATTATGATTGTTCCCATATTGTCTGGCAGTGGCATGAGAATGAAAATTCTTGAGGCAGCAGCCATGAGTATGCCTATAATCACCACTACCGTAGGAGTTGAAGGACTGAACTTCAAGCACGGAGATTCTTGTATCATCGCTGATTCTCCACAAGAATTTGCTTCTGCAATTAAACAATTATCAGAGAATGAGGATATATGCCGAAAGCTTGGAGAACAAGCTAACAAGGTGTTTAGAGAGAATTACTCAAAGGATATTCTTGCAGAAGTCAGGAATAAGGTATATTCTTTATAGCTTATAACCTGTATTTATGCTTATCTATAGCTCTCACAGCATAGTGTATGAAATAATACACTGACTTCAGCAAGCCTATATGCTCGATATTCCTATATATATTCCATTGCCATTGTATCGCCCTGAACTTGTTTGACGACACAGATGATTCCTTTACTTGATATTTAGCCTCGACAGTATTGGTGTTGTATGCTTTCCAACCTTTCTTCAGAATAGATAGCCACACAACGTAATCTTCATGTCCACAATAAGGAAAAAACTGTTTGCCAACTTTATCCGTATCATAGATGGCAGTAAGGCAACCTATTACATTTCCCTTTAAAAGGTGTTTGTAGTCTGATATGGCAGGTGAAGTAATGGCATCTTGCATAGTTATACCTTCCTCACTTATTACTTTATAATAAGAGAATACTATTGCTGCCTTATCTTCCTTTTCAAACAAAGCCATCTGATGCTCAAGTTTAGTGGGCAACCAGAGGTCATCACTATCGAGAAAGGCTATATATCTGCCTGTAGCGTTTTCTATTCCTATATTTCTGGGTTTAGTGGGAGAGCCTGATGCTTTTTCTATTCTGAAAGGTCTTATTCTTTTATCTCTCTTTGCATAATCAGCTATTACGGTGGGAGTATCGTCAGTTGAACCATCGTCAACTACCAACAGTTCCCAGTCTTTGAATGATTGGGAGATAACGGAGTCTATTGCTCTCGTTAGGTACTTCACGTCATTATGTGTAGGCATAATGACTGAAACTGTCGGCTTACCCATTCTTTTGGCTTTTATTACTTGAACAGATAATGCTTCAATCTGCTGAATGCCTTAAGTGAACGCTTAAAATCGTCGGGATTGGTCAGTCCTACTTTTAATCTGTGTAGTATATAGCTTGGACGCAGATAATATTTCTTGCGAGCCATATTACAGAAGTCAACCATCTCCTGCGCAGACAACTCAGGGGTTGAAAGCACTGTATTGTGTGTGCCGTCAGGCAGGCAATACTTAGCGTAATCCAGTTCTATGTATCCGTTTTGTTTCGCCCACTGATATGCCTCGGTACCAGGATATGGTATCAGAGGGAAGAACTGTGCCGTATCGGTGTTGAGTTTCAAAGCTAGTTTCAGCGTCTGTTGCATAGTCTCCCTGGTCTCGCCCTGATTGCCAACCATGTAGCAGGCATGTATAAGCAATCCTGCCTTCTTGGCATTCGACACATACTGATAGAACTGTTCCACCTTAGTGCCTTTCTTAATATTGTCAAGAATCTGCTGGCTTCCGCTCTCTATGCCTGGGATGATAAGACGGCATCCTGCTGCCTTCATTGCCTGCATGGTTTCGAGGTCGAGGTCAACACGAGCGTTGCACAGCCATCTGAGACGCTTGTGCAATCCTTTTTCTATCAACATTCTGCAAATGTCTTTTACCCTCTTTTTGTTGGCTGTAAAGGTGTCATCCTCTATTACCACTTCTTTAACGTCTGGGAAGTTGTTGGCTATGTACTCAAATTCTCCCACTACGTTCTCAGCTGAACGAGCTCTGAAGGCATGTCCGTGCATGGTTTGGGGATATACGCAGAAGTTACAGCGGAACGGACAACCACGACCAGTGAATATCTGTATTGACGGATAAGTGGCTGCTGCAAAGAAATAATCTTTTTCGTTCAGATGTTCCTTTATAAACTGTGCAGCATATGGCAGCTCATCAAGATTCTTCAGTGGCGGCATGGCATCTGTGCGCACCATCTTGTCTTTATCTCTATAGCACAGACCTCTCACCTTGCTTAAATCGCCTCCATTATCAAGTGCGTCAGCAAGTTCTTTTACTATGCAGTCATATTCGCCTATTGCTACGGCTCCTACTGCTGGAGAATAGCCAAGCGTTTCCTCTGGGCAAGCCGAAGGATGCGTTCCTACCAGAACAACGAATGTGTCAGGGTATAGTTTCTTTATACTCTCTGCAAACTTAACATCACTCTTTATTGATGGGGTACTCGTACCTAACACAAAGAGTCCAAAATCACTATTGGTACTCTTTATGATGTTAAGTGACGCTTCTTCGTTTAGCTGTTTGGCTGGAGCATCCATAAAACTCACCTGATGCCCGTGCTTCTGTGAATACAAAGCGGCATATATAAGCCAGAGTGGGTAATAGATGGCTCCACTCTTGGTTATAGCAGGGCTGCGAGACTCTCTTGAGAATTTTCCGTATTCAGCCTTAAATGGAGGATTGATAAAGTATATGTTCATTTTTATAATGTTTTCTTTATTTGTCTTAACAACAGATGGTAAGCTAAATATGCTCTGTAACTGAGTTTGTACCACAGACTATTGGTGCTCTTGCTACCTGCAAAAGAAACGGTATTGTCGTGTCGGCGGTATAGCTGCAACACCTTGGGGTAATATCCGCAACGGAAGTTTAACTGACTGTATAGGGCAATCCAAAGGTCATGAGCTGCCATACGTTGAGGTATCGGCAATACTTCTTTCAATATCTCACGCCTAAAAGCCATACAACTACCTAACCAAAGGTCTTTCTTGAAATTTCCCCACACGCTTCTGTCTATGGGCGACTCGTCAGTATAGTACCTCTCTTGGGTAATATTAAGTGAAGCATCGGTCAGCGCACAGTTGCATGTAACCACGTCATACTGCCCATCAGCGAGAAATCTTTTCATTTCCTCTACTTTAGCAGGCAACCAAACGTCATCTTGATCGGCTAGAAAGATTATATCACCCTTTGATTTGTTGAGTGCATTCTCAAAGTTGTGAGTAACTCCCTTGGTAAGTTCATTGGCATACATCTTTATTCTTGAATCACCATATGAACGTATTATATCAACGGTGGAATCAGTGGAATGATCATCAGAAATTACTAACTCATCATTAGCAGACAGTTGGCATAAGATACTCTCTATCTGCTCCCTGAGATACTTCTGTCCATTATATGTAGCCATGCAAACCGATGTCATGAATGCAAAATTACGAAAAAAAATACATATATAAAAATTCTTATGCGGAAAAAGTGTTGCACAACTGCGAAAATATGTGTAACTTTGCACTGATATAGCTAAAACTCATATCTATACAACACAAAATGGATCTTCTATCTCTCATCCAATTAATACCTTTCGTAATAGGATTGACAATTTCAGCTTTCATGCTGAGAAACTCAAGACTTGTCAGTCCTAACGGCAAACTGATTCCTGGATTTGAGGAAAGTTCTGCGCCAAGCAATGGCGTGGAGATTGGCGGTGTGGCAGTATTTCCCATATTGTTGGTGGCTATGTGTCTGTCATTGGGTATTCCTCACTATTTAGGAATGAAAGAGGTGAGCACGGAAAAGGTTCTGCCTTCTGCACTGAGAATAATGCAAGTGATAGCAGCTTGTGCTCTACTCTATTTCGTAGGATTGAAAAACGACTTCAACGGTACAGGCTCAAAGGTGAAGTTCATGGTGCTCTTTGCCACGGCATGTATGTTCCCTGTTACAGGCTTGTGGATGCAGGATGTCGATGGGATGTTTGGCATACAGGCTCTCCCAGCATATATTGGTATTCCGCTGACTGTCATTGTGGCGATATTCATTACGGAAATGATTTCCCTAATGGATGATGTGGATGGTTTGGGAGCAGGATTGTTTGCTATAACTGACGGCATAATACTTATCTTCTGCATATTATACGACTTTGTGCTGGGCGCGATAGTGTCCGCCTCAGCATTGGGTGTGGTATTGCCTTTCGTATTGCTTAAAATGTTTTATCCTCGTTGGAAAAAGACGGTCTTAGGCGATGCTGCAAGCTATGTCTTAGGGTATGTGCTGGCTTATCTTTCTATGGCTCTGTTCCGCCAAAGCGGTATTACGATGCCTGAAGGCATGCAGATGGTAATATTCGGTGTATTGATATTCCCTGCTTTCGATCTTCTGAGAGTTATTCGTGAGCGTGTGCGTGAGCAACGTGGAATACTCACTCCTGACCGAAACCAGATACAACACCGACTGCAGCGTACAGGTATGAATCGTACTATGGTTCCTGTTGCTATATTGTTCATTATACTATCATTCGCAACATTCAACTCGTGGTGGGTAATATATGGATACAAGCACCTCGCAATATTATTCATTATTGACATTGCGTTATTTGCCGGCTTACAGACAATTATTACCTTTGCTATCTCACGCAACGAACTGCGTCACAATATGGCAAAGTGGCAAATGGAGTATGGACGCGAGGCATGGGAGGCTGATATTCCTGTGGAAACGATAAAGAAGAAACAGCAGAACTTCGGTACCATGGGACTGCCTAAGCATGTTATTCTTGGCGACGAACTCGACTTTATTCCTGACGGCATGAATGCTATTGAACGTGAAGTAAAGCGTATAGTGGACTTGACAATATCAGGGCTGCTGATAATATTATTCTCGCCTCTGTATCTATTGAGCTATGTTCTTATAAAATTTGATGACGGAGGACCTGCCATATATAGTCAGGAACGCATAGGAAGGTTTGGCAGACCTTTCCGAATACACAAGTTTCGCTCAATGCGCCTAGATGCAGAGAAATTCGGTCCTGCCCTCAGTCATGGTGGTGGAGATAAAGACCCACGCCTGACAAAGGTAGGAAAGTTCTTGCGTGCCCACCACTTAGACGAACTTCCTCAACTATGGGATGTCTTCATCGGCAATATGGCGTTTATCGGACCGCGACCTGAACGCAAGTTCTTCATCGATCAGATAATGGAACAAGACCCACGCTACTCATTCCTTTATCAGATACGACCTGGCGTGACAAGCTATGCCACACTATATAATGGCTATACTGACACGATGGAGAAGATGCTACGTCGTCTTACCTATGACCTATACTACCTGGAGCATCGCTCGTGGTGGCTGGACATAAAGATATTGTGGCTGACATTTATCTCTATAATCAGCGGAAAGAAATTCTAAAATCCTGAACCCCTTGAACTCTTCAAACTTTACAAAATGGGTTGCCTGCTGGGGCAATGCAACATCAATAACTGACCGCAAGGAGTGTGTGTATGCTAAGGACATCACTCTGCGATATCCTATCTATATGCCTTTCGCTGGCAGCAAACTGCGTATGCGTTTCTCTAACCTTACGGGCACAGAACCTGTGACATTAAGTAAAATAAGCATCAGGAGAGTGGCAAAGGGTGAAAACTTCATAAAACTTTTGCCACAGACCATTCTCCCAGGCAAGGAGGTTACGAGTGAGGAGGTGGAGTGCAGCATTAATGCTGGCGATACCATCGAGGTAAGCATCTATCTTGCCGGCTGCACCCAGATGAACGCAGGAACTCTCATCACTGGTCCGCTATCTAAAGGACAGTATGCCTACGGAGACTTTGCCGAGGCTGACGAACTGCCGCTTGACCTTTCGCGCCACACCAACTGGTTCTATTTCCTCAATACCATCGACATTCTTACCGAGGAGAAGAACCATGCCCTCGTTTGCTATGGTGACTCTATTACGGCACAAAGCTGGCCTGACTATCTCACTTTGCGTGCGCGCGAGAACAATTATAATAATGTGGCTATCATTCGCCGTGCCGTCAGTGGCACACGTATTCTGCGCCAGTATGACTGCATCACCTATCAGGCTTACGGACTGAAGGGCTCCACTCGTTTTCCTATTGAGATGGATGTAGCTGGGGCTTCTGCGGTGATAATACAGCATGGCATCAATGATATCATACACCCTGTGGGCACTGATGTCAACCCCTTCCGCCCCTGGAGTGACATGCCTACACTGGCTGACCTACAAAAAGGTACTAAGAAGATATATGTTGACTATATACGCAACCACCCTAAACTCAAGCACCTGAAGGTATATAGTGGCACGCTGCTGCCTATTTATGGTTGGCGTACATATAACGAGGAACGCGATAAACTGCGAATAGCCTTCAACGATTGGCTCAGAACATCTGAAATCTTCGACGGATGCGTGGATTTTGACAAGGCCCTGCGCGACCCGGAGCATCCCCTCTGCTTTGCTCCTGGTTTTGACTCGGGTGACCATCTACACCCTTCGGAAAAGGCATACGATGCAATGGCAGGCGCAGTGCCAGATGAACTTTTCTAATTAGGAATTAGAAATTAGAAATTAGGAATTAGGAAGTGATGAGCGAAGTGAATAACTCTTGAGCCATTGAACTCTTGAACCATTGAACCCTTGAACTATGAACTGTGAACTATGAACTCACTCCTCTCCTCCTTCGCCTGACTGCGTTTCTTCTTCTGTATTATATTGCTCTCCATTCGGCTTGCTCTTCTTTGGCTTGTTATTGCCAAATGACCACGTAACCGTGAAGTTAAACTTGCGTGAGTGACGCCAGTTCTCGCTGTACTGCCAGAAAGTGTCGCTGCTCGTCTCGCTCTTCTGTTTGCGTGAATTGAGCAGGTCACGACAGTTCATGGCAATAGTCAGTTTCTTGTTCATGAAACTCTTGCGCACTCCGAGGTCTATGCCGTAATTAGGACGACGCTCGCCCTGCGTTATCACACGCTTTGAGCGGTAGTTTGCCTTCAGCTGAACGGAGATGTCATAAGGCAACGTGACATTTGCCTGCACCCGAGCGTTCCATGAGAAACGGCTCTCGCTATCGCCGCTGACCGTTATCTCCTGACCCATCAGCGGGTCGGTAAGTGTATAGTTAAAGGCATTCAACTTATAATAGAAGGCACTCGCCGTGGTAGTCAGTTCCAGTCGCCTGCCTATTTTGTTCTTCAATGTCATCTCCAGACCTGAGTTCACACGCTTCGACAGGTTCATATTGGTCTGGAATGTTCTCAGGTCGCCGTCTATCATATATTTTACCGACTGTATCACGTCTGTTGTAGGACGGTAGTATGCCGACAGCAGCAGGGAGTGGTTATCCCACGTGTGCAGATAGTTGAACTGGTAGGAGAAACTGAACTCCGGGGTAAGCTGGGGATTACCGAATGTGACTGTAGATGCGTTGCGCGTATTCATAAACGAATTAAGCTGACCTCCCCACGGACGGCGCAAGCGGCGTGTCACGTTCACCTGCAACTGGTCACGCTCCGTCAACTGATAGGAAAGGAACAAAGAGGGGAAAAGCTCGAAAAAGTCTTTCTTGAACGGCTGCGTACCCTTCTTGCCAGCCTCACTGCTGCTGCCTGCTGCTTCAGGGTGGTCCTGATAGTAGTCATACGACTCGGTGTTTACCTTCCAGTATTCGCCTCGTAGTCCACCCATCACACCAAACTTGCCAAATTTCATCGTTATATTGGCGTAGAAAGCATGTGTGTCCATATCATATTTGAAACGGTTGTAGTAATCTACATCGGGTGCCAAACCTTCTCCATCGTAGTCATCACTCTTCCATGCCTCCTGCGGAGTATTTTCACGATTAAATCGCGCATTATAGCCTGTCTGCAGCGTGAATTTCTCTGACAGTTTATTCTCATAGTCTAACTTCAGTTCGGTGTTTTTCGTACGCACGTTCATCGGCTTAAACTGATAACTCGCCGTCTCCTGCTTAGAAGGGTCACTGTATGTGGTACGATCCTGATAGCGGTTGTCGTTATTGGCTGTCCAGCGGTTATGGCTCAGCGTGAAGTCAATGAAGTGAGTATCGCTGAAGTTGTGCTTATAGCCAAACTCCACATTCACCATATTCATATTGTTTCTACCCGTAGTGCTACGGTGTAATACATGGGTTTCTTCTTCCATAAGGTCTGGAGCGATACCTACATAATTGCCGTAATGATATGGAGTGACAGCGCGACTGTTGGTGCCACCGTGCATAAACATACCTGAAAGGGAAAGGTCATCCTTCTGGGTGGCATGAAAGGTTAAGCCTGCACGGGTAAAGAGAATGTTTCCGCGCTGGTCGGTCACCGCTTCTGAGTTCTGGTAACCAGACTTCACACCGTCGGAGAAGAAGTCCTGCTCTGTACGCGCTCCGCTCTCGTCCTCGCGGTGGCGGTAGCCTATGCTCATATAGGTGTCAATCCACTTTGAACTGGTGTTGAGGTTTACGCTCGTGTTGGCACCTCCCACGCTGTTGGCACCCGCCTGCACCGAACCGTAATAGCCTGCCTTGCGGTCACGCTTCAGTATTATATTGATGATGCCCGAGCTTCCCTCAGCTGAGAACTTTGCCGAGGGGTTGTCTATCACCTCTATCCTGTCGATGCTTTCGGCTGGTATCTGCTGTAGTATCGTGCCACGGTTGTCGCTGGTCAGTCCGCTCGACTTACCGTTTATCCATACCTCCACACTGCTACTGCCGCGCAGTGATATGTTTCCGTCGTTGTCCACCTCCACCGAGGGTATGTTCTCAAGTGCCTCGGATGCCGATGCTCCTATGTTTGAAAGGTCGTTTGACACATCGTAGGTCTTGCGGTCAACCTCCAGCTTTACTGACGACTGCTGTCCTACCACCGTCACCTCGCTGAGTTGGTTGCCGTCCTCGCCCATGTGCACCTTACCTATATTTACAGTAGAGTTTCCCTTATGCAGATTTACCTGCCTTGTTATGCTTTTGTAGCCTACGAACGACATCTGTACGTCATACTTGCCGTAGGGCAGTCCAGATACTGAGAAACCTCCCGACATATCAGTCACGGTGCCCTTTACCACTTTGCTCTGCCCTGCCTTGCTTACCTTCACGGTGACGTATGAGAGAGGTTCCTTGCTCTCCCCGTCCTCCACCTTGCCCTTGATAGTGCCCTGGGCACTCATCGTTATGGCAACGGCGAGCAATGCTATAATGCTGATTATCCTGTTCATGTTGTTGCCTATGATGCTATCCCTTAATCAAAAGCCTTACTGCTTGGGGTAGCCTACAGGGTTATTGAGTATAGGTAGCTGGTTGTCGGTCAGTTTGAGTGCCTGCTTCAGTGCAGCCTTGTCCATCGTTGCGCGTGGCACGGTAACAAGGTTGGCAGCGGCGCAATACAGGCATATATTCTGTGAAACGTAGCCTGCGTCCATGTTGGCAAGCGGTTCTGACTTGCTGCGGTCTGATGACAAACGTGCTGGGAAGCGTGAGAGGTCGGCTATCATCACAAGGAACACAGGTGCCGCTACCTGCTGGTTGCCTGCTACGGCTGGGCGGATGTCTTCGGTAGTTATACGCTGTAGCTGGTTCTGCCTTGCATCGTAAAGGTAGGCACCGTTTTCCATGCAAACATATACATCTATGTCCTGGGCATTTACGGCTGACGGAGCGGTACGCTTGCCATTATCACGGTTAACGCCGTTAGCAGCCCAAAGCAGTGATGAGAGTTCTTCGAGTGACAGCTGCTTGTCGGCAAACTCACGGTCTGACTTACGATTGCTCATTGCCTGCATCAGCGTTGTGGGCAACGTCTTGTCTGCTTCCTTCAATGTTATAACACTGCCGTCTGGTATTTCCGTAACAGTCTTTTCTACCTTAACCTCTTTTGTGTCCTTTGCATTAGCACATGCAGTAAACGATATAGCGCATGCTACGCTTATGATAAGTGTTGATAATGTCCTTTTCATTTCATTTTTTATTTTTGTGTTGTTAATATGTTACTTGCCTTCGTTTATCATTTGCCACTCTCGTGGAGTGAAGTCGGCTGTGGACGCTTGCCACTGCGGGTCGGGCATATACCACCAAAGGCTGGAAAAATACTTCTGAAGTTTCTTATCCTTGAACACGTAGCCTCTGTTGGCATAAGGCAGATTGCGCAGAACCCTCTTGTTAGGTTTCTTATCCATAAAACCCCAGAAGACAAAGTGTTGTCCACGATCATAGTATTCACCAAGTTTACTATGGTCACCATAAAGAATATCAGCAGCGGTGAAGTTGATGTTGTCACGGGGAATAAAATTCTTGGAGTGCCAAACGAGAGTTGCATTGCGCAGTGCCACTTCAAGCAGTTCTCCGTCATAGCGCTGTTTCACTTTGCGCATCTTACCTGTGCCTTCTATCTTAAAAGGAGCAGAGGTGAAGAGAGAGTCGTTGAAACAGAAGTGCTTAGCAGTGTTTTCTGCCTTTATACGAAGGGTGAAGTCGTCTATCTGCTTGTTTTGCCAACGCATGGCAGGTTTGAGCCAATAAGGAACCTCGAAAGCGCGCCACACTCCGTATGACATACGATAACGATAGGTATGGTGGATAGTGTTCAATCCCTCATGGAAAGGGGCCTCAAAATAATAAGCATAAGAGAAACCTATTACACTATCGGTCTTGGCATCATAGAGATTATGGGAACCAGAAAAGTCCATTCCATCGGTAGTTTTCCATTTGCTTAGGTCAAGCGGTTTGAAGTCTGTTGGCTGTTCATAGATTGAAGCCACTACAGCATTCTTGTAGGTGAGCACCTTATCATTCATCACCACGGTAAAATCTTTGATATAAGGATGTTTGCCTGATGGGTCAAGTTTTGCGGTGTCGTTATAAGGAGCACAAGCCTCAAAACCTACCTGCACAGTCTTTGCTTTACCATGATTCATCATTTCATACAACACATCGACGGTAGCATAGCCATCATCACCAAGGTTGATAGTGAGCACTTCCTTGGCTATACTGATATCGGTTTCATGTATTGGCGTGAGTTCGTTACCGTTTACGAAAAACACTCCGTCATTGCCCATTGCCACTGTGGCGATAAGGCACATAATTGTAGTGAAAAACTTTCTCATAGAATCTAATTCTTGGTGCAAAGGTACAAATAATAGTTGAAAGTTGAGAGTTTCTTCATTTATTTTTGTACCTTTGCAAAGCAAAACAAGAAATCATAAAACTAAATAACAATGAAAGAACTTGAACTGAAGTATGGCTGTAACCCAAACCAGAAGCCATCACGTATCTTTATGAATGAAGGCGAACTGCCTATCGAAGTGCTTAACGGCCGTCCTGGCTATATCAATTTCCTCGATGCCCTGAACTCATGGCAGTTGGTAAAAGAACTGAAGGCTGCAACGGGTCTGCCAGCAGCTGCCAGTTTCAAGCACGTTAGTCCTGCTGGTGCAGCTGTGGGTTTGCCACTCAGCGATACTCTGAAGAAGATTTACTTTGTTGACGACGTAAAACTTCCTCTCTCTCCAATAGCATGTGCCTACGCTCGTGCACGCGGTGCCGACAGAATGTCAAGTTACGGTGATTTCATCGCACTTTCAGATGAGTGTGATGCTGCAACGGCAACACTGATAAAGCGTGAGGTGAGCGATGGAGTCATTGCACCATCATTCAGCGATGAGGCATTGCAGATACTGCGCGAAAAGCGTAAGGGTACATACAACGTAATCAAGATAGACCCCTCATACAAGCCTGCTCCTGTGGAGACAAAGCAGTGCTTCGGCGTTACCTTTGAGCAGGGACGTAATGAGATAAACCTTGCTGACGACGCTCTCTTCCAGAACATCCCTACCAAGGCTAAGAACTTCACTGCCGAGGCTAAGCGCGACCTGATGATAGCCCTGATAACACTGAAATATACCCAGTCTAACTCTGTCTGCTACGTTAAGGACGGACAGGCTATCGGTATCGGTGCTGGTCAGCAGAGCCGTATACACTGCACACGTCTGGCAGGCAACAAGGCTGATATATGGTGGCTGCGTCAGTGTCCGAAGGTGATGAACCTGCCATTTAAGGAGGGAATTCGTCGTGCTGACCGCGACAATACCATCGACGTATATATCTCTGACGACCACGAGGACGTATTGGCAGATGGTACATGGCAACAGTTCTTCAGCGTTAAGCCAGAACCTCTGACACGCGAGGAGAAGAAGGCATGGATAGCACAGAATACTAAGGTTTCACTCGGTTCTGACGCATTCTTCCCATTCGGTGACAACATAGAGCGTGCCCACAAGAGCGGTGTAGAGTACATAGCACAGGCTGGTGGCTCAGTGCGTGATGATAATGTCATAGACACCTGCGACAAGTACGGCATCACTATGGCATTCACTGGCGTACGCCTCTTCCATCACTAATTAACCCCCTCCTACCCTCTCCAAGAGGACTATTCAAATCAGAACACTATGGGCAAGGAAGACGATTTCCAGATGATTCTGCAAAATGGTATTAACTTCGGACGTGGAGGTGACAAACCAAAACAAGACGATAAGGTTAAGACCAAGGCAAAGAAGAAAAAGTACATAACTGGAGCTCACGGCTCTGGCTCTGCTATGCAGAAGGCAAAATACCGCAAGCAGAGGGCTAATCGTCACAAGTAATACTTGAGACCAAGAAAACTCGACATATTCATGTTGAAGCAGTTTATGCTTCTGTTCATCGGCGCATTCGGCATCTGTCTGTTTGTGCTGATGATGCAGTTTGTGTGGCGCTTCATCGACGACTTGATTGGTAAGGGACTCTCCATGGATGTGCTGGCACAGTTCTTCTGGTATATGGCATTGATGTTGGTACCACAGGCTTTGCCATTGGCAATACTGCTGGCATCACTCATAACTATGGGTAATCTGGGCGAGAGTATGGAACTGACAGCCATCAAGGCGGCAGGCATTCCACTACTTAAGTGCGTAAGGGCACTGATAGTCACATCAGTACTTGTGGCAGGCATATCGTTCGTCTTCCAAAACGATATTGGTCCTATGGCAAATAGCAAACTGCGACAACTGATGATTGCCATGAGACAAAAGAGTCCAGAACTGGAGATTCCAGAAGGCATCTTCTATAACGGCATACCAAGTTGTAACCTCTATGTGCAACAGAAGAATATGGAGACAGGTGTACTCTACGGAGTGATGATATACCGCATGTCTAACTCCTTTGACGATGCCGCCATAATACTTGCCGACTCAGGCAGACTGCAGTCAACAGCCGACAAGATGCATCTGAAACTCACACTCTACAATGGTGAGTGGTTTGAAAACCTACGTTCAAGCGAGATGGGAGGACAGGCAGAGGTACCATATCGTAGGGAGTCGTTCATCGAGAAAATCATAATACTGAACTTCAATGAAGGATTGGACCTTGGAGATACCGATGACCAAGATGCTGGTGCACATTCTGTGTTTAAGTTGACTGAGCGTATCGACTCCATGAAACAGGTGACCGACAGCATGGGAAGGAGTCTTGCCACGGAGATGAAACGCTACGTCTTCGAAACCCCGCAGATGAGCAAACGTGACTCCCTGAAACTGATAGCCAAGGGAGAGAGTGGCGACATTAACATCGATTCGCTATTTACACACCTACCTTCAGAGAAGCAACGAGACGTTTTGCAATCTGCAAGCAACTCCATCGAGAGGGTGAAGATGGATATGGATTTCCGCGGACTGGTGTCAAGAGATATGAACCAACTGCGAAGGGAATTTGCTATAGAACGTATAAACAAATTCACACTGTCGCTCACTGTGGTGATATTCTTCTTCATCGGTGCATCACTGGGTGCCATCATACGTAAAGGCGGACTGGGAGTACCAATCATAATATCGGTATTGGTATATATACTCTTCTTCATACTCGACAATACTGGCTATCGTATGGCGCGTCAAGGCTCGTGGACGATAGCCTTCGGTAAGGGATTGTCGCCTGGTGTGCTTATACCTCTCGCTGCCTTTGTTACCTACAAAGCAAACAAGGATTCGGTTGTGTTCAATATGGATGCCTACCGTCAACTCTTCATGAGTCTACTCGGACTGCGCTTCAAGAGACACATAGCATCTAAGGAAGTGATAATCAATGAACCTGAGTATCAGCGTGATGCACAACGTCTGGAGGCTCTGACCCAACAGGTACAGCAGTATTCTGAGGTTCACCACCTTATACACTTGCCTAACCCCGTTAATGTATTCTTCAAATATGTGCCCGACAACGATGTGGAGCATATGGCAGATGAGTTGGAGAGCATCATCGACGACCTCGGCAACACCCGTGACAGGTTCGTATTGAGTTACCTCAACCAATACCCTATCGTATCAGAAAAAGCACACACCCGACCCTTCGACCGTAAATGGATGAACATAACAGCAGCTATAATCTTTCCTATAGGCATAGCACTATATATCAGGATGTGTCGTTTTCGTCTGCGTCTGTATCGTGACCTGAAGCAGATTGTCAATATCAATGCACAGATGATAGAACGTATAAATAGCATTTCGTAAGCAAAAAAATAAAAAAACTATCATTTTTTTTCCAGTTTGCAATTATTTTAGTAATTTTGCACGTTGGTAGATAATAAAACAAGCAAATAAATATAAAATGGGACATTTATCCAGCAGACTTAACAGATTAGCACCTTCAGCAACTCTTGCCATGTCACAAAAAAGCGGTGAGATGAAGGCTGCAGGTATTGATGTAATAAACCTGAGCGTCGGAGAACCTGACTTCAATACTCCTGACCACATCAAGACATCAGCCAAGAAAGCTATTGATGATAACTGGTCACGCTATTCACCAGTACCAGGCTATGCAGACTTGCGCGAGGCAGTGGTAGCAAAACTGAAGAATGAGAACGGATTGGACTATAAGGCATCAGAGATTCTCGTAAGCAATGGTGCCAAGCAGGCTGTTTGTAACGCTATAATGGCTCTTGTTGACGATGGCGACGAGGTTATCGTACCTGCACCATACTGGGTTTCTTACCCACAGATGGTACTGCTGGCTGGTGGCACACCTGTCAATATTCCTGCACGCTACGAACAGAATTTCAAGATTACGCCTGAGCAACTTGAGGCTGCTATCACTCCTAAAACAAGGATGCTCATTCTCTGTTCACCATCTAACCCTACAGGTTCCGTATATAACAAGGAGGAGCTGAAGGCTCTTGCTGAGGTTATCCTCAAGCACGAAGACCTCTACGTACTTGCCGACGAGATTTATGAACACATCAACTACGTAGGCAAACACGAGTCTATAGCTCAGTTCCCTGGCATGAAGGAGCGCTCTATCATCATCAATGGTGTCAGCAAGGCTTACGCTATGACAGGATGGCGCATAGGCTATATGGCAGCACCTGAGTGGATAGTAAAAGGTTGCAACAAACTGCAGGGACAGTACACCTCTGGTCCATGTTCTGTAAGTCAGAAGGCTGCTTTAGAAGCATACACAGCTTCACAGGCTTGTGTGGAAGAGATGCGTCAGGCATTTGAGCGCCGTCGCGACCTCATCGTAGGTCTGGTAAAAGAGATACCTGGACTGGAGATAAACGTACCTGACGGTGCATTCTATGTGTTCCCTAAGTGTAAGAGCTATCTTGGCAAGACTGATGGTCAGCGCGTCATAAAGGATACCAACGATTTTGCCATGTATCTGCTCGAAGTAGGCCATGTGGCAACTGTAGGTGGTGATGCCTTCGGCGACCCTGAATGCTTCCGCATGAGTTACGCAACTAGCGACGACAACATACGCGAAGCTATCAAGCGCATCAAGGAATGTTGCGCAAAACTTCACTAAAAACACTAAATAAAGGTGGAAGAGAGTACAATGATGCTCTCTTCTTCCCTAAAAATGACACTGAAAGAAAGTTTTTTTTGTTAAAAGTCCTTAATTCACTTGGAAAGTCCACATTATTTGCTAACTTTGCTACGAATTAAAAACACGTTTATACGCGTACCTTTTATATATTACTATCATTTAACAACAACAATTTTTTAACTTATTTCATTTATAAATTAATCTAACTAACAACAATTATGGCAAATTCACAGAAAGCAGCCCCACAGAAAAAGGGCTTCCAGGGTGTTCGTAATGCGATTTGGATCATCGTACTCTGTTTTATAGCAGGTGTATGCTTCTATCAGTTCGTACTCGGTAACCCATCTAACTTCCAGGGTGGCGACAACGCTAATGCTCCACTTCCAGGTAACCTTCTTGGTACAATCTACAAGGGTGGTATCGTCGTTCCAGTCATCATCACTCTTCTCTTCACCGCTATTGCACTTTCAGTAGAGCGTTCACTTGCTCTTGGCAATGCTAATGGTAAGGGTAAGCTTGCTAAGTTCGTTGCTGACGTTAAGGCAGCTCTCGCAGCTGGCGATATCGCTAAGGCTCAGCAGCTTTGCGACAAGCAGCAGGGTGTTGTAGGTAATGTCGTTAACGCTTCTCTCAAGGCTTACAATGAGATGGAGAAGACATCAGGCCTGAAGAAGGAGCAGAAGGTAGCTAAGATACAGCAGGCTCACGAAGAGGCTGTACAGCTTGAGATGCCTACACTGCAGATGAACATGCCTATCCTCGCTACTCTCGTAACACTGGGTACACTTACCGCTCTGTTCGGAACCGTTGTAGGTATGATCAAGTCATTCGCTGCTCTTGCTGCAGGTGGTGGTGGTGACTCTCTTGAGCTCTCTACTGGTATTTCTGAGGCCCTCGTAAACACAGCTTCTGGTATCTTGACTTCTTGGGTAGCCGTTATCGCTTATAACTTCTACTCTAACAAGATCGATAAGCTTACATACGCTCTTGACGAGGTTGGTTACACTATCTCTAAGACATACGAGGCTAACCACACAGAAGAGGCTTAATCTTTTTTACTAACCCTTTAAAACTTTTATCACTATGGGTAAAGTAAAAATTAAGAAAGCCGACGTCTGGATTGACATGACACCTATGTCAGACGTTATGGTCCTTCTGCTTACCTTCTTCATGTTGACTTCTACGTTCGTGAAGAATGAGGCAGTAAAGGTCAATACGCCTGGTTCAGTGTCAGAGATCAAAGTTCCAGAGACCGAGGTTCTGCAGATTCTCTGCGATAAGGAGGGCAGAATATTCATCGGTCTTGACAAGCCTGGTTACATGCGCGAGATGCTCGATAACTTCAAGGGTACAGTGACATCACTGAACCTCTCTCCTCTTCAGGAGAAGAACTTTATCGCACTTGCATCTTTCGGTGCACCAGTAGCTAAGATGTCTGATGTTCTCAGACACGAGTCTTCAGAAATCAACGAAGCACAGAAGAACCTCGGTATCCCTACCGATTCTATCGATGGAGGTATGAGTGAGTTCCAGCTTTGGATTGACGCAGCCCGCAACTCTTCATTCGGTTCTGATATGAAGATTGCCATCAAGGCTGACGCTGATACACCTTACAAGGTTATCAAGAAGATGATGTCTGAGATGCAGGACATGAGTGAGAACCGTTACTATCTTATCACCAACTTAAAGAAGGAGGAGAAATAATATGGCACAGAAAAAGAAAAGCCGCCAGAAGAAAGCCCAGACTCGTGTGGACTTTACTCCGATGGTAGATATGATGATGTTGCTTATTACCTTCTTCATGCTGTGTACCTCTCTGAGCAAGCCTCAGTCTATGCAGTTGACGATGCCAAGTAACGATAAGAATGTATCTGACGCAGACAAGTCTGCCGCTAAAGCTTCACACACCATTACTCTCTATCTTGCAGGTAATGACGCAATCTATCACGTAGATGGTATCCCACAGTATGACAACCCTGCTTGTCTGCAGAAGACAACATGGGGTTCTCAGGGAGTACGTGACGTGCTCATCAACCACAAGACCGAGGAGGGTTACACCCCTGTTAAGAACATCAAGGCTGCCAAGGCTGTCCTCGATGCAGAGCGCGCCAAAGACAAGTCAATGCCTGACTCTGTCTATAACCAACGCCTTAACAAGATTAAGAACGGTGAACTCGAAGGTGGCAAGATTCCTACTCTGACAATCATCATCAAGGCAACCGACAAGGCTTCTTACAAGAACCTCGTTGATGCACTCGATGAAATGCAGATTTGCGCTATCGGTAAGTATGTTATTGACCAGATTAACCCTGACGACGAGCGCCTCCTCAAGGCTGCTGGCGTTCAGTAATCTCTGGCGGTAACAGTTTGTTAAACCATAAACAAGAAACAGAACTATGTCTAAAATAGATCTTATTTCAAATGATTGGACCGACCTCGTGTTTGACGGTCGCAATCAGGCCTATGGTGCTTACCAGTTGCGTAGAAATACCAGCAAACGAAACATCTGGGCAATGGTGTTCGTTGCTGCAGTTGCTGCGTTGGCATACATAGGACTTTCAGCATACAACTCTTATCAGGAAGCTCAGAAGGCTCGTTTTGAAGCAGAGATGGAGGCATCACTCCTCGAGCAGAAGAAGGAAGCTAAGGTAGAGCGTAAGGCAGAAGCACCAAAGGTAGAGAAGGCACAGGTTGTAGAACGTGTGAAGTCTTCTATCGCATTCACACCTCCTGTAATTAAGAAAGACTCTGAGGTACGCCCAGAGGATGAGCTTAAGTCTCAGGAAGAACTCTTGCAGACAAAGACCGCCATCGGTTCCTTCGACGTAAAGGGTAATGATGAAGGTGCTGAAGTACTGAAAGCTAAGGAAATCATCGTACAGGAAGCTGAGAAGCCAAAGGAGGAAGAGACAAAGGTATTCGACGTTGTAGAACAGATGCCTTCTTTCCCTGGCGGTATGGGAGCTCTTATGCAGTATCTCTCTTCTCACATCAAGTATCCTGTTGTTGCTGAAGAGAATGGCATTCAGGGGCGTGTAATCTGTACCTTCATCGTAGAGCGTGATGGCTCTATCACTGACACTCGCGTTGCGCGTTCAGTTGACCCATCACTCGACAAGGAGGCAGTTCGCGTCATCAACTCAATGCCACGTTGGATTCCTGGTAAGCAGAATGGTACGGCATGTCGTGTAAAGTTCACACTGCCTGTAACCTTCAAGCTCCAGTAAGCTAAAAAACTCTAGAAAATCTAGAACCACTAGAATATCTAGAAAAAAGAATATCAAAGTGAAGAGTAGGTAGAAAACTCCCTGCGGGGTTTATCCCCCTGCTCTTCACTTTTTTCAAAGAAAACCCCAAAAGAGAGAAAGTAATTCATCACACAGTCACTACGAGATACAATGAAACAACTCTGCACACGCTACATATTCACAGCCATCTTAGCGTCATTGGTCATCATCGCAAGCATCAGCTCATGCGGCAACAAGTCCAAGAACGCCAGGACGGACACCTATGCCTCTGGCAAGGCTACCATCATGAGCGACGAGAGTTTCAGCCCCATCATCAATGAGGAACTGCAGGTGTTTCATGCTACCTATCCCGATGCTGAAATAACACCTATATATACCAACGAGCTCGACGAGATGAATGCGCTGATGAAGCAGGAGGTACACCTCATCATCACAGCGCGTAACTTCAACGAGAAGGAACTCAACTATTTCAAGAGCAATGGTCTTCAGCCTCGCTACTTCCCTATCGGCTATGATGGCCTCGCCTTTATTATAAACAAGGAGAATGTTGATTCCTGCATCCACGTTGATGACATCAAGAAGATACTCTCTGGTCAGGTGACACAGTGGAAGCAGGTCAACCCCGACTCTAAGTTTGGTGAGATTGACGTAGTCTTCGACAATAATAAGTCAGCTGCCGTACACTGGGCAGTCGATTCCATACTCGATGGCAAACCCATCAACAGCAAGAATATCACAACTGTAAAGACCAGTGAAGAAGTTATCAACTATGTTGAGAAAACCAAGAATGCCATTGGAATCATTGGCAGCAACTGGCTCAACGACAAGCGCGACACCACCAACGTAACATTCAAGAAGAACATTCAGGTAATGAACGTATGCTCTGTACCAGGAGCCAAGGCTGGCGAAATGAACTCATGGAAACCCTACCAACTATATTTGCTCGACGGTCGCTATCCATTCGCTCGCACCGTCTATGCACTGCTCGTTGACCCATTCCACGGACTGCCAGTAGGCTTCGCCAACTTCCTGCAGTCGCCTATCGGACAAAAGATAGTGCTCAAGTCAGCTCTCCTGCCTTATCGTGGTGACCTACAGTGGCGCAAGGTTCAGACTAAGTAGTTTGAGAGTTGAAAAGGTTTTTCCAGAATTCAAGGGAGCAACGGTTAGGGAAAACTCCCCTCTGAAATAGGGATTTCAACCCTGTGGCATCCATAAAGTATCAATACATTTGCAACAGAAAGAATCGTAATAACGACATCATAATAACAAAATAACAAAAAACTAAACAACAATGAAACTGAAGAATCTACTTATTGGAGCACTGATGACAGTTATCGCAGCTCCAGCTATAGCACAGGCAACTGTTGATGAAATGCAGAAGCAGGCAGCAGAACTCATCAAGGCAGGCAATGCCGACGGTTTGAAGGATCTTGAGAAGGCAAACAAGAAGAATCCAGCAGCCCTCGCAAGTATCGCTAAGGCTTACCTTGCTGCCCAGGATGTCAACAAAGCTCAGTCTGTTGCTGATGTTGCCTACACCTTCATCAATGAGAATCCTAAGAAGGTTACACCACAGGATAAGTGCGCCACATACATCGCACTAGGTAACATTGCTTCAGCTAAAAACGATGCAGGCAACGCCGTAACATGGTTCCAACAGGCTATGTATGCCGACCCACAGGACCCTGACGGCTATCGTCTCTACGCTACAGCAACAAGTAAGAGCGACCCTAATGGTGCACTCGCAGCTATCGAGCAGCTCCGTCAGAACCGTCCCGACTATCCTGTTGACCTCATCGCTGCCGACATCGCCAATAACGCAGGTAAGCCAAAGGAGGCTATTAAATACTATTCTAAAGTAAAGCTCTCTGATATGCAGCCATATCAGATCAGCGCCTATGCTACCAACCTCTACCTCACACAGAAGGTGGAAGAGGCTGTCAAGGTTGCAGAATTTGGTCAGACAGTTGCTCCACGCAATGCTACCCTCAACCGTATCGCTTTCTGGGGCAATACCGACCTGAAGAACTGGGATAAGGCACTCGCTAATGCCGACAAACTGTTCAACCACTCTGACTCTGTAAAGATTAGCTCTGACGACTACGGACGTAAGATTAACGCTCTGCGCGGTGCAGAACTTTATGACGAGGCACTCGCTGAGCTCAACAAACTCGCTAATGACCCGATGATGCCAAAGGCAGACAAGCTCTTTGCCCTCAAGCAGATTGCTCAGACCTATTCTGACAAGGAAGACTATGTAAATGCCATCCCTGCTTATGAAAACTACATAGCAGAGGCTGGTGCCAAGGCTTCTGCTACAGATATTGCAGGACTCGGTCAGCAGTATATGTACTATGCACATCAGAATCCAGCCAAGAAGGCAGAGTCACTCCGAAAGGCTGACGAGGTGTTCGCCAAGTTGGCAGAGAACCCGGACGCAACAGAATATGCTATCTACAAGCGCGCACAGGTTGCCAACGCCATGGACGGAGGCAAGGGCCTTGCAAAGCCTTTCTATGACAAGCTCATCGAAACACCAAACTGCAACCCTGCACGTCTGAAGGAGGCTTACCGCTACAACATTTCTTACTTCGGCAACATTAAGAACGACATCAACGCAGCTATGCCTTACGCTGAGAAACTTGCTGAGCTCGATCCTAATGACGAAGTTGCTAAGCAGGTACTCTCACTCAAAGAATAATTAATGATAAAACTTATTGCTCTTGACCTCGACGGTACCCTTACCGACGACAAGAAGAATATAACTCCTCACACCTTGGAAGTTCTCATGCAGGTGCAGCACCAAGGTGTGAGAATTGTTCTTGCCTCAGGCAGACCACCCTACGGCATGCGACCACTCGCCCGTCAACTCCACATGGAGCAGTATGGTGGCATCATCCTTTGCTATAACGGAGGTCATGTGGAAGACTGTGCTACTGGTGAAGTTTATGTAGAACGCCAGTTGCCTGAAGGTATCCTTCCAATGCTTCACCGCTTTCAGGAGGAGTCGGGCATGACTCTCATGACCTATTATGAGGATAAAATCTATACCGAGCACCCTGCCGATGAGTATGTAGGCATCTCCGCCTACAATAATAAGATGCAGGTCGAAGGTCTCACTGATTTTGTCAGTCAAGCACCGCGTCCTCTGAACAAATGTCTCATGGTGGGACCACATGACAAGCAGGTGGTATGGGAGAAGAAGATACAAGAAGCCACCAGCGACCAGCTCTATGTGTGTCATAGCACACCTTATTTTATAGAGATACTACCCAAGGGCATCGACAAGGGTCCTTCCCTCGTCAGCCTCTGCCAGCGCCTTGACATCTCGCCCAGTGAGATGATGACCTTCGGCGACTCCAATAACGATATGCAGATGATTCAGCTGGCAGGCATCGGTGTCGCCATGGGCAATGCCGACGACGACATAAAGCAGATGGCAGACTTCATCACCCTCGACAACAATAGCGATGGCGTAGCTTATGCTCTAAAACACTTTGGACTAATACAAGACTGATTATTCCTTTGTTTTGCCAATTACAGATGGTGAAACACCTTCAATTTTCTTAAACACACGAGAGAAATATTTAGGGTCTGCAAATCCACATTTGTATGCTACCTCTGCTACACTCATGCCTCCAACTGAGAGTAGTTTCTTTGCGTATGCTATGCGATAGTGTATAAGGTAGTCTTGTGGACTGATGCCTGCGAGTTCCTTAAAACGACTGAAGAAGGAGGTGCGACCCATACCCATCTCAGTTGCTATAGATGGTATGGTGAGACCGTCATCACTTATATGTTCATCAATATACTGACGCACCCGCTCAAGCAAGTCTTCCTTATCTTCACGTATCAGTGGTGCCACATTGTGTATGAACTCCATACGTTGCTTTATTACCTCTTCCTGAGTGCGCATCTTCAGGTGCAGTCTATAGATATGAGCCCACACCACAGCTATTCCACCAATAATGAGGATGCCTATGAGTATATAGAGCAGCAATGCCCAAGAAGTTTCCCAAAAGGTGGGTTGTACATAGAGCGTGATAGTGCGAAAATTGTTGCACCATACCCCTGAGGCATTGGTAGAGCGCACTTGTATGCTATGGTAGCCTGCACGCATGTTTAGGAATGTCAGTCTGTCATTGTCACCCTGCATTACCCATGTGCTATCTCCGTCAATACGGTAGGCATATTGTATCTTTTCGCCCTGCTTCATGGTTAGCGCTGATAGTTGCAAGCTCACATCACGCTCATTGCTGTCTAAATTTATCGTGTCCAACAGGTCGGCATCATAGGTCTGCGACCTGCCTGATACCGTCAGTGCAGCAATAGCTATGCGAGGAGCCTCATCGTCAGGTTTCAAGGCTTCTGGCTTCCATGATATAATATCGTCAGTAGTGGCTGCCACAAGTTCACCCTTACCGTCATTCACTATCTCGGCAAACGACATAGCAGGCGACTGCCAGTTATAGAATGCTGTGCGCTCCCTGTTGAGCATAACAATAGAGTTGGTATAGGCTATCCACAGGTTGTCATGGGAATCGCCTATGATGGACAGAGGAGCATCAGACGGTGCAAGGTTCTGCTTATCATATACCGTAAACACAGCATTATCACTCAGCAGGGCCTCTGCCTTTGTGCAACATATTCCAGCACTTGGGGTGAGGCAATACACATCGCCACTCCTATCCTGATACATCATCATAATCTCGTTGTTAGAAAGGCTATGCACATCATCCGCCTTTCTCTCGTTATGGAACACCCGCTTTGGTGTTTTGAAGGCATAGATGCCGTGACTCGTACCCAGACACATTATGCCCTCCTTAGTGCACAACAGCGAACGGATGTTCTGTGACCTCTCGTCTGTAGGCAACCACGTCAATTTGTTGTTCTTGTTTATGAATTTAACCTTATAATTAACGTTTCCGTTAGCATTCCCGTTTCCATCGATATAATTTACACCTCCGCTATAGGTGCCTACCCATAGGTTTCCTTTGTGGTCTTTTGCCAGACAAAATACATCATTGGCAGAGATGGAATATTTGTCCTTGGGATTATGCAGAAACTGCTCCACCGTGAAATCGTTTTTATCATTAGGCAAAAGCCTATATAGTCCCTTATCCTTTGTGCCCACCCACATGGTGCCATCTTTCATTTCCTCTATGGCATAGACTATTCCGAGGTTGTACTCCTTGCCCCACATGGTAAGTTTTCCCTTGGTGTCGCCCACCCATAGCCTATTTTTCGAGTCCATGAAGAGGGCACATGGTGCATTATACACACCCCACTGCCTGAACGGACTCGTTCGCAGACTAATCCTATCCAGTCCTCCTTCGCTGTTGTAAAGCCACACATTTTTTTCTCTGTCAACAAAGGTGCGACCCACCTGTGGCTGATACCACTCGCCTCTGTCCTGAATCACGTGGAAGAGTTCTCCGTTCCCGTTAGAGTTCCAGTTATAATAGCATAAACCTCCATCCCTTGCCATCAGCAGGGTGGTGTTATTGGGTTGCAAAGCGAAAAACCAACTGTCATGCTTGTTCTCGTAGTTGCCATCGCTACTAGGTAGTAATGTGTGTAAAGTGCCATTTATCCCATTAAGCAATATTGCTCCTGCTTGGTTGGTTATCATCCAGTAACGCCCCATTTCATCGCGAAAAAGTCTTTTTACCGACTCTATCCTCTCATTATATCTATGCACATGCCACTTGCCCTTGTAGTACGTGAGCAGTGCCTCGTCAGTAGCAATGACCAACTCTCCCTTAGCGTTGCCAGCGAGGCGAAGAATCTTTCCAGTCTTTATTGGTAGTGCCAACCTCTGCATAAGCCAGGTTTTGGTGTTGAGCAACCATAGCTCACCATCATTCGTGGCAAGGTATATGCTACCCTTTGCCGTCTCACGCCAGTGGTCGAACCGCTTTTTGGGGAATGTCACTCTTAGGTCAGGCACAGTAATACCTCCTTCAGACAATATCCACGCCATACCTCTGCTATCCTCATTGATGCTGAGTATCTTACCTTTTTTCAGTCTGCCATTGGAGTATGAATACAGACGTGCCGACTCCCTCGGATTGTCTATACTCACCCTAATTGCTGCATCCCCTTCCTTAGTCTGCAACCACACATATCCGCTTGCCATAGGATATATCTGCTGAATGCTGAAGGTCTTTCCGCTCACTTGCTCCAGTTTTTCAGTCACATCAATAAAGGTGGATGTCCTGACATCGAAACAATAAGGATGATAGAACGAGCGACACCACACGTTGCCCTTTTTGTCTATCTTCACAGCATCGAGACGGTCGTAGGGCATCATGGTGCCGTCGCCAGGGTGGGTCTTGAAGGAGCGGAACTCCTGTCCGTCATAGCGAAAGAGTCCGCCCCATGTGGATATCCACAGAAAGCCGCGCTCGTCCTGCGCTATGCCCGTCACCTTCTCCTTCAGCAAGCCCTGGGTGATGTTCCACAAACTGGAGCCACCCACATTGACTGCCAGAGACCTCATAGCTACCAGCAACAGTATAGCCAATATTATGTGTATGCGTCTGTTCACGGATGCAAAGATACAAAAAAGAAAGGCAACTACCAAACAGGATAGTTGCCTTTTTATGTTTTCAGGGTGCTGTTTTTTTATCTCATCACCTTTTTGCCACCCACTACCACTATGCCACGATAGTCGCCAGACACACGCTGACCAGAGAGGTTATAAAGGTTGAGAGTTGAGAGTTGAGAGTTGAGAGACTGTGAACTGTGAACAGTTTCTATTCCTGTAGCTACAGGTGAGAGGGCTATATAATAGAGGTATGACTCACCGTTGGTGCGCTTGATGGTGTAGGTGCCAGCCTCGGAAAGGGTGGTGGTGACGATGTTGTTGTCCGGTATGGTAATATCTGGCATTTCGTTAATCTTTATGCGCTTGCTGGCAGAGTTCGCGAAATAGAGCGTGAGGTTCATGGGCTCGTCGATGCTGAATGTGATGCTTGATGAAGAACCCATCTTGACGCAGGTGTTGTAGGTAGTGCCATTGATGGTTACCGTGCCCTTGCCGTTATGAGTGTCGCCCACGATTGTGAAGCCTGAGTTGCTGTCGTTGATGAGGTCAACCACGTAGCCTCCCTTGGTTACTGCTGATGGTGATGGTGTAGGGGTTGGGTTGTCGCCACCTTCACCGCCTTCGCCTCCTTCTTCACCACCTTGGTCGGCAGGCTTCTCGCCGTCGCCCTGTATGCTTACCACCTTACTTTCGTAGGCGAGGATAGCCTCTTTGAGAGCTGGTATGATGTCGTGGTTCTTGTCTTCGGTGGCATTATCGAAGGTCCACTTGATGTCGCCGCCGTTCATGCGTCCTGCGTAGGTGGTTACTATCTCTGCTACCTGTTCTGGAGCATCGGGAGTAGAGCTGTACATGCCATCGGCAGTGTCGAAGTTGTCATATATGTGACCACCCCTCTTTGCTACTACGGTTTCAGGCACCTTGTCGCTGCGGTTCTCAACGAGCCATGCGTCAAACTCCTGGGCGTTGTCAGTCTGATATGACAGGCGCAGTTCTATGGTAGTATTCTCCACCTTGTTATTATATGCCTTGCTCATGCCTCCAGGTTGTCCTGAGAATGTACCCTTCTCTGGCTGGCTGGCATAGGTATAGTCTGTGCCCTGACCTGCTATCATCATAGGACGCTGCAGATTGCGGAAGTAGTTGCACTCGATGAATGCGTTTGATACTTCTGTGCAACCTATGCCGTAGGTGGCGTTGCCGTCGTAGTAGTTGTTGTAGATGTGGGCAGTGGTGTGGTTGAGACGTGGGCAGCGCGAGTCGCAATGGTCAAACCAGTTGTGGTGGAAGGTTATGAGCAGATTGGTCTCCTCCTTGGTGGCACCACCGCAACCCATCACCTTGCCTGAGTCGAAGAAGTGGTTGTAGGATATGGTGGTGAGCGTAGAGCGATACTTCATGTCGATAGAGCCGTCGCCCTTCACCTGGTCGGCATCTGCTCCAGGCTTGCCATAGAAAAAGTCGCAGTTGTGAATCCAGTTGTGGTAGTTGTCTGTATCCATTGATATGGCATCGTCGCCAAAGAGCATTATGCCGAGATTGCGCACCTCTATGCCCCTTGAACGCTTGAAACCCACGCCATAGCCATAGAGGGCAGCATCGTCGCCAATACCTTCAAGGGTTATGGACTCTATAGAGCAGTCGGTGGCGTTCTTTCCCTCGAAGCTGAGGTAGTTGTCGTCCTTCAGTCCGCTTATGTCGGTATTCTTCACCGTGCCTACTATGCGTACTATCAGTGGAGTGTGGGTCTTGTCCTTGCCACAAGCGCTGAGGATGTTTGCCAGTCCTGTGTAGGTGGTGGTGTTCTTGCCGTCACTTACGTCGCATGTTACGGTGTTTGCCGTGTTTGCCGTAACATATATAATTTTGGCATTAGCCTTTGGCGTACCGTCCATGTTGTAACCACCAGGCACCACACCCTCAGTGAAGGCATAGCCCTCACGGTTCTGAGCCTTGACGGTTACGCTCTGTGCAGCAGATGTGGCGAGCTCTGCCCCCTTGTCGTCAAGAGCCTTTACTACAAGACTGTATGTACCAGCCTTCAGACCAGGAATATCACAACGAACATAGTCGCCATACGAGCGAATGAGCATGTCGTCTGCCACACCGCTTATGCCCTCTCCGCTATAGCTTACGCTATATTTCGTGGCACCGCTGACGGAAGTCCATTGCAGCATGGCAGTTTCCAGCCATCCCTCACTCTTGGTTACGTTAACACCTGTCTGGGCATACATGCCTGCCATACCTGCAAGCAAAAGCACAATTAAATAAATCCTTTTCATCTTTAGTGTAATATTGTTTAGATTGTAATTTTGGGTATCTGCCTGCAAAATTACTCTCTTTCTTGTATTTATAGGTGGACTAATAAACAAAAAGGGTGGACTTATTGCTAAATAGCGATGAAACCGCAGGTTTTTTTAATTGATAATTGATAATTGACCTCCGAGCTTTGCTCGCCTGAGCACCTACGGAGCGCAAGAATTGATAATTGTACTTTGTCACCTTGTCCTTTGTACCTTGTCACTTAATCAGACGAGTAGCTTGGGGTGGATGTTCTTCATGGAGTGCCACAGGCTGTAGCGTGCCTCGGGGTTCATATCCTCAAGCTGGTGGAAGAGGTCGTTTACCTCTTTACGTTTGGTCACTCTGTCGTATGGGCAAGGTGTCTTTTGCTTCTCGAATCCTTGGTTCTGTGCTTCCTCCTTTATCATAGACTCTGGCACCAAGCATAGCGGACGGATAATCTCTATGGGGTAATGCTCCATCTTGAGTTTGGGTGGCATGGTCTGTATAGAACCCTCATATATCATGTTCATCAGCAGGGTGGTGAGGATATCGTCCTGATGATGTCCCAGTGCCACTTTGGTAAATCCGTGCTCCTTAGCATAGGTAAAGATGGCTTTGCGTCTGTTCCAGGAGCAGAGGAAACACTTGTTTTTTTGCTTGGTTTTCGTAGCAATCTCTGATTGCGTTTCGTAGCGAAATGATGTTTCGCGTTTCGTAGGTGCCTCGGCACCGTTTCGTGCGAAGCTACTATGCAGTATGGTGAGCTTCACACCCTCGTCCTCGCAAAACTTCTGTATGTAGGTACGGTCAGTCTCGTAAGGGATATTGTCCATTATCACATGCACTGCCTCTACCTCTATCCTCGGCTTCAGTATCCTCTGTTGCTGACCCATCAGCTTCACCAGCATCAGCGAGTCTTTGCCCCCTGACAGAGCCACGAGCACCCTATCGCCATCCTCTAACAGCGAATAATCGGCACATGCCTTGCGAAAAAGTCGAGGGAGTTTAGGGTTCATAGGGTTCTTGCGCTCCAATAGGTGCTCAGGCGAGCAAGCTCGGAGCAAGAGTTCAAAAAGTTAGAGACATTACCATTAACCGTTATCGTTATCGTAGCACCAAAGGTGCGTATCGTAGTCACAAAGTGACGTATCGTAGCAATCTCTGATTGCGTTTCGTACGAAGTTCTATTATATGGCTACGCCGAAGTCATTCTTTACTTCCTCCATCACGAAGGTGGACTCGAGGGAGCCAAGCATGGGTATCTGGCCGAGGACGTTGAGTATGAACTCCTGGTAATACTTCATATCGGGCGCGTGTACCTTTAATAAATAGTCATACTTGCCTGAAATGTTGTAACACTCCGTTACCTCAGGTATCTCACGGATGGTGGCGCAAAACTCCTCTGCAACTTTTTTGTTGATGGTAGCGAGTTTTACGGAGCAGAACACCACGAAGCCCTTATGCAACTTCTCTGCATCGAGCACCGTCACGTACCTTTTTATATATCCCTCGCGCTCCATCCTCTTTATTCGCTCAAACACGGGGGTGCTGCTGAGCAACACTTCTGTGGCTATCTCCTTAATGGTCAGTCGCGCATTCTGTTGCAGACACCTCAGTATCTTGATGTCTGTCTCGTCAAGTGTTTCAATAATTGCTTTTGCCATAGCGTTTTGTTTTAGTTCTTTGTGCAAAGTTAGAAAAAAATTCTTGATTATGCATGATAATTGACTTTTTCTTTGTAATTTTGTGGAAGAATCGCATGTTCCGCTTCGAGCGTGAGCTGTACTGGCAGTATCTTGACAGGGCAGAGGAGATATACCCTTCAAAGTGGGAGGCACTGAAGGATACCCTCTCTCGCATACAGAGTTCCAGAATACACCTTGCAGGCAGATTTTGGCTTAGTTTGAAGTTGTTTGTTCTATCTTTGACAGAATTTTAGAATGTTTTTCTAAAGTTTTCTTCTTTTCTTGGAATATATTACTCACCGATTGTAATTTTGCAGTCGGAAAATAAAACGAAAACGGGTTCCGCGAAGCGCCTGAGCACCAACTGGAGCGCAAGAACGTTAACGGGAACCGCTAAACAGTAAATCAATTAAAAAAGAAAGGAATAAAACAATGAGTACACAGACAAACAAACTTCACGTAGAGACACTTGCCCTCCATGTAGGACAGGAAGTAGCAGACCCAGCATCAGACGCTCGCGCGGTGCCTATCTATCAGACCACCTCGTATGTATTCCATAACTCAGAACATGCAGCCGACCGTTTTGGTCTTCGCGATGCAGGCAACATCTATGGTCGCTTGACTAACTCCACTCAGGGAGTGTTCGAAGACCGCATAGCAGCCCTTGAGGGCGGTGTGGCTGGACTGGCAGTGGCAAGTGGCGCAGCAGCCATCACCTATGCCCTGCAGAACATAGTGCTGGCAGGCGACCATATCGTAGCCGCAAAGAATATTTATGGTGGTTCATACAACCTCATCACCCACACACTTGCCAATCAAGGCGTAGAGAACACCATCGTTGACCCTCGCAACCTCGACGAGATAGAGAAAGCCATCAAACCAAACACTAAGGTGTTCTATTTCGAGACGCTGGGCAACCCTAACTCCGATGTGCTCAACCTTGAGCCGATAGCAGAGATAGCACACAAACACAATATTCCCGTGATTGTTGACAATACCTTTGCACCCATCATCTACCGTCCTCTGGAGCATGGTGCCGACATCGTGGTTCACTCTGCCACAAAGTTCATTGGTGGTCACGGCTCTTCTCTCGGTGGTGTGATAGTTGATGGTGGCAAGTTTGACTGGAAGGCGAATGCCGACAAGTTCCCTACCCTTGCCAAACCAGAGCCTTCATATCATGGCGCGGTATTTGCTGATGTGGCTGGTGCAGCAGCATTCGTAACCCGCATCCGTGCCGTACTGCTTCGCGATACTGGTGCCACCATCTCTCCATTCAACGCCTGGATTCTGCTTCAGGGCACAGAGTCTCTGCCACTCAGGATAGAGCGCCATGTGGAGAATGCACTGAAGGTGGTTGACTACCTGAAGAACCATCCTAAGGTGGCAAAGGTAAACCACCCAGCAGTGGAGTCACATCCTGACCATCAGCTTTACAAACATCTCTTCCCACAGGGTGCAGCATCTATCTTCACCTTCGAGATAAAGGGTGGACAGGAAGAGGCGTGGAAGTTCATCGACTCACTCAAGATATTCTCTCTGCTTGCCAACGTGGCTGATGTGAAGTCGCTGGTTATCCACCCTTACACCACTACCCACTCACAACTCTCGCCTGAGGAACTCGCCGACCAGCAGATTACTCCTTCTACCATAAGACTCTCTATAGGTGTGGAGCATATCGACGATATCATAGCCGACCTCGACCAGGCGTTTAATCAATTATAAAGGATAAAGTAAAAATAACATAAGTTTGTTATTGCAAGGGTGCGAGAAAGTTCGTACCTTTGCAGTCGGAAAAATAAACGAAACGTCGCTAAGGCGACTACCAAAATAGTTTTCGTAGAGACCGTAGGTCTCGATTCTTGCGCTCCATATGTGCTCAGGCGAGCGGAGCTCGGAACGTAGGTGCATAGCACCGTATCGTAGTGACGTAAGTCACGTATCGTATTAAATTTTAATTTAATTTAGAAAGGAATTAACAATATGGCAATTGCAAAATCACTCACAGAGCTCGTAGGCAACACACCGCTACTCGAACTCAACAAGTTCTCAAAGGCTAAAGGCATTGAGACTCCAGTTATCGCCAAGGTAGAATTCTTTAATCCTGGCGGTTCAGTAAAAGATCGTATCGCCCTCGCAATGGTTGAGGACGCAGAGGCTAAAGGCATCCTGAAGCCAGGCGCTACCATCATCGAACCAACATCAGGCAACACAGGTGTGGGACTTGCCCTGGTAAGTGCCGTGAAGGGTTATCACCTTATCCTCACCATGCCTGAGACCATGTCCATCGAGCGTCGCAACCTCGTAAAGGCTTATGGTGCTGAGGTGCGCCTCACATCAGGCAAGGAGGGCATGGCAGGAGCCATCAAGGCTGCCAACGAACTGCGCGACTCTATCCCTGGTTCTGTCATTCTCCAGCAGTTTGAGAACCCAGCTAACCCTGCCAAGCACTATGCTACCACTGGTCCTGAGATATGGAAGCAGACAGACGGTAAGATAGATATCTTCGTAGCTGGTGTAGGTACTGGCGGTACAATCTCTGGTGTGGCTAAATACCTCAAGGAGCAGAACCCTGCCATCAAGGTGTATGCTGTAGAGCCTTCTACCTCAGCAGTGCTCAATGGCAAACCAAGCGGTCCTCACAAGATTCAGGGTATCGGTGCTGGTTTCATACCTAAGACATACGGTGCTGAGTATATCGACGAGGTGCTCGACATAGACAATGACGACGCCATCCGCACTGGTCGCGAACTGGCTCAGCAGGAAGGTCTGCTCGTGGGCATCTCTTCTGGTGCTGCAGCATTCGGCGCAGCCCTCTTGGCAAAGCGTCCTGAGAACAAGGGCAAGAAGATTGTTGCCCTGCTCCCTGACACAGGCGAGCGCTACCTCTCTACCGTTCTCTACGCCTTTGATGAGTACCCACTATAAACGTTTCCGTTATCGGAAACGTTACGAAACGCTTCGCTACGAAACGGCGCAAGCGCCTACGATAACTAAGAGGGTGCCTTATCCACATAGGATAGGGCATCCTTTTTACAATTTTATTTGCCTGTCTCGCCGAAAAATCGTAACTTTGCCAACAATTAAGAGAATGCTATGTTACTCGACGAGATAAGAAAAGACATAGAACCAGAGATGATGCCCCTGTTTGACAAGGCGGTAGAGATAGCTACGAAGGCGCATGAGGGACAGACGGACAAGTCTGGCAAACCCTACATAGGTCATGTGATGAGGGTGTCCTTAGGTTGCAAGACGCAAAAAAGCAAGGTCATTGCCTTGCTTCATGACGTGATAGAGGATACTCCCATCACCCCTGACGAATTGAAGGCTGAGGGCATACCTACTGATATAGTGGAGGCTGTGCTCACACTCAGCAGAAGGCAGAACGAACCTTACGAAGAATATATCAACAGGGTGGTTCCTCACCCCCTTTGCTGCGAGGTGAAGATAGCCGATCTGGAAGATAATATGGATATACGCCGACTCACCGAGATTGGCGAGTCGGACGTAATCCGATTGAAGAAATACCATAAGGCATGGAAAACGCTCACATCACATTAGGATGAGATTCTGCAGGTAGTAGGCAGCGATGCCACATACATATCCTGCAAAGGCGAGGGGGCTGATATGGCGCATGTACCATCCGAAGGAGATGTTCTCCAGTCCCATGACCACCACGCCAGCGGCACTGCCTATGATGAGCATTGAGCCACCCACGCCGGCACAGTAGGAGAGCAGCTGCCAGAAGATGCCGTCAACGGCGTATGGCGCGAGCGTAGGGTCTGCTGCCAGCATCTCGGCGGTAGTGATGGTGTACATCTTCATTGAGCCAGCCACGAGGGGCACATTGTCCACCACGCTTGACAGCACGCCTATGGCACCCGTAACGAGGTAGCAGTTGCCGATGGTCTCGTTGAGCCATGTGCCGAGTGCACTCAGTACGCCTATCTCAGACAATACGGAAACAGACATCAAGATACCAAGGAAGAAGAGTATGGTGGTGAGGTCGATGCGTGAGAGCAGTCGGCTGATGCGCTTTGCCGTAGCGTCGTGCTCACCTTTTTTCCAGTTTATTACCTCGGTTACGAACCACAGTGTACCCAATACGAGCAGTATGCCCATGAAGGCTGGCAGGTCGGTAAGGTTATGATATATAGGTACGAAGCACAGACCTCCCACGCCAAGGAAGAAGATAAGGTTGCGTTGCCATTTGGTAACATCAGAGACCTCCTTCTCCTTTGAAGCGGCAGGCTGTGGCAAAGCACCACGAAGGCGATGTTGCACCATGAGGGCAGGCACCACGAAGGCGAGCAGTGAGGGGAGGAATATCTCGCGTATCACTCCTGATGCCGTTATCATGCCGCCGTTCCATATCATGATGGTGGTCACATCGCCGATAGGTGAGAATGCACCACCAGCATTGGCTGCTATGATTACCATTGAGGCATACCATATACGGTCGCGCTGGTCGCTGACGAGTTTGCGCAGTATCATTATCATCACTATGGAGGTGGTGAGGTTGTCAAGTACGGCGGAGAGCAGTAGGGTCATGAAGCCTATCTTCCAGAGCAGGGCTCCCTTGCTCTTGGTGCGTAAGACTCCACGCACGAAGTTGAAGCCACCATACTGGTCCACCACCTCTACTATCGTCATGGCTCCCATGAGGAAGAACAGCGTGGTGCCTGCCTCGCCCAGGTTCTTCTCTATCGTGGGGTTGAGCCCCAAGCCAGAGATGCCCGTCTCGCCGCCGATAGCATATAGTCCCCAGCATACCACGCACATAATGAGTGCTATGGCTGCCTTGTTTATCTTAGTTACGTTTTCGAGCGCTATGAGCAGATAGCCCAAACAAAAAGCGCATACAATAATCGTTGTCATAATTCTTATGCTTTATTCATTTATACTTTATGCCTTAATATATTCTGCCATCACCTTAGCCTTGCCCTCATCAAGCATTGCAGGGGCAAGGAGGGGTTCAAAAACGAATTCATGATACTTGCAGGCCTGCAAACATGCCATGCTGCCGTCTTGAGCTACGTAAGTGCGCATGCACCATTAAGTGCAGACACACCTGTGCCCGCTTGGGTATTTTCTTTCATAAGTGATGTTTTTGTAATTTGACTTGTTATTAAATGGAGTAAGGGGGGTGTAGTTACCACTCACTCAAATCAAATTACTATAACACGAAGGGCATAGACATAATATTCACAAGAACGGGTAAAGTTATAAGGAGAAATGGTTCCTGTGAACACTGTGCTATACTTGCAACAAAGGCTGGAGAGCAGTTTGTCAGCGCACTGTGCCAGTTGTCTTAGGCTGAGGTTATGATAAAGTCTTACTATGCGCGACATAGAGAAACCACAGCTCGTGGTGGTGGGCACTATTCGGCGCACGGGAATGGTTTGTGGCACTTGGGGCGCCTCGCTAATCATTCCCTCAGCTGCATCAATATCTGTAGCCGATACAATGGTTACATCGCAACCATTGCTATCAGCAGATTCCACCTTATTATGCGCACTACCTGTCAGGGCTACCATAAGCATGATAACCGTAACGACAACTAATGTGTATATTCTTCGCATAATAAGCGTAATAGTTTAATACCGCTGCAAAGGTAGCATTTTTATTCTAAACAAACAAAGTTTTCTACTATTTGTCTTTCTCGGTGTCCCCTATTTCTTTTGTAGCCTCAATGAGCCACTGCTTGTCTGCCTCGTCGCTGAGGTGGGTCAAGAGCGTTTCCCTTACTCTCTTGTGATACTGGTTGAGCCACTCCACCTCCTTCGTGGTGAGCATGGAGAAATCTATCGGCGCAGTGTCGATAGGGCAGAGGGTGAGGGAGTTCATTGTGCACAGTGAATTCAGTTCATAGTTCATAGTGCATAGTTCATAGTTCCCGTTCCCGTTAACGTTCCCGTTGATTATCATCACATTCTCCGTCCTTATACCAAACTCGCCTTCGAGGTATATGCCTGGCTCGTCAGTCACCACCATACCTGGATGCAGGGGGGCAGGAAACCACTGCTGGTGGATGCGATGAGGTCCTTCGTGAACACACAGTCGCCATCCCACTCCGTGACCAGTGCCGTGCATGTAGTTGTAGCCGCCCTTCCATACCTCTGAGCGCGCTATGGCATCTATCTGTGTGCCACAGGTGCCGTCAGGGAATGGTGTGGTGGCAAGGGCTATGTTAGCCTTCAGCACACAGGTGTAGGCATGCCTCATCTCGTCTGTCACTGGTCCGAGGGCTATGGTGCGAGTGATGTCTGTAGTGCCACAGGTGTATTGTGCTCCAGAGTCTATGAGCAGCAGTCCCTCTGGTTTCAGTGGGGCATCCGTCTCAGGTGTTGCCATATAGTGCACTATCGCCCCGTGAGCGTTGTAGCCGCAGATGGTGGGGAAAGAGAGGTCGAGACATTCAGTACTCTCCCTGCGCAACTGCTCCAGTTTGTCGCTGACACTTATCTCCGTTTGTCCGCCCTGTTCCATAGCTGGTTTCAGCCACCTCAGGAATCGCACCATCGCTATGCCGTCGAGCACCATCGACTTATGGAAACCCTCTATCTCCTTCTGGTTCTTCACAGCCTTGAAGGCTATCACAGGACTTGCGGCATCCACAGCATGCTCCTTCACCTTATTATATATAGAGTAGCTGGTGGTCTGTGGGTCTATGAGCACCCTGCCGTCTGTCTTCGCTATGGTGCTAAGGAATTCGCCGTAGGGCTTCACGTTCACGTTTGCCTCATACAGCAGCGCCTTGGCATCGGCATTCAGCATGCCGTCGGCAAAGAGTGTGGCATCATCGAGCGTTATGAGCAGATTGCTTATAAACACAGGCGTCATCTTCACATCGCTACCCCTCAGGTTCAGTGTCCATGCTATGCCCATCAGGTCGGTCAGTATGTGTGCATCGCAGTGTTGCTCCCTCATCACCTCACGTATGCGGTGCAGTTTGCTACCCACACTCTCGCCTATCCACTCACGTTCCACACCGTATATGGGGTTTGACGGAATGGCAGGACGGTTCGTCCACAGTCTCTTGGCTATGTCATAGTCTGTGCGCAGGGTTACGCCAATCTTGCGCAGTTCCTTGCCCATCTGCATCGCCTCGCTGTAGTTTATCACCATACCGTCAACAGCCACCACCCTGCCGTTTGCCACTGACATCTTCCTCAGCAGCCACTCAGTGATGGTAGGTGTCTCAGGCAGTCCTTCCTTCATCAGTTGGAAAGATGAGGGCAGTTGTTCCTTAGCCTGAATGAAATATCGTGAGTCAGTCCACAGGGCTGCCTCGTCGAGTGTCACCACTGCCGTGCCGGCACTACCCGTAAACCCCGTAATCCACTGGCGTGTCTGCCAGTGTTCAGGCAGATATTCGCTGTTGTGTGGGTCGCTGGTAGGGAAGATTACAGCATCAATCTTCTCCGTGCGCATCTCCTGGCGCAGAATGTTCAGGTCATAGTTCATAGTTAGCTTCGCTGACCCTCTAGATACCTCCTAACAGACTGAGCCTCCCCGCAGGGGCATCATCGGCTCGTCTGTTAATGTCGGTCTCATCGAGAGTTCATAGTTCAAAAGTTCAAGAGTTCAAGAGTTCAATTTTCAATCTTCTTCTCCGCAAAGTTACATTTTTTCAGCGATACTGCCAAATAAATTTAAAAAAACAACTCGGACAACAAAGGACAATTAAGTTTTGGTATTTCAGCGAACCCGCTGAAATGAATAAAAACAGTTTAGCAGGTTTGCTAAACTGACCTCTATTAAGTTGTTTTATGTTGTTATGGTTGTCTTCTTGATTTCTACTTTGGGAAATCCCTACCACGCTTTAGGGTTTTTATCCACCCTGTTTAGGATGTTTCCCTTTGGTGGGGTGAAAAAAATGCTGAACTTTGCACCAGACAAAAGAACAAAATATAATTATCAATTGTCAATTGTCAATTATCAATTCTCAACTAATAGGAGGAACTAATATGAAAAAGATTTTTACACTTGCACTGATGACCGTAATGACAATTTCGGCAAATGCACTAAGTTTCACCTTAGTAAGTAGCAACAACAATACAACTGTGGTACTGAGCAGCAACGATGTCCGTCCAGTATATCACCGCACGGTAGTGGCTCCAGCACCAAGGGTAGAGGTGGTTAGGGTTAAGCCAGTGCCTCCACGTGTGAAGCATCACAAGCATCATGTAAGGCATCATCACGCACCAGCACCAGCTCCTACATGGAGAGATGCCGCTGTCCGCCCTCACCACATCAGATAAGATAATGTAACAAGTAGTCAGTAGTTAAGTAGTTAAGACAAGACCTGAGACCTCAAATGTCTTAACTACTGACTCCTTAACTCCTGATGGCTCAAGAAGTTGAGCACATGCGAAACTTAAATGATATAATAATTGTTTGGTTAGTTGATTATGAATAGGAATGGGGAGCCTCACCAGAATGTGTGTGGTTCCCCAATTTAGTTATCGTAGTGGCGTAGCCACGTATCGTAGCGCAGCGTATCGTAGCGAGCCTTGCTCGCGTATCGTTCCCGTTAGCGGGAAACCTCTTCTCCGAAGAGTGTTGCACTGGTAGAGCCCGTAATCCTTACCTTCACCAGGTCGCCTATGTGGTGGTTGCCCTTATCAAATACCACCATCTTGTTCTGGCTCGTCCTACCGCATAGCTGTTCGCGTGAGCGCTTGCTGTAGCCCTCCACCAGCACCTCAAACTCCTTGCCCTCGTCAGCCTTGTAGCTGATGGCAGAGAGCTCGTTCTGCAGGGCAATCATCTCGTTCAGCCTGCGTATCTTCACCTCCTCAGGCACGTCGTCAGGCAGGTGCTTAGAGGCGTAGGTGCCAGGGCGCTCGCTGTATTTGAACATGAAAGCAGAGGCATAGCCCACCTCCCTCATCAGCGACAGCGACATCTGGTGGTCCTCCTCCGTCTCGCTGTGGTATCCCACGAATATGTCGGTGGTTATGGCACATTCAGGCACTATGCGCTTAATCGCCTCCACCCTGCCCATATACCACTCACGGGTGTATTTGCGGTTCATCAGTTTCAGTATGCGGTCTGAGCCGCTCTGCACAGGCAGGTGTATGTGCTTACACACATTAGGATAGCGCGCAATCACCTCCAGCGTCTCGTCGCTCATATCCTTAGGGTGCGAAGTAGTGAAGCGCACCCTCATCTTAGGCACCGCCTCAGCCACCATCGCCAGCAGTTTGGGGAAGGTTATAGACTCACCCCTAACCAACTCCCCTCTAATCCCCTCGGGAAACGAGGGGATTAGAGGGGAGTTGGTTAGGGGTGAGTCTACCTTATAGCTGTTCACATTCTGCCCCAGCAGAGTCACCTCCTTAAATCCGCGAGCCTCCAGATCCTTCACCTCGCGCATTATGCTCTCCACATCCCTTGAGCGCTCCCTGCCTCGGGTGTAGGGCACTATGCAGTAGTGACAGAAGTTGTTGCAGCCACGCATAATGCTCACGAAGCCCGACAGGTGTGAGCCGTGCGCCCTCTGTGGCAACACATCCTTATACGTCTCCGTGGTCGATAGTTCAGTGTCTATGGCGTTCTGTCCCAGTTCGCACTGAGCTATCAAGTCAGGCAGCTGCATGTATGAGTCAGGTCCAGCCACCAGGTTAGCGTGGTGGTTCTGTATCAGGTCGTCCTTCACTCGCTCAGCCATGCATCCCAGCACCCCGATTATAAGACCAGAGGAACTTTTTACTTTTTCCTTTTTACTTTTTAATTTTTCCAGTGCCTCCAGTCTGTGGTAGATTTTATTCTCCGCATTCTCTCTCACCGAACAGGTGTTCAGGAACACTGCATCAGCCTCCTCCACCGATTCGCACAGCTCATATCCAGCCATCTGCATTATCGATGCCACCACCTCAGAGTCTGCCACATTCATCTGGCAGCCGTATGTCTCTATATATAGTTTCTTCATTTCGCCTGCAAAGGTACAAAAAAGAATTAAGAATGAAGAATTAAGAATGAAGAATGTGAGTTACCTTTGAACTTTTGCCGTTCCGAGCTTTGCTCGCCTGAGCACCTACGGAGCGCAAGAGTGCAAAAACCTTGTCTCATAGAGACCAAGGTACAAAAAAAATTAAGATTGAAAAAATCCGTGTTAATCCGCGTAATCCGTGGTCAAACCTCAACTATGAACTATGAACTATGAACTGTTTTCCCGTTCCCATGCGCAGCCCCTTTGTGAAAAAAAAACGCCCGAAAATTTGGTCAATTAAAAGGAATTTATTACCTTTGCAAGCGAAGAAACAAAATAACAAACCCTAAATCAAGATGCTGATAACCAAGATTTCAAATAAGAACCTCAATTCTGCCCCCCCTCCCTGCGTAGGTGGAGGCTTGAAGCTTTCTGCGTCTTGGCGCGATGATATTTCTGAGGCACGTTCCGAAACCCTATAGCAGGGGAGTCGGAGCGTGCTTCTGCTATATATATATATTATTAATCCTTAAACCCAAAAGTTTATGAAAACAAAATTACTATCAATTCTCGCCCTGCTGCTGGTGGCAGTTTCGGGCGCTTGGGCTCAGGACACGTACACCGTGACCTTCACAGCCAAAAACGGCAACAGCAAGACGGTGGAGAACGTCACGCTGCCCAGGACGTTCATCTGTGTTAACCCTGCTGGGACTGGCGAACTCGACCTGATAATACAAGAGCTTTATGAACTTGATGAAGGCTTTTGTGAATATTTTGATCAGATTACCAATTATGCAAGCGTAACTTGTGGTTTAGATGGTGACAACCCGACCATCACCATCAGCGCCCCCTTAGATGGTACTGCTAGGGTTGCAGGATCGTATTATGATCCTGGAATAGGTTCTACCTTTAACTGTTTCCTCGATATCACCTGCTCTCAGCCTGCCCCCGTCACGGGCTACACCGCATCATTCACGGCGGCTAATGCCTACACCATAAAGGGCGGCAAGGCAAGCGTGAGCGTGGATGGTGGCATAGCAACACTCGACGAAGAGGGCAAGCTCCCTGACATCAACGAGGGGCTGAAAGTGACCATCACCGCTAAGCCTGGCTACAAGTTCCGCAAGGTAGCGGCAGAGAAGGAAGCTGCACCAGAACCAGAAGTTGAATTCGTGACATTCACTGACGGTACCAACACCGTGACTGTAGCCAAGATGAACCTCGGCGCAACATCAGTAGCCGACGGCACATCATGCTACGGCGACTACTACGCATGGGGCGCAACCGAGACTTTCGGCACCGTGGCTTACACAGCATACAATGCCGGCACAGTGACGCCAACTACAGGTCATGATGGCGGCTACTCTCAGGATAACGCTCCATACTGGGATAAGGATGCAAGTGCATATGCCAAATATACAAGCGCATCAGATGCAACACTCGAAGCAGCTGACGATGCAGTAGCAGCAAATATGCCGGGCTGGCACATGCCTACACAGGCAGAGTTGCAGACACTCTATGCAGCCTGCGGCGGAACGGGTGAAGCTATGACCCCGTCATCCATTTCAGATGGCGCTGCCTATGCACAGGGCATATACTGGGTAGCAGGAGCTACATCTGCTGTCACTATCGGTGGCGACGAATACAAGGCTAACGGCGTGCTCTTCGTGCAGGATGCTGACACCCACGTATTCTTCCCCGCTACTGGTAACGCCAATGGTACCGACTTGTACAGTGCGGGTTCGTACGGCAACTATTGGTATTCGTCCCTCCGCACGGAATACATCAGCAACGCCTACCGCCTGAACTTCCGCAGTAACCGCGTCGACTCTGGCAATTTCAGCTATCGTTACCTCGGCTTCCCCGTCCGCCCATTCAAGGATTAACCCCACGGCGCAGGGCAAGACAGCAATATAAGATATAATAATAAGGTATAAACGAAAACAACATATAACAATATGAAACAGATAACAAGATATATAATGTCGCTCGTGGCGCTACTGGCGCTGACGGCGGGCGCATGGGCTCAGGACACGTACAACGTGACCTTCAAAGCCAACGGAAACACCGTGACGGTGGAGAACGTCACGCTGCCATACACGTTCAAATGCATTGAACAGGAGAACGGCGAACTCGACCAGATAATAAAAGAACTTTACGAATTTAGTGAAGGCATTAGTTACAATATAGTGGATCCGATTTCCGATAATGCAAGCGTAACTTGTGGTCTAAATGGTTACTGCCAATTCATCACCGTCAGTGCTCCTTTCGATGGTACTGCTACGGTTACAGGATCGTATCTTAATTATAATTCAGGTCTCTTTGACTATACCCTCGAGATCACCTGCCCAGGGGCTGCAGATAACACCATCTCCGTGACCACCGACGCGGCAAGCGAGCAGGACGTGTTCACCACGGCATCGTTCACCATGCCAGCCAGCAACGTGAAGGTAAGCTACGAGCTGGTGCGCGACATGCAGGACAATGACAACCCAGTCGAGTTCACCGGTCTGCCTGACGACGGCAACATAACGGTGGCAGCAGGCGAGGGCGGCAAGTATCAGCCAACCGAGGCGCTCGACATACAGCTCACAGACGCACTCGCCGAGGAGGGCAGCCAGAACATCATAGAGGCTGACGGCATAACGGTGAAGGTGCTCGTAGGCGCAGAGAACGGACAGGGCGCCATAGACTACGACCAGGACAACCCGATAACGCTCGACGCATTCACTGCCGACATGAAGCCCGGCTACTACTGGATAAAGGCAGAGCCGAAGGACGAGACCAGCCAATACTACGGCACGGTTTACAGCAAGGAGCTCACCGTGGCAGAGGCTGCCTACTCTACATCAGTGAACATAGAGCAACTGGTGCTGGACAACGGAGTGAAGTACGACATAACGAAGGACTTCATCGACAGCTACATAGAGTATGCAAGCATCAACGCACTCGACACCCTCAACGACCTCGAGAACAAGGCTATGCGCAACGAGCCATACCTGGGACTGAAGCTCAAGACGGCAGGCGCATACATCAAGGTATTGGTGAAGAAGGGCTCTACGCTCAACGTGAAGTTCGGCGCAGTGAAGGAAGCACTCGGCGTAAGCATCAACGGCACAGCCAAGGAGGCAATAGCAGCCACCGACGAGGGCACCACATACAGCTACACGGCTACTGACGCTGACGCAGAGGTGACATTCACCACGGCATCAAACAAGACCGTAGTGTTCAAGCAGATAATGATAGACGAGCCATTGGCAGACGTAACCCTGCCAGAGCCAGGAGCATACCTGATAACGGTGGCAACGCCAGAGAACGGCACAGCTGCGGTTGACTGGGCAGACAAGAAGTATCGCACGCCAGTAGGCGCAGAGGTGACAGTGACGGCTACGCCAGCCGAGGGCTACGAGCTTGAGGCAATCACCGTGACAGGTGCAACGAGCAACACAGCCTACGAGGTAAGCGCCGACGGCAAGTTCACCATGCCAAGCGAGGAGGTAACCGTTTCTGCTTCCTTCAAGCAGATAACAGGCGTGAACAACGTTAACGCTAACGGGAACGTTAACCAGAACGCCAAGGTTATCAAGAACGGCAAGCTCATCATCATAAAGAACGGCAAGGAATACAGTGCCAACGGCAGTGCCGTAGAGTAATGAAGAATCTTCTTAATGAAGAATGAAGAATTAGGCTCCGCGTAGCGCCTGAGCACCTACGGAGCGCAAGAATTATAGACTGCGACTGAGCGAACGCTCGGTCGCAGTTGTTTTAGTTCAAAGGTTGTTTGAGGTCTTCCTCTTGTCCTGATAAACATCTACGATAATTGCCATAATTTAAATCTCCTTTCCGTTAGTTAATTAGTAGTTAGTAATTAGAAATTAGTAATTTTTTTGAGCGCTCAGGAAGTTCGGAATTCAGACTGAGAATGTTGACAGCGCTTATTCTTCATTCTTGCGCTCCGTGGGTGCTCAGACGAGCAAGCTCGGAACTTCATTCTTCATTTTCCTGATGCAAAGGTACTACATTAACTTAACTTGTGCAAGAAAATCGTAGTTTTTAACATTTGGGTAATTACGATTTTCGGGGTGGTAGTAAATCATCATGCAGAGGCAATGCTTTAGCGTGCAGAAGTAATGCTTTAGCGTGCAGAAGTAATGCTTTAGCGTGCAGAAGTAATGCTTCTATAGACTGTTAAATTATTTGGCAAGTAACATGTTAAGTATCAAGTAGTTAGGGAGCATTAAAAAACTTACTGAAAAAAGTTTCTCGGCATAGTCATTTTGCACAAAAAGGCAAAAGTGTGCACCGTAGATTTTAACATTGCACCTTTTGCACCTTTTGCACATTCATTCCTGCGTATGCACGCATATTATATAATATATATTATAATTTACAAAAGAAATAAGAAAGATAATTATATATATAATTCTCTTTCTTACAAAGAAAAGTTTTCTTGCTCCAAGGGTGGACATAGCATCTTTTATGTGGTTTGTGTTGTAAATTAGCAAATGCATAAAAGTGCAAAGTGTGCAAAAGGTGCAAAAGCATGGCAGTGGTACTGCCTGTATGGTGAGGAGAAGTAATGGAGTGGAGCGCTATGGTGTTATAGTGGCTTGTTTAGGACCGAATAATGGTGGTTAAAACAAGTTTTAACACCGATTGCTTGCTCATGTCAGGAAAAATAAGTATCTTTGCACATTCGCGCGAGCGAGGCTCGCTACGATACGGAGCTTAAGCTCCTACGATACGCAACCAGAGGTTGCTACGATACGTGGCTAAAGCCCTACGATAACTTTTAAACTGTAAACTGTGAACTGTGAATTATGAACTGTGAACTGACAAAGGCACTGCAGGCGGAGATACGCCAGATGTGTAAAGAGAAGAATGCTGTGGTATTGGCTCACTACTATACCACGGGTGATATACAGGACTGTGCTGACTTCGTGGGCGACTCACTCGCCCTGGCTCGTAAGGCGGCTCAGACGGATGCCGACATCATAGTGATGTGCGGAGTGCACTTCATGGCTGAGACATGCAAACTGCTCTCGCCTGAGAAGAAGGTGCTGGCGCCTGACCTTGCCGCTGGCTGTTCGCTTGCCGACAGTTGTGACGCCGAGGACCTGTGGCGCTGGAAGCAGCAGCATCCCGACTATATGGTGGTGCAGTATGTGAACACCACGGCTGCTACGAAGGCGCTGACCGATGTGGTGGTGACATCAGGCAATGCGAAGAAGGTGATAGACCAGTTGCCTAAGGATGCGAAGATTCTCTTTGGTCCTGACTACAACCTCGGCTCATACATCAACAGCGTGACGGGCAGGAATATGGAACTATGGAACGGTGGCTGTCATGTGCACGAGCGTTTCTCAGTGGAGGCGATAGCGAAGCTGAAGGCTGAGAACCCAGACGCAACGGTGATGGCACACCTGGAGTGTAAGGCTCCTGTGCTGGCGATGGCAGAGGTGAAGGGCTCTACTGCCGACATGCTGAAGTATGCACAGAGTCACCCTGCACAGAAATACATCGTTGCCACTGAGGCTGGCATACTGCACGAACTGCAGCGCACCTGTCCTGAGTGCACCTTTATACCTGTGCCGCCAGAAGTCAGCGAGGCTGACAACGGGAACGGGCTCCGCGAAGCGCCTGAGCACCAACTGGAGCGCAAGAACGATAACGACCTTGCTAAGGGCTCCTGCTCATGCAACGAGTGTCAGTATATGAAACTGAACACGCTGGAGAAGCTGCGCAACTGCCTGCGCGACGAGAGCCCTGTGGTGGACGTTGACCCAGCCATAGCCAAGGATGCAGTGAAGCCGATAAACAGAATGCTGGAGCTATCTTAACGGGAACGTTAACGTTAACGATACGGCTTCGCCTACGATACGTGGCTATGCCACTATGATACGCGAGCAAGCTCGCTACGATAACTGTGAACTATGAACTATGAACTGTGAACTGAAATAAAGATTATGACACTACTTATATACAACACACTGACAAGACAGAAGGAGGCTTTTAAGCCTATTAACCCAGGACACGTGGGAATGTACGTTTGCGGACCTACGGTATATGGCGACGCTCACCTGGGACATGCTCGCCCAGCAATCACTTTCGACATACTCTTCCGCTACCTGCAGCACTTGGGCTACAAGGTGCGCTACGTGAGGAATATCACTGACGTAGGCCATCTGGAGCACGATGCTGACGAGGGCGAGGACAAGATAGCCAAGAAGGCACGTCTGGAACAGGTGGAGCCAATGGAGATAGCACAGTATTACACCCGTCGCTTCAACAGTGCGATGGAGAAACTGAACGTGCTGCCTCCATCTATCGAGCCACATGCTACAGGGCACATAATAGAGCAGCAGCAACTGGTGCAGCAGATACTGGACAGGGGCTATGCCTACGTGAGCAACGGTTCGGTGTATTTCGACATAGAGAAATACAACAAGGACTATAAGTACGGCATTCTCTCAGGCAGAACGCTTGAGAACATCAAGGACGCCAGCCGCGACACACTCGCCGGTGTGGGCGAGAAGAAGAACCAGGCAGACTTTGCCCTGTGGAAGAAGGCACAGCCAGAGCACATCATGAGATGGCCGTGGGTGATGGGCAACGGGAACGTTAACGGGAACGCTAACGGGAACGGGAACATCGCTGAGGGCTTCCCAGGCTGGCACTGTGAGTGTACGGCGATGGGAAGGAAATACCTGGGCGACGAGTTTGACATACACGGAGGAGGCATGGACCTTGTGTTCCCTCACCACGAGTGTGAGATAGCACAGGCACAGGCATCAATGGGTCACCCTGCCGTGCGCTACTGGATGCACAACAATATGATAACCATCAACGGACAGAAGATGGGTAAGTCATACAACAACTTCATAACGCTCGACCAGTTCTTTAAGGGCGACCACGAACTGCTCACCAAGCCGTTTGCACCTATGACCATACGCTTCTTCATCCTCTCAGCCCACTATCGTGGTACGGTGGACTTCTCAAGTGAGGCACTGGAGGCAGCAGAGAAGGGTTTTGCACGACTGATGCAGGGACTCAAAGACCTCAAGCGCATACAGCCTGCCAAGGGTTCAAACCCAGAGATTGCGAAATATGTGAAGGAGCTGCCACAGAAACTGCACGACGCAATGAACGACGACCTACAGACACCTATCGTCATCTCAGAACTCTTTGAGGCTTGTCACCAGATAAACCTGCTGGTGGACCGCAAGGCAAAGATAAGCGCTGACGACCTGAAGGCTCTGTCAGACGTGATGCATCTCTTCATCGAGGACATTCTCGGACTTACCAACGTTAACGCTAACGGCAACGGAAGCTCAGAGAAGGACAAGGCGCTGGACAAGGTGATGCAGATGGTGCTCGACATGCGTCAGAAGGCTAAGGAAGAGAAGAACTGGGCTGTGTCAGACCAGATACGTGACGAACTCTCTGCTGCTGGCGTGATAGTCAAAGACACACCAGACGGTGCAGTGTGGGAAATTTAAGGCAATTGACAATTGATAATTGACAATTGACAATTGAACTCCGAGCTTTGCTCGCCTGAGCACCTACGGAGCGCAAGAATTGATAATTGTTCCGAGCAGAGCTCGCTACGATAACTATGAATGATGAACTATACGAAATAATGGCGCCAGTGGGCTCTCGAGAGAGTCTTGCTGCTGCTATCAACGCTGGGGCTGACTCGATATACTTTGGTATCGAGAAACTGAATATGCGTGCCCACTCGGCAAGCACCTTTACGATAGAAGACCTGAAGGAGATAGCAGCCCTGACGGCTGAGCACGGCATAAAGTCGTACCTCACGGTAAACACCATAATCTATGGCGAGGACCTGGAGCAGATGCGTGAGATAATAGATGCTGCCAAGGAGGCAAATATCTCTGCCGTGATAGCCTCAGACGTTGCCGTGATGATGTACTGCAAGCAGGTGGGACAGGAGGTGCACCTCTCCACCCAACTCAACATCAGCAATATCGAAGCACTGAGATTCTACGCTCAGTTTGCCGATGTGGTGGTGCTGGCTCGCGAACTGCGCATGGATCAGGTGAAGGCTATCCACGAACAGGCTGTGAAGGAGAATATCTGCGGTCCGTCAGGCAATCCCATCCGCATAGAGATGTTCTGTCACGGAGCCCTGTGTATGGCTATATCAGGCAAGTGCTACCTGTCACTGCATAACGCCAACCGCTCTGCCAACAGAGGCGAATGTGTGCAGATATGCAGAAGAGGGTATAAGGTAAACGTTAACGGGAACGTTAACGTTAACGATACGCTTCGCTACGATACGGCTTCGCCTACGATACGCGAGCAAGCTCGCTACGATAACGATGCGCAGTACTTGGCAACTGATGTGGAGACAGGCAACGAACTGCTGATAGACAACAAATACATCATGTCGCCCAAGGACTTGAAGACCATCCGTTTCATAGACAAGATGATGGATGCAGGTGTGAGGGTGTTTAAGATAGAAGGCAGAGCACGCGGACCTGAATATGTGGACACCGTAGTGCGTTGCTACAAGGAAGCCATCAAGGCAGTATTGCATGATAAGAACGTTAACGGGGACGGGAACAAAGCCTTTACCGAGGAAGCCAAGGACGCTTGGGACGAGAGACTCAGCAGGGTGTTTAACCGCGGTTTCTGGGACGGATACTACCAGGGACAGACGCTGGGCGAGTGGAACGACAGCTACGGCTCAAAGGCTACGGAGAAGAAGGTGTATGCAGCCAAGACCATCAAATACTTCTCAAAGATAGGTGTGGCTGAACTGCAGGTGGAGGCGCACGAGATAAAGGTGGGTGACAAACTGCTCATCACTGGTCCTACCACAGGAGCTATGTACATAGACGAGGTGAAGGAGATACGCTACGACCTGAAGCCCGTAGATGTGGCAAAGAAAGGACAACGCATCAGCATCGCCGTGCCAGACAAAGTAAGACCAAGCGACAAAGTGTTTGTAATAGAGAAAAACTAAACAGAATGACTATAAACGAGATACAAGACGAAGTGATAGAGGAGTTCAGCGCCTTTGACGACTGGATGGATAAATACCAGATGCTGATAGACCTGGGCAACGAACAGGAGCCTCTGGACGAGAAATATAAGACAGAGCAGAACCTGATAGACGGCTGTCAGAGTAGGGTGTGGGTGCAGTGTGACAAGGAGCAGGATGGAACCCTGAGTTTCCGTGCCGATAGCGACGCACTGATAGTGAAGGGCATCATAGCCCTGCTCATCAAGGTGATAAACCACCAGAAGGCGAAGGACATACTTGATGCCGACCTCTACTTCATAGAACAGATAGGACTGAAAGACCACCTGTCACCAACTCGCAGCAACGGTCTGCTCGCTATGGTGAAGCGTATCAAGGCATACGCACTGGCTTATTCTATTGAGAATTGATTTCAACCCTCACACATACCGAACAATGCCTGCTGTGCATCTACTCACTCTTTAACATCGACGCAACACAGACGGGAAGAGTGAGAAGCATAGTGGAGTCGCTGACGGGCAAACCCCTCATCGACTTCAAGGCTACGCTTGCAGGCATAAAGAAGGAAGGGTATTTGGAGGAGCTGGGCTATAACTGGCGCAACGATACCTACGACTATCGCATTACGGCTGAAAAACTTATACCCCTCATGCTCTATTTCTATGAGCAGAAGCCCCAACTCACCATCAGTGTGCTCGACGAGGCAAGGGGCATGAAACCCTCAGCAGTGCAGAAGATGCTGTGGCAGTTTATCAGTTCGGGCTTTCAGAACATCAGCATAGAAGAGATAAACGACTACGAGATAGGCGAAGCGATAGAAAGCTTCATACCAGCCACCTTAGACAGCCGTTTCCTGCCCCTGCTGATGGTGTTCAGCGCAACCAATTTCCACGACCTTTTCGAGAAGACTCTGACTAAGGCACTGGAGGGAGAAGAGGTTATAGACACCGCCTATCTGCGTTCGGTGATAAGAGGTTACAGGTTTGACACCATAGAGGCAGACATATCCTTGCAACATGTGTTGTGCATGTGTGACCTGATGGACTACCTGATGGAGGGCAAGGTGCCAGCCAACATCAGTTCCACTGATATGTGCCACCTGATAATAGCAGGCATATACGAGGCTTATCACGGCAATATGAACAAGGCATTCCAGCATTTTAAGAATGCCGTAACCTTAGGAAACAGAAACGGAGGCTACTACACTTCGACTAAGCACTACCTGCCATTCGCGATAGCCAATTTCTACTACATACTCACAGCCTATAAGGTAGGGACTGAAGAAGGACGCAAACGTGGGCTCGCCCTGGCAAAATCGACTGAGATGCACGTTACGATGGCTGCGAAACTGCTACACAGCATTCTCTATGGCACAGCCACAGACAAACAGGTGCGCGAACAACTCAACCTGCTTTATTCGAACGGAGGAACAGACCGCACGCTTGCCACCCTCATGTGCCGATATGTGGGCAAAGACTTCTCATCGTATGACAAACCACGATGGGACATTACGCGCCACGAGCTTTCACCCTACCTTGACGGAGTGGAGAAACCCGTTTTTAGCAACCACCCCTACGGAGATGCCCCACTGCTATCTGGCATTTACCATAGAAAAGCATTAGAGAATGTACTTAACGACATTCCTGGAGCAAACCGCAACATTGATGCTACACAGGAACCCAAGAAAGATGTGCGCATAGGCTACTTTATGCGAAACATAAAGAACAACACCGTTACGCCACGCCAACAAGCCACACTGAAGAAAGGCGGATGGGGAGCAGGCAGACAGGTCAGCGTACCAACCTTCATGGCTGGATATGTGGAGGGTATGACGGATGGCGACCGTCGCATCATAGAAAGCGAACTGAAGGAAGGCAACAATGCCTATCATGCCAGAGACATAAACCTCTATAGCGTGTTGCCTGAGATGGCAAAGGAAAGCCGTTTGTATGTGGGTCGCTACGCACCATTCACCCTTGTTGAGGTGACTGAGGAGATGCCTTACATCAGTCTGCGCCACGATAACGACGGTTTTGTTATCAGCAGCAACGTAACAGCCAGCGAGGTTGATTCAGACATCATTATAACCTACCGAGGTGCTACAAGCATCAATTTCATCAGACTCACCCCACAACAGCGTCCGTACTATCGCCGACTGCTGTCGATAGAGCGTTTTCCTAACGAGGCAGAACCACAGTTGCGCAGATTCCTAAACCGCATAGGTGGAGACATAGAGATACACAGCGACCTGATAGAGGGTGGCAGCACCCTGCCTATATGCGATGGTGAATCAAAGATTGTGATGCAGATGCGACCCAGCGATTCGATGTATTGCGTTTCGTTCTTTGTGCGTCCGCTGCAGGGGGGCAGAATACGTTGTGTGCCTGGAGAAGGCAACGAGGTGATAATTGACAACGGGAACGTTAACTTTAACGGGAACGGGCTCCGCGAAGCGCCTGAGCACCAACTGGAGCGCAAGAACGTTAACGGGAACGAAAACGGGAACTATATCCGCACAAGGGTGAAGCGTGACCTGAAGAAGGAGAAAGAGAACCTTGACCACATCATAAGCGCCCTGAGCGAAGAAGTGCCTGAGCTACCTTACATCATTGACAACCAGGAAGACTCCGTACAGTCTTTTGAACTGTTACCGCTTATAGAATACGCTCAAGCTAACCCTGACAGAATAACGTGTGAGTGGCCTGAAGGTGCCAAGATGAGCATCAAGCGCCACAATTCGTCATCCATCTGGAATGGTGTGATAAAGAAGAATGACAACGGATGGTTTGAGATAGAGGGTAGCGTGGAACTCGACCAGAACAAGGTGATCAGTATGGCACAGCTGCTGGAACTTGCCAACCAGTCGCAAGGACGATACATCACTCTGGGCAATGGCGATTTCCTTGCCATCAGCGAACAGTTGCGACGCCAGCTCGATATGCTCAACACCCTTGCCTCAAGGCATCATGGCAAACTGCAGATGTCACCATTCTCAGCAGCCCTGTTAGGTCCTGACATAATGCACGGCGAACTGCAACTGACAGAAGACGAAGAACTGACGGAGATTCGAAGACGCATAATGGAGTCAAGCACCTACACCCCTGATGTGCCCTCTACCCTGCATGCCACCCTGCGTGAATATCAGAAGGAGGGCTACCAGTGGATGTCGAGACTCAACTACTGGGGAGCAGGTGCACTGCTCGCTGATGATATGGGTTTGGGAAAAACCATACAGACCATCACCTTCCTATTGTCAAAGGCACAGGAAGGACCTGCACTCGTCATAGCACCAGCCTCCGTAGCACCCAACTGGAAGGTGGAGTTTGAGAAGTTTGCTCCCTCGCTTAACGTCACCATGCTCAATTTTGAGTCAGACCGACATGAGGCAATACTCCGTGCTAAGGCTGGCGATGTGGTGGTGTGCACATACATGCTGCTGCTCAGCGTGAAGGATGAGATAACCAGCAAGGAGTGGAACACCATCTGTCTGGATGAGGCACATATCATCAAGAATCGTGGTGCCAAGACCTCTGCGGTGGCTATGAAACTGAAGTCCAAGAACCGTATCATGCTTACAGGTACCCCAGTGCAGAACCACCTGGGCGAACTGTGGAATCTGTTTCAGTTTGTCAATCCAGGACTGCTGGGCTCATTTGAGGATTTCAACCGTCGTTTCATCGTACCTATAGAACAAAACTCAAACCGTATAGCACAGCAGCAGTTGGACCGTCTCGTGAAACCATTCATGCTTAGGCGCACTAAGGATAAGGTGGCTCGCGAACTGCCTGAGAAAGAGGAAATATACCAGCATGTCACCATGAGCGAGGAAGAGCAGCTGACCTATGAGGCAATGCGACAGAAAGCTGAGGCAACGCTCATTGCCAACGGACTGGGCAGAGTGTCAATGAATACTCTTGCTGAGATAACCCGTCTGCGACTTACTGCTTGTTGCCAATCTAAGATTACCGCTCTGCTGGAACTCTTGCAGACCGTGACAGACGGCTATGAACAACAGGAGGAAGAAAGTCGTGGAGGGGCACTGGTATTCTCGCAGTTTACCACCTATCTTGCAGAGATTCGTCGCACACTCGACGATGCTCACGTTCCTTATTTATATATAGATGGTACGGTGCCCATCATTGAGCGACAGAAACTGGTGGAGAAGTTTCAGGCAGGCGAATGTCCTGTGTTCCTTATATCGCTCAAGGCAGGAGGATTAGGACTGAACCTCACTCGCGCCAATTATGTGATACACATGGACCCTTGGTGGAACCCAGCTATAGAGTCGCAGGCTACAGACCGTAGTCACCGTATAGGACAGAAAAAGGCAGTCACCGTTTATCATCTCATATCGCAAGGCACTATAGAGGAAAAGATTCAGCGTCTGCACGAGCGCAAACAGAGTCTCGTCAGCAATATTCTTGCTGCTACAGATATGAGCCATAAACTCACTGGCGAGGAACTCCTCGAAATGGTTAGAGGGTGATTTATTAGTTGAGAGTTGAGAGGTTAGGGTTTAGAGGTTAGAGTTAAAGTTTAAAGTAATATAATATGACTTACGATTATCAGACACAGGGCACATGCTCTAAAATGATTCACATCACCGCTGACAACGGAGTGTTGCAGGAGGTGCAGTTTGTTGGTGGATGTCCAGGCAACACGCAGGGCATCAGCAGTTTAATAAAAGGAATGAAGGTTGACGAGGCTATCAGTCGTCTTGAAGGCATTAGGTGTGGTGCCAAACCCACCTCTTGTCCTGACCAACTGGCTCAGGCGCTGAAACAAATGAAGGTTATGGGATAATCAGGTGATCAGAACTCTTTACATACTACTGCTTGTAGGTATACTCTTTTCATGCCAAGATAAGAGGGCACGAGACGATCAGGGGCGCACCTCGGCATGCTGGATATATGCCATGCTGGAGTGTGTGGAGCATGAGGCATGTATGAGGGGTGACAGCATACAGTTGTCACGCCAATGGCTTATGGCAAAAGAGTTGGAAGAGCAGACGGTGTGGCACTACCTCTCAGACGGTAAGGGTGCAGACATCTCCCTCCGTGGTGTGGGACCCGAGGCTATAAGGCTTATACAGATTTATGGATTGGTGCCCTATCAGCACGAGAAGACACAGATAACTCGTGGTAGTGTGACAGAGCGCAAGTTGCAACTGCTTGCCCGTCAAGCCCTCTCGCTAGATGATTTGCGCGAAAGGATGACTGACATGCTGCCACAGTTTACTACCACACGACCTACAGCAGGTAAGTTGCCAGCCTTCTACTATCTCTCCATGCGCTATAACCCCTTGCAGTTTGCTGAGAGCGTGATGTATTACCAGCACTGGCATTTCTACACCTCAGTGCCCCACCAGCCATACAACACCGATATTACCCTTGAGGTAGCAGACAACCGCTACCATCATGCCTACACCAATCTGCCTATAGACAGCATCACCGCTAAGGTGCTGGCAAGTCTCAAGGCTGGTCATGCTGTGTATTGGGAATACGGCAACCCCACCCCTGACGGCATTGTGAGCAGCGACCATGCTATGGCGATAGAAGGCATTGTAAAATCGCGCAAGCATCCTGGCAGGATTATGCTGCGTTGCAAGAACTCATACGGTAAGGAATGGGGACAAAAAGGCTACTGCCTGATAAGCCTGCCTTACTTCAAGGCTCACACCTGCAACGTGGGACTGGTGGAATGAAAAAATTGCAAAAAATATTGCCGTATCAAAATTTTATCGTAACTTTGCAGCCATATCACCTATACCAGTTATAGGTACAAGAGACATTATCTGAATAATTAATATTAACCAAAAACAACAAGAACATGAAGAAAATTCTTTTAGCAGTGATGGCTGTAGCAGCCATCGGCTTCACATCATGTGGCGGTAACAAGACAGAGCAGGGCGAGGCGGTTGACTCTGTAGCCCTCATCGACTCACTCTCTGAGGAGGCTATTCAGGAAACCCTCAATACGCTCAACGGCGTTATTGATGCCAAGGATGCTAACAAGCTCAAGGAAGTGCTTGAGGACAGCAAGGCTAAGGTAGCCGAGCTTGTAAAGCAGAATCCTGAACTGGCAAAGGCTTACGTGGCTAAGTTGCAGAAGTTCCTCAAAGAGAATCAGTCTAAGGTTTCTGAGTTTGCAGGCAAGGTACCAGGCACGCAGGATGCCATCAACGCTATCATCAGCGATGAGGCTGGAGACGGTCTGGGCGGACTTATCGGTGCTATAGAGGATAAGGCTGAGTCTGCCAAGGAGGACGCTAAGGCTGCAGCTAATCAGAAGGTTGAGGATGCTAAGGCTGCGGCTAATCAGAAAGTTGAGGATGCTAAGACTGCGGCTAAGAAGCAGGTTGAAGACACCAAGGCAGCTGCTAAGGAGCAGGCAAACAAGGCTATCGACAATGCAGCTAAGAATGCAGCTAACGAGGCTAAGAAGTCACTCGGACTCTAATCGTCTGAACACATTGTTATAAAAAGAACTGGCGCAACCCCGATGGGTAGCGCCAGCTTTTTTTATGCTGTTCTTATGATTCTTATAAACTCTTGTCTTTACCAGTTGTAGGTTATGCCGAGAGCAACTGAGCGATGACCGAAACGCTGGTGACCGAGGTTGTTGCCAACAAGGTCGAAGTCCCAGTTCTTGATGCTCTTAGTTACTCGGAGCGACGCATTAAACTGAGCAGGCTGTCCCATACCATAAAGGCGTGCAAAACTTGAGTAGCTCAGCAATGGAACTATCTGCCAACCCTGTAGCAGTGATATAGATGGTTGCAGGCGAACCTGTATAATATTGCTATACTCCTTCTCGTCTGATTCATGATTCATCACATTGTAATAGTTGAGCGCAGCAGCCAGTCTCAGTATGCCCTTATGCCAATAGGTTGATGCTCCTACCTGGAATATATTGCCATGCTCACCGGGAGAAGGAAGTATAGAGGTGAAGTTTGTGTGTGAATTATTTATAAATGTGGTGAAGGTGAAGTCAGGCTTCTGGTATTCATACTTCAGTTCGCTTATGTAAGCATCCATCTTCTGCACACTTGAACGATACTCAAAATAGTCCTTAGATGGGTCATCCTGATATAGGAAGTTCTGAAATATAGGAGACATTGGAGCCTTAGCAAACGCTCCCTTCAGCACAGAGTGCTTGGTGATGTTGCCATAGAGAGCAAAGTTGAAGAAATGGTTGCGATGGCGATGGTCTGCTGAACGTCTTACGTCAGGGTCGATATCGTCAACATACTCGTTCTCGTTCTGATAGTATTTGTTGGTTCTCACACGGTCGCCAATGCTGATGTTAAGTCCGTGGATATTCCAGTCTATCTGTCCGTAAACATCATAATAGAGTTGACGGTCGCTACAAGGTATCAATACATTTTCTGTGTATTTGGTCAGTCCTCCCTCTATACCTGCCATCAGCAGTGCCTTGTCTTTATAGAGAGGAATACCAAACTCTATCACACCTACAGGAATTGTGTAGTGGCCGTGACTAAATTCACCTCCTGTTTGCGTTGAACTGTTGTCACCCAAATTCAGGAACACTGTCTGTATCTCCATGTAACCTCTCTTATCGAAAAGGTCAAGGTCATATACGATGTTGACATCTATGTCACGTGAAAAAGTTTTCGTATCAAAGGAATTATCATGTTCCCTGTAGAATGACTGATTCACATTAGCCATAAGCTTGTTGGTCTCGTTTATATGCCAGTCGAAGCCTACCACAGCAGCCTCGTTGCCAGTGTGAGTCTCAAGGTCATTTATCATCTTGTGCTTAAATCCGCCCATGAGCTGACCCCAAACGGTGAGGTTGTCGCGCTCCACCTTAACGGTGTTGAACGAGGTGAGGCTTCCGTATGAGTCAGCCTTAACGCTCACTCTGCCCGATGTACCGTTTTTGCCCTTCTTGAAATAAACGTCGATAACCTTGCCTACTCCTTCTGTACCCTTCATGGTTCCAGCCATAGTGCACACCTGAATACGGTCTAACTCCTTTGCTTTTGTCTTTTCAAGGAACTGCTCATAGTCGCCTGTATAGCCCATATTGTGGGTGGACAGTCCGTAATCGTTGACTCTGACAGTAGCATTCGCACCGAATACTTCTCCCCTAAAATCAATCACATTAGGAAACATTGCAAGCACCTCGGCAAGGGTCTCCTCGCCTGAGAGGTTCAACTCATCAATATGGATAATGTAACGGTCGCCTATCTGCTGGATAGCAGCCGCTGTCACTGTTGTGGCATAGACCATTGTCATCATCAGTGCCACGATAAAATAAGTAAATTTTCTTTTCATTTAATTCCTGTTTCTCAATTTTACGGCTGCAAAGGTAACACTTTTTAATTAAATAAACACCTTTTAAAGGTTAATTCTTAGCATTATTGAGTTTTGTGGGGAATTTTTGGAAAGAAATACGTACCTTTGCACACAAATATTTTTTCTATGGCACATAAAGGACACCCAAAAGGCTTATATCTACTCTTCGTAACCGAGATGGCAGAACGCTTTTCCTATTATGGAATGCGTGCGCTGTTCGTCTTATATCTTGTTGCAGCCTTCTTTACCAATGACGAGGCGAGCCAGATATACGGTTCATACACAGGACTGGTTTACCTCACACCGTTATTGGGCGGATATGTCTCCGACCGCTACTGGGGCAACCGTCGTTCCATCATAGCAGGCGGACTGACTATGGCTCTGGGCCAGTTTCTCATGTTCTTCTCGGCGTGCTTTGTCAGCCAGAGCATCTTCGGCGAGGGTGCTGCTGTTGACCCTTCCGTCAACAACCATCTGTCCTTGTGGCTTATGTTTGCAGGACTTGCCGCCCTTATCATAGGCAACGGTTTCTTCAAGCCTAACATCTCCACGATGGTGGGCGACCTCTACTCTCCTTACGACCAGCGCAAGGATTCTGCCTTCACCATCTTCTATATGGGCATCAACGTGGGTGCCTTCATCGCCCCGCTCATCTGCGGACCGCTTGGCAACGGCAACTGGGCTGACCCCTCGGGCTTCAGGTGGGGATTCTTTGCGGCGGGCTGCGCCATGCTGTTCTCGGTGTTCATCTTCGTGATGCTGAAGGATAGATACCTCGTTACGCCTGAGGGGGCGAAGATAGGAGGGAAACCGCAGAGGGCCGTTCATAGTCCACAGTTCATAGTTCATAGTTATTCGCAGAAGCCGTCACAGTTAGCAGGGCATAGTTCGCAGTTATTCGCTGAACGGAGAAACTACGCTCGCATTGCGGCGTGCTGCATTCTCGCCGTTGTCATCTTCCTGTTCTTTGCCATGAGGGCGGGCAACTTCAACGACTATATCTCGGCTGCCATCTACGGCATATCGGTTGCGCTGCCCATCTTCATCATCACCGACGGCAGGCTAAGGAAGGTTGAGAAGATGCACATAGGCGTGATATACATCATAGCCGTGTTCGTGATATTCTTCTGGAGCGCCTTTGAGCAGGCGGGTTCGTCGCTCACCATCATAGCCGACCAGCAGTGCGACCGCCACATAGGCAGCTGGGAGATGCCCACCACGTGGTTTCAGAGCGTCAACCCCATAGTGGTGGTCACCTTCGCCCCGGTCATGGCAATGATGTGGGAATGGCTGCTCAGAAAGGGCATCAACGTGCCCTCAACGGTAAAGCAGGCTATCGGTCTGGCACTGCTCTCCATCGGCTACCTTGTGATAGCCTGCGGCACATGGGGCATTGACACCACGGCAAAGATTTCCATGTGGTGGCTCATAGTGCTCTACTTCCTGCATACCATGGGCGAGCTGTCGCTGTCGCCTATCGGACTGTCACTGGTCAACAAGCTCTCGCCTGCCCACTTCGCATCATTGCTCATGGGGGTATGGTTTATGAGCAATGCCACGGCAAACATACTAGCTGGCGAGTTTGCCACCCTGCTGCCGGCACCGGGCAAGGAGCCTGCAAGCGTACTGGGCATAAGGATAGTGACACTCTCCGACTTCTTCCTGTTCTTTGCAATAACAGCTGGCATCACGGCAATACTGTTGCTGTGCCTATGCCCTTTACTTAATAGAATGATGAAACCGGTAATAGTATTTGCTACCAACAACGAAAACAAACTGAGGGAGGTAAGGGAAATCCTCGGTAAGAGATTTGAGATTCTGTCGCTTAAGGATGTGGAATGTTTCGACGAACTGCCCGAAACGCATCTCACGTTAGAAGAAAACTCGCTTGAGAAGGCACGCTACGTCAGCGAGCACTTCGGCTACGACTGCTTTGCCGACGATACTGGTCTGGAGGTAGAGGCTCTCAATGGCGCACCTGGTGTCTATTCTGCCCGCTACGCCAACTGCGACGAGGGCGACACCATCGGCGGCAAAAACCGCTGGGGACTGCAAGGCAAGGACCACGACTCTGAGGCTAACATGCGCAAACTGCTCGGCAAACTGGAGGAGAGAGAGGCTGAGAAGGGTACGACGGTGAACCGCAAGGCACGCTTCCGCACCGTAATCTCGCTGATTTATCATGGTGAGGTACACCAGTTTGAGGGCATAGTAAACGGCGAGATAGCGCGAGAGAAGCACGGCACCGACGGCTTTGGCTATGACCCTGTCTTCATGCCTGAAGACAAGGGGCTGACCGTTACGTTTGCCGAGATGTCAGGTGAGGAGAAGAATGCCATCTCACATCGTGGCAGAGCTATCGAGAAACTTGCCAAGTTCTTCCTCAGCTGATGGTTTAATAGTTTACTTTCTCAGCATACACTCCGATGGTGGTGCCTGTAAATCCGCCTATCCTTGATGAGACGAAGCCTGCATCCACGCCGTCTGCCACGAGGGTCCAGTCATCAGCCCCGCTTCCCTCGGTGCGGTAGTAGAAAGCGTATGTGGTACCCTTACATTCTGCCTTGAGATACACTCTATCCACGTAGCGTGGCAATTCCGTGCGAGCTATGGTATCACATTTCTCTACACCATGTATCTTGCGCAGCTCTATCCCCTCGGAGGTGCGACACAGGAAATACTGGTGTTTCTCATTCTTGAAGATAAGTAAGCCTGCTGCCTCGCTGCTATCCCTCGGCGTGAAGAACATCTCCGTCTCAGCCGTAAACTCGTGGTGCTGTATGCGTCTGCCCAGATAGCTTGGCGTGTCAGTGCCTGCCGAGAGTTTGTCGGAACAGGGCAGGAGGAGACATTCAGCCCTCCTTTCAGCCGTTTTGATGGGGTAGGATACGAACTTCATTCCTGACACCTCACCTCGTAGTGACATCCACTCTGGCTCCAGTTTCCTGTGGCTGAAGTTAGAAACAAAGCGTGTGGCGCGTTTCTTGTGTGCAGCCCCGTTTACGGAAGGGTTAAGTGGTATGGTATCTCTTGTCATGGTAATATAGGGAAAGCCGTCTTTGCTCCATTTCACTGGCATGAGGAAGGTTTCGCGCCCTAACTGCTCCGTTCCGCCAGCCCAGGGTCTGCAACCCAGAAATACAGCCCACCAGTCGCCTTCCTGCCTCTGCACCATTGATACGTGCCCAGTGCAGGTTACACCATAATCAGGATGGGGCTTAAGCAGCCGCTGGGTCAGCATGGGGTTGCGTGCCCAGCGGGTGTAGGGACCAAATACGCTGTCAGCCCTGTAGCACACCTCTGAGTGCGCCCAGCTGGTGCCTCCCTCGGCGCATATCATGTAATACTTTCCATTTATCTTGTATATATGCGGACCCTCATCGCGGGCCAGCTGTTCCTCTGGGCCCACGCCCTCCTCACGGAAGGGTACGTCCTCTCCAAAAGTCTTACCAGTCTTGGTGTCAAAGCGTATTATGCGGATGGCTCGGTTGTTGCTCCACTTGGGCTTTCCTTCTGTGTCTTCCTTGTGCACTATATAGGCGCTTCCGTCATCGTCAAAGAAAAAAGAGGGGTCTATGCCTCCTATCTCAGGAAGCCATATGGGGTCTGACCACTTACCACGAGGGTCTTTTGCGGTGACATAGAAGTGTCCCTTTCCCACGTCGGTAGTTATCATATAGAATGTCTGGTTGTGAGGATTATAGCTGATATCTGGTGCATAGATTCCGCCACGGTCTATCGACTGCCCCTTGAGGTGAGCCAGTTGCGATGGACGGTTCAGTATGTTGCCCACCTGCTCCCAGTTTACGAGGTCATGACTGTGGAACAGTGGCACGCCAGGGTAATAGCCGAAGGTGGAGGTGACCAGCCAGTAGTCATCACCTGTTCTGCACACACTCGGGTCGCTGTACCAGCCTGGCAGTATGGGGTTGCGCCAGCTGCTCATCCCCTTCTTCTCTACACCGTTATATGTGAAATCGGCAAACACGGCATGGTTTGCCTTGGGCAGGGCAGCGTAACACACCGTCGCAGCTAACAGCGTTATGGTTAATGACAGGACTTTTCTCATCATCACTTCTTCAGTTTATTCAGTATCTCCTTTGGCACGGCATGCTTGTTGACCATGATGTCCATAGCCTTGGCTATGATGAAATTCTTTGACATATACCAGATGCCGTCATAGTCGCCATGCTTGCCCCATGAGTTCTTTACCTTATAATATACTCTACCATTCTGGTCGGTAGCTTTGCCGTATATGTGCATGCCGTGGTCGTCGGTAAGCTGCCAGTTGTCATACTCCTCCTGACGCTTCTCCTGCGACGGAGTGAGCTCAGGCACGTTTACTCCGAGCTTCTGCAGCTTCTCCTTCTTCTCGCCTGACGACAGCTTGAGCCACTTAGCCATGTCGCTGCCCTCGTTGCTCTGCACCTTTTCTATATCCACGAGCATGGCGAGACCGTCACGCGTAAATCCGTCTTCACTCACATCGCCCCCCCACAGCACGGTGTAGCCCTTCTCCAGGGCATTGTCTATTATGCGTTCCAGCTCTTCCATAGTCACATTCCACGACATGCCCTGCCGCCAGTTGTCCTGAATCTCAAGCGGAAACTCAGCGTAGAAAGGATGGTGGGTGTATGATGTGAAGTTGTAGTAGTCATCCCAGTTGAGCCCCAAGCTCTTGGCAAACGTCTGTGGGGTGTATGTTTTGCCCTCATAGGTGAAACTCTCAGGCGTCTTGCCCAGATAGGCATCCAGTATGCCCTGCAGACCAGCCTTCCATGCAGGGGTCAGCTTCTTCTCCTTCGATGAGGAAACAGCATTCACGTATGGTGTCATAACGTGGAAAAACTCATTGAAGTTATTGAGCGTGTCGCCCACCATTGCCCCAGGCTTCGTCATCGCCTCCTCAGGACAGATGCCGTAGTTCTTCAGCACATACAGCACGTCGTATGCCGAGCCACCCTGCGCAAACTGCGCGTCGCCGTGCATCCTCACCTTCAGTATGGCACGATCCATGTAGTTCTTGTTTGCCACAAACACCTCGCTCAGGTCATACCCCTTCTTATTGGTGCGCAGCAGCTCCGACTCAAAGAACGACAGTGCCGAGTAGTCCCAGCATGTGCCTGAGCGGTTCTGGTCCTTTATTGACGTGATGGGCAGTTCCATGATGGTGGTAAACACTGGTTTGTTCTTATCCACCGTGTCAGCCTTCAGCGAGTCGATGGTTGCCTCAGGCACTTTCAGTGAGTCCTTGGGTTCGTCAGCCTTTGCCGTCATTGAGGCAAAGAGCGCCGTGATGAGTATGATATGTCTGCAGTTCATAGGTTATAAAATATATTCGATTTCACCGACAAAGTTAACAAAAAAAACTAAATAAGAGTATGGTTTTGAGAAAAAAGTGCTAACTTTGCATCGCAAATTTTCTAAACTCTTAAACTCTTATGAAGTCCATCCTCCTTTCACTTCTTTGCTGTATGGCACTCAACGCCGTTGCCCAGCAACCCATAGACTATTACAACAGTCAGGCTTATCGTGCCCACGAACGTGGCGACAAGGCTGAGGCAGCCAAGTGTTTCCTGCTCTATCTTCAGGAGCCCCAGCGCAGGGGTATGACCCAGGCACAACAAGACTCGCTCTATCAGGCTGACCGACGGGTGTATGACCAGGCTGCCGTGAATGCTATCTACCTCTTTTATTCCGTAAATGATATGGATGGCGTGATGAAGGCTCTGCCCTATGGCAGACGCACCTCCAAGGGCATCTCCAACGTCTATATAGCAGGCATGGAGGCATGCAAGGAGAAGGGCATGAACGACCTGTGGATGGAACTGCTCAAGGAGGCTATCGTGCGCTGTCCGCAGAACCCCCAGTTTTCTGACCGACTCATAGAATACTACCAGAGCAAGAAAGGCAATATGGCTGAGGCATACGCCGAGATGGACAAGCTCATAGCCGCCAATCCGCAGAATGCCGATGCGTGGTATGCCAAGGGTGTGCTCTATTTCAATGTTGACGAGAACAATACCGAGGCACGCAACTGCTTCAGCAAGGCTATCGCCCTTGACGAGGACAACGGCTATGCCTGTGCAGGAATGGGCAGCACCTACCTGCAAGACGTGATACTGCTGCGCCGTCAGGGCATGTTCTCCCTTGTCTTCTCTGGCAGCGACCAGAAGGTCAAGCAGTCATCCTACAACAAGGAACTGGCTGAGGTGCAGACCTATTACTTCAATGCGCGTACCTATCTTGAGATGTCACGCCGCCTCCTGCCCGACAAATACGACGTTTGGGGCACCCCCCTGCTTGAGTGCTACAAGATGCTCAAGCAGAAGGATAAGTACGACCAGCTCTATAAGGAGATGAACGAAGAGTAGAAAGTGGTAGCAGAGAGAGAGACTACATGTTCCACTTCAGGGCAATGGTAGGATTCCAGAAGAAGGTGGCGCTACTGGTGGGGTCGCTGTTATAGACGAAGTTGTTGGAGAACTCCCACTCCGTGCCCACTGAGAAGTGTGGCGTGAAGTTATACCACAGTTGCGGCTCGGAGAGTATCACCAGACAGCCGTGACCGTTTGACTTCTCGCCGCGCCAGAAGTCGATGAAACCAGAGAAGGTGAGCTTTCTGTCAAGGAAATGCAACCCCCATACACCCGTTAACTGTGCAGAGGCATAGGAACGGGTGTTTTTGTAGCTCTTGAAGAACTGCTTATACAGCAGTTGCACGCTGTAGGTCTTGGAGAAGTCGGCATTGTGACCGTTCCATGCGCCACCTATGAGGCCTGCCTGCTGAAAGCTGCCGTTCCTGCTCAGTCCGCCATCATACTCTATGTGAGCCGCAAAGGGAGTAGTCTTGCCCAGCTTGAACTCGCGCGAAATCTCAGTATAGGCACTCTCGGTGAAGTGGCTTGACAGGTCAACATCCACAAAGTAATACCATGAACCCCAACTGTCAACCTTAAACTGCTCCAGCGTAATGGTAACCTTAGAGCGGCTTGCCTCGGCACCAGTGTATATGTTTCTGCCGAAGTCATAGTGCAGCTGAATGTTCTGCGCGTTTAGAGGATTGAAAATTGAAAATTGAAGATTGAAAAATGCAATAAGGAAAAGGATTTTTTTCATTGTCTAGGTGTTTTTTTGTTTTCGTCTTCGTAGCGGGCATCGCTCGCGTTTCGTTTTCGTTATTATCTGTCTATACCCTTCACGCCTTCTTTGTCACTGGGCAGAATGAGGTTGAGCACTACAGCAAGGAGGAACACTACAGCCACGCAGTTCTCAGCAAAGATGGTGCGGATAATCTGCGGGAAGATGGTAAACATGCCTGATGCCTGGGTGAAGCCGAGCCCTATGCTGAGCGAGAGCGACACGATAATCATGTTGCGGTTGGAGAAGCCGCACCTCGACATCATGCCGAAGCCGGCAAACATGATGGAGCCGAACATCATGATAGAACAGCCGCCAAGCACTGCCTGAGGAATAGTGGTGAGCACCATGCCCACAGCAGGGAAGATGCCTCCGAGTATCATGATGCAGGCACCTGTGGCAATGGCAAAACGGTTTACTACGCCTGACATAGCGGCAAGTCCCACATTCTGACTAAATGAGGTGATAGGCGTACAGCCAAACAGACCTGCTATGCTGCTCACGAAGCCGTCACATGATATGCTGGCTCCCATCTCCTCCTTGTGGGGGTTGCGCTTCAGCGCGCCGTTACACAGTGCGCTCGTATCGCCTATGGTCTCAGTGGCTGACACCATGAAGATGGCTATCATTGAGAGCACCGCGCCAATCTCAAACTCGGGCTTGAATGGTAGCGGCTTAGGCAGGGAGACTATACCCACATTCTCTATTCCGGCAAAACTTACCATGCCCATACATACGGCAAGGATATAGCCCGCTATGAGTCCAAACAATACCGACAGCGAGCGGAAGAACCCCTTGGCAAACACCTGGAAGCCCAGGCACACCAGCAGGGTGAACGAGCCCACTATCCAGTTCTGCAGCGAGCCGAAGTCCTCTGCCCCCACTCCGCCGGCAAATGAGTTGGCGCCTATGGGCAACAGCGAGAAGCCTATCGCCGTAACCACCGTGGCGGCAACGAGGTGAGGCACCAGCTTAATCCAGTATTTGGCAAAAAGTCCGAGCATCCCCTCAACGATACCGCCTACAATCACGGCACCCATCAGCACGCCCATGCCCTGCGACGTGGCAATGGCAATGTTGAGCGACAGGAAAGTGAAGCTGATACCCATCACTATGGGCAACCTCGAGCCTATGCGCCATATAGGGTAGAGCTGTACCAGCGTGCCAATGCCTGCAATGACCATGCAGTTCTGTATCAGCACGGCGCTCAGCGCAGGACTAAGTCCTACCACATTGGCAAGTATTATAATAGGTGTGATGTTGCTGACGAACATTGCCAGCACATGCTGCAGTCCGAAGGGCACTGCCTGTAGCAGGGGCATCCTGCCGTCCAGTTGGTAAAGATTATCGTTTTTCATTTGTCTTAACTTCTGACTACTTGCCTTTTATTTTCAGTCTTGTGTTTTCAGGCGTCCTTGCAGGCTGCTCGCGGAAGCGTATGGTCTGCGTCTCCCAGTCCATCTCGTCTATTATGGCGATAGACTCCAGGTGGTAGCCCTCCTCCCTAAGCACCTGACCACCCTTCTGCTGACCCTTCTCCACGGCTATGCCTATGCCAGCCACCTCGCCGCCAGCCTGGTGCACCAGGTCGATGAGGGCATGAACAGCCTGACCGTCAGCCAGGAAGTCGTCAACTATCAGCACCCTGTCAGTGGCGTGCAGATATGGCTTGGAGACAAACACGTTGTTCATGCGCTTGTGGGTGAACGAGTAAGCCTGCGACACATACTTGTCGTCAGTGCTGTTAGCCGTCTCGCTCTTCTTGGCAAATACCACAGGCACATCGTAGAGGTTACCTAACATAGTGGCTATGGCTATGCCGCTCGCCTCGATGGTCAGCACCTTGTTAACCGTCTCATTGCGAAAGCGACGCTTGAACTCGTAAGCCATCTGTCGCATGATGTCGATGTCTATCTGATGATTTAAGAAGTTGTCAATCTTCAGAATGTTACCTTGTTTGATATTGCCATCAGCAAGGATTTTCTCTTCAAGGAAATTCATCTTGGTTTTTTATTATAATAGATTATGTTCAGTTTAATAGATTATGTTCTATCGATTATAAGGTATTTTGATTTGGTCGGGATGACCAGACTCGAACTGGCGACTCCTACGTCCCGAACGTAGTGCGCTACCAACTGCGCTACATCCCGATTGAAAAAAGGAAGAAAGGAGTGATAGCTCACCCCTTTCTTCGCTATACTATTATAATTATTTTTCCATACGATTCTCTATCTTGCGACCCAGTGTAAGGTAAGCCACTGGAGCAGCGATGAAGATAGATGACAGGGTACCGAAGACTACGCCCAGAATCATAGCGAATGAGAATGAGCGGATAGAGTCGCCACCGAGGAAGAAGATACAGAGCAACACGATGAGGGTACTCAGTGAGGTGTTCACCGTACGAGACAGTGTCTGGTTGATAGAGGTGTTGAACACGGTCTGAGTGTCCCACTTTGTGTGGATGTTGAGGTTCTCACGGATACGGTCGAATACTACCACCTTATCGTTGATAGAGTAGCCTATCACCGTGAGCACGGCTCCGATGAAGGTCTGGTCAACCTCGAGTGAGAACGGCATCCAGCCCCAGCAGAGCGAGTAGATACCGAGCACCACGATGGTATCAACGGCAAGGGCACAGGTAGAGCCTACTGAGAATGCCACATTGCGGAAACGTACCATGATGTAGATGAAGATTGCCACGAGAGCAAGCAGCACACTGATGATGGCACCGTAGGTGATGTCCTTAGCCACTGAAGGACCTACCTTCTGAGAAGAGATGATAGAACCACCCTCGCGAACGTCTGGGTTCTTGAATGCCTCTTCATTCTTCTGGTTTACTACACCCTCCTTCTTCAGAGCCTTGTAAAGGATAGACTCAGCCTCATCATCTACTGTTGGGTCGTTAGACTCAATCTTGTAGTTGGTAGAGATGCGGACGGTCTTGTTGTCAGTACCGAGGGCGATAACGCTGGTGTTGTAGCCTTCGAATGCCTGAGCTATTACACCACGCACCTCCTCAGGCTCAGTAGCCTTGTCGAGGGTGACAACATAGTTGCGACCACCTGTGAAGTCGATAGACTGTGACAGACCGCGAACGACGAAGCTGCAGATGAACACTACGATAGCCACGCCCACGATGGTGAAGGTCTTGCGGTACATGGACATGAACTTGATGTCGAGTCCCTGCAGGAGGTTCTTGGAGAAGCGTGTGGTGAAGTTCTGCTTCATCCACTTGTCCTTGGCGAGGCGGTTCTCATAGACGAGACGTGTGAGGAACACTGCCGTGAAGAATGAGCAGATGATACCGATAATCCATGTGGTAGCGAAGCCGCGGATAGGACCTGTACCGAACACATAGAGTATGACACCCGTGATGATAGAGGTGAGGTTAGAGTCGAAGATGGCTGAGAAGGCGTTTTCATAACCCTTCTTCAGAGCCTGCTTGATGCCGAGTCCGCCCTTGAGCTCCTCCTTGATGCGCTCGTAGATGAGCACGTTGGCATCTACCGCAGTACCGAGTGAGAGCACCATACCAGCGATACCTGACATGGTCAGGGCTGCCTGGAACGAGGTGAGTATGCCGAGGGTGAAGAAGAGGTTGACCACGAGGGCGCAGTTAGCCATCATGCCTGGGATGAAGTCGTACATGCAAACCATGTAAATCATCAGCAGTATGAAGGCGATGATGAATGATATGATACCCTGCTGGATAGACTGGGCACCGAGTGTAGGACCTACCACCTCTTCTTGTACTATGCGCGCAGGCGCGGGCATACGACCAGACTTGAGGGTGTTGGCAAGGTCTTTGGTGTCTTCGATAGTGAAGTTACCAGTAATCTGTGAGTTGCCGCCGGAGATTTCACCATTTACGCGTGGAGCAGAGTAAACTACACCGTCGAGCACGATAGCGATAGCCTTGCCCACGTTCTGCTTGGTGAGCTGAGCCCAGAGGCGCGCACCCTCGTTGTTCATTGACATGCTTACGCATGGATGACCGAAGTTGTCGAACTCATCGCGTGCATCAGTGATTACATCGCCCTCAAGAGGAGCACGACCAGTGGTTGAGGTAACCTTCAGAGCATGGAGCTCGAAGATGTTCTTGGTGCCGTCAACTGGCTTGGCACTCCACAGGAGCTTAACGTCAGAAGGGATAATCTTCTTAGCCTCGCTGCCATAGATGAGCTTGTCAATATCAGCGGTGTCACGCTCGTGAGCATAGCCAACGGTAGAAAGGCTCTGACCACGAACAGGCTCGAAGATAGCGAAGAGAGGGTGCTGCTTCTTAGCCTTTGCTATCTCGGCATCGTTGGCTGCCTTGTTGTCGGCTACCTCTGCCTTGGTCTCTTCCTCAGTCTTCTTCAACTCAAACTTAGCTGAAGCCTCTTTCTTAATGGTGTCGGCTTTTTGAGCCACAACTTTGTTCCCGTTAGCGTTAGCGTTCCCGTTCTTTGTGCTGTCAGCCTCTTCGGTAGTCTTGCCTGATGCTATGTTGGCAAGCTGAGTGTCGAGCTGCTGCAGGTAAGGCAGAACCTCCTGAGCGTTGTAGGTCTCCCAGAACTCAAGGTTAGCAGAACCCTGAAGCAGCTTACGCACGCGCTCAGGCTCGCGAACACCAGGCATCTCGACCATCAGACGGCCGTCCTGACCCTCAAGCTTCTGAATGTTAGGCTGTACCACACCGAACTTATCGATACGGTTGCGAACTACGTTGTAAGAGTTGTCGATGGCATTCTGCACCTCAGCACGCAGAGCAGTCTCAACCTCTGAGTCGGTGGACTGGGTTGACACCTTGCCCTTCAGCTGCTGTGTGGCAAACACCTCTGCCAGACGGTGACCTGGCGCATTCTTGTGATAAGCGTTGATGAAGAGGGTGATGAAGTCCTTCTGACTGGTCTCCTCTTCCTTCTTAGCCTCCTCGAGTGACTTGCGGTAAGCTGCGTCTGTCTTGTGGTCAGCAAGCACATCTACTACGTCAGGCACACTGATTTCGAGGATTACGTTCATACCGCCTTTAAGGTCCAGACCAAGACCTATCTGAGTCTCCAGACACTGCTGGTAGGTATAGACGCCAAGATACTTCACGCTGTCCTTATAGTTCTGCTGAGCGATAGGGTCGCTCATCTGAGCAGCCTTAGAGTCATAATAACTCGTTGCTGCTGAGAACGAAAGGTAGAAGATGCTTGCAAGCGTCAACAGAATGGCGGTTACAATTACAATTCCTTTGTTTTGCATTTTTTTAGTTAGTTGTTATTATTATTTTTGTTTGTTATTTGCCTTTAGTAGGTGCCGAAGTGACACAATTATGCAATATAATGCGTGCAAAGTTACAAAAATGAGAGCAAATAACAAAATAAAATCTTTTATTTTTGATTTGCCGAGTGCAAGAAACTTATCTAAAGGTAATAAATTTATTGGAAATAACGAAACTTTTGCCGTTTAATCTTTAGATTAAGGAAAATTTTACGTAATTTTGTAGACACTATCACAGTGCGCATAGCACATATTCTATGAAAAAGATAAAGGAAATACTACAACAGGACGGAGTAACCGCCATACTTGCTGCTACGATGATGATTGTCATCGTTATGGGGGTGCTATACTATAATGGAGCACAGTGGGACGAGGAGAAATGCGAGAATCTGGTGGAGCGTGACTTGCAGATAGCCAGCCTGCGCATTGACTCGTATCTGAAGGACACGGAGTGGTCGATAGAGAACCTGGACGACCAGATATTGAAGCGCCTGCAGCAACCTGACTCCATGTATGCGGTGATGCACAGGGTGGTTGACACCAATCCGCTGATAATAGGGTGCGCCATAGGTTTCAGGTCAAACTACTACCCCGAGAAGGGACACTGGTATGAGCCGTGCGCCTACCGCGAGGGCGACTCCATAGTGTATGAGCAGGCTGGAGGCAGGCATCATGACTACTTCAGCATGGAATGGTACACCATAGGACTGGCAAGCAAGGGAAAGAAAGGCAACTGGACTGCACCGTACAGGGACAACACACAGCACGACAGACTGATGATGTCATACTGCCGCCACGTGAAGCACCGCAGAGACACCATAGGCGTGGTGAGCCTCGACGTATCAATGGACTGGATTAACCAGATACTGCGACAGGTGGAACCCTATCCCGGCAGTATATGCCAACTGCTGACAAAGGACGGAGAGGTGATAGTGGCTTCAGATAATACCAAGCCTGAGGATAGCGACTACTTCATCAGAAAGCAGGCCATAGGCAGCCGCAACCTGGTGCTCCTCATAGCATGCCCAAAGAACGTGGTGTACGGATATACCATACAACTGGAGCTCTTCACGCTTGCCATGATAGTGCTCACGGTGCTGTTGCTTACATACATAGCGCGACACTCCGTCAGGAGCATACACCGACTGAATGCGGCTAAGCAGCAGCAGGAGATAGTGGCTAACGAACTGCACATAGCACGCTCAATACAGATGGCGATGCTGCCGAAGACTTTTCCTCCCTATTCCGACTGTGAAGAAATAACAATATACGGACAGCTGACACCTGCCAAGGCGGTGGGAGGAGACCTCTACGACTTCTACATACGCAATGACAAACTCTTCTTCTGCATAGGCGACGTGAGCGGCAAGGGTATTCCTGCATCACTGGTGATGGCTGTGACGAGAGCACTGTTCCGCACCGTCTCTGCCCACGAGTCGGAACCGGAGAACATAATAAGCCACATTAACAAAACCATAGCCGAGGACAACGATACAAACATGTTTGTCACCCTGTTTGTGGGGGCGCTCGACCTGAAGACAGGACACATGAGCTACTGCAACGCTGGTCACGATGCTCCTGTGCTCATATCAAAAGACGGCAAGCGCATAGAAATGCTGACGGTAGAAAACAACCTGCCCGTAGGTGTAATGTCTGAGTGGGAGTTCAAAAGTCAGGAAAACACTATTGACAACGGTGCAACCATATTCCTCTATACTGACGGACTGACGGAAGCAGAGAACACTGAGCACGGACAGTTCGGTGAAGGGCAGATGCTCCAGATGGCGCGCATTGCCTGCGCTGATGGATGTCCGTCACCTGAAAACCTCATAAAGCAAATAGTAAAAGCCGTCAATTCCTTCGTAGGCGAGGCAGAACAGAGTGACGACCTCACCATGATGGCTATAAAATTCCATCCCACAGGAGAAGCATAACAAAAGTTGCCATATTAAACAATGGCATAGAAAAAGCCCGCATATCGGAATGATATGCGGGCTTTGAGTTTATATTTTGGTTGTCAGGTAGTCAAGTCGCTTTTGCTGACTTTAAGGGTTAAACCTTATAACCTCACAACCTCATGGCCTTACAACTTTGGTCCTGCTGCAACGAGAGCCTTACCAGCCTCGTTGTTGGTGTACTTGCCGAAGTTCTTGATGAAGCGGCCAGCGAGGTCCTCAGCCTTCTTCTGCCACTCTGATGCGTCAGCGTATGTGTCGCGTGGGTCAAGGATTGCCGGGTCAACGCCAGGAAGCTCTGTTGGCACCTTGAAGTCGAACATAGGAATCTGCTTTGTAGGAGCCTTGTCGATGTCGCCAGAGAGAATAGCGTCGATGATGCCACGTGTATCCTTGATAGAGATACGCTTGCCTGTACCGTTCCAACCTGTGTTAACGAGGTATGCCTTAGCACCGTTAGCGTTCATCTTCTTAACGAGTTCCTGAGCGTACTTTGTTGGGTGGAGCTCAAGGAATGCCTGGCCGAAGCAAGCAGAGAATGTTGGTGTAGGCTCAGTGATACCGCGCTCTGTACCAGCCAGCTTAGCTGTGAAGCCAGAGAGGAAGTAGTACTGTGTCTGCTCAGGAGTGAGGATAGACACTGGAGGCAATACACCGAATGCGTCAGCTGAGAGGAAGATAACCTGCTTAGCTGCTGGTGCTGATGAACCTGGCTGTATGTTCTTGATGTGGTTGATTGGGTAAGAAACACGTGTGTTCTCTGTTACGCTCTTGTCTGCGAAGTCAATCTTGCCGTCCTTGTCAACTGTTACGTTCTCGAGGAGAGCGTTGCGCTTGATAGCGTTGTAGATGTCTGGCTCAGACTCCTTGTCGAGGTTGATAACCTTAGCGTAGCAGCCGCCCTCGAGGTTGAACACGCCCTCGTCATCCCATCCGTGCTCGTCATCACCAATGAGGCGACGCTTTGGATCGGTAGAAAGGGTTGTCTTACCTGTGCCTGAGAGACCGAAGAAGATAGCTGTGTTCTCGCCGTTCATGTCGCAGTTGGCAGAGCAGTGCATTGAAGCGATGCCCTTGAGTGGGAGGTAGTAGTTCTGCATAGAGAACATACCCTTCTTCATCTCGCCGCCGTACCATGTGTTAATGATTACCTGCTCACGAGTAGTGGTGTTGAATGCTACGCAGGTCTCAGAGTTCAGACCCAGCTCCTTGTAGTTCTCTACCTTAGCCTTAGAAGCGTTGTAGATAACGAAGTTTGGCTCGAAGTTAGCGAGCTCTTCTTCTGTTGGCTGGATGAACATGTTTGTTACGAAGTGAGCCTGCCATGCTACCTCAACGATGAAGCGCACTGCAAGACGAGTAGCCTTGTTGGCACCGCAGAATGCGTCAACAACGTAGAGCTGCTTGTTTGAGAGCTCCTTCTTTGCTATATCCTTAACCTGTGCCCAGACTGCCTCAGACATTGGGTGGTTGTCGTTCTTGTACTCCTCAGAAGTCCACCATACGTTATCGTGAGACTGTGCATCGTCAACGATGTACTTATCCTTAGGTGAACGACCAGTGAAGATGCCTGTCATAACGTTAACGGCACCGAGTTCTGTTACCTGACCAACCTCATAACCTTCGAGACCAGCCTTGGTCTCTTCCTTGAACAACTCCTCGTAAGAAGGGTTGTGAGCAATCACTGTTGAGCCAGTGATGCCATACTGTGTCAAATCTAATGTTGCCATTTGCTTTGTTTAATTATATGTATAATGTTATCGTGTTATCTTGAAGTCATTGAAAAATCAACGCGCCAATTTGGCGCAAAGTTAATAAAAATATCTGACTTAACAAAAAAATGAAGAGGTAAACCCCGTTTTTTATCGAAGTTTTACATCTTATTATGACTTTTTGCAACGTCTATATTGCAACTTTTTGCTTTTTTTATAGTTTTCCCGTCGGTATGTTACGTTTTGTCACCTTGCCGTTTTCTATCACAATATTCTGTGGCAAAGTGGTAAGACCGAAGGTGCGAAGCAACGGATTATCCCACAGCAGGGTGTCGCATATCATTATTACACCTGAAGCATCGCAGTCTGACTGCATTCTTCTTGCTTTCTCCCTATCGGCATCAAGACTTATGGCTATCACGTTATCTACCTTCTGAGCCTTGCTGTCGTCACTATATATACCACGTTGACGCATGGCGAGACGACGAAGCATACTCTGGCTGTCGTAGTTCCATGAGGCACAGGTCATAACGATGCTGACACCTTTGTTTAACAGGCTGTTATTCACCACGTTGCCATTTATATCGGTAGTCCTGAAACTTACTACCTTATCACCCTCGCTAATAATGCCGTTGGCAGTGAGCAGGTTCGTCATTCGTTTTACCCTTACGTTGTCAGGGTGTTTTTGCCTCAACACCTTCAACAGCTTCATCGCTCCCTTGATGTCGGGATTAGATGCCGTGAGATAATATTGCTGTAACAGCCACAAAGACATACGGCAGTCGTCATCCTCAGTGCTGATGCGGTCTGCCACCACTTTCCTCATCTCCTTTGCCGACTTGTCGAGGTTTTCCTCCCTAAACTCTGTATATGTCTTGTTGGCTGAGGTGCCCTCTATGCTTATTTCTCTCAAACGAGCTGCATCGCCCTCAATGGAAATGCTGGCTCCAGGCTCTACAAAAACAGGTATCTGTGTGAAGTTAGGGAACACAATAACGAATGTGCCCTCGTGGGTTATCTCCTTGTCAAACTCAAAGCGACCACCATGCACGTTTATGGTATCTATACCCTCGATGGTTCCGTCAGTGCTGTAAACATAGAATGCCGCCTGGTGCATGTGAAGCATCCTGCCCTCTATGCTCACCTCATTGCCGTTGCCTGAACAAGAAAAAAGAATAGTAACAAAAAAGATTAACGAATTAACAAACAGAGCGATGTGTAATCTTTCGGAACTTCTCATCTCGTTGATTTGTTATTTCGTTAATCTCAGTTATAAATTTCAATTGTCAATTATCAATTGTCAATTTAAAAAGTGCCGCGAGCGGGACTCGAACCCGCACGACCGTTTCGGGTCAAGGGATTTTAAGTCCCTCGTGTCTACCAATTCCACCATTGCGGCAGCCATTATGGTGCTTGATAAAGCGATTGCAAAGGTACTAATAATAGTTCATAGTTCACAGTTCATAGTTCATAGTTTACTCTTTCTTTAAGGTTTTTTAACCTATGCAGCGACACCATGAACCGTCTTTCCTCTAAGAAAGCAACTTACTGGAACACAGTTATTGACGGTGGATTAAGAGTGAATCCTGACACTCTATATCTGAAAAGCTTGTCGCCATTATTACTTGAGGTTACCAGTCCACCGTTTAGCAGGCTGTACGTTCTCTTGCAAGCATCACACTTAACTGTAAGGGCATCGACAAATGATAAAACGTATTTTGTGTCACGATGTTCCTTATAGCAGTTGGGGCATACCCTGTCAAAGACAAATGGTTCGTTATCCCTCATCGAACTTCTGCCTAGAATAAAACCCTTGCTGTTATCAAGTCCCAAGGTAGGTAATGCAGCACTGGCAAGCGACACTTGATATGTCTCTGCCTTAGACTGGTACAGTTGGGCTTTCAGCACATAGGTCGTGGCTTTCTGGTCTTGCATAGACACCATTGCGAATGTGTTGATACCATTTATTGCAGCATTGAGAGGTTGCAGTGGCGTCATATCACCATGATACACCAGACGCGCAGTATAGTTGCAGTACTCGTTTACCACATCATCATTACACGCAGTCATTAGCGACAACACACCAACAAATAGTACAAGCCTTTTCAAATATCTCGTTTTCATCATTCTCAATTTTCAATTTTCAATTACCAACCAACTTCTCCACCGCTTCGTCAACTTTCTTGAAGTTGAAGCCTGCAAGGATATTATCCATAAGGGCAGCGATGCGGTCGTTGCACAGGTTGCCGATAGAACCCTCATGGGTGTGGTGTATGTTCTTGTTCGGAGTGAAGTTGCCTGCCTCTATGTCCAGTCCCACCTTCTTATAGGCATCGCGGAACGGCATTCCCTCGGCAGCAAGGCGATTCACCTCTTCCACAGAGAAGATAGCATCATACATAGGATCGTCCAGGATGTTCTCCCTTACCTCCATCTTATTTATAATGTATGCGCACATACGCAGACAGTCCTTCAGTTCGTCAAAGGCAGGCAGGAACACCTCCTTGATTATCTGCAAATCGCGGAAATAGCCTGAAGGCAGATTGTTCTGTATCAGTGTCACCTGAACTGGCAGTGACTGCAGTTTGTTGCATTTTGCTCTTATCAGCTCAAAGACGTCTGGATTCTTCTTGTGTGGCATGATGCTCGAACCTGTGGTGCACTCCTTAGGCAGTTTCACAAACTGGAAATTCTGCGAATTAAACAGGCAGGCATCAAAAGCCATCTTCGCCATCGTACCAGCCAAACCTGCTATGGAGAATGCCACATTACGCTCCATCTTGCCTCTGCCCATCTGTGCATACACCACGTTGTAGTTCATAGAGTCGAAGCCCAAGAGATCTGTCGTCATCTGACGGTTGAGAGGGAATGATGAGCCATAGCCAGCAGCGGAGCCCAGAGGGTTGCGGTTGGTCATCTTGTATGCAGCCTGCAGGTAGAGCATATCATCAGTAAGCGACTCGGCATAGGCACCAAACCACAATCCGAACGATGATGGCATGGCTATCTGCAGGTGGGTGTAGCCAGGCATCAGCACTTGCTTGTACTGCTCCGACTTCTGCAAGAGCTCGTCAAACAGCGTCTTGGTCTCCTCTACCACCTCGCGCAGGGCAGCACGAGTGAAGAGCTTCAGATCCACCAGCACCTGGTCGTTCCTTGAACGTCCAGAGTGAATCTTCTTACCCATATCGCCAAGAGCACGAGTGAGCATCAGCTCCACCTGAGAGTGAACATCCTCTATGTCGTCCTCTATCACGAACTTGCCCTCCTCGCACAGATTGTATATCTTGCGCAGCTCCTTCAGGAGCAGAGGCAGTTCGTCGTCGCCTATCAGTCCTATACTGTTCAGCATCGTGATGTGAGCCATAGAGCCCATCACGTCATACTTTGCCAGATAGAGGTCCATCTCGCGGTCCTTACCCACAGTGAAACGCTCTATCTCTTTGTTTATCTCAAATCCTTTTGACCAGAGTTTCATCTTTCTAAACTTTATTATTTTGCTTGCAAAGGTACTAAATATTACCAAAACCACAAAACTGTCATCAAAAAAACTTCTAAATACTTTTGGTCGTAATAGAATTATTTTGTATCTTTGCACCGACTACGAAAAAAGTCGTAACGAAAAAAGTCGTAATATGGAAAATCCTTTCAAGTTCGGAACAATAGTAGATGAAGAGTATTTTACTGACAGAGTAAGAGAAGTTGAGTATATCTGTAGATTTATAGAGAGTGCCAACCATCTTATCTTAATCAGTCCACGTCGTTTCGGCAAGAGCAGCTTAGTAGCAAAAGCACTCAGGCAGAGCAGGAGAAAAAACATCACAGTCAATCTTCAGCAAACCACCTCCGTAGCTGATTTTTCAGCAAAGTTACTACGTGAATTTTTTAAGATTCACCCTTTAGAGCGTGTAAGACACCTCATAAGCCATTTCCGTATCATACCAACAATCACTACCAACGCTCTAACTGGCACAATGGATGTTTCTTTTCAACCAGGTGTAGATAGTTCCATGCTAATAGAGGATGTAATGGCATTAATTGAAAATGCACACACTGATGATGATAGGATAGTCATTGTACTCGATGAATTTCAGGAGATACTTGACCTTGATCCACATTTGGATAAAAAATTACGAGCCATCATGCAGACTCAGCAACATATCAATTATATCCTGTTAGGCAGTCAGGAGAGTATGATGACAGATATCTTTGAGAAGAAAAAATCCCCCTTTTATCATTTTGGTCAGCTCATGCGACTTGGCAAGTTGCCCCGTGAGGATTTTCATCATTATCTGACAGAGCGTCTTAAGAGCGTCTATGCAGGAGATATAGATGAGTTAGCAGACAGGGTTCTGGACTATACACTATGTCATCCATATTACACTCAACAATTAGCAGCTAATATATGGCAGATCGGAGTACTACAACCAAAAACTGAAGATGTCATAGCCTCAGCCATTGACCTGATAGTTACTACCCACGGATTAGACTATGAGCGCCTTTGGATGAATTTCAATCGTACCAATAAATGGATTTTACGGCAACTTGCCACCAGAAGCAGTCTACAAACAGGCGAGTATCGCACGAGCACTATTTATAGTGCCCTAAAACGTTTGCAGAAAGAAGGCTATGTGATATATTCCGACAGATACGAAATCGAAGATCCTTTCTTTAGAGAGTGGATAATAAAAGAATCGTAGGGTTTTGCCAATTTTATGAGGGAAAACTTATATTGTCCTGGTTGTCTTTATATGATGAAAAGCATCGCAAGCCGTGAAGCCTGCGATGCCTTTCGTATTATGTAGGGAGGGTCCTTTACTTAATCCTCTGACCAGCTACTGTATAGTTGCCGATGTAGAGCTTACCATTCTTGATAACCTTTACTGGGGCATCAGAGTTCACGTTATCGTCAGCGTTTACCTCGTTTATGCCAGTTGCAAGTTTGAAGGTAGCCACGATGTTCAGGTCAACGTCAGGCATGTTGATCTTAGCCACTCCATCGGTGAAGTGGCTCTTTACTGATATGTCATTAGCTTTGATATCGTCAATCTCGTAGCCTGCTGCTGGGGTAGCGGTGAATGTAACTTCCTCGCCCACTGGTGTGCGATACTTCTTATTAGACCAGTCAGCGGTTAGCGTACCGTTCTCTGTAGGAGCAATGGTTATGAGGTAAGCGCCTGGCTCAGGCAGTGTGACATCCGTTATCACGTCAGTGCCTATAGCCACCTGCTTCAGCACTACGGTCTTCTTTGAGGTGGTTTGCAGGGTTATCAGGCGGTCTTTCTCTTCGCTGGCAGCTATATTGAGGATGCCCGTAGAGTGCTTGTCAGGCTGCTCCACACCATCGATGAGCACAGCCACCGGGTCGCCTATGTTACCAAACTTCACGCTTACGGGCTGGCCCTTCATGAGGAAGAATCGTATGTAGGCACCCTGGGTCTTGAGTTTCAGTCCCAGATAAGGCTCGTTGCGATTAGCCTTATTCTCAATATCGTTCAGAGAGTCGAGCTGGTTGATGTCCTTATAGTCAAAGTTTACGGCATTTTTAAGTTCAGAGCCGATGTCAAACTTCGTACCATAGCTAAGCACTATTTCTTCTATATTTATAGACTGGCCATATGATGGCTTGAAATTGCCATAGAACGTCTTATCGGCAGTGGCGGTCTGTTCTACCATTATTGGGTCAGGAGCTATTGTCAGTTCCTTATCCATATACCAAGAAAGGCATTGGTACATGGGCACAGCGTGCTCAAACTCCTTATACTTCTGAGGTTTCTCACCAGCGTTCAGCACCTCAGTGCCCAGCACTACGTCGCCATTCATATAGGTAAATGTGTAGGTGTCATCCGCCATAGCCAGTAGTGGCAGCAGGGCGATAATAGAAAGTAATTTTCTTTTCATAATTGTTAGTTTTTGGGTTAATAAATAATCATATACTTATAGCTTTTGCGTACAAAGGTACTAAATATTACCAAAACCACAAAGATTCACTAAGAAAAAGTTTCTTACATTACGTACAAATAAGGTGTTTTGAAAATAACCTCCTAAGGTCACTAAAAGGCTCTCAAGGCGCATGAATACTGGGATGAGCATAGTGACCTATGTTTGTCGACAGGTCACTTAGAGGTCACTTTAGACCTCACTTTGGGCTTGAGATTTAATGACTAATTCTTTTTATAATAAAGTGACCTATATAGTGACCTCTAAGTGACCTCTAAGTGACCTCTCTCGAAAAGAGGTCACTATCGGGAAGCCGCATAAACACTAGGCTGAGAGGGGTGTAAGTGAGGTATCTCACGAAAAACAGTTTTTTTTCGTGAAATTAGAAATTCATGAATTGAAATTAGTAATTATTTCCTCTTCTGGTAAAAGTAATGCTTTTAGCTGCAGAAGTAATGCTTTTAGCTGCAGAAGTAATGCTTCTGCATGCAGAGGTAATGCCTCTACCAAGGAACAAAGTGACTAAGTACAAGGCGACTAAGTACAAGGTGACTAAGGGGCATCGCAGGCAAATGCTTGCGATGCTATTCCTTTTAATAAGGTAGCATGGCGAGCATGTCAGCAAACTTCTCTATGCCCTGCTCCAACTTTTTGCCAAGCATCATCTTGAGCATGGGGTTGAGGTCAGCCTTGAGGGTGAGGCGCATTTTGGTGCCCTGCTGTCCGTCGGCGGTGGTGAGTTCGCTGGTGGGCAACACCTGTATCCACATGTTAGCATGAACGGGTGACTGCTCAGTCTCAAACTTTATGGTCTTGTTCTCTTCACGCTCTATGATGCGGAGGGCAAGAGTGCCTATCATGCCTGCAGGAACGGCTATGCGATCGCTGCTCAGCTCCACATTCTTGAGTTGGTCGAGCTGACTGGGGTCTTGTCCTGCCTCTTGCAGTTTCTGCTTCAGGGTTTCGTTGTCCTGTGCATTGTCTATGAGTGGACGCAGATTTTCAAGGTTTGAGAGTTTTGCATATACTTGCTCCACACTGGCTGGGATATGCTTTACGTTGCTTTCGTATTTTGACATAATGCTCTTATTTTTGGGTGCAAAAGTACGAATTATTTGTCATTCTGCCAAATAATCAATAAAAAAGTGGCTTTCTTTTGCTGATTACATTTTTAATTATTACCTTTGCATTCGTATATTTTTCTTACTTACAACCTAAATGAAATTACGTAATATCTATTCTTTCATGTTGCTTTGCCTTTCGGCTTCAGCTGCCAGCCAAAGCACATACGACCTGCAGAAACCTTTCGGATTCTGCACAGTATCTTCACGCACCAGCAGCTCCAGCACCTACACAATCACGGGCGGTGGATGTTATGAGTATCCTGTTCCCTCAAGCGTAAGTTCAAGCAAGGTGATAACGCTCACCTCTACGGGCAAAGATATGAGGAGCGCCATAGAGAGTGCTATCAGTAACTACAGCGTCATCATCTTCGACGGCTCAAAGGGTGACTTCATCCTTTCGAGCAAGATAGGAATGAGCAAAGTCAAGAACAAGACACTCATTGGTATCAATAACGCTAAACTATGCACCACTTGGTATGCCACACAGGAGATTATCGATGCTCTCAACAAGGCTGGTGTGCCAGATATGAGCACCAGCGGTGGTGGTGGCACACTGCCTAACGGCACAAAGGTTACTGAAGAGGCTGAATACAACACCCGTAAAATCATCATTCAGATGACTGGCGACAATGCCGAAAGCTATCGTAACGCTGGTGTGTTCAGCTTCAGTGGTTGTGAGAACCTCATCATCCGCAACCTGAAGTTTCAGGGTCCTGGCTCTATCGACGTTGGTGGTGCCGACCTCTTATCGTTTGTTGACGGCACCAAGCACTGCTGGGTGGATCACTGCGACTTCCAGGACGGTATGGACGGCAATTTCGATATTACAGTGCAGTCCGACTTCAACACCGTTTCTTGGTGTACCTTCAGCTACACCGACCGCTCATACATGCACCAGAACACCAACCTCATAGGTTCGTCAGACAGTGAGGCAAAAAACTATCTCAACACCACCTTTGCCTTCAACCACTGGGGCACAAACTGTAAGGCTCGCATGCCAATGGCTCGTGTGGGTAAGATACACATGCTCAACAACTACTACACCTGCACCACTGGCGGCAACTGCATCAACCCTCGTAAGAACTCTGAGTTCCTAATCGAGGGCAACTACTTCGCTAAAGGTGTGAAGAGCATATTCGGTGCATCAGGCGCAACTGCGGTGACATGGAAGAACACCAACTACTCCGTAGAGGGCAAGAGCGGAGAGTCATCAGGTTCTACTGTTACAGTGCCATATAGCTACACAGTAGCTGATGCCAGCAAGGTTCCTACCGAGGTAGGCACATACGCTGGTGCCACACTCTTCAATTCTACCAGTGGTGGTGGCGACGATCCTGTTGACCCAACACCTGAAAATCCAGAAACACCAGAACTTGTTGATGGCAACAACTACATAGTAGCAAGTGGTGAGAATGTATATAATGGCAAGGTGATAACCTGCAATAATATCACCATGACCTACGGCAACGATGGTAACTGGACTGTAGGCGCACGAGACGCTATGGCAAGCGAAGGCTTCAGTAACCTTGCAGGAGGTAACAACAATCCTAAGGATGCTAGTAACAAGAACTATTCTGCTTCAAGCAAGAACGTTCCTACCACAGGCACTTACTACGTCTTTACTCCTACCTCAAGTGGTACTCTCTACGTTGCTTCATACGTATATACTGGTAAGGTGGTTTATGTCACCGAGAATGGCTCTGCTATATCATTCAAGGCAAACGGCACTACCATAAACTCTGGCAACTCTATAACCAGTGGCGAATACGACGGCTACATCACCTTCCCTGTAACGAAGGGCAAGGAATACTACCTCTTTGGCGAAGCAACCAAGATAAAGATTTACGGCTTCAACTTCGTAGTTGACGGTGTTACCGCAATATCTACGGTAAACGAGAATAAAGACGTTAAAGAAAACAGAAACGGAGTAACCTACAACCTTGCAGGACAGGTGGTGGACAGCAGTTACCGCGGCTTGGTAATAATAAATAACAAGGTGGTGATGAGATGATAACAGTAACTTATAAAAAAATGATAAAAATACGCAAAATACTTACGCTTGTGCTGTCAGCAATATGCACAACGGCATTGGCAACCAGTCCTTACGACATGCAGAAACCTTTCGGATTCTGCACAGTATCTTCACGCAACAACAGTGACAGCACCTACAACATAACAGGTGGCGGTTGCTACAAATATCCCATAAAGGGAGTGAAGAAGGACAGAGTTATAACCCTGACAGCCACTGGCAAGGATATGAAACAGGAAATAACCAAGGCTGTGAAGGACTATGACGTGATAGTGTTTGACGGACAGAAGGGCGACTTTATCGTGTCAAGCATAATATCGTTTAAGGAACTGAAGAACAAGACTCTCTTAGGCATCAACCACGCCAAACTGTGCACCACATGGTTTGCTACGCAAGAGATAATCAAGGCGCTCAATGACGCAGGAGTGCCACAGATGAGTTCGAGCAAGAACACTGGTGGCACACTGAGCAATGGCCACAAAGTGAGCGAAGAGGCTGAGTTTAATACCCGTCAGATAATAATCAATATGACAGGCGATGAGAAAGAGGCATACCGCAATTCGGGAGTGTTCTTCTTCAAAGACTGCGAAAATCTCATCATCCGCAACCTGACATTCCAGGGACCTGGTTCGATAGATGTAGGTGGTAGCGACCTCGTTTCACTATATGGTAGCAAACACTGCTGGATAGACCACTGTGACTTCATGGACGGCATGGATGGAAACTTTGACATCACTCGTCTGTCAGACTTCATCACCGTGAGCTGGTGCACCTTCAGCTATAACGAACGCTCATATACGCACCAGAACACTAACCTCGTGGGAGCCAACGACAACGAGCAGACGGGCTATCTGAATATTACCTATGCTTTCAATGAATGGGGCAAGGGCTGCAAGGCTCGTATGCCTATGGCTCGTGTGGGAAAGATTCACATGCTCAACAATTACTACGACTGCGCAGGCAATGCCACTAACTGCATCAACCCACGCAGAAATTCGGAGTTTCTTATCGAAGGCAATTACTTCGAGAAGAAGGTGTATCGCTATTATGGTCAGAAAGACGCTGTAGCAGTGACATGGGGCAAAGACAACTTCGTGAGCGAACGTCACGGTCAGAATGCTCCACAGTCGTTTGGCGAAACCGTTACAGTGCCTTATAAATACAAGGTGGTAAAATCAAGTGTGATACCAGCAGAGGTAGGCAACAATGCTGGTGCCACACTGTTTAATCGTTAATGGCTTTTTTTTACTGCTTCCAGGTGCTTGGGCTCTTGCGCCACTCTTTGAGCACCTCAAGGTCTTCTTCCTTTATGTAGCCTGTTTTGGCTGCTATGGCTGTGGTGTGCTCGTAGTCAGAGAGTGTTACAAGGCGCACGCCAGCCTGCTTGAATGCCTCTTCAGCAACAGGGAAGCCATAGGTGTATGATGCTACCATACCCACAACCTCAAAACCTGCCTTGCGCAGAGCATCGACAGCCTTCAGCGAAGAACCGCCTGTAGAGATGAGGTCTTCTATCACCACTACCTTAGCACCCTGTGGCAATGAACCCTCTATCTGGTTGCCCATGCCGTGGTCTTTTGGTTTTGGACGAACATAGCAGTATGGCATCTGTAACTCGTCAGCAACGAGTGCACCCTGTGCTATAGCTCCTGTTGCTACACCAGCTACGGCTGTTGCCTCAGGAAACTCAGTGTGAACCAGATGCACCAACTCCTGTTTTACGAAGGAGCGCAACTCAGGATAGGCAAGAGTCTGACGGTTGTCAGTGTAGATTGGTGACTTCCAGCCACTCGCCCATGTGAATGGGTCGTTAGGCTGCAACTTTATAGCCTTTACGGCAAGCAGTTTCTCTGCAAATGCTTCTTTAATTTTTTCCATTGTTATCTTGTTTTTTTCGTTATTACGTTATTTCGATATATCGTTATGTCGATGTTATGAGAGGTTTTCTTTTATCAGCGCAAGGAGTTTGCCTACAGCCTCAGCCTCAGGTATAGCCTTCTCCACACATTCCTTGCCCTTGTAGAGTGAAATCTTGTTTGGTCCTGCTCCCACATAGCCGAAGTCGGCATCAGCCATCTCGCCAGGACCGTTCACTATGCAACCCATGATACCAATCTTCAGGGTGTTGAAACGTTTGTCCTGCTTTGATGCCTCGCCTATAGCTTCTTTTATCTTGGCTATGGTGCCACGAAGGTCGTAGAGCGTTCTGCCACAACCAGGACAAGAGATATACTCCGTCTTGGTAAACTTCACACGAGCAGCCTGCAGTATGCTGTCAGCCAGTTCCTTCTGCTCCTCACCTTTATTATATATGGTTAATTCCTTCGCCTTGCCGTCAATGAGCAATGCACCTGCTGACATAGCAGCCTTCAGTTGAAGGTCCTCTGTGTTATCTTCGTCGAATTCAAGGATAAGCGTACCGTTCTCTATGCGTGCAGACTCACGTTTTGCAGCACATTCATCGATGAAACTTACTAACTTCTTTGCTACAGGAATCTCAGCCTCAGGTTCTTCAGACAGACTAACACGAATGGTGTCGCCGATGCCTTCAGTAAGCAGTGCTCCTATACCAACGGCACTCTTTATTCTGCCGTCTTCGCCTTCGCCAGCCTCAGTCACTCCGAGATGCAGAGGATAGTGCATATCTTCCTTCTCCATAGCCTTCACAAGCAGACGGACAGAGGTCACCATCACCACCGTATTACTTGCCTTGATGGACAGTACCACATCATTAAACTGCTCTCGCTTACAGATGCGCAGAAACTCCAGACATGACTCCACGATGCCCTCTGGCGTATCGCCATAACGAGACATTATGCGATCAGAGAGCGAACCGTGGTTCACACCAATGCGCACAGCCGTCTTGTGTTCCTTACAGATATTGAGGAAAGGCACGAAACGCTGTTCTATCTTCTTCAGTTCCTCAGCATACTCCTCATCTGTGTATTCCAACTTCTTGAAAGTGCGGGCTGGATCAACATAGTTGCCTGGGTTAACACGAACCTTCTCACAATATAATGCAGCCACATCAGCCACATTGGCATTGAAGTGCACATCAGCCACCAGTGGTGTCATGATACCCTCAGCCTTCAGTGCAGCAGAGATGTTAGCCATATTCTCAGCCTCGCGTCTGCCCTGTGTGGTGAGTCTTACCAACTCGCCTCCAGCAGCAATGATGCGCTTAGCCTGCGCCACACTTGCCTCAGTATCGTTAGTGTTTGTAGTGGTCATAGACTGCACCCTTATCGGTGCTCCACCACCTATCGTTATGTTACCCACATGAGTGGGTGTGGTCTCTCTTCTTTTCATTGAAAATTAGTTAGTCTTATATTCGTACTTCACCTCAGCAAGGTCCTTGTTAGCCTTCTCTATCTTCTTGCCGAGTGAAGCCTTGTAAGCCTTCATCTTTACTGCTATGTCCTTATCAGTAAGGGCGAGCATCTCCATAGCGAGGATGGCAGCATTCATAGCACCATTTACTCCCACTGTGGCAACAGGTATGCCAGGAGGCATCTGTATGATAGAGAGCATAGCGTCGAGTCCGTCGAGCATACCCTTGATAGGCACACCGATAACTGGCAGTGTGGTAGAAGCAGCTATTACGCCAGGCAGTGCTGCTGCCATGCCTGCTGCTGCTATGATAACCTTGATGCCACGAGCCTCAGCACCCTGTGCAAACTGCTCCACTGCGTCTGGTGTGCGATGGGCTGACAGAGCATTAACCTCAAAAGGTATCTGCTGGTCGTTCAAGAACTGCATTGCTTTCTCCATTACGGGCATATCACTTGTACTGCCCATGATAATTGATACTATTGGATTCATGTTTTATTGATAATTGAAAATTGACAATTGAAAGTTAGTTGATAGGGTTAAGTGAAAATCACGGCTAAGAAGCCTGCAAACAGTCCCACGAGGAAACCGCCTGTCACCTCTCCCAGTGTGTGTAGCCTCAACAGTGTGCGACTGGTGCCCACCACTCCTGCAAGGAACATCAGGGCGCATATCCACCACAGTGGATTAAATCCGAAGATGAAGGCAAAAGCCATCACTGCTCCTATGGTACCACCTATAGCTGCTGTGTGGGTAGATATCTTCCACCAGTTGTTTATCAGTGCACAGAGTATCTGTATCACTATCGCAGCCACCAGCACAGCCCTCATAAAGTGGGGCATGTGTAATGAGTTCATTATGTAGTAGCACACGGAGTAGCAGGCTATTGATATGGCATAAGGCACCATTCGCTCCTCACGCTTCAGTGCCTGAAACAGCGACCATCCCTGATAGTGTCTGTATAGTCGTATCAGCAACTGGGGCATAACCACAGTGAAGAGCCACACCATCACCGTCACCGTAATCTTATATAGCGGTGGCATCATGCTCAGATAGCTGAACATAAACAGTGCTATCAAGCCCATCACTGGCAGAAAGAAGGGTGTGAACAGCAGACTGATATATTTTGCCGCCACCAGCAGTGCGCTTTTCTCGCGTCTCGTTATGTTGTCTTTCCTTTTCGTGGTCTAACCTTATTATTTTCTTAATGACGATGTTGGTATGCCCATCTGCTCCCTGTATTTTGCCACAGTGCGTCGAGCTATCGGATAGCCTCGCTTCTTCAGTTCTGCAGCCAGTTTTATGTCACTCAGTGGCATGGTGGCTGGTTCAGAGTCTATCAGGTCACGCAACACACTCTTTATCTCTCTTGTCGAAACTTCCTCACCATCGCCAGTGTCGAATGCTTGTGAGAAGAGTGTCTTCAGCAGTATGGTGCCCCAAGGAGTGTCAGCATACTTGCTGTTGCACACTCGTGAAATAGTGGTGATGTTAAGACCTGTATCATCAGCCACATCCTTGAGTTTCATAGGTTTTAGGTCACTGTCGTCGCCACTCAGAAAGTAAGCCTTCTGTCTTTTCAGCAGCGACTTCATGGTAATGCGCATAGTGTGCTGACGCTGTTTTATTGCCTCTATAAACAGTTGGGCACGATACACCTTTTGCTGGGCATATACCAACGCCTCCTTGTCTCTACGGGTCATAGACTCTGGGTTCTGCTTGTAGGCAGCTATCATCTCTTCAAAGTCATGCGAGATGTGGAGTTCAGGCACTCTGCCTTTGGCAAGCGTGAATGACAGGTTGCCCTCGTCATCACTCTCCACTATGAAGTCTGGTGTCACCTGTTGGGTGTTTCTTCCCATTGTCTCACCCAGTGCAGCACCTGGTCGTGGGTTTAGTTTCTTTATCTCTGCAAGCACCTCTTCAGCGGTATATTCGCTAATCTCCAGTTTCTTGCATATCTTGTCCCATCTGTTATGGGTAAACTCGTCATAACATTCGTTTATCACCCTGTGCATCAGTTTGGTCACTGGCGTAGGATTCTTGCGGAATATCTGTATCAGCAGGCATTGTTGCAGCGACTGAGCCCCCACCCCTGCAGGGTCAAAGGATTGCAGTATGGTGAGCACCTTCTCTATCTCGTCTTCGCTCACATCTATATATTCATGCACTGCTATCTCGTCGCTCAACTGCGTGAGACTCTTTCTCAGCAGTCCGTCGCTATCCAGATTACCTATCAGGTATTCCATTATTATCTCCTGCCTCTCAGTCAGCGACTGCTCGTGCATCTGTTCATGCAGTTTGTCATAGAACGATTCTGTATTGCCGAATATTCTCTCCTCCTGGTCAGCATCAGGATCATTGTTATTGACACGATCGTAGTTGGCTGTCTCCATTCGGTCGTCACGATCCATCCTGTCGAGTGCCTCGTCCAGCTCGTCGCGTCTTTCCTCCTGCTCCTCGCTGGCGTCTTCGTCGCTATCGTTAACGTTCCCGTTATCGTTCCCGTTATCATAATCATCGCTCTTAGCCTCCAGGGCAGGATTCTCGTCCATCTCAGTCTGCACATTCTGTTCCAGTTGGGCAAGGGGCATCTCCAACAGGCGTATTACCATCACCTGCTGGGCATTCAGTCTCTGCTGCTGCTCTTGCACCAACTGCTGCTCCTGTATGTGGGTCAGTTCCTGAGCCATAGTTTTGTAACTTGTGGCAAAGTTACTAAAAAAAGTTCATAGTTCATAGTTCATAGTTCATAGTTTTTGTGTTTTCAACTATTTTTTGTACTTTTGCACCATTATGAAGATAGTTTACTTTCATGGCTTTGCCTCTTCAGGTGCTTCAGGCACAGTGCAGCTGTTACGTAAGCTGATGCCTGAGGCTGAGGTGGTAGCTCCTGACATTCCAGTAGAACCTCTTGAGGCTCTGCCCTTCCTGCGACAGTTGGTTGAGCAGGAACAGCCTGACGTTATCATTGGCACCTCTATGGGTGGTATGTATGCTCACCAGATGCATGGTTTCAAGCGCATCTGTGTTAATCCTGCCGTCAATATGTCAACCATGAGTCATGTGCTCAAGACTGGCGAACACAAGTTTCTTAATGGCAGAAAGGACAACCAGAAGACCTTTCGCATCACTCGTGATATCATTCAGCACCATAACCAGATAGAGCGCCAGCAGTTTAAGAACCTTACTGATGAGGACAGGGCTGATGTGTGGGGACTCTTTGGCATTCACGATAAGACCTGCAACACCTATGGTGCCTTCAGCAAGCATTATCCCCAGTGCCAGCGTTTCGATGGCGAGCACCAGCTCAATGAGAAAGTGCTCAAGAAGGTGGTGATACCACTGGTCAAGGAAATCGTGGCATGTTAATAAAAGTTATAATAAAAACGGTGAAATAACTAAAATTTGTGCACCTTATTCTTTATTAGTAACTTTGCAGAAATCCTTTAAGCAAAAATATATCATCTTATGTTTACACAGAAAGCCAACGACATTTTCAGAAAGGCTATTGCCGACTACCATGTAAAGGACAATATCGAGACCCCTATCCAGAATCCTTTCGAGGCTGGCACCATAGAGGCTACCCTCTATCACAAGTGCTGGATAGACACTGTTCAGTGGCATTTTGAGGACATCATTCGCGACCCAGATATCGACCCTAAGGATGCTCTTGTGCTCAAGCGTCGCATAGATAAGTCTAACCAGGACCGTACTGATATGGTAGAGGATATCGACACCTATTTCCGCGAGCTCTATAAGGATGTGAAGGTTCTGCCTGATGCAACCATCAACACTGAATCGCCTGCCTGGGCTATCGACCGTCTCTCTATCCTTGCCCTCAAGATATGGCACATGTTTGAGCAGACTCAGCGCACTGATGCCTCTGCTGAGCATATCGCTACCTGCAGAGCTAAGCTTGATGTGCTCATCGAACAGCAGAACGACCTCTCTACAGCTATTGAGCAGTTGCTTGCTGACATCGAGGCTGGCAGAAAATACATGAAGGTATATCGCCAGATGAAGATGTATAACGACCCAGCAACTAACCCAGTGCTGTATAAGAAATAAAGGCAAGATGCTATGCTGCTTCGATATCGAAGCAGCAAAAACAGTAGTGAAAACAGTAGCGAAAACAATAACTCCCCAGAAGGTTTTTCTGAGGAGTTTTTTGTTTATCTTACCTGTTGTCCAGCTATGTTATAGTTGCCTATGTATAGCTTGCCATTCTTCAGCACCTTTACAGGAGCAGCAGAGTTTCCGTTATCGTTCCCGTTAACGTTTACGATAGCTGTTTCTGATGGGGTGATATAGACCTCAGCTTCAGAGTCCACCTCCTGTATCTTGCCGTCAACCAGTCTGCCTATGCTCAGCATAAACTTCAGGTTTTTGCCAAGGTCAGGGAATTCGAAGTCTTTTTTCAGCTCTTTCTTGTCAACAAAGTTACCCTCTATCATTTTATTATACTTAGACTGTGGGTCTTTGTCATAGACGAAATAGCCGTTTTCATCCTCATATTTCAGTATCACATAGAGGCTTGTAGCGTAAGGAAGGTTTTCTGTGGTGGTTATAGTAGCAGTGCCTTTTAATGAGTTATCTGTCAGATACTTATTTTTGTCATCTGACTCATCCTCATCCACATTGTTCACCACTGCACTCATTGAGGTACCAGTAACATAGAGTTTGGTAAGTACTACCTCTTCTGAATCATCATAATCACCCTTTCCCTTATTATTCAGAGCCACCCAGAAGTCACCCACACTGTATGGCATGAAGTTCATATACACGTCGCCAGTTGTGTTGATATCCATATTCATGCCCCTACCACATACCATTTCATATTTCTTATCGTCATCGCTGTACCACAGGTATAAGGCACGGTTGTTAGAGCATGTCTCATTCTTTATATTATAGACTATTGTGGCCTTCTCATACACCTTAACCTGAGGCACACCTTCATACTTTGGAGCGGTCTGACCGTTCTGCTCCACGCGCACACTATTCACTTTTATGTCCTTGGCTCGTATCATGTCGTCATAGTTAGGGAACAGTTTGCAAGCACCGTTATTTATTGTAAAGCAGAGGAAGTCGTCATCGCTGTTAGCCATCTTATACCAGCTCTTGTCCTTGGCGTCCAGGTCTCTGTAGAACCACACCAGTCCGTAGTCGCCATCCTCTGTATCGTCTGGAACGGTGGTGTAGAGTTGTGTCATCTCCTTTATTTCGCCAGAGAGCAGCTTCACCTTCAGTTTGTCATTGGTCCATGGCTCATCCATTACGAATTTACCTTCATTATATGAGTAGATATTCCAACCCACCTGATAGTTTCTGTCCACATACGGAGCCATCAAATGACTCACTTCCAGGTTGTGGTCGAAGGTGTAATAACCACCCTTAGGGTACACTATTACCTCATCAATATATTTTTCACCATTATTCACACCCATCTTCTCAACTGCTATGGCATAGGAGTCGCTGGTGTTAGTGCTTGATGTAGGCTTTAAGTTATATATCACTGAGCATGTCATGTTGTAGCCTGAGGTTACGCTGGCACCCTTCTCCTCTGGGTAGTCGCTATTGAGCACTGAGAGCATGAAGTAGCCATCCTGATATCCACCCCATCCCCAGTTTACGTGGTAGTAACCGTTTTTATATCCATCGATGATGAATGAGTGGCCGCTCATCTTACCGTTTTCAGCCTTTGATGCATCATGTATCACTGGGCGTCCAGCCTCCAGTTCGCCATATATCAGGTTCTCCCATTTCTCCTTCATATAGCCGCTACGATAGGCTATCTTAGTATCATAGCCAAAGAAAAGGTATGTGGCATTATAGGTGCTCAGCGATTGTGCACCTGAGAGTGATGATGTATAGGTAGTGCCCAGTGCATAACCACAGTATTTTATCAGCTTTGCCACCTCGTCCACTGACTCTCCTGTCTCTGTTGCCTCATACTTTGTTTTCAGTATATCCCAATTGAATGAGGTTGCTGGCAGAGCATCCAGATGCTGCTTATGCACTCGCTTATCGTCATCATCATATTCATACACCTCCTGTTCAGGAATGCCTCTCTGCATCTGTGCGCTTGGATACTTCAGTGTGGCAAGCACCTGAGCCAGCGATATTGACGGGCAGCCTGCCAGTGATGGCTTGCCGTCCTTGGCATCCTTTGGCACCAGTTTGTTATAAGGTGCAGGCTGATCCCAGTGGTAAGGCACTATAGGGTCTATGTTACCCCAGCTGGTGAGCTCCTTCACTGGTGTCACATCGCCATCGAGCGACTGTATCTCGTGCTTGTAGTAGTCCAGCCACTGTTCCACAGCAGGGTTAGCCTTCTGGGCATCATACTTGCCCTCGTCGCTCCATCCCAACACAGGAATGGTTCTGTCGTCGCCACTCACCACCACGAATGAGTTGTCGCTATTGAAGACGTATAACTCATCTGTTTCAACGGCTGTTTCCAGCGACTGCTCTGCGAAAGAGATGTCGAGTGACTGCTGACTGTTCTTGCCAGCCTTCTCCATCATAAACTGCCTGGCTATCTCCTTAGCCTTCTGCTCGCCTATGGGGGCAGCATTCGCCTGTGCCATAAGCAGCAGGGCAGCAATAAAAGTAAATGTTTTCTTCATAATCTTTGTTGTTTTGTTATTATATTGTCATGTTTAAAATATTCTGGGTCACTTGCATAAAGCAGTGTTTGTAGTTTCTCGCAAAGCCGAGAAGGTTATCCTCTCTGAGGATTTAAGTCTTCGCCAGTAGTGTCCATATATGAGCAAGCTCCTATAGTGTCCACTCCTGTCTATGACTTAGCTTTTCAAGCCTAACCTTCTCTACGCAAAGAGCAAAGACACGCCTCTGGCGCTTACGCCAAGGAGACCCTCCTAAATCCTCCCTAAGGGAGGACTTCGTGAACAGTCCGCATGGCTTTGCGTGAGCAGTCAAAGACTGCGACCTTTGCTCTTTGCGTAGAGGTGATAGCTGCCGTTAGGCAGTGTGATATAAGATTGCTGCTTATGAAAGCGTGCTTGCAATAAGCAGCATATCGTTATCACAAACTCTAAAGGAGTATCACCTCGCTTGGCGTGAAAACCAATCAACACAAAAATTTACTGGTGAGCGAATATTCTCTCCACCACTTTTTTGGGGTCTATCTGCATGCAGGCCATATCGCCCCTCATGCAGGGTTTGTTGCCATATATGGAGCAAGGGCGACATTTCAGGTCGTCTCTCTGCACACAGTCGTCCATCTTCTGTCCCCAACCTAAGAAGCCTGCATAGGGATGAGTGGCACCCCAAATGCTCACCACCCTTGTGCCCACCAGCGAGGCAAGGTGCATATTAGCCGAATCCATCGACACCATCACATCCAACTTCTTCATCAGCTCCAGCTCCTCCTTCAGTCCGTGACATTCGTCAGCTGCCAGCCTCACATTATCATATTTCTCTGCCCATCGCCTCATAATGGCGAGCTCCTCGTCGCCTCCTCCGAAGAGATAGAGGCCTCCCCCAGCCCCTCCGAAAGGAGGGGAGATTCTGTCGAGGCTGTCTATTTTCCCTTCCCTTTCGGGGAGGGTTAGGGAGAGGCTGTCTATCACCTCCTCCATCTTCTCTAAAGGGTATATCTTGCCTTGATGAGCAGCAAAGGGGGCGATGCCTATCTTTAGTGGAGAGTTGACAGTTCTTGCGCTCCGTGGGTGCTCAGGCGAGCAGAGCTCGGAGGATAATTGACAATTGACAGTTGCGAAACGGTGGTTCCCGTTAACGTTAACGTTCCCGTTCAATCCGCACTCCCTGAGTGCAGATTGATAGTTCTCAAACGCAGTGGGCAGTTGCCTCAACTGCTTCTTGTCGCCCTCAGCAGTGATGAGCCTTCGCAGTTCGCGATGCTTGTTTATCTTGTGCACCTCATAGCCATGCAGGCGAAAGAGTTTTCTCAGCACCTTGGTTCTGAGCACATCATGCATATCCACCACACAGTCGAAGTGCTGGGTATGCAGTTCCTTAAACAGCCTCAGCAGTCCGCTCAGTCCCTTATACTCCCCCTTCACATCAGCTCCTATGAACCTCACATTCTCAGCCAGTCCCTCAAACAGGGCTCCGCAAGCCACCTTCGAGAGCACTGTAAACTCGCAGTCCTTGTTCTGCTCTGCTGCCTCCCTTACCACAGGAGCCAGCATCGCCACATCGCCCAAGGCTGAAAATCTTATGAGGAGAATCCTTTTCACTTGCTGACTGGTTTCATTCTTACGTGCGTTCCTTATTAAGTATACGGCAAAGTTACAACTTTTTTCTTTTATAACCAAAGCAAAGAGAAAAAAACAAATGCGGACAGCCCTTTTATGGGTTGCCCGCATTCCTTATTATTTGTACTTTACATTAGTTCTCTTCTTCTTCGAAGTCAGCATCCAGAGACTGAGGACCACCCCAGCCACCTTCGCCAGCTGTTTGCTCAGGATCAACTGATACGCAAATCATCTGCTGAAGCTCACCATTGAGCACTTCCATCTGAGGCTCTATATATTCTTTCTTCATAATTTTATTCTGTTTTTTGAGTTTATGATTAACCCTTCTCCCTCCCTACACAGGGAGGGATGGGAAGGGGTCTTTTACTTCACCAGCTGGCCAGCAACGTTGTAGTTACCAATGAAGAGCTTGCCGTTCTTGATAACCTTTACAGGAGCAGCAGAGTCAGCGTTATCGTTAGCGTTCACGTTATTTATCGCTGTAGCCTCGCCCTCGAACTGAATGTCAAGAGAACCCTCCTGCATGCCGCCATTATATACGATGTAAGCCTTGTTCATCAGAGCTGTTACGTTGCCGTAATCACCAGCCTTTACGAATGAAGTCTTAGTATCGTTAGAAGCGAGAACGTAAGCGTTAGCCTCTATAGAAGTTGTTTCAGCGTTTACGCCCTTGAGGTTGTTGCCCAACTCCATAGAAGAAGCAGCCTCGGTGGTTGGTGTGAGCACTGCCTTGTCACCCTCAGTACCCTTGAGGACGATACCTACACCCTTACCTATTACTGTATTTGCAGCAATCTCATTGAGAGTAACGGTTGTACCGCTCAGAGTAGCTGTGTAAGCAGTAGCACCAGAGGTTACGGTGAAGTTCTCGTCACCACAGTATGTAGAGTAGCCGTTAGTGCCAAGAGTTACCTCGATAGGTGAAGCAGCAGCCTCGATAGCGTAGAATGTGAAACCACCGTCACCACCTGTCTGGTTGCTCTCAATCATAATCATGCAAGGAGCAGTTTCGTCAAGAGCTATAGTGATGTCAGAACCCTTTGCTGCAGTTTTGGTAGGCTCAGAAAGCTGTACACCATTACGATATACCTTGATATTACGTTCGGCACCTGTACCAGATGTAAGTGTTATAGATTTAGCTGCGCCAATGAACCAGTACTGACGAGTGTTACCAAGAGCTATACGCATGTTGCCTGCCTCATCAACCTTCTTAGCGAACTTTACACCCTTATAATCTTTATCACCATTATTTTCACCAAATCCATAGAGGTTGAATACCCATGAAGGAACAGCTGTGAATTCTGTTTTTGCTACATCAGCAGAAACTGCAAGTGGAGTAATCTCAACAGCATTGATAGTGAACTCCTTGCTTGTTGTCTCGTTCTCAGCAGTTACGGTGAGGGTGTTGCCATCAAGCACGTATGTAGCACCGTCAGAGATGTTGATAGAAGCCTCCTCTACTGTAGGAGCACTTGTGCCTGCCATGTAAGGAACAGCGATGGTTCCATCACCATAGGTTGCACTGTTGATAGCTCCGTATGCACCGTTAGAGAACTTGATGTTGGTAACTTCGCAGTCTGCACGACCAACGGTTGTTATTGTTGCAGTAGCAGAATTTGTTGCACCTGCTGCATTGATAGCAGCACAATATACTGCGTTTGTTGCACCAATTTCAGTGCCTGCCTGAACTGTGTAAGAAGCAGATGTTGCACCCTCTACTGCTACACCGTCAAGATACCACTGGTAAGAAGAAGCACCCGCAGCTACGATAGAGAGTTCCAAAGTCTTACCCTTAATTACATCGTAAGCTGTTTCAAGGTCTGTAGTGATAGTTGGAGCATCATCAATCACGTTAAGTGTAGCAACATCAGTATATACATCTCTATTGCTATCAGTTACCTTACATCTGAAATAGTATGTAGTAGGCTCATCAATAGCTAATACATCAAGTGCCTCACTACCAAGCAGAGTAGCTGTAGCAGCTGAAGGAACATAATCAGTAGAAATAGCCTTGAAAGTTTCACCATCAGTGCTAAGCTCCCACTGATATGACAGAGTACCTTCAGAAGCCTCTGCTTCAACATTCATAGAAGGATATGTGGTAGAACCTATCAGATATTCAGCATTCTTTGGCTGAGTAGTGATTGTAGGACCTGCAACCTTGATCAACTTGATGGCATACACGTTTACATCCTGCTTACTAGAAGTAGTGTTACCTTGAAGTCTAATTGAGTAATTTTTTGTCCCATCCAACGTAAACTCTGAATAAAGAACATTTGCCTCACCTGTGGCTAACACTGCAGACGAATTGTTATTATCTAATAGCGTAAGAGGGTATTTAGTACTTTCACGGTAAACAATTAACTTTGAAACGCCTGTAATGTTCACGTCAATTTGTTTACCTGCACCGTTGTTTTTTACTTGATAGCATGTAACAGTGCTTGAAGTTTGCTCTCCACCATTAGCTGGGTCACCAGCTTTTTTAGATGCAGTGTTAGCTGATGCGCTATACCATACAATAGCTGGATGGCTAGAATACCCTGCAGTAGTGGCTGTAGATGAATAAACATCATTGAGGATAATCACCTCATCATTAGCAGGCGTGTAGTAAGTAGTTGCTGCCTGCGCTCCCGTGACTATCGCCACTAAGAGCATCAAAAGAGATAAAATCTTTTTCATTGTTTGTTTAATTTTAGTTTATAATAATTGTTATTTTGAATATTTCAGTGGAATGTTTGAGCCATAGTAAGCACACAGAGCGCATATATGGGACAAAGTTACACTTTTTTTTTATATAAGGTGTGAAAATAGCAGATAATTCTCATTATATCTCTATATATTTAATATTTCTTAATTAAATTTTGCTTATTTTTTTCTAATTAACCTGATAGTTATTTAACATTTCTCACCCATCACCTATGGTGAAGGGCATTGCTTCTGTGGGCATAGGCTGTGTTTTTATATGCAGTATCATTACTTCTAAATAACAAAATAAGTTAGTTTGTTGAACAAAGTAGGTTAGTTTGTTAAACAAAATAAGTTAGTTTGATAAACAAAGTAAGTTAGTTTGTTTTTTAAACTAAGTTAGTTTGATAGATAAATGCTTAGCTACCAGCCATAAAACCTATACCTCCAAACACAGAAGCTTGCTATCACCAGAAAAAAAGCAAAAAACTTACACCTTATTATATTTATATTTGGCAGTAAAAAAAAAATGTTGTAACTTTGCAAGTTGAAGGAGACTCTGATAGCTGAATACTATCTATCGCTCATAGGCATAACTGAAAAGCAAGCTTTTCTTCGCTCTGATAGTTGAATACTATCTATCGCTCGAAAACATAGAAAGTAAGCAAGTTCACTTTGCTCTGTCTTTCTCGCTCTGATAGTTCAATGGATAGAACAACTCTCTCCTAAAGAGTAGATCCCAGTTCGATTCTGGGTCGGAGTACTAAAACTTTATATTACAACATTGCTGGTCAGCAGGTGAAGTAAAGACCCTCCCTAACCCTCCCTTAAAGAGCTGGAAAAGGACAATAAAATAATAAAAAGTCCGCTAGGCTTAAAGGCTTAGCGGATTTTTTTTAGTAACTTTGCAAGCAGTTATGAAATTAGAGAACGTAATACTGGCATACGGCAATAAGGTGGTGGCAAAGGATATAAATGCTGAACTGCTGCCTGGCGAACTGGTGTGCCTCGTGGGAAGAAACGGTGCTGGTAAATCTACTCTCATAAGGCATATACTAAAGGAGAATCCTGACCCAAAGTTTATCAGTGTGGTGCTGACTGACAGGATAGATATAGAACGTATGACTGTAAGGGATATAGTAGCAATGGGCAGAATGCCCTATACAGGCTTTTTTGGCAAACTTACAGAGGAGGATGAAAGAATAGTCACTGAGGCTATAGAAACGCTCTCTCTGGAGGAATTTAGCGACAGACAGATAAACACCCTGAGCGACGGAGAGCGACAGAAGGCTATAATAGCTAAGGCTCTGGCTCAACAGACTCCCTACATACTGCTTGACGAACCTACTGCCTTCTTGGACTACCCATCGAAGGTGAGCACTATGCAGATGCTCAAGAAACTGTGCAAGGAGAACAACAAGGCTATACTTATATCTACTCACGACCTGGACATAGCCCTAAGATATTGCGACAAAGTATGGCACATGACTGATGGCACACTGAAAGAAAAGGTGGGAGAGGTTATTAAAATAATTGACAATTTATAATTGACAATTTTTTAGGAGTTAAAGAAGTTAACGTGGCTTGCAGCCACTTAGAAGTTAAAAGACATTAGCTTTAACTTACAGAGTTTATTAGAGTGAGGCTCTCGAGTATTGTCTTTAACTCCTTAGCGAGCCTTGCGAGCGATTACTACTTAACTCCTTAACTTCTCTAAACTTGAGCTTGCGAAAGTTTAATGATAGGTTATGAACAACCCTTTATTATTTTTATTTTTTAATTTAAAATTTAGATAGAAAATAATAAGAATAATAAAGGGATGTGGAAAGGTGGATAACCTTATTTTCAGGTGGCTAAGGTATTGAAATATAGCACTTAAAAAGAATGATGAAATGGTGGATAAATTATAAAACACTTTATATAAAAGTAAGAGCTTATCCACAAAAGAAAGTTACAGCAAATGTGAGTATGGATAACTAATGAGTTTATGAAGAATTATCAATGGGTTTTCCACAGAGTTATCCACTGGTTAATTAGAAATTAGGAATTAGAAATTAGGAATTAATTAGTATATTGTAATCATAATTTCTAATTACTAACTACTAATTCCTAATTAGAAAGAGACTTTGCAGGTTATAGGAAGATGATCACTAAGGCTTATATTGTCTAACACCTTACAATTATAAGGGGTAAAGTCTCGCGTACATATTATATTATCTATACGCGCGCGCATAGCATAATGACTGAAAGTGTAGCCAGGACCAAAACCAGAGGCAGCATAACAGTCAGTCATATCACCACATATCTTATCATGAACATAAGACTGAGGAATATCATTAAAGTCGCCCATGATGATAATAGGAGTGTCAGAATGCTTAGATATAAACTCTGCTACTGCATCAGCTTGGTAAGCTCGTATTTTAGTAGCAGAGTATATTTTGCCAAAGATGGTATGAGAAGTGGAACGGATAGAGTCTTTCTCCTTCTGGTTGCCATGAACCATCTCTCTAAACTGAGCTCGCTCATTAAGTGTGAAGTGCATAGTCTCAAGATGAACATTGATTACTATCATCTCCCTACCATTTACGTCAAGCCAGAAGACTCCTGCTGCATTTGCCTTTGACTTTATATTAAGATTTTCTTTCTTCTTTATAGGATAGCGACTGAGTAATGATACAGTTACTCCGTCATCTTTTCCTTTTACTGTGTCACTATATTCGTAGAGGTCATATATAGCCTGCATATTATCATTTTTGGGTGTTTCCTGAAGAGCTACTATATCTGCATTCTGGGTTTTGAAGAAGTCTAATAGTATTTCACTTTTTTCTTCATTGCTTATTTCCTTATCTGGTGATGTAGGCATACTACCCCATCCACATGTGTTATATGAAAGCAGGGTGATAAGTGAATCAGGCAATTCATTGCTGGCTGTAGCACTGTTGATAGGAAAATAATGTGTTACTGGATGATAGGCAACAAGCAATCCTATGAAAGAAATGAGTATGAAGCGCTTCTTGATAATTATCCACACAAAGAGGAAGGCAACAGTGGCGAGAAGGAAGGCTGGGAAAGCATAGCCTATAAGACTCAACCACCCATAGGTGTTAGGATTCATAAAACCACACCATCCTGACAGCCATAGCCCCAAGACTATAGCCACATTGATAAAGATAAGTATGGAAAGGGAGAACTTCTTCACCTTTTTAACTTTTTTACCCTTTATATCTTATTAAACTTACTTTGGTCAAAAAGTTTCTTTTTCTCTTCTTCAGTGAGTGAAGCATAACCAGAGCGACGAATCTTGTCGAGTATCTTATCTATCTCTGTCTCTTGCTTCTTTTTGTTTGCATTGTAGTTCCAGTCAGCTTGGTGTTTGCTCTCAGCCTGGCTGTTATTTTTCTTGTTCCCATTAAAGTTCCCGTTATCATTAGGGTCATCTATATGGAACCATCTTCTTATCTTAGAAAGTATGCCTCCACCCTTTTCATCCTTAATCTCATAACCATCCCATCCATTAGAGTAATGGTTGGTGTGATAGTTATAGTCTGAATAGCTGCTTCGCCACATTTTTATCATGATGTAGCCAAAGAGCATACCACCAAGATGAGCCACATGAGCCACACCATCGCCACGCTGAGAGAGAGCTGAGAGTAACTCTATCACAACATATATCATAACAAACCACTTAGCCTTAAGAGGTACTGGCAGTGGGAAAACAAACATTCGCTCCTCTGGATAACACATGCCAAAGGCAAGCAATATGCCATAGATGCTACCTGATGCACCAACAGTGGTAGATAATTCTACCCCATTAAGACTAAATAAATCATAGAGTGTTGCACCTTTTGGTGCTATAATAGAATACAATTGTATTGTCTGTGACACTTCCTGGCACAATGCAGCACCCAGTCCACATATCATATAATAAAGTAGGAAGCGATTCTGACCAAAGGTTCGCTCTATGATACCACCAAACATCCAGAGGGCAAACATATTAAAGAATAGGTGTGTCCATGAACCATGCATGAACATATATGTCACCAACTGATAAAGGTGGAAATTGGTTGCCTGCCAGTAGTGCAGTCCGAAGATTTCATTGAAATTGATATTACCACCCATCACCGTTGCTGCCAAGAAGCAGATAATGTTGATGATAAGCAGATTTTTTGTTATCGTAGGAATTTGTGCCATTACCTTAGTGTTTATGAGAGTTAGGGCTGTATAAGCCTTTTGACGATGCAAAGTTACTAAAAAATGCCGTCTTTAGGGCATTTCAGAGGGTGAAAATGGGTAATTTGGTACTTTTTTTAGGTAATTTCAGCATTTTTTTTTCATTTTTTTTGCGAGAGAAAAAAAAATCACATAACTTTGTATGCGAAAGATATGAGAAATTATCTTATTTTTAACTCAATAACTAATTTAAACAAAAAATTCTACCACTATGAACAAATCAGAATTGGTAAAGGCTATCGCTGAGAAGGCAGGTATTTCTCAGGCAGCAGGTAAGGCAGCTCTTGAGGCTACATTGGAGTCAATCGCAGGTGCTCTGAAGAAGGGTGAGAGCGTTCAGCTCATCGGTTTCGGTACATTCTCTGTAGCAGAGCGCGCTGCTCGCAAGGGTAAGAACCCACAGACTGGTCAGGTTATCAACATTCCTGCAAAGAAGGTTGCTAAGTTTAAGGCTGGCGCTGGTCTTATCTAATCGATAGCAGATTGAGACAATAAAATATCCTTGCGGTCAATGACTGCAAGGATATTTTATTTTATATGGATTATCTGGATATACTAGTTAGTCTAGATAGTCTAGTTTTCCTAGACCATCTAGATTTTACTTAACTACGATATTGATAATCTTACCTGGCACCACAATGGTCTTGATGATTTGCTTGCCATCAGTGTATTTAGCAGTGCGCTCATCAGCAATGGCAAGTTTCTCCACATCATCCTTAGAGGCATCAGCAGGCACCTGCATGGTGAAGCGAGTCTTGCCACAGAACTGTACTGGCATAGTAATCTCTGAGTCCTTCATCTTGCTCTCATTCCACTTAGGCCACTGGGCATCGAAGACACTGTTTCCGTTATCGTTACCGTTAATATTATGCCACAACTCCTCAGCTATGAATGGAGCGAATGGTGCTATGAGGATGGTGAGGTCTTTCAGGATAGACTTAGAGTGACACTTCTGCAGTTCGCCCACAGCAATCATGAAAGCAGAGATAGAAGTGTTATAAGAGAACTGCTCTATATCCTGTGTTACCTTTTTGATGAGTTTATGCAGAGACTTCTCCTGCTCAGCTGTTGGTGCCTCGTCAGTAACTATGTAGTTGCCCTCACGATCATAGAACAAACCCCACAGTTTCTTGAGGAAACGATGACAGCCATCTATACCGTTGGTGTCCCAAGGCTTTGACTGCTCCACTGGTCCGAGGAACATCTCATAGAGACGAAGAGTGTCAGCACCAAACTTCTCAACTATCATGTCTGGGTTTACTACGTTGAACATAGACTTTGACATCTTCTCGATAGCCCAACCGCAAACATACTGACCCTTATCATTAAGGATAAACTCAGCATCGTTATACTCTGGTCGCCAAGCCTTGAAAGCCTCAACGTCGAGTATGTCGCCTGAAACGATGTTTACGTCAACATGGATAGGTGTTACATCATAGCCATCCTTCTTGTCAAGACTGACGAAGGTGTTGGTGTCCTTGATACGATAAACGAAGTTAGACCTACCCTGTATCATACCCTGGTTGATAAGCTTCTGGAATGGCTCTTCCTTACAGCTAACGCCAAGGTCGAAGAGGAACTTGTTCCAGAAACGTGAGTAGATAAGGTGACCAGTAGCATGTTCGCTACCACCTACATAGAGGTCCACATTCTGCCAGTATTCATCAGCCTCCTTGCTCACAAGAGCCTTATCATCATGTGGGTCCATATAGCGCAGGTAGTAAGCTGAAGAACCTGCAAAACCAGGCATAGTGTAGAGTTCGATAGGGAAGACGGTTTTATTGTCTATCTTTGCGTTCTCTACTATCTGCTTGTTCTGCTCATCCCAAGCCCACTTGGTAGCATTACCCAATGGTGGCTCGCCTGTCTCTGTAGGCAGGAACTTCTCCACCTGAGGGAGTTCGATAGGCAGACACTCTTCAGGTATCATCTGTGGTATGCCATCCTTATAATATACTGGGAATGGCTCTCCCCAGTAACGCTGACGAGAGAAGATAGCATCACGCAGGCGGTAGTTGACCTTTATTCTGCCTATGTTGTGCTTCTTAACAAACTGCTTGGTAGCCTGGATAGCCTCTTTTACTGTGAGACCGTTGAGGCAGAGAGACTCGCCATCATATTCTACAGCTGTCTTGCCAGCAGCAGGGGAGTTGCTTACTATACCCTCCTTGGCATCGTAAGACTCTTCGCTGACATCAGCACCCTCTATCAATGGGATGATAGGCAGGTTGAAGTGCTTGGCAAAGGCATAGTCGCGGGAGTCGTGGGCTGGCACAGCCATGATGGCTCCTGTGCCATAGCCTGCAAGTACGTATTCTGAAATCCATATAGGATTCTTCTCGCCTGTGAAAGGATTGATGGCATAAGAACCAGAGAATACACCAGTCACCTTGTGGTCTATCTGACGTTCGCGCTCTGTTCTGCCTGCTACATACTTAACGTATTTCTCTACCTCCTCTTTCTGTTCAGGAGTGGTGAGTTCCTTTACAAGGTCGCTCTCTGGAGCAAGTACCATGAAGGTAACACCAAACATAGTATCAGCACGAGTGGTGAAGATAGTGAACTGTTTGTCTGAGTCTGCTACCTTAAACACTACTTCAGTACCCTCAGAACGGCCTATCCAGTTCTTTTGTGTCTCCTTGATAGAGTCGCTCCAGTCGATAGTCTCCAGTCCGTCGAGCAGACGCTGAGAGTAAGCTGACACACGCAGACACCACTGGCGCATCTTCTTCTGTTCTACAGGGAAGCCACCACGAACGCTGACACCATCTACCACCTCGTCATTGGCAAGCACTGTGCCCAGTCCAGCACACCAGTTTACCATTGTCTCACCAAGGAAGGCGATACGATAGTCCATCAGTTTCTCAGAGCGTTCCTTCTCTGTCATCTTCTGCCATTCCTCAGTCTGCTCAAACTTCTTGATGAGTTTCTCAATAGGCTGAGCCTTCTGCAGTTCCTCGTCGAAGTAGCTGTTATACATCTTCTGGAAAGCCCACTGTGTCCACTTATAGTAGCCAGGGTCGCAGGTGCGTACCTCTCTGTCCCAGTCGAATGAGAAACCTATCTTATCCAACTGCTCGCGATAGCGGTTGATATTGGCATTAGTGGTAACCTCAGGGTGCTGTCCAGTCTGTATAGCATACTGCTCAGCAGGCAGACCATAGGCATCATAGCCCATAGGGTTCAATACGTTGAATCCCTGCAAACGCTTAAAGCGTGCATAGATATCGCTGGCGATATAGCCCAAAGGGTGACCTACATGCAGTCCTGCTCCTGATGGGTAAGGGAACATGTTGAGCACGTAGAACTTTTTCTTGTTCTTGTCTTCTGTTACCTTATAGGTCTGGTTCTCTTTCCAATAGTTGAACCATTTCTTTTCGATGTCTCTGAAGTTGTATTCCATTTATTTATCCTTTAACTATTTTCTTTATTTCGTTGAGTTTATTGAGGGCTTCAAGTGGTGTGAGGTTGTTGACATCTATGCCAAGAATCTCATCACGCACCTGCATAAGTATTGGGTCGTCAAGTTGGAAGAAGGACAGTTGGGTACCCTCTGGCTGTCTTATCTCACTGAGAGTCTTGCGAGGGTCTTGCTTCTTGCCTGCACTACCCACCTCACTGGCTTCTTTCTCCAATGCCACAAGCACCTCGTTGGCGCGCTGCACTATGCTTGGCGGCATACCAGCAAGTTGTGCCACATGAATACCAAAGCTATGTTCAGAACCTCCCTCTACCAGTTTGCGAAGGAAAATAACCTTACCATCAATGTCCTTTACAGCCACATTGAAATTGCGGATGCGGTTATAGTGGTTCTGCATCTCGTTGAGTTCGTGATAGTGGGTGGCAAAGAGGGTGCGAGCATTGCTGCCCTTGTGTTCATGCAGATACTCCACTATAGCCCATGCTATACTGATACCGTCGTAGGTTGAGGTGCCTCGTCCCAGTTCGTCGAAGAGCACCAGCGAACGGTCTGTCACATTATTTAATATGTTAGCCGCCTCAGTCATCTCGACCATAAAGGTTGACTCGCCAGTAGAAAGGCTGTCGCTGGCTCCCACACGAGTAAAGATTTTATCTACCAGTCCGATGCGTGCTGAGTCAGCAGGCACATAGCAACCTATCTGTGCCAATAGGACTATAAGAGCCGTCTGACGGAGCAGGGCAGACTTACCTGCCATATTAGGACCAGTGATAATTATTATCTGCTGCTTGTCCTTATCGAGCATCACGTCATTAGGTATATACTGTTCGCCTACAGGCATATTGCTCTCTATCACAGGGTGACGACCCTGTTTGATGTCGATGATATTGCTCTCGTCAATCACTGGACGCACATAACGATGCTCCACAGCAGTCTTGGCAAAAGAGAGCAGACAGTCGAGTTCGGCAATGAGTTTGGCATCTCTCTGCAGTTCTGCGATATATTGCTGTACAAACTGCACCGTCTCAGCATAGAGTTTTGTTTCAAGTCCGAGGATGCGATCCTCTGCCCCAAGTATCTTCTCCTCATACTCTTTGAGTTCCTGGGTGATGTATCGCTCTGCCTGTGCGAGGGTCTGCTTGCGCACCCACTCTGGTGGCACATTGTCCTTAAAGGTGTTTCGCACCTCAAGATAATAGCCAAAGACGTTGTTGTAGCCAATCTTCAGACTGCTGATGCCTGTGCGCTCTATCTCGCGCTGCTGCATCTGAAGGAGGTAGTCCTTGCCGCTGTAGGCTATCTTACGCAGTTCGTCGAGTTCGGCATTCACATTATCGCGAATCACCCTACCCTTGCCCACCAGAGCAGGTGGATCAGGCTCTATCCATTGTTCTATGCGCTCTCTGAGTTCGTCGAGTGTGTCGAGAGAGTCCCCTACCCTTTTCAGTACATCGGTATCAGACTGCATACAGATAACCTTGATAGGTTTTATGGCTGTGAGGGCATGTCGCAACTGCATCACCTCGCGTGGTGATACCCTACCTGTTGCCACTCTTGACACTATACGTTCCATATCGCCTATGCGATGCAGTTCGTCTTCTATCACATCGCGAGAATCTGGCTGGCGGAAGAAGTAATCAACCACATCCAGACGCTCGTTGATTCTCTTCTGTTCCCTGAGTGGGAAAACGAGCCAACGGCGCAACATTCGTGCTCCCATAGGTGAAACAGTATTGTCTATCACATCAACGAGGGCTGTTCCTCCCTCATGCAGTGGAGCATTGATTTCCAAATTGCGCACAGTAAAACTGTCGAGTCTTACGTAACGCTCAGCATCTATACGCTGTATCTTTGTTATATGCTGAATATGAGTGTGCTGGGTTATCTCCAGATACTGCAGTATGGCACCTGCTGCCACCTGTCCGTCCTTTATCTGTTCCACACCAAAGCCCTTCATATTCCTCACCTTGAAGTGATGGTGCAGTTTCTGTGTGGCTGTCTGCTCGGTAAACACCCAGTCATCCATTTCATAGAGGCACAGACGATTGCCAAACATCTGTTCGGTCTTCAGTTTGGTACCTCTCAGAATCAGCACCTCCTTAGGCATGAAGTTGGTGATGAGTTTTTCGACATATTCGTGGTTGCCCTGATCAATAAGGAACTCACCAGTAGAGATATCGAGCAGAGAAAGTCCTATGGCTGTCTTGCCGTAGTGTATGGCGCAAAGGAAGTTGTTCTCCTTGTAGTTGAGCACATTGTCCTGCATAGCCACACCAGGTGTAACCAGTTCGGTGATACCTCTCTTCACCAGTTTCTTGGTCAGTTTAGGGTCTTCGAGTTGGTCGCAGATAGCAACACGTCTGCCTGCCCTAATGAGTTTAGGCAAGTAGGTGTCGAGAGCGTGATGAGGAAAACCAGCCATAGCATCGCCCTTGGCAGCACCATTGTTACGCCTTGTCAGTGTGATGCCAAGTATCTGTGCTGCATCAGTAGCATCATCGCAGTATGTCTCATAGAAATCACCACAACGAAACAGAAGCAGAGCATCAGGATGCTTTGCCTTAAGATCAAAAAACTGTTTCATCATCGGCGTCAGTTCGCCGTCTTTCTTTGCCATAACTATGAACTGTGTTCCGAGCTCTGCTCGCCTGAGAGCTTCGCTCAAAGAACTATGCATTATTAATTATGAATTCTCTTCCACCCTTTCCAGGTGAAGTAGGCTCCCATCAATATGAATGGTATGGAGAGTATCTGTCCCATATCGAATGGCAGTCCCTCCTCAAATGCTTCCTGCACCTCCTTGGTGTATTCTATGAAGAAGCGGAAGGTGAAGATAAGCAGTATGTCGAGTCCGAAGAAGAACGATGTGCCCACCAGTTGAGGTTTCTTGCGCCAGAAGTACCACAGCACAAAGAAGAAGCAGAAATAGGCAATAGCCTCATACAGCTGTCCTGGATGACGTGGCAACATATCCACACGCTCAAAGATGAATGCCCAAGGCACATCGGTAGGTTTGCCAATTATCTCGCTATTCATCAGGTTGCCCATCCTTATAAAACCTGCTGTGATAGGTACAGAGATGCTGATGGTGTCGAGCACCGTCCACATCTTCACCTTCAGGTTGCGACTGTATAGCAATAGGGCGAGGATGATACCTATGGTGCCACCATGACTTGCCAATCCCTCATAACCTGTGAAGTGCCATGAACCATACATATCCTGCCTGATGGGCAACAACATCTCTATCATGTGAGTACCGCTTGAAAGGAAATAGTCAGGCTCATAAAACAGACAGTGACCCAGTCTGGCACCTATCAGTATGCCTATGAAGCAATATAGGAACAGAGGTTCAAACTTCTCGTCAGGCAGGTTCAGTTTTCTGTACAGATACTTCACGGTGAAGTAAGAGAGCAGCAGTCCTACCAGCCAACAGGTGCTGTACCAGCGAATGGTCAGCGGTCCTAAATGGCAGAGGACCGTATCAGGATTCCAATATATGTAAAGCAGATCCATCATACGTTAAATCTGAAGTGCATTATGTCGCCGTCCTGTACAACATACTCCTTGCCTTCTATGCCCAGTTTGCCTGCCTCCTTGATGGCAGCCTCTGAACCATACTGTATATAGTCTTCGTACTTTATCACCTCAGCACGTATAAAGCCCTTCTCAAAGTCGGTGTGGATGACACCAGCACACTGAGGAGCCTTCCAACCCTTCTTAAAGGTCCATGCCTTCACCTCCATCTCGCCTGCTGTGATGAATGTCTGCAGGTTGAGCAGAGCGTAAGCCTTCTTGATAAGACGGTTGACACCACTCTCCTCCAGTCCCATCTCTTCGAGGAACATCTGCTTGTCCTCGTAAGACTCGAAGCTGGCGATGTCTTCCTCAGTCTTAGCAGCCACAATCATTGACTCTGCACCCTCTTCCTTGGCTATGGCATCGATTTTCTTTGTCCACTCGTTGCCGTCCTTGGCTGATGACTCATCAACGTTGCACACATAGAGCACAGGTTTTGCAGTCAGCAGGAAGAGGTTCTTGGCAGCAAGTTGTTCCTCCTTAGATTCAAACTCCACCGTACGGGCATTCTTGCCCTGCTCCAGACATTCCTTATAGGCCGTCAGTACTGCAAGTTCCACCTTTGCATCCTTATTGCCTGTTGATGCCACCTTCTGGGTCTTGGCATAGCGGCTCTCTATGGTCTCAAGGTCTTTGAGTTGCAGTTCGGTATCTATTATCTCTTTGTCTCTGATAGGGTCTATAGTACCGTCAACGTGGGTGATGTTGTCATCCTCGAAGCAACGCAGCACATGAATTATAGCGTCAGTCTCGCGGATGTTGCCAAGGAACTTATTGCCCAATCCCTCACCCTTTGAGGCACCCTTCACCAGTCCTGCTATATCCACTATCTCACAGGTAGCAGGCACTATTCTGCCTGGATGCACTATCTCGGCAAGCTTGGTCAGACGCTCGTCGGGCACTGTGATTACGCCTACGTTAGGCTCAATAGTACAGAAAGGGAAGTTTGCTGCCTGAGCCTTTGCGCTCGACAGACAGTTGAACAATGTTGACTTGCCCACGTTAGGCAGTCCTACAATACCACATTTTAATGCCATATCTCTATTTTATTTTTTATCCTTTATTTGAAACTGCAAAGTTACAACAATTTTTGCAAATAGCCAAATCGGATTTCTACGACAGTTTGTCGCCTTACATCAGTGCTTTCACTATCTCGCTCACCTGTTGGGTGCGAGTCATAGTGTAGAAGTGAAGCACAGGGAATCCCTCTCTCAGCAGTTCCTCGCCCTGCTTTATGCCCCACTCTATGCCTACCTTCTTCACCTCGTCGTTGTCCTTGCAAGCCTGCACCTTGTCCACCAGCAGTTGTGGCAGCACTACGGCAAAGGTCTGTGGCAGCACGTTGAGCTGAGTCTTGGTGGCAAAGGGTTTCAAGCCCGGCAGTATGGGCACGTTGATGCCTATCTCCGAACAACGGTCGCGGAAGCGCAGTATCTGTTCTGTGCTGTAGCTTATCTGTGTGGCTATATACTCCGCCCCGGCGTCTATCTTCTGCTTCAGGTAGCCCAGGTCGGTAAGGTAGTTGGGAGCCTCAATGTGTTTCTCGGGATAGCCAGCCACGCCTATGCAGAAGTCAGTGCAGTGCGAGGTGTTTGGCTCGCCGTCGATGAAGATGCCCTTGTTCATCGCGCTTATCTGTCTCACTAAAGCGTCAGAATGGGCATGACCGTCTTTGTTTGGTACAAAACGGTTGGTGCCAGGCATGGCATCGCCACGCAGAGCCAGCACATTCTGTATGCCTAAGAAGTCGAGGTCTATGAGCAGGTCTTCTATGTCGTACTTGCTCATACCGCCACAGATAACGTGAGGCACCACCTCGATGCCATACTTCTGTCTGATGGCAGCACACACGCCAGTAGTGCCAGGACGGCGACGCACCACATGGCGCTCTATCAGTCCGTCTGGACGCTCCACATACTTCATCTCCTCTCTGTGTGAGGTGACATTGATGAAGGCAGGATTATAGGGCATCAACGAGTCTATAGCCTGATATATCTTGTTCAGTCCGTCGCCCTTCAGTGGGGGCAGCAGTTCAAAGGAGAAACGAGGTTTGCCGCTCTCCTTTGCCTGGGCTATTATTTCTGTAACTTTCATATCTTAGATGATGTCTAATTTATTCATGAATATGCACACTATGAGTATGGGACACACTATGCGTGAGAAGAAGTAGAAAGTCTTCACCACCCAGGCGCGACGAGGATAGAGTCCGCCTGATGTCAACTCTGCCATAACGGTTTCCTTTGGCATCACCCATCCCACTATCAGTATGGTGCACAGGGCACCTAATGGCAACATTATGTTGGCTGTGAGTTTGTCGAAATTATCAAAGAAGCTGTCGCCAAAGAGTCCTACACCCTTATGAGAGAGACTATAGGCACTCAGCACTCCGATGACAGAGCAGAAGGCACTCACCACCCATGCTGCCTTGCTACGAGAGAGGGGTGTCTCTTGTGATATTACTGCTGTACCAATCTCATGCATAGAGATGGTGGAGGTGAGGGCTGCTATGGTGAGCAACAGATAGAACATCACACTCACCACATAGGCTACACTATGAGGGAAAGCCTGCTCAAAGACGTTTGGCATAGTCATAAACACCAGACTCGGACCTGCATCAGGCTCCACGTTAACAGAGAAGGCAGCAGGGAATATCATCAGTCCTGCCATCATAGCCACAGCTACGTCTATGAGTGTTATCTCGACAGTTGACCTCAGCAGGTTGGTCTCCTCTTTGAAGTATGAGGCATAGGTGCACAGACAGGCTGTACCTAAACTCAGCGAGAAGAATGCCTCGCCCAGTGCCTTGAAAGCCACATGGGCATTCAGCTTGGTGAAGTCAGGGTTCAACAGGAATCGTATGCCGTCAAAAGCATTAGGCAGTGAACATGAAGCACCTATCAGCAGTATCAGGAGCATTATGAGTGTTGGCACCATAATCTTCGATGCCCACTCTATACCTTTGCGCACACCTCTTACTATTATCATCTGCGTCAGCAAGATGAAGGCTACGGAGAGTATGCAGGGCATGTAGTTGTCTGGTGCCATAAGGTGGGCGAAGGTGTTGTTTATATGTTCCTGACCACCCAGCACACCATCTCCCAAAGCCAGTCCAAAGTAATATACACACCAACCTGCTATAACACTATAGAAACCTAAGATGAGCGAACCACCCAGCACACCTATGGCACCTATGATACCAAAGACTTTCTTGCCGCCAGCCTTTCTGTATGACGAAACAGCATTCTTTCCGCCATTGCGTCCTATGATGAATTCACCCATCATGCCAGGAATACCTATCAGAAGGGTGATGATGACATAGAGCAATACGAATGCAGCCCCACCGTTCTGTCCGCAGGTGGTGGGGAAATGCCATATATTGCCCAGACCCACTGCACTACCTGCCGTAGCAAAGATAATACCGAGTCTGGTGGCAAAGGTTACTTTATTTTGTTCTTTTTCCATTTATCAATCTTAAATTGTCAATTATCAATTATCAATTGTCAATTAACATTAAAGTATTTCGTTGGAGTATTGGCGAATATCAGTCCGCAGATGCTCTCGCCTGGGTTTATCATATAGGTCTCAGTGAGTGAGAGTCCGTCTTTCTCCCCTACCCCAAGTATCTGGAATATCTGCTCCTTTGGTTTGTGGTCAGGACAGGCTCCATAGCCAAAGGCGAATCTTATGCGCCTGTCGCCCCAATTCAACTGGTCGCTGAGGTGCTCAGCAAGTGCTTCGGCTAAGCGGTCGCAGAGCAGTTTGGCAAGCATAGCCTTGTATTCGTCATTGTCCTTGCGATACTCATCCTGCAGGGCTTTCAGTCCTATGCCAGCACTCACTACGAAAGGACAGATGAAGTCCACACCTTCCCTCATTATGTAGTCGGCAAGACACAGAGTCTCGTCAGCCTCCTTCACGCTTCTTGGCATGTTGATGACATATTTGTTCCCGTTCCCGTTAATAATAATGTCGTCATACTCATTGCTGTTGGCAGGCAGTATGCGAGCCTTGGCAAGCAGGGTTATGCGTTCGTCAATCACCTTCAGCATCTCTTCAGCGTCAGCCATCAGTTTCCTTGCCTCCTCGCCTTGACGGTTTTCGCCTTTTAGTCCCCAAGCCTGATAAAAGAAGTTCCAGTTTATGCGCTCTCTTATGTCTGCTACCCTCACTTTGAGGTCGAACGAGGTGTTGCCCTTTGGCAGAGCTACCTCCCCTACCCTCTTCTGGTGTCTGCGCTGGCGAGCCTCCACAATACTCAACTGGGGTTTCTTGTTAGCCTTCTCGTTGAGGTAGGTCTCGCGCACTATTCGCTGCTGGTTTTTCTGTTCTGCTATATATTCCTCGTGGTCGTCAGCCAGCAGACGGCGAATTATGGCAGCATTGTCAGCAGCAGAGTGAGACTGTATCACCACCCCATTAGGGTATTCTGGTGCCATCTTCACTGCTGTATGCAGAGCAGAGGTTGTTGCTCCACCCACTATCACAGGGGTTTTCATACCTCGACGTTGCAACTCCTGCACCACCTTTATCATCTCATCTAATGATGGTGTGATGAGTCCTGACAAGCCTATCACATCCACCTGATGCTTCTGTGCTGTATCCACTATAGTCTGGGTGTCAACCATCACACCAAGGTCCTCCACCTCGTAGCCGTTACACTGGGTCACCACACAGACTATGTTCTTGCCTATATCGTGCACATCGCCCTTGACGGTTGCCATCAAGACTTTGCCCTCACCTGTTCCCATTATCGTTCCAGTTCCCGTTGTCATATACGGCTCCAGCACAGCCACTGCTTTCTTCATTACTCGAGCCGACTTCACCACCTGTGGCAGGAACATCTTGCCCTCGCCAAAGAGTTTGCCCACCTGTTCCATAGCAGGCATCAGGTAGTTGTCTATCACTCCTAATGCTGAACCAGCCTCTTTGTACGCCTCCTCTGTGTCAGCCTCTATATTGTCTGTCAGGCCCTTCAGCATGGCTTGGGAGATGCGAGAGGCGATAGAAGCCCCGACCCCCTCTCTGTCACCTATGGTGACATCTCCCCCCGAGAGGGGGAGAGAGGATATGCGATTATTGCCTTGTTGCTCTTTTATCTCCTCCGCAAACTCTATTAACCTCTCTGCTGGAGAAATCATATTGTTGCCCTCCCCACGGGGAGGGATGCCCTTTTGGGCAGGGAGGGGGTCCTTATTCAGTATCACATCCTCCACCACCTGTAGCATATCCTGTGGAATGTCGCTGTATATGGTGGTCATGGCAGGATTGACGATGCTCATGTCGAGACCAGCCTGCATAGCGTGATACAGGAACACACTGTGCATAGCCTGACGAATCGTGTTGTTGCCTCGGAATGAGAATGAGAGGTTGCTGATGCCTCCACTCATGTGCACCTCAGGCATTTCCTCGTGTATGGTGCGACAAGCCTCGATGAAGGCTCTCGCATAATCATCGTGCTCAGGCATACCAGTGGCAACAGCCAGCACGTTGGGGTCGAAGATTATGTCCTCTGTTGGGAATCCTATGCCATTCAGCAGTTTGTAGGCTCTGCGAGCCACACTGACCTTGCGTTCGTAGGTGTCAGCCTGTCCCTCTTCGTCAAAGAGCATCACCACTGTTGCTGCTCCCATGGAGTGGATATGGCGAGCCTTCTCAAGGAATTTCTCCTCGCCCTCTTTTAGCGAGATGGAGTTGACTATCGACTTGCCCTGAACACACTGCAGACCAGCCTTGAGTATCTCCCACTTCGAGGAGTCTATCATCACAGGCACTCTGGCTATCTCTGGCTCTGATGCTATGAGGTTGAGGAAAGTCGTCATCGCCTCCACACCGTCTATCAGTCCGTCGTCCATGCAGATGTCTATCACTTGAGCACCATTCTCCACCTGTTGTCTTGCCACAGAGAGAGCAGCCTCGTAGTCCTTCGCCTGAATGAGTTTCTTAAATTTAGCCGAGCCAGCCACATTGGTTCGCTCGCCCACATTTATAAAGGTAGAATGGTCTATTACCAGTTCCTCCAGTCCGCTCAGCCTCATCGGCTTTATCGACTTCTTCTCAGGCAATGGACGGGGGGTATAAGTTCCCGTTCCCGTTCCCGTTAACGTCTCTTTCAGGCTTCTTATATGCTCAGGTGTAGTGCCACAGCATCCACCATATATATTCACCAGACCAGCCTCGAACACCTCTCGGGCTGTCTGGGCAAAGGTCTCTGGGGTTTCGTCATAGCCACCCATCACGTTTGGCAAACCAGCGTTAGGGTGCACAGAAACAGCACACTCGGCTATCTCAGAGAGTCGCCTCAGCCAAGGCAACAGCTGTTTGGCACCAAAGCCACAGTTCAGTCCTATGCTCAGCAGGTTTGGGTGGCTCAACGAAGCATAGTAAGCCTCAACGGTCTGTCCTGAGAGTGTTCTGCCTGAGGCATCGCTCAGTGTGCCACTCACCATTATTGGTATGTCTATGCCCGTTTCATCAGAGAGGTCTGTGATAGCCTTCAGGGCAGCCTTAGCATTGAGGGTATCGAAGATGGTTTCCACCAGCAGTATGTCTGCTCCACCATCTATCAGTCCGCGAGCCTGCTCGTGATAAGTCTCATACAGGTCTTGGAAGGTTACCTCCCTCGCCCCAGGGTCATTCACATCAGCCGATATCGATGTCGTCTTGCTCGTAGGACCCATAGAGCCAGCCACTAAGATAGACTCACCCCTAACCCCTCTCTTGGAGAGAGGGGAAGAGTATCCATTATCTTCCTGTGATAAACTTGATGGAGTATTTTGTAATTGTTCCCCTCTCTCCAAGAGAGGGGTTAGGGGTGAGTCTGCTGCCTCTCTCGCAATCCTTGCCGCTGCCTTGTTTATCTCATACACCTTGTCTTGCAGACCATAGTCGGCAAGCGAGAAGCGGTTGCTGTTGAATGAGTTGGTCTCTATGATGTCAGCCCCAGCAGCTATGTAGTCCTGGTGCATCTTCTTGATGAGGTCAGGGCGCGCCAGGCACAGGTAGTCATTACATCCCTTAGCCTCAGCCTTCGTCTCCTCAGGAAAATGCTGCTGCAGGTAAGTTCCTGTAGCACCATCGAGTATAAGGATGCGCTCCCTCATCATGTTGAGTATGTCCTGTCTTGTTGCCCTCATCTGTAGCCGTCTCTATACAATAATTCAATTTGCAAAGTTACTAATAATTTCGCAAATTTCTTTGTTTTGTGCCAATTTTTTCGTAAAATAGCACTTGATAGCAATATAAATCCCACAGCCTCAGGAATGGAGACCGTGGGATTCTTATCTTATATCGCAAGTGTCAGGAAGCTTTATTCGTACTCTGGTGCTTCTTCAAAGTCTATATCTATGCCGTTCTTCTGGGGGTCTTGCTGGTCGTTAGCTCTAGGTCCGCTGGCAGCAAGCAGATGAAGAGGATGACTGATTATCAGACTCTGAGGTGTTATATATGCTTTTTTCATGACTATTTTATTTGTTGTCCAACGATGTTATAATTACCTATGTAGAGCTTACCGTTCTTGATGACCTTGACCTTAGCGTTCCCGTTAGCGTTCCCGTTAACGTTCTCTATTCCTGTAGCGCTATCGCTACCTATGCCTAAGCTTGCCAAAAGAGCGTCATAGCCATCAGCCTTGAAGTAGGCACGGAACGGACTGCTGCCACCAGTAGCCTTGAGATCGAAGGCATTGCCCTCGCTGTTGAGGCTGTAGATGTTCTCTGTGTTGTCTTGCATGGTGCTACCCACAAACCTGTAGTAAGAGCCTGTCACTACACTCCTGCTGGTCTTCTTGAGTTGGGTATTCTCGCCTATGAACTTTATTTTCTTATTGCTCATATCCCACTTACTGCCCCACTTACTGCCTGGGAAGGCTACGATATAAGGGGTGTTAGCCTCAATAGAGCCAGAGACGAAGCTGAAGAGCACCTCGTCGCTGGTATCGTTAGTGAATGCTTTCAGCCAGAAGTTCTTGCCTGTGTCTGTTGAGCTGTGGAACCAGTCTATCTCACTGTCATCAGCTGTAACTGAGGTAACATCGAATGGCAACATGAGGGTGTTCCAACCATTTGTGCCATCAGCAGCTGTGGTAAACTGGTATGTGAACTCAGCCTTAGCCACGCTAATGTCAACAGGCGAATAGAAAGGACTGCCGTCTTCGAGGACTATGCTTGTGGCTGAATAGGTGCCATCGAGGTTGTTGGTTACCACATTCTTGCCATCAAGTCCGCCGAGTGCTCCATCGCTTATGTAGAGAGTATTCTTATTGGCATTAGGAGTAATCTGAGTAATGCTTGTGCCAGTAACATCAACCACCAAGACATCAGCAGGTGCTGTATATGAGGTTGCAGAGGTCTTAGTGATGGTCTTGGTGCCATCAGCAGCATAGGTCATCAGGGCAGGTTGCAGTTCATAGAATCCATTTGGCACAAGGTTGTAGGTGCCACCCTTTACGTATGTGGTATAGAAGAAGTATTGTTTGTTATAGTCAAGGTCAGGCACAGTAACAGTAAACTGCTTCTCCTCACCTGCAGGAATGCTGGCTGATATCTGGTTTACGGCTCCGCTTCCTCCATTAGCGTGGAAAACCCACATGAGTGTGCCTGTATAGTCAGTCTCAGTTTCGTTTTTCAGCGTAATGTTAGCCTCGAAGTCGTTGCCTGTGAGGTTGTAAACATCTACCAAGCCTGACTTAGTTTCTACCTGACTGCCTGTAGGCTCTGCATTGGTTACGGTATAGTCAAGTGCGAGGTTCACATTATCTGTTATGTCAGCATTGTTTACTGTCAGCTGAACGCTCTTGTTGCCTGGCATCTCATAATATTTACCATTCCCACTTGGGTAAAACGGAGACAAGGGTATTGTACCTACAAAGTTTGGTATCAGGTCTATCTCGCAGTCCTTTGTCTCGCCAGGCTGTAACTTGAAGGTTTTACCTGCATTAAGCAGGTTTTCGCCATAGCCCAAGAGTATGTCGCCATCATAGGGCTGGCTACTATTGTTGGTTACGTTGACTGTCACCTTCACAGTCTCTTTTATTTTTGCTGTGCTCTTATCCACACTGATTCCATTGCAGAAGAGCGAAATATTAACCTTGGCACTCTCTACAAGCGGAGAAACACTGCCCTCTCCCCCACTCTTCTGTATGCCTATCACTGCCTCCTGGCCATAGCGATAGCCATTAGTGCCTGTATAGCCACCAGTACCCTGCTCGTCAGGGTTAAGGGCTGAGAGCTTGAAATAGTCGTCGCTCATGCCTCCCCATCCCCAGTTGATGTGGAAATAGTCCTCACTATCATAGCCATCAATCACAAAGGCATGACCACCTCCTGTTGACATACCGCCATAGAACACTGGGCGTTGCTCAGAGAGTTCGTGGTAGAGAATGTCTATCCAGTTTTGGTAGCTGTAGAAACTGCGTAAGAGATGCTGAACGGTTGTGCTATAGTCGAAGTAAGTTTTCAGGGCTGGTGCAGCATTTTCAGAATTGGCTGATGAAGATGGTCCATACTCCATCTGTACAGATGTGCCCACATAAAGCATCAGTTCAGCCACTGCCTGAGCCTGCTCGCTAGTGTATGAACCAGCATAACTGTCTATCATGCTCGCCCAGTAGATTGGAGTGTCTGCAGGAATGTCCTGAGTGCTCAGACCATAGGCAGGAATGGTGGTAGTGGTGTATGTGACTTCGTTACCAGCCTGGGTCTCAGTATAATACATCACCTGAGCCATAGCTGTTGCCACACAACCTGTAGCTGCCCTATTGCTGCCATCATACTTAGGACAGAAATAGTTGTATGGATCTCTTTGGTTCCACCTTGTGGTGAGCAAAGGTGCTATAGCAGTCTTCACAGCAGTAGGCTTGCTCTCCTCCATATCAACATCAAGTGAGTTGGATTTCTCCCCATCTATAGTTCTTGCGCTCTTCACCCAGGCTATCTCATCAGCATAGCCCTTGAGCCAAGCCCTCATATTATCAGGCATATTAGCTACATCGAGGTTGCCCCTCTCGCTATAACCTAAGATTGGGGCTACAGCATCGTCGTTGGCAACAACCACGAAGCCGCCATTGCCCTCCACATTAAAGATGTAAAGACCCTCTACCTGACCAGCCTCAATGAGCGAGGTAGTCTCAGTTGTGCTGTTCCAACTGCCCTTAGCCGAGCGTTTCTGCAAAAAGTTCTGTGCCAGCTCCATCGCCTGCTTAGGTGTAATGTCATCAGCCATTACCCCAGCACAGTTCATCAAGGCAAAAATAAAAGTGATAATTTTTTTCATATAGAATTGGTTAGGTTATGATGTTCTTTCCTCGCTACAAAGTTACAAAGTAATTTTTAATTCACCAAAAGTTTGCGAGATAATCCGTGGCCTGTTACCGTTATCGTACTCTTTGTGCGAGTAGTTTTTAACATTTCGCCCTTATGCTTCAGGGTAGAGGCATTACTTCCGCTTGCAGAAGCAATGCTTTTGCATGCAGAAGTAATGCTTTTAGCGCTAAAAGTAATGCTTTTACCTACTAAAAGCATAGCCTTTGCAACGCACTAATTATCAAGAGGTTATAAAGCCCATTTTGAACCCATCAAACTCCTCGTTTTTGCACATTTTCTCACTTTTGTGCATCTCCGTTTTTAACATTTCGGGGCTCTATGCGTTGCAGCGTTGCAGTGTTGCAGTTACAAAATTCCCTTTCCCCATACCGGGAATATGCCAATATTATTTATTATATATATTATAATATATATAATATAATATTGAACTCTCTTGGAGATTAGGCAAGAGCGTTTTTGTAACTGCAACACTGCAACACTGCAACGCTAAAACTGAAATATTTGCGTGTAAATTACCAATTTAGGTGGTTTTATGGCAATCTGACGAGAGTGCTACCCATACCATCGAGCTGAATAGCCACGATGCCATGAATGCCTGGCAGGGAGAGGCGATGCTCAGTGGAGTGGGAGGGTAGGAGAGTGGTGTGAACCAGTTTGCCGTCAGTGGTGAATGCCTTGCAACGGATGCTGTGCTGAGGCTCACCATCGAGCTTGATGCTGATGGTGCCATCGCTGTTTGGTCGCACAGTGGCATTGCTGAGGTGATGACTGGAGAGTCCCTCTACACCTAATATATTAAGTATGTAGAGCAAACCCTTATAGGCATCTATCTCGCCATAGCCATAGTGGTTGTTGGGGTAGGAGAGTGAGGCTTCATAATGGTTGGCTGTCTGGGCAAAGACATTAAGAATGCGCTCACGGGTGAGGGTAGGGTCTGCCTCGAGCCACAGGGCTATGATGCCTGCCACCATAGGGGTAGCCATTGAGGTGCCGTCGAGGGAGTGCCATTCATAGGTCTTATCCTCATAGGTTATCTCTTGGGTAACCTTGAGTGGATTGATGGAGTAGTAACTGTTAGTTGCTGAGCAGATATTCACACCTGGGGCAAGGATATCGGGCTTGGTGAGTCCTGAGACGGCTGGTCCGCAACCAGAGAAGTCGGCTCGCACTCCATTGGTGCCATGGTTATTATTTACTGTGCTACCTTTGGTGTTGACATAGCTGGTGCGCCAGGCTGAGGCTCCCACGCCGATTGCCTCTTCCAGACTGCCTGGACGGAGCAGGTTGCCACTGTTAGGTTGGGCACCAGTGAGGCTGCTGTCATAGCTGGTCTTTACCAGACTGCCGTTTTGTACGAAGATTTCTGCCTCGGTGTTCTCTGCTATGAATTCTAATACAAGGGAGCCTGACTTATACTTGAAGCTTTCGGGGTCTTTTATTGTAATGTCATAGCTCGTTCTGCCTTCCCTGAAGGGGTCTTGGAAGGGGAAGACGCTGACGGTGAGGGAGTTGAGGTCGTCATAAGTCGTTTTGTTCTGCTCGCCATAGATGAGTCCTGACGGCGAGGTGGTGCCGCTGTCGCTTGCCGTGGCGGGCATATCGAGTATTATATCCTTGGATAAGGGGGTGGGGAGGGAGTAGTCGGTGATGCGGAGGGTGAGGGTCTCAGGGGTGGTGATGCCTACATAGACGGCACTGTTGCTGGTCTGTATGGCTCCTCCTACCGTGGTCTGGCTGCTGCTCTTTGACAGATAGCCACTCTTGGCACCATCATTGCCTACAGAGGCTACAAAAATGTGGCCAGGCTTTTCTGTCATGCGAGCGAGATATTCCTTGGTAAGCAAATCGCCGTCGGTGATGCTCTGCGGACCGCCTATACTGTAGCTGATGACGCAGGGCTTATTCTGCTCGTCAGCATAGTCAAACATATACTGGAATGCCAGGAGAATAAAGGTGCTGCTGAAGTATTCTTTCATACCTTCAGGCAGGAGTTTGGTGTTGCTACTTACTATGTCGTTGACTACGTAGAGGTCAGCCTCTGGTGCCATACCCTGCAGGGGTGTTCCGCTACTGTTGCCTGTGGCTATGCCAAGGGTGTGGGTGCCATGATAGGCTATCTCAGCATCAGTGGAACGGGCTTGCTGAAGAATGGCTTCAGGATTGTCAAAGAAGGTGCCGATAGGGTAGGGGTCTTCTTTGTGATACTCCTTGCCCTCGGGGATGTTGAGGAAGTCCCAAAAACGGCTTATGCGCAGCTTGCCCTCATCATCGCGAAAGGCAGGGTGGGTGAGGTCGAAACCTATGTCGGCTATGCCTATCACAGTGCCTGCTCCACGGAATGCCTGAGGCAGGTTGTTGCTACTCCACAGGGGCTCTACATTGACATGCTGAGAGGCATCGTCGAGGGTGATGTCGCTGTTGCATTCATTTGCCTCTATGCGACTGATATGGTCGCTATAGGACATATCAGAGAGTTGCTCAAGGGTGGATGCCACGATGTGTATGTCGCCCTGATGACGCAGACAGTGACCTTGCAGGGCACTCTCCTCGCCCTGCACCAGTGTTAGCACTATGGGCTCTGTTGCCTGTTTGCCATCAGTATTCAAGCTGTTGGCTGATGATTTCTCCACAAGGTGTTTCTTCACCATCTGCATAACAAATGGCGACATCTTGCTATAGTCCTGAGCGTTGGCAACCAACGTCAGTAGCATCAATATACAAGATAGTATGTTCTTCATTATAACTTTTGAACTCTTGAACTCTTAAACTCTTAAACTGTGAACTGTCAATGCGCTTCCAGCCAGTTCTTACCCCATCCGCCATCGGCTATGAGAGGGACTGCGAGGTGACAGGCATTCTGCATCTCTTCCTTAACGATTCGCTCCACCTGCTCACGCTCATTCTGAGGCACAGAGAAGTTGAGTTCGTCATGCACCTGAAGGATGAGTTTTGTCTTCAGTCCCTCAGCTTTCAGTCGCTGCCAAACGCGAATCATAGCCACCTTCATAATATCTGCTGCTGTACCCTGAATAGGGGCATTGACAGCATTGCGCTCGGCAAAGGCGCGAACGGTGCCATTCTTGGAGTTGATATCAGGTAGATAACGCCTTCTGCCCATAATGGTCTCGGCATATCCTTTCTGGCGAGCCTCGTCCTTGCATCGCTCTATGAACTGCTGCACCTCAGGGAAGGACTCAAAATAGCCGTCTATGAGCTCTTTTGCCTCGCGACGGTCTATGTCTAACCCTTGTGCCAAACCAAAGGCTGAGATGCCGTAAATGATGCCGAAATTGGCACTTTTAGCCTTGCGACGCTCGTCTTTGGTCACCTCATCTATTGACTTATGGAAGATCTTGGCTGAGGTGGCTGCATGGATGTCGTGACCCTCGAGGAATGCCTCTATCATGTGCTTATCGCCACTGAGACTCGCCATGATGCGAAGTTCTACCTGACTGTAGTCGCATGAGAAGAATTCCTCGCCTGGCTCTGGTATAAAACAGCGTCGAATCTCTTTGCCGTCCTCAGAGCGCACAGGGATATTCTGCAGGTTAGGGTCGCTGGATGACAGTCTCCCTGTGGCTGTGACACACTGGTTGAAGGAAGTGTGCACATGACCTGTATTAGGATTTATCAGTTTAGGTAAAGCCTCTACGTATGTGCCAAGGAGTTTCTTTAGTGCTCGATGGTCGAGTATCTTACCCACGATGGGGTTCTTGGGTCGTAGTTGCTGGAGCACCTCCTCAGAGGTAACAAACTGTCCTGTCTTGGTCTTCTTTGGCTTCTCCATTATCTGCAGCTTGCCAAAGAGGATGTCGCCCACCTGCTTGGGTGATGCTATATTGAAACTCTCACCAGCCAGTTCGTATATCTCATGCTCTATCTGGTTGGCACGTTCGTTCATCTCTTGTTGCACTCGCGCCAGTTCCTTGGTGTCAAGACGGACACCTGTCATCTCCATCTCAGCAAGCACAGGAACCAGTGGCATCTCTACCTCTCTAAAGAGTTGTTCCATATTTGACTCCTGCAACTGCTTTTCCAATGATGCCTTCTGACCAAACACCTTTGCTACACGATCAGGGGCAAATTCCTCGCTCATGTATTCTTTGTTATGATGCAGGTCGGGGTTGATGAGGTAGTGGGCTATCATGGTGTCCCAAAGTGTGCCTTTGGGTTGGATGTCGTATTTAGAAAGTACCTCGAGGGCGAGTTTTGCATTTTGCACAATCATAGTTGCCTGTGCATTCTCTAACACCTTTTTTATATTAAGGAGTAGGGGAGAGGTTTTTTCCTCAGAAGGAGAGATTTTGATGAAGTATGCTTCGCTGTCGTTATCGGCAAGACTGATTCCGAGCATCTGAGCGTCAATTCCTGTGCTGGAACTGCTTTTTACGTCAAAAGCGAAAGAGGTAATTGTTGCAAAACGTCGGCAAAGATTACTTATTTCTTCTTCATTTTCAAGCGTTTGCACTTTTACAGTACTCGTTTTTGGTGCCTCATAATTTGAATTTTCAGAACTTTCTTGCCCGTCGCCAAAGAAATCACCAAAGAAAGATGGTTGGGTATTAACACTTTTTTGCTTTTGAGAAGGTTTGTTTTCATTCGTGCTTTCTGTGCTCAAAAGTTTCTCTGCAAACTTCTTAAACTCGAGTTCATCAAAAATTTTACGTAACTTTTCTTTGTCGGCTTCCTTAACCGTCATTTCGTTCAGGGGAACATCAACTGGAACATCCTGACGAATGGTGGCAAGATATTTTGAAAGACGAATGTCATCGACAGAGGACTCAACCTTTTCACGCATTTTACCTTTCAGTTCGCTGGAACGTGAAAGGAGTCCCTCGATGCTACCAAACTCGTTGATGAGTTTGACGGCTGTCTTCTCACCTACACCTGGGCATCCCTGATAATTGTCGGAGGAGTCACCCATGAGTCCTAAGAGGTCTATCACCTGACTGGTGCTTTCAATGCCATATTTCTCACAAACCTCTTTTGGCCCCATGTTCTCATAGCCCCCTCCATGACGAGGACGATACATGTGTATCTTGTCTGTTACGAGTTGGGCATAGTCCTTATCAGGTGTAAGCATGAAAACATCCATTCCATCGTTCTCTGCCATCTTGGCTACTGTGCCTATGATATCATCTGCCTCGTAACCCTCAACTTGCAGTATGGGGATGTTATAGGCTTGCAGTATATCTTTTATAATAGGTATGCTCGCACGAATGTCCTCAGGGGTTTCTTCACGCTGTGCCTTGTACTCAGCAAAGGCTTCGTGACGGAAAGTCTTGCCATGATCAAATGCCACAGCGAGATGGGTGGGTTTCTCTTTCTGCATAATCTCGTTGAGCGTGTTGCAGAATCCCATTATGGCACTCGTGTTGAGTCCCTTGCTGTTAATGCGAGGCGCCCTGATGAGTGCGTAGTAGCTGCGATAGATGATGGCATAGGCATCTATAAGGAATATCTTACCCATATTTTGTAGTGTATTCGTTTGCTTTGGCTTAGTTTATTTCGACTTCAAAATTACAAATATTTTTTCAAATATCAGTGCATTGATTATTTTTTCCCAAACTTTTTTTGTAATTTTGCAATCGGTATTTTTTACTATGCAGGATTATCTATCTGAAATAAGACGTCCGATAGAGGCTGAGATGAGCAGGTTTAATGCTCTCTACGACGAGTCCATGAGCCATGCTGATGACGGGATGTTGAATAATGCGCTGGGCTATATACGCCAGCGTAGTGGCAAACGTATGCGTCCGATGTTGACCATCCTGATGGCAAAGAACTTTGGTATGGTAAGTGATAAAACCTACCTGACAGCAGTTGGTCTGGAACTGCTCCATACTGCTTCGCTAGTGCACGATGATGTGGTGGATGAGGCTGATTGCAGACGTGGACAGAGTAGTATAAATAATGTATATGGCAATAAGTCTGCTGTGCTTATTGGTGATTATATCCTTTCCACAGCTCTGTTGAATGTTGCAAAGACTGGTTGTACGAAGATTATGGAATGTCTCTCGGAATTGGGTCGTACACTTGCAAACGGAGAGATTATGCAGCTGACGGCAAATGGTTCTGAAGACATAAGCGAGGAGGCTTATTATAGCATTATAGAGCAGAAGACTGCAGCCTTGTTTGAGGCTTGTTGCGAGATGGGTGCTATGTCAGTTAATGCAGCCGCAGAGGATATAGAGGAGGCAAAGAAATTCGGACGAATATTGGGAACTATTTTCCAGATACGTGATGATATATTCGACTATTATGAACTGTCTCAGTTGGGCAAGCCTACAGGCAACGATATGGCGGAAGGCAAACTGACCCTGCCTGCCATTCATATACTGCTCACAACGGACAATGCAGAGATGTTTGCCATAGCACAGCGGGTGAAAGCGTTGGAGGCAACGAAGGAGGAGATAGCTAAACTGATTGATTTCACTAAGAAAAATGGTGGCGTGGAGTATGCTGAGAATGTGATGTATCGCTTGCATGACGAAGCGAGAAAATTCATAGATAGCAGGGTAGGAAATGAATCGATAAAATTGAGTCTTACAGCATACCTTGACTATAGCATAAAGCGCACCCTGTAATAATCAGGATGCGCTTTTTATTATTATTGTTGTTGTTATTATTATTTATTACCCTATTTCTTCAAGTAGAATATTTGCCAAACGTGAGGTGCCAAGACGGAACATTTTGTTGTTGAGCCATTCCTTTCCCAACACCTCTTTTACTATTGTATAGTAGATGATGGCATCCATGCTGGAGTTGATTCCACCAGCAGGTTTGAAACCTACCATACGACCTTCTTTCTCGTAATATTCCTTGATGCATTGACACATTATATATGCTGCTTCTGGAGTTGCTGAAACCTTCTCTTTACCTGTGCTTGTTTTGATGTAATCAGCACCTGCATTCATTGCCAAGAATGATGCCTTGCGTATGTTTTCAGGAGTCTGCAAACAACCTGTTTCGAGTATCACTTTGAGGGCTACATTGCTTCCACAGCAAGCCTTCATTTCACGAATTTCATCCATCACTCCCTCTTCATCACCAGAGAGAAATTTGCCCACTGGCATCACCATATCTATCTCTGTTGCACCATCCTTTATGGCAAGGGCTGTCTCTGCTATTTTTATCTCAGGAAAGGTCTGTGAAGAGGGGAATGAACCACTCACGCAAGCTATCTCTACACCATCCACTTCGAGGGTCTGATTCACTATATCTGCGAAGCAAGGATACACACAAATAGTAGCTGGGTGGGGTAGGTCTGGACGCTCGTTGTCCCACCTGTTTACTTGTTCCACAAAAGCCATTACTGACTGTTCGCTGTCAGTACATTTCAGAGTGGTGTATTCTATGCTACCAAAGAGAAATTTCTTTACCTCTGGAGTGTCGTTTTCTGACGCTTTCGCAATGATGTTTTTTAGTTCTTCCATATCCCTTTTGTTTTATTGTTTGTTACTTTTATTTATAGTCCTTTTTCTTCTTTGAAATATTCAATTATTATGTTGCCTTTAGAGTTTCCCAAAACGGAAATTATTTCTCGTTTACCATCTTCAGAGTTTGCCGTTTCGCGCAACTTTTTCACACTTTTGAATGTCTTAAGAAGTGCATCTTTTGCTTTCGGACCAATACCTTTTATGTCATCAAGTTCGCTATGCAAAGCATGCTTGCTACGCTTATCTCTATGGAAGGTTATAGCAAAGCGGTGAACCTCATCTTGCATCTGTGTCAGTACCCTAAACAGTTCGCTTTCTGGCTTGAGTTGTACTGTCACGCAATCGTAGTCCAGAGGCGAGAAGAAAGGATTGTTACACAGTGTTTCACGTGAAACATTTGGCTTCAAATAGAGCAGTTCTTGAGTGCGATGTTTATCGTTTTTTGCAAGTCCTGCAATGGGAATATTAAGTCCCAATTCTCCTGCTACAACTTCTTGTACGCAATGCATCTGACCTATACCTCCATCACATATTATAAGGTCTGGCATCTCGTCTGAATCAGTATAACGTCTTCTTACGACCTCCTGCATAGAGGCATAATCATCTGGTCCGATAACAGTCTTGATATTGTATTTGCGGTAATCCTTTTTTGAGGGTTTCATACCCTTATATACAACGCATCCTGCTACGGCATCTGAACCTGATATGTTGGAGTTGTCAAAGAGTTCTATCCTGTATGGTAATTTGTCAAGTTGCAACTTCTCCTGCAACTCTTTCATTAGTCTTGTATATTTCTGTTCAGGGTTCAGTTTGTCAGTCTGTTTAAGCCTGTCTATGCGATATTGTTTACAGTTCATTAGGGAGAGCTCCAAAAGATGGTGCTTGTCGCCTCGCTGTGGAACAAAGAATGTGGTATTCTCCATTTGCCAATCGAGTTCGATAGGTACTATTATCTCTTTTGCCGTAGAGTGAAAACGCTCCCTTATTTCAATAATGGCAGTGAGAAGAAGGTCCTCGTCGCTATCGTCAATTTTGCGTTTGTATTCGTACGTGAATGACTGGTTTATGGTGCCGTTGGTTACGTGCATATAATTAATGAATGAGGTGTCGTCTGAGGCATCCATTGCGAATACATCGACATCTGTAATGGTGTGACTGACGACCTCACTTTTTGCGCAGAATTGTTCTATCAACTGGTATTTCTTTTTTAGCTCTTCAGCATCTTCAAAACGCATCTCCTCCGATGCCTTCATCATTTCTCCATATATATGTTCGATGAGTATGCGCGTATTACCTTTTAATATTTCGCGTGCCTGCATTATACTCTCTCTATAATCTTCCATCGACTGCTTGCCAATACATGGTGCACCACAGTTTTTCATGTGGTATTCCAGGCAAGGTTTGAACTTCCCGTTTTCTATCGATTCTTTCGAGAGGGGTAATCGACAAGTCCGAGGTTTTAGTAATTTCTTTATCAGGTCGAGTACGGCATACATGCTGCCAAGGTGTGAATATGGTCCGTAATAGGTGCCGTATTTCCTGTTAATCGTCCTGGTCTTGAATATACGAGGAAATGGTTCATTTGTGATGCAGATAGAGGGGTAGGTCTTGCCGTCTTTCAGTAGTACATTATATCGTGGATTATACTTCTTAATTAACGAATTTTCCAACAAAAGTGCATCCTCCTCTGTGTTAACTACGGTATAGGTAATATTGTGGATTTTTGATACAAGCACTTTCGTTTTGTATCTATCTACCTCTTTGTGGAAATATGAAGATACGCGTTTTTTCAGGCTTTTCGCCTTGCCCACATAAATAATAACCCCATCCTTATCGTAGTATTGATAAGAACCAGGTTTATCTGGCATCGACGCAACTATCTGTTTTAGTCGTTCTATGCGTTCTGTATCTTCTTTCTTGGACATTCGGAAAACAAGAATGTTTCACGTGGAACAATCCTCTATATCTTTATCAGGGTAGTAACCTCAGTTATGTTCTCGAGCAGTTTGCGACCCTGCAAACCTTCGCCTGTCAGTTCGATGATTACGTTGATATATATCTTCTTTGGATGAAATCTGTTTACAAGGTCATAAGCGGCCTTCAAACTTCCGCCAGTAGCAAGAAGGTCGTCGTGAATCAGTACTACATCGTCACTTGTTATGGCATCATAAGTCATGCAAACGGTGTCTTTGCCATATTCCTTTTCGAAATTTTCTTCTACTACCTTGCCTGGCAGTTTGCCTTTCTTTCGACAAATAGCTACTCCTGCATTAAGCTTTAGTGCTACGGCCGATGCAAGAAGAAAACCTCGACTTTCTATCCCCACAACTTTTGTGATGCCCTTGTCCTTATATAATTCGACAGTTTCATCATGCATAATACGTAAGCATTCTCTATCGCAAAACAATGGAGTGATATCTTGAAACATTATTCCTGGTTTAGGGAAATCAGGAATGCATCTTACAGTGTTAATCAGTTTAGGATTATTCATCGCCGTAATATATATGGTTTATCTGCCCATGAGCACGAGCATCACATTGATGTCTGACGGAGAAATACCGGGAATACGTGATGCCTGTGCAAGAGTTTCGGGATTTATTTTTACGAGTTTCTGTCGTGCTTCTGTTGACAGTCCCATGATGTTCTCATAGTCGAGATGACCTTTTATGTGGATGTTCTCCAATCGGTGCATCTTCTCGGCTGTGATTTTCTCACGTTCTATGTAGCCTGCATACTTCAATTGTATCTCCGCTGTTTCCGCTATTTCTTCTTTGCGATTCTCTGGAGAATTGAGCAATACTTTCAGTTTTGGCATTACCTCAGCTACGCTCCATATATTGATGCCTGGTCGTGCTATCAGTTCACGAAGTTTACAACCCACAGAGAGTGGGGTAGAACCTGCAGCCTCGAGCATCTGGTTGACATACTTTGGTTTTACGTTAGCTATGTTGCAGAATTCAACGATTGCATCCACACATTGCTGTTTTTTCTGCCACCATTCGTATCGCTCTTTTGTGGCAAGTCCAATATCGTAGGATTTCTTAGTCAGTCGGGCATCAGCATCATCCTGTCGTAACAATATGCGATATTCTGCCCTCGATGTAAACATGCGGTATGGTTCATCCACACCCTTTGTTACAAGGTCGTCGATAAGTACGCCGATATATGCTTCGTCGCGATGGAGTATGAAGTTGCCTGCACCTGTTTGTTCCGAACTTGCCTTGCTACCAGCATAAAGTGCAGCGTTTATGCCTGCTACTAATCCCTGTCCTGCTGCCTCTTCATAACCAGTGGTGCCATTCACCTGACCTGCAAAGAATAATCCTTCACACTTCTTTGACATCAGAGTGTGTGACAGTTGGGTAGGGTCGAAGTAATCGTACTCAATAGCATAACCAGGACGATAGACCTTTACATCACGAAGGGCAGGAATTTTCTTCAGTGCCTCCAGTTGTATCTCCATTGGCAATGACGAAGAGAAACCATTGAGGTACATCTCGTTGGTGTCAGTACCTTCTGGCTCGAGGAATAACGGATGCTGATTTTTGTCGGCAAAAGTGACGAGTTTTGTTTCTATCGAAGGGCAATAGCGTGGACCTATAGACTGTATCTGTCCGTTGTAAAGAGGAGAGTCAGCAAGTCCGCTCTTCAATATCTCATGACATTCAGGTGTGGTGTTGAAAGTCCAGCAAGGCAGTTGGGAGAGTCTTTTTTCTGAATAATCAGAATCTTCGGATTTCCCTGCCATAAAACTGAACAGGCTCTTCACATCTTCACCTGGCTGTATCTCGGCATCTTCAAAATGTACTGAACGCTTGTCTATGCGCACAGGAGTTCCCGTTTTCATTCGTGCCGACTGTATGCCGAGGGCGTTTATGCTCTCTGTAAGGTGCAGTGATGCAGGTTCGGCACATCGTCCGCCAGCCACCATCTTTCTGCCTATGTGCATCAGTCCGTTGAGGAAAGTACCAGCAGTGATAATTACAGCAGGGGCATAGAGTTCACAACCCCAGATAGTCCTGACACCAGTAACCCTGAATTCTTCATTAAGAATGCCCTCTACCTGATCCTGCCAGATATCGAGGTTAGGGGTATGGTCGAGTATTTCGCGCCATTTCCAGATGAACTTACCACGATCGCACTGAGCTCGAGGACTCCACATGGCAGGTCCCTTAGACTTGTTGAGCATACGCAGTTGGATAGCGGTGGAATCGGTCACAATGCCCATACCACCTCCTAATGCGTCAATTTCGCGCACTATCTGTCCCTTGGCTATTCCTCCAACGGCAGGGTTACACGACATCTGCGCAATTTTGTTCATGTCCATTGTAACAAGACAAGTTTGGGCACCCATCATGGCAGCAGCATGAGCTGCTTCACATCCTGCGTGTCCACCACCAACCACTATGACATCGTAGTAGAGTTTCATCTTTTCAAAATTTACCCATAAGGTATCAATTTCGTTGCAAAAGTAAAGTTTTTTTTTCAATTTTGATAACTTTGCTTTGTGTTTTCGCTTTTTTTACTTAATTTTGTGGCTGAATTCATATTATAATGTATATACAACAACAAAAACTTTATCTTATAAACAAAACACTATGTGGTTAATTAACTCTTCAATTGGAAGGAAAGTAGTGATGTCTGTAACTGGCATGGCACTTATCCTGTTCCTTACATTCCACTGCTGCATGAACATTGTGGCACTGTTTTCTAAGGAAGGCTATAACCTGATATGTGAATTGTTAGGAGCCAACTGGTATGCTGTAGTTGCTACCATCGGTCTGGCTGCCCTGGCAATGATTCACATCGTTTATGCCTTCATTCTGAATTTCCAGAACAGAGCAGCCCGTGGCAAAGACCGTTACGCCGTAACAGAGAAGCCTGAAAAGGTGGAGTGGGCGTCTCAGAATATGCTCGTGCTGGGTATCATCATCCTGCTCGGTATTCTTCTACATCTGCACAATTTCTGGGCTAAGATGATGCTTGCCGAACTGGCAGGCACAGAAGGTCTAGCTCACGGACCGGCTGACGGCTTCGCTTGGATAGTAGAGACATTCTCTAATCCAGTATTCGTAGTGCTCTACATCATTTGGCTCTGTGCTATCTGGTTCCACCTGTCACATGGTTTCTGGAGTGCTATCCAGACCTTCGGATGGAATGGTAAGACATGGTTCTGCCGTTGGAAGGTAATAGGACTTGTTTACACCACTCTGCTCATGCTTGGTTTCCTCGTTGTGGTGCTGGCATTTGCTTTCGGCATTGCTCCATCACTCTGTTGTGACGGAGCTGCTGAGTGTTGCAAGACAGCTGCCGCTTGTTGCTAATGAAAAACATTTTAATTGAATAATCTCTATGGCAAAAACATTAAATTCACGAATACCAGAGGGACCAGTAGCTGAAAAGTGGACCAACTACAAGGCTCACCAGCGTCTGGTAAACCCAAAGAATAAACTGAAACTCGACGTCATAGTGGTGGGAACGGGTCTGGCAGGTGCCAGTGCTGCAGCATCACTCGGCGAGATGGGTTTTAACGTACTTAATTTCTGCATTCAGGATTCACCACGTCGTGCTCACTCTATTGCAGCACAGGGTGGTATCAATGCAGCCAAGAACTACCAGAACGATGGCGACTCTGTTTATCGTCTGTTCTATGATACTGTAAAGGGTGGTGACTATCGTGCTCGTGAAGCTAACGTCTATCGTCTGGCTGAGGTGTCTAACGATATCATTGACCAGTGTGTGGCACAGGGTGTACCTTTCGCCCGTGAGTATGGTGGTATGCTTGCCAACCGTTCTTTCGGTGGTGCACAGGTCAGCCGTACCTTCTATGCTAAGGGTCAGACAGGTCAGCAGTTGCTCCTCGGTGCCTACTCTTCACTCTCACGTCAGGTGCAGGCAGGCAAGGTGAAACTCTACACCCGTTACGAGATGGAAGATGTAGTAATCATCGACGGTCATGCTCGTGGTATCATTGCCAAGAACCTCGTTACAGGTAAGCTGGAGAGATTCTCTGCCAACGCTGTTGTCATTGCAACAGGTGGTTATGGCAATACATACTTCCTTTCTACCAACGCTATGGGATGTAACTGTACGGCAGCCATTCAGGCATACCGCAAGGGTGCTATGTTTGCTAACCCTTCTTACGTACAGATTCACCCTACCTGTATTCCAGTGCACGGCACTAACCAGTCTAAGCTCACCCTGATGTCAGAGTCATTGCGTAATGACGGTCGTATCTGGGTGCCAAAGAAGCTGGAGGATGCCAAGGCATTGCAGGCAGGTACCAAGCAGGGTTGGGAGATACCAGAAGAAGATCGCGACTACTATCTGGAGCGTCGTTACCCAGCATTCGGTAACCTCGTGCCACGTGACGTTGCCAGCCGTGCAGCTAAGGAGCGTTGCGACAAAGGGTTCGGCGTTAACAATACTGGTCTTGCCGTGTTCCTCGACTTCTCTGAGTCTATACAGCGTCTCGGCATCGACGAGATACGCCAGCGCTACGGCAACCTCTTCGATATGTATGAGGAGATAACCGACGTTAACCCAGGCGAGCTTGCTTGCGAGAAGAACGGAGTGCAGTATTACAAGCCAATGATGATATTCCCTGCTATCCACTACACAATGGGTGGTATATGGGTTGACTATGAACTGCAGACCACCGTGCCTGGACTCTTCGCCATTGGCGAGTGTAACTTCTCCGACCATGGTGCTAACCGTCTCGGTGCTTCAGCCCTCATGCAGGGTCTTGCCGACGGCTATTTCGTGCTGCCTTACACCATTCAGAACTACCTTGCCGACCAGGCTCTCTGGCCACGTCTCTCTACCGACCTGCCTGAGTTTGCTGAGGCAGAGAAGGGCGTGGAGAAGGAGATTGACCGCCTGATGTCCATCCAGGGCAAGCGTTCTGTTGACTCTATCCACAAGGAGCTCGGCCATATCATGTGGGAACACGTGGGCATGGGCAGAACCAAGGAAGGACTGGAGGAAGGCTTGAAGATGCTGAAGGAACTGCGCAAGGAGTTCGATACCAACCTCTTCGTGCCAGGCTCAAAGGAAGGTCTCAACGTGGAGCTCGACAAGGCTATCCACCTGCGCGACTTCATCCTCATGGGCGAGCTCATCGCTTATGATGCCCTCCATCGTGAGGAGTCATGCGGCGGACACTTCCGCGAGGAGCACCAGACCGAGGAAGGTGAGGCAAAGCGTGACGACGAGCACTTCTTCTACGTAGGAGCTTGGGACTATCAGGGCGACGACACCAAGGCGCCTGAACTCGTCAAGGAGCCTCTCGAGTATGAAATCATCAAGGTACAAACCCGTAATTATAAGAATTAATGTGCAAGCCGAATGCAGAGCCAGGTTTACTTGAGCTTTGCTGAGGCGAAGCCATTTAATCATCAAAGATAACTAAAATATGGCAAAGAATATTTCATTCACAATAAAGTATTGGAAGCAGGATGGTCCGAAGGCAAAAGGTCATTTTGATACCCACGAAATGAAGAATGTGCCTGACGATACCTCATTCCTTGAGATGCTCGACATGCTCAATGAGGAGCTTATCAACGAGGGCAAGGAACCATTCGTGTTCGACCACGACTGCCGTGAGGGTATTTGCGGCATGTGCTCACTCTATATCAATGGTACGCCACACGGCAAGACCGAGCGCGGTGCCACCACCTGTCAACTCTATATGCGTAAGTTCAATGATGGCGACGTAATCACCGTTGAGCCTTGGCGCTCAGCAGGTTTCCCTGTCATCAAGGATTGCATGGTTGACCGTAACGCCTTCGATAAGATTATCCAGGCAGGCGGCTACACCTCTATCCGCACTGGTCAGGCACAGGATGCTAACGCTATCCTCATACCTAAGCAGAATGCTGACGAGGCTATGGACTGCGCTACCTGCATAGGTTGCGGAGCCTGCGTAGCAGCCTGCAAGAACGGCTCGGCTATGCTCTTCGTATCATCTAAGGTAAGCCAGCTTGCCCTCCTGCCACAAGGCCGCCCAGAGGCTGCCAAGCGTGCTAAGGCTATGGTGGCTAAGATGGATGAGCTCGGTTTTGGCAACTGCACCAACACCCGCGCCTGCGAGGCAGTATGTCCTAAGAACGAGTCAATAGCCAACATCGCCCGTCTGAACCGCGAGTTCATCAAGGCAAAGCTTGCCGACTAAGTTCATAGCATAAATAATAATAATAGAAAAGAGCATTGCGGATTATCTCTGCAATGCTCTTGTTTTTATACTTTTCTCAGCAATATCCTTCTTTCTTCAGCCACAGTCGGAAGAAGTGGTGAGCAGCATGTCGAACATCTGGCGGTAGGCAGCAGCTTTCTTTTCAAAGGCAAGGGGATAGGCACGCGAGGACGACGGCAGGCGGTAGAGTATCAGCTGCTTGCCATCGTTGTTGTATGTGTGAGGAATGATGATGTGGCAGCCAGTCTTGGGCTTCACAGGGATGGAGAGTGCAGCGCAGATGGTATCAGTGGCTTTCTTGCCTGTGGTGACGATGGCTCGGCAGTGGGGCAACTGGCGTAGCAATGCAGCGATGTTGGTGGTTTCTTCCACTTCGAGAAACTTGTCAGAGGCGTTGTCTTTCAGCCTGCGTACTGCTGTGGCGGTATCATAGAAGGCTATGCCCTTGGTCTGGCAGAAATCCACTATTGGTTCTATCCTGAATCGCTTGTTTTCAGTGTCAACGAAGTAGTTGCGGTCGTTGAAGAACACTTGCCCCTCTATGCGCCAGTGGTCGTTAAGGAAGTTTGGGTAGTAGAAGTTCATGCACCACCGTTTCCTTTGCGGAGGAAAGCTGCCGAGGAACAGCACCCTTGCGTTCTCGGGCAGGAAAGGGCGCAGGGGGTGATACTCCACTTCGCCAGTGCTCCGTGCTATGTTCTCTTTGTTTAGGTATGCCGTTGTCATAGGTATGCTCCCTTCTTTTCTTCTGCAAAGATAATGTTTTTTGATGATTATCAAAAAACAATTATCAAAAAATGACAAAATTGTTTGCAAGCAGACAAAAAAGGAATAATCCCTTGGGGAAGAAAAAGCAGAAAAAACAAAAGAAAACCATTACTTTTTTGCTCGCTTAAGCAAAATTTTGTACCCTTAGATAAGGTATTTGCACTCTGCAAATCAAAAATAAACGAATTTATTTTGTATTTTGCTCTCGTTTTAGTAACTTTGCACCCGATTTAGCAAAATGCTTATCAAGGGGTGCTCACGTGTTCGTGGGCTGAGATGATACCCTCTACCTGATACGGGTAATGCCGACGTAGGGATTGATAAATATGCTCCCCCCCTTATTTTTTCGTTAATAATAAATAAGGTAAAAAGATGAAGAAAAATCTTTTGTTGATGGCTGCATTGATGAGTGCAGCCGTTATGAACGCGCAAACGAAAGCTGCAAGGTATGACTCTACCAAGGTAGAGAGATTGCAGGAGATAGTGGTAAACGGCGTAAGAGCGCAGAAGAATGCTCCGTTTGCTGTTACCAACATCAAGAAGTCAGAGCTTCAGGAATTTTCAAAGACGGGACAAGAACTTCCCTTCCTTTTTGCTCAGACGCCAGGCGTGATAGCATGGAGTGAAAACGGCTTAGGCACAGGCACCACTTATATGCGCATTCGTGGCGCAGGCGATTCTCGCATCAATGTAACCCTCGATGGTGTGCCCCTCAACTCGCCTGAAGACCAGTGCGTGTTCTGGGCAAATATGAACAGCTACGGCTCACTTCTGGGCAGTGTCCAGATACAGCGCGGTGTGGGTTCCTCTACTAATGGCGATGGTGCCTTTGGCGGTACTATAGCCCTTTCCAGCGCTACCCCGTCATTGCGCCCTGGCGGCGAGGTGTCCTTCTCCTACGGTTCTTATAACACCATCAACTTTGGAGGCAACTTCTCCACAGGACTGCTTTGGGACCACTGGATAATCGACGGTGCATACCATCAGACCAATACCGACGGCTTCATACACGGCACATCAGGTCGCAGCGGCAGCTACTACGGCGGTGTTACGTGGATGAAGGAAAACGTCCAGATACGCTATAAGAACATCGGCAACTTCGAGCGCACTGGTCAGGCATGGAACGGTGTTACCGCAGGCAACGGAGACTACTCATTGATGGACGGCAGCTACGATGACGGCTCATGGACCTATAATGCCAAGACGGGCATCCATGGCTACAAGGATATGTATAACGTAGGGCTGGGCAGATATAACACGCTATACGAAAAACTGGTGACGGGTGACGACGGGCTGTTTGTGAAAGATGCCAACGGCAACTACCTTACCGAGCGCTATAAGATGGCAGACGGCAGCCTGTGGGAGAAGACCACCGACAACTTCTGGCAGAACCATAATATCATCTCTGCCGCATGGGATATCAACGACTATTGGACAACCACCGCATCCCTGCATTACACCTACGGCCACGGCTACTATGATGAGTTCCGTTACGACAACAAACTCTACAAGTTTGGCATGACAGCCACCGATGACAAAGGCAAAAATATAAAGAGTACCGACTTTGTGCGCGAGAAGGGACTCACCCAGCATACCTACGGCATTGTGTGGAATGCTAACTACAAGAAGGATAACTGGGACGTCATAGGTGGCTTCTCTATTCAGAACTTTGACGGCAACCATTTCGGCTATGTCACCTACACCGCTAACGACTTCGTGCGTCAGAAGTACCTCTCAAACGGTGACTACAAATACTATGACAGCGATGCCCATAAGTTTGATGCCAGCTTCTATCTCAAGGCAGCATATCAAATCAGTAAGCAGTGGGAGGTGTTTGCCGATATGCAGTATCGCCACGTGGGCTACAGGACCGACGGTTACAATGACAGGTACACCGAGGATGCACAAAAGCACTGGCTCGACATCAACAAGAAGTATGACTTCTTTAATCCTAAGGCAGGCTTCTCGTGGCATCTTGACGGACACCGCGTCTATGGCTCTATGGCAATGAGTCATCGCGAGCCAGAGCGCAACAACTTCACTGACAACGGCAAATACCCTGCACCAGAGGCAGAGAGACTCATGGACTACGAGCTTGGCTACACCTATACAGCCAGCAAGTGGCACGCAGGTGTCAACCTCTACTATATGGACTATAAAGACCAGTTTGTGCAGACAGGACAGCTGAGCGACATCGGTGAAAACCTCACCACCAACATCAAGGATTCCTATCGCATGGGCATAGAGTTGCAGGCAGGCGTAGCACCCCTTCAGTGGCTTTCCATCGAGGGTAATGCCGCCCTGAGCAAGAATAAGATTAAGGACTTCGATGAGAAGGTGAATGTGGACTGGAAAGACGATGTCTATGAAACCATCCACTACGACAACTCCACCCTCGCTTTCTCGCCCTCAGCCATACTCAACGGCTTCATCAACTTCCATTGGAAGGACATACGCGCCACCTGGCACACCAACTTCGTCTCTCGTCAGTATCTTGACAATACCGAGAACTACGACCGTTCACTGCCTTGCTACAGCGTAACCAACGTCAAGATGAGTTACACCCTCAAGCCCAAGAAATACATTAGAGAGTGCATCTTCGGTCTGAACTTCAACAACATTTTCAATCGCCGTTATGCTTCCAGCGGTTGGGTATATTCAGCTATTCTCAAGGACTATGGCGATCACCCCAACGACAACCGTTACTACCAGATCGGCTTCGTCCCCATGGCAGGCTTCACCATGATGGGTAATGTAACGCTGAAGTTTTAGGCCCCCTAAATCCCCCTGGACAGGGGGACTTTAACTTTGTACCTTGTCACTTTGTACCTTGCTTGACTATCTCGACATATTCACCACTGTGCTTGGGCTGCTGTATATCTGGCTCGAGTATCGTGCCAGTATATGGTTGTGGCTCGTAGGCGTGGTCATGCCAGCCCTCGATGTGGTGCTCTATTGGCGCCACGGACTCTACGGCGATGCAGGCATGGCGTGTTATTACACCCTCGCAGCAGTCTATGGCTGGTTCTTCTGGCACTTCCGTCGCACCCATAAAAAGCACGAGCCCCTGCCTATTGTCTATATGCCGCGTAAGCAATACCTGCCCGTGGTAGTCTTCTTCTTTCTTGCCTGGGCAGCAACCTATTACGTACTGGTCACTTGGACGGACTCCACCGTGCCCGTGCTCGACAGCTTCACCAATGCCCTCTCCTTTGTCGGCCTGTGGGCGCTGGCAAGGAAATACCTTGAGCAGTGGCTCTTCTGGATAGTGGTGGATGTAGTCTGCTGCGTGCTTTACGTTCACAAGGGCATCCCCTTCAAGGCTCTGCTCTACGGGCTCTACGTTATAATAGCCATAGCAGGTTACATCAAGTGGAAAAAGCAGGCTAAGCACGTGAAGGTGAAACATTGATTTTTTATTGTCCCACGCGACAAGATATTTTGTCTAATCGTCTAATCCACCTATATATATAGTGGATTAGACGATTAGACGTAATAGCCGCCATGAAAAACAGTTTACAGACGCTTGGCACCCACACGCGGATGCTAAGTAACCGTATGCCCTTGCTAAGTAACTGCGTGCGGCAGCTTAGCTGCCAAACTTACATTTTTCTCTTCCTTGTGCTTTTTTTTCAAAAAATATGTTTACCTTTGCAGGATGATACGTAAATGAAGAATGAAGAGTGAAGAATGAGGAATTGAAATATTGCAGGAAGATTTTGGCAAGAAAGGCGTTTAGAAGGTTGTGGTTACTCACATTCTTCATTCTTCATTCTTCATTCTTCATTAGTTCATTGGCGGCAAGCACGCTGAAGGAGAGATACACTGCGGAGCACCCGCTCATCTATGAAGATGCGTGGGAGAAATGGCCGTATGCCTTTATTAATGACAAGAGGCAGCCTGACGGCTTTGACGTGGAGTTGGTGAGGGAGGTGATGAGGCGCATAAATCTGCCATACGAGATTAGGCTGAGGCATCAGGACAGCGTGCACGTTGATCTGAAGAACGAGCGTGCTGACCTGTCATTCGGTGTGGCGGCAAATTACAATGCGCCATTCGGCAGGTTCGGCAATGTCACTATATGCCTGTTTGAGAACAGTCTGCTGGTGCCGAAGCGCGATTCGGTGCCCCTTGCCACTGCTAGTGTGCTACGCAGGATGCCGTTGATGGTGAGCGACAATAGTAGGGCGCATCATTACCTGCAGGAGATAGGTGTGCCTGACAGCATGATAACCACTGAGGTGCATATGGCTCATGCCGTGCTCCACATGATAAGCAAGGGCGAGGGCGGGGCGCTATGGAACACCATGATGCTCAAGTGGGTGCTCAGGAAATACCACGTAGAGGGCTATGCTCTCGTTGCTACGGAGATACCGCCAGGGGAATACAGGTTTATGTCGGGCGACCCAGAGCTGCTGCATGCGCTTGACAGCGTACTGCTGGTGATGCAGCAGGAGGGCAAGATAGACCAGATGATAAACCGCTGGATGTATCCTGAGCGCGAGGGGGCTGACTTCCTGTTTCTCTATCTGCTGCTTGCATTCGTAGGGGCTTTTGCCGTGATGCTCGCCATAATCTATGCCATACGCTATTACCGCACCTACTATTCACACAGCACGCTGGGCGACGTGAACAGCCAGATGGAGCTGATACTCTCGTCAAACGGTGTGAAGGTGTGGGTGTATGACGTTATAGCAGGTACATACGCATGGATGACGCCGAGTGGAAAGGTGGAGGAAGAATATAGCTCGTTTGAATTCTCACGCTTCTATCCTGATCAGGACTTCAACATAATACACACTGAGGTGACACACCTGATAACCCACCCTGGGATGATATCCACCAAGACGCTTCGCGGTTATATAGACGAGGAAACGAAGACGATAGTGGATATAGAGGTGAGTATGCAGGCTATCACCGATGATTACGGCAAGATCTACCTTGTATATGGAGTGCAGAACAACATAACCGACAGTAAGGCGCACTTGGACCGTATGAGAGTTCTGCACGAACGCTACAAGACGGCATTCAGCATAGCGTTGGGAGGCATAATACGTTTTGACGCGTACGGCAACGTGATAGGCATGAACAAGGTGCTGTGCGACAGGATGGGCGTAAAAGACATCGACGCATTGATGCAGAGACCATTCAATATCAGAGATGTAAAGATACTTGAAGACATAGATCTGGAAGGGGGATTCGACCACGACATACGCTTCTGCATACACACCAGCCGTCCTGAAGACTATGCACCGTTTGCGCTGGAGGGTGATAATTACTTCTACGTACACCTGCTGAAGACCTTTGACGATGACGCGCAACTGGTGGGCTACATGGCATTCATCAGTGACATAACCGAGGATGTGAGATACCACCGCGAGATAAAGAAGAAGGAGCGCAGCGTGATGAAGATGAGGAATGAGGGACAGCAGTTGCGTCAGAGACGCGACGAGGCATTGCGCAATGCCGACATAGTGATGCTGCGCTATTATCCAGAGGCGAAGAGGCTGTTCTACTACGACAACATCAAGCAGCGCATGGTTGGCATACCGCAGCTGAGGGTGATACAGATGATACAAAGTCGCGACATGAAGTTAGTCTTTAAGTCGTTCTATCGTGCTGATGCCTACGAGGACAGAGAGGTGCACATAGTGGTGGGTACGCTGTTGCGCAATGCCCAGGGCGAGCGTATGCATATGGAGGTGCACATGTGTCCGTTTAAAAACGCCGATGGAAGCGTGCTTTATTACTTCGGTTCATGTAAGGATGTCACCTCACAGATAAGCCTGCATAAGCAGCTGATGCTGGAGGAGGAGAAGGCACGCGAGGCAGACCAGGTGAGGCTGAACTTCATACGTAACATATCTTATTCTATGCGTCAGCCGTTAGTGATGATACAGAAGAACCTGTCATCGTTCAAAAAAGACGAATCCATCGAGAATGAGCATATACTGGTCAATGGAATAAAGATGAGCACGCAGCGACTGGCTACGCTATCTGACGATATCTTCATCCTTTCGCGCATAGAGGCTGATATGTTCAGGCAGGAACAGGAGAAGAACGATTTTGTGAAGGTGTATCAGGATGCCATAGAGCAGGGACTGAAGCCTTATAGGCAAAGTACGGTGACATACAGAATAGACAACCTGTATGACGAGCTATTTCTATACTTTGACGCTGGTGTGGTAAGCCGAATACTGAAGGAGGCGGTGGCATTGTCTGCCCGCTACACACACTACGGAACAATAAATGTGCGCTATATGTATCGTAAGGATCACCTCACTGTGGCAATAGAAGACAACGGACAGGGCATACCACCCGATATACGAGACAACATATTCGAGCCACACGTGAATGCCAACTACCGTACGTTCGCCAATGGTGTTATACTCTCTGGTCTGGAGATGCCTATCTGTCATGCCTTTGTGAAGATGATAGGTGGCAGCATAGATGTGGAGTCTCGCATAGGTCATGGCACCGTTATATATATTGATTTACCATTGAAGAAGGTTGAAGGTTGAAAGTTTGAAATATTACTTGATGTGTAGAAGGATGTTGTTGCTTGCATTCTTCATGCTCCTGATTACCCCTGTCTCAGCAGCAGGAGCATCATCGTGGGTGTCGCAATATGCAACACGCGAGGGCGACAATACATTGCCGTTAGGCATACGCTATACCAAGGCACATCCGCTGGTGGTGGTTGCCGACTGGATATTCCAGCCTTATACCTTCCGCAACGATAAGGGCGAACCAGACGGACTGCTCATAGAAATGGTGGAGCAGATATTCAGTCAGTTGCATGTGCCATACGAGATACGCATGATGGACTATAAGACCGCCAAGCGTATGCTCTATTCAGGCGAGGCACAGCTGATGATGGACGTAAAGAAGCCAGACGAGATACATGGTGTGAAGTATGGCAAGGCAGAGTTGATAAACTACCGAGTAGGGGTGGTGCGTCTCAACACCACACGTTCGCTACACAGCATAGAGCTGATAAAGCGTGGCGACACCATATATACAAATACATGGAACTACATAGACCGCTACTTGCTGAGATACTTCAACAATTCGCCAGTGTTCACCGTGAGTTGGCGTGACCCCCATGATGCTCTGGACGAGATACTGCACGGTAAGATAAGGTACTATATATGTGGTAAAGCGGGTATAGAGAACGACATAAAGATGTTTGCCCTGCAAGACCGTATAACAGTTGACGATATAGACATACCTGAGGGAAACTTCCACTTTCTGAGCAGCGATGAGGCACTGCTGAAAGAACTCGACACGCAGTTTGAGCGCTTGCAGCGTTCAGGGCGCTACCAGCCGTTGCTGAACAAATGGCTATTAGGTAATACGAACGACGAGGGCAATGCGTTGCTCGACATCATAGCCATAGTGGGCATAATACTGCTGTTTGTGGGAGCCACGATAGCCTTGGTGTTCACCATGCGAGGCGGCAATACGGGCAACCTGAAGCGCGAGTTTAAGGCTGTGGCACACCTGTCAATAACGCTGACGGACTGTAACGTCTTTGCCATAAACGTGCGCAGACAGTGGGTGTATAATGTATCGGGCGACTTCCTGCCGCAGGGCGGATTGTCAATGAAAGACTACGAGAAACTGATTCACCCTGACGACCTATACATAGAACAGGAGGCATGCAGACGTGTAGATGCAGGCGAGAGGAATATGCCGCTCATCTCATTCCGCATGAAGAAACACAACGCTGCACCAGACGAATGGCGACAGATGAGGGTGGATGCTTCAGTAAAGTCGGATAAGAGAGGTATGCCTATCTATGTTTATCTCGCCATGCACGATGAAACCGACCGTTTGAAGGAACAGAAGCTACTTGATATCCAGTTGCGTGAGTTCTCGCATATCACCGAGATAACCGATTTTGGTATGGCATATTACGATGCCAAGGGAAACTTGGCAAACTGCAACAATGCTATGATTCAAATATTCGACAAAGGTGGAGTAGGCAAGGGTGAGCAGTATTTGCGTTCTTCCACTCGTGATGATCTGAAGATAATATTCAATGGTCTGATGCTCGACCATGGACAGAAGGCATGGTTCTGCTGTCCTGTTGACATACCAGAACTGAACCTTCACGTAACTCTCGAGTTGAGAATAAACCCCGTGATGAGCGATGACGGCAGGTATCAGGGATTCTCTCTTTGTGCACTTGACCTGAGTGAAAAACTGGAGATGTATCATCGCGACTCAGTGGTAAACCGTAAGGAGGAACATAACAGGCACGACCTGTATCGCTATCATTTGGAAGAGGAATACGTGATGCGTGAGATGGAAACGCTCAACAATAAATTCCAGCAGGTGCAGCAGTTGCTCAAGGAACAGACAAAGATAGCCAACGATGCAGCTAAGCAGAAGACCATATTCCTTGCCAATATGACCCACGAGTTACGCACGCCTCTCAATCTCATCAATGGATTTGCTGAGGTGATGCAGGTGGGAGCCACAAAGGAAGAGAAGGAACAGTATTTTGCCATCATGCAGCATAACTGTACCATGCTCATCAATATCATAGACAATATTCTGCGTCTGTCAAACATTGACACCGACGGCATAACGATAAAGTTGCACCTTATAGATTTTGCGAAAGCCTTCGTGGAAGCTGCCGATGAAATGAAGAAATATTTTGTGTCGTCAAAGGTGGAGTACATCGTAGAATCGCCGTTGAGTGCACTTGATGTGGAGGTGGACTTTGAACATATAAAGGTGATACTTGATGCATTAGTAAACAATGCTGTAAAGAATACCCATGAGGGCACTATACGTGTGGGATTAACTTATCATAAGAACGAGCGAATATTATCGGTATATTGCCAGGACACAGGCTGTGGCATACCGCAAGACAAACAGAATGAGATTTTCGATTTGTTTAAGAAGGTCAATGCCTTTGTGCCGGGAACAGGCATAGGTCTGCATGTATGCAAACTCATAGCCGATGCCATGAATGCCACAATCGACGTGGAGTCAACAGAAGGTAAAGGTAGTACCTTTACGCTAAACATACCAGTATAGCACATGCTGTCGCCAACTGTTAATTATTCTTAACGCAAAGAAAAATCTTTCAACATTCAACATTCAATATTCAATTTTCTTTTTAATTTTGCAACCGCAAATTCAATACCGAATATGAAAGGTAGGAAATAATCATTATTCACTTTATTGTTTAACCCTTTAACCCAAGCCCAGATTTTCTCCTGAGGAGATGCTCTGTGTGCTGACGTCTGCGCTCTTTGACTTATTGATACAACCTCGGAAACATGGGCTATGACACAGCTCGTGTAAGTGTATTGTCACCATTCTCTAACTATCAATTTTTATTTATTTATTTTCAATCTTTATTTTTCAATTTTCAATCTAACGTAGCGATGGAAAACAAGTTTGATTTTGAACTCAGCATGTTTGTCACGGCAAACAGCCACAATCTGGATGTGATGTATGAACCCTGCGACCTGCAGATAGTAATGAAAACAGGCAAACCATTGCCTGAAGATGCGCTAATTGATTTCTACCTATATGATGACACTTACACTTTGATGGGCTTTATTCAGCAGGATAAGTCGCCAGCAGCCTACGTAGTAGAGGGATGCAAGGTTGACGTGTTAATGGACGTGCGTCTGCCTTGGACAGAAGGCAAATACACCCTGCTCGCTAATGTCAAGATGCCTGCCGGCAAGCCTAAGCAGGAGGAAATACAGACTGTGATGGTCAATATGGTATTGCAGGACTATATGGACCCTATTGAGAATGAATGCGTCATTCACATCGTGAATGTGGAGTTGTGCAAGGGCATAACCCCCGAAGTGGCATTGGCTCAGCGGCTCAACAACAACGCGTCGCCAGCATGGTGTGGAGAGCACTTCCAGCGCTTTGTAGGCATAAAGCCACTGAAGCAGTGGATAATACGCCGCAAGCAGTGGGAGATGGTCGAAGGACTGCTGGACGAGGGTAAACCCAACCCCATCAAGTATTGTAACAACTACATGCTCACGCTCAAGGCGAAGACAGCCAACTACCTGATGGAACTGGCTATATTCCTGAAACTGATTGCCTTCAGGGATTTTGAGAAGACGACCATAAACTGTGAGAGACTGTATGACGAACTTACCCCTGCCAGTCCCTACCACAGACTCAATTCTCTGTTTACCAAGAACGATGCCTCTGCCGACATTATAACAACGGCATTTGGCATCATGACACAGAAAAAAGAAATCTACTTCATATACAATGTAGGTATTCTCTCCACCGCCAAGGGCAAGCCCATACTGAAGGAACTGATGTGGAATATCATGAGTAACAGCCCCGACAGGGTCATTGTCATAGCAGGAACAGAGCAGGAGATAAACGACCTCATGCAGGCTGAACCTGCGCTACAAGTGTATTTTCCTACCATGGGCAGGGCAGAGGCAGGGGCGCTCACTTATCCCGAAATCCTGCACTATATGTACAGCTGGATAATGATAAGGGATATGCGTCTCAACCGTGCGGCAGAGGCCGTGCTGAAGAGTGACATCAAGCGGGGATGGGAATCAGGAATGGTGCGCGAATGGACCATAACCGATATAGAGAACTACGTGGTAAGCACACTCAAATCCCGCTATACCGAACGTGTCTCTGCCGGCATAGATATCAGCAGTCTGCTCTCACAGACGAGTGACATTCTTGTTGATGTTAACGACTTAGACCGCAGTTGCTTCCTTGGAGGAACAGCAGCAGACTGGGAGATAACAGATGACGATGACGAGGATGATGACACCGGGCCAGCAGCAGAAGAAGGGAAGCCGACGGAAGAAGAAGATGATGATTTCGAGCGTATGCTGAACGAGTTTGTAAATGGAATGTCTGATAGCGACAGCACGAAAGAAGAGTCTGATTCTAATTCTAATTCGCCTTCTGATGAACTCGACATTGATGATGATGCTGACACAGACTCCGACAGCAGTCCTGCGCCATTCAGCCATGAGCTTGACCCTGACGATGAAGAAGATTTGGGGACACATGAACCGAAGGCGAATTTCCAGATACTGTCGCCTATCCTCAACCCCAGGGAAGAGCTGAACAAACTGGTGGGCTGCGACGACATCAAGCAGCGCATAGAACAGCTCACGATGCTGTCACGCTATAACAAGGTGATGAAGAAGGTGAACCCCGAGGGCAAGTCCCACGAGATATCCCTTCACAGCATCTTCTTCGGCAGACCAGGCACCGGCAAGACCACTATATGCAAGATAATGGGCTCGCTGCTCAAAAGGTCAGGAGCCTTGAGCAGAGGTCATGTGGTGCTATGTAGCCGAAAAGATTTTGTAGGTACTCGCTGGGGTGATGAAGAGCGCACAGTGCGCCAGGCAATAGAGGAAGCTCAGGGCGGTGTGCTGATGATAGATGAGGCTTACCAGCTTAACAGCAGTAACCCCTGGGACCCTGGCAAACTCGTCATACCATTGCTCATGGATATCCTGTCAGACGAGAAGCAGCGCGACATAGCCATAGTGCTCTGCGGCTATAAAGACGAGATGAAGAAGCTTCTTGAGCTTAATCCTGGACTCAACTCACGTTTTCCTAACGTGTATGAGTTTAAGGATTTCACCATCGAAGAACTTCTTGAAATAACTCGCCGTAGAGTTGCTGAGTATGGTTATGAGTTTACCAAGGCAGCATGGCGCAAATATCGCACCATAATAGAGGAAGCATACGAGGTGCGTGATGCCAAGACATGGGGCAATGCCCGCTTTGTGGCAAACCTGCTTGAGAAAACTTACCTCAATCACGCTATGCGATGTATGAAAAAGGGTAATTTAGACCGTCGCCACCTTATGCAGATAACCCCTGCCGATGTGCAGCCAATAGAAGTAGCCAAGCCAAAACACCGCATCGGGTTTTGACTTGGCTACTGTTTTTTTAGTATAGAAGATATAGTCTATCTACTGGTTCTATTCATTAAAATAATAGATAAAGATAGCTATACCTTCGATAGCCTTTTTACCAGTTTCCTTTACATTCATGGTGAACTTCACCTCTGTCTTTACTGCGCCACGTAAGTTGGCAATGCTTTGCAGACTTGTGGTGAGACTGAGGCTTTGACCGCTCAATACAGGCTGTCCAAACTTCATCTTGTCTATGCCGTAATTTACCAGCATCTTCACGTTCTGCACATCAACAATCTGGTTCCACAGATAAGGCAGCACTGAGAGGGTGAGATAACCGTGGGCTATCGTTGTGCCAAACTGACTCTCAGTTTTAGCCCTCTCCGTGTCCACATGTATCCACTGGTGGTCCAGCGTAGCGTCCGCAAATAGGTTGATACGCTCCTGCGTCAGCTGTACATAGTCTGAGGTGCCAAGCACCTTGCCCTCGTACTGGGCAAATTCTTCATAATTCTTAATAGTTACCATTGTTCTTTATTTAATTGATAATTGAAAATAAACCTCAAATCTCAAACTTCAACCCTCAACCCTCTTCAGGTGCAAAGGTAGTAAAAAAATAATAATATGTAGGTATTTTGGGTGTTGTTTCGCACAAAAAAGCGATAGAAGGATGTTTTTTTCATATATTTTGTGTATTTTTGCATTTGCAAAAAACAAAAAGAAATGAAACTTTCGGACTTAAAGATAGGACAGACAGCCATCATTGAGAGTATAGGTGGCGAAGGAGCATTGCGTCAGCATTTTCTTGACATGGGTGTGATACCAGGTGCTGAGGTAACGCTTAACAAGTATGCTCCTATGGGCGACCCTATGCAGTTGACGATTCAGGGTTATGCCCTCACCTTGCGTAAGGATGATGCTAAGAAGATAGAAGCCTACCTCCATCCCCTCCCTGAAGGGAAGGTGGCAACAAACTCGCTTGAGAAAGATAGCTGTGAGAGTAATCCCCCTTCCCTTCAGGGGAGGGTTGAGGAGAGGCTCCACCCAGGACTTGGTGAGGGTGGACGCTATCATGATTCTAAAAATGAGCACCCATTACCAGAGGGCACAGTACTGAGATTTGCCCTTGCAGGCAACCAAAACAGCGGTAAGACCACGCTTTTTAATCAGTTGACGGGTGCCAACCAGCATGTGGGCAACTTCCCTGGCGTGACGGTTGACCGTAAGAGTGGTAGCATTCGCGGACGTTCTAATACAGAGGTTACCGACCTGCCAGGTATATACAGTCTTTCGCCCTACAGTGCCGAGGAGATAGTCAGTCGCGACTTTATCTTAGGCAAGGGCAATCCTGACGGAGCACCCCTGGGCATCATAAACATTGTTGACTCTACTAATATAGAGCGTAATCTCTATCTCACCATGCAACTCATGGAACTCGGCATACCTATGGTGCTTGCCCTGAATATGATGGACGAGATGGAGGGCAATGGTGGCACGGTGCACGTCAATGAGATGGAACGCTTGTTGGGCATACCTGTCGTACCCATCGCAGCAAATAAGAATCATGGTGTTGACGAGTTGATAGAACATGCTATACATGTGGCTAAGTATCAGGAGAAACCTGCAAGGCAGGATTTTTGTAGTCCTGAAGATCATGGTGGTGCCGTTCACCGTTGTCTGCATGCCATAATGCACCTTGTGGAAGACCATGCCGTGCGTGCCGGAATACCATTACGCTTTGTTGCTGCAAAGATTGCGGAGGGTGATACCATAATAGCAGATAGCCTCGGATTATCGCAAAACGAGAAAGAAACCATAGAGCACATCCTCTGTCAGATGGAAGAAGAACGTGGCATGGACCGTGCTGCTGCTATGGCAGATATGAGGTATAGCTTTATAAAGAAACTCTGCAGTCAGACGGTGGTAAAGCCCAGCAACAGCAAGGAGACTCTTCGTTCTCAACGCATAGATAAGGTGCTCACGGGCAAGTGGACAGCTCTACCAGCCTTTGCTTTGATAATGGCATTCATTTTCTGGGTTACCTTTGACATACTCGGTGGTACCATGCAGGAATGGCTGGAGGAAGCGATAGACTGGTTTACAGGTGTGAGTGATGAAACCTTGCAGTCGTGGGAAATCAACGACTCGGTGCGTTCGCTTATCATTGATGGTGTGTATGCAGGTGTTGGCTCTGTGGCAACCTTTGTTCCTATCATCGTGATACTGTTCTTCTTCCTTAGTATGCTGGAAGATTCAGGCTATATGGCTCGCATAGCTTTCGTTATGGATAAGTCGTTGCGCAGGTTGGGACTGTCAGGTCGTTCCATCGTTCCTCTGCTTATGGGTTTCGGTTGTTCCGTACCAGCAGTAATGGCAAGTCGCACCCTGCCTTCTGAGCGCGACCGTCGTCTTACCATAATGCTAACCCCCTTCATGTCTTGTACAGCAAAATTGCCTATCTATGCATTCTTCGCAGCAGCTTTCTTCCCAGAGAATGCCGCATGGGTCATGTGTATAATGTATGTCTTGGGCATCGTGACAGGTATAATGGTAGCACTGATACTAAAGCGCACAGTGTTTAAGGGCGAAGCAGTACCTTTCGTTATGGAACTGCCTAACTACCGAATGCCAGGAATGCGCACCACACTCCTCTTGTTGTGGGAGAAAGCGCGTGATTTCTTGCAGAGGGCATTCACCGTCATCTTCTGTGCTACCATCGTAATATGGTTCTTGCAGAGTTTCTCTTTCAGCTTCAATATGGTGGAAGACCAGTCTGAGAGCATGTTAGGACACATGGCATCAGTGGTGGCTCCGATATTCCAACCCCTTGGTTTCAACGACTGGCGAGTGGCAACAGCCCTTGTTGGCGGTTTCCTGGCTAAGGAGAGTGTTGTGAGCACCGTTGAGGTACTCTTTGGCGGTGTGGCGCTTACCAGTGTCATCTCTGCTGCTGCTGCCTTCTCGCTCATGGTGTTCTGTTTGCTCTATACTCCTTGTGCCGCTGCTATAGCATCAATACGACGTGAGTTAGGTAATCGTGATGCCCTCATCGTGGTTTGCGGACAGTGTGCCATAGCCTATGTCGTGGCATTGATAATATACCAGATAATAATAGTATTATGAATGTGCAATCATGGATATTGCTGGCTATAGTAGTGGTAGCCTTTGCTCTTGTCCTACGCTACATACATCGTGGTGGGGGAAAGAGTGATTGCTGTAAGGATTGCAAAAGTGACTGCTGCAACTGCCATAACCGTTAAATTTACCTAATAAATTTCCGCATATTACCAAAACTCACTATCTTTGTACGATAAAAACAAGGAAAGATGAGTATTACCTCTATAGCATCATTATATTTCCGTAAGCGCCAAAGGGATTTGGAGCATCACTTCACTGCACCCATAGGGCTGCAGGAGGCAGTGCTCCAACGTCTTGTGTCTAAGGCTGCCGATACTCTCTATGGTAGTGAGCATGGCTTTGGTTCTTTTGACAAATCGTCACTATACGAGGCATTCCGCAAAGGTGTGCCTGTCAACACTTACGAAGAACTGAAGGAATACATAGACCGTATGCGCCACGGAGAGCGTGACGTTCTTTGGCGTGGACAGGTGAAGTGGTATGCCAAGTCATCAGGCACCACCAACGATAAGTCTAAGTTCATTCCCGTAAGCAGTGAGGGACTCAAGCGCATACACTATCAGGGTGGTAACGATGTTGTGGCTTACTACCTGCAGAATAACCCCAAATCAAGACTCTTTGACGGTCGTGCACTGATACTCGGTGGTTCGCATAGCCCTAACTATAATGTGGCAAACTCACTGGTGGGCGACCTTTCAGCCATTCTGATTGAGAATATCAATCCCGTGGTAAACCTCGTTCGTGTGCCAGATAAGAAGACTGCACTTATTAGCGAGTTTGACCGTAAGCGTGAACTCATCGCTCGTCAGTGTCTGAAAGCCAACGTGACAAACATCAGTGGCGTACCATCGTGGATGATGTCGGTATTGAGTCGCGTTATGGAACTCTCAGGCAAGCAGCATCTGGAGGAGGTGTGGCCAAACCTTGAGGTGTTCTTCCACGGAGGAATAGCCTTTACACCTTACCGTAAGCAGTATGAGCAGCTTATCACCAAGAGCGACATGCACTACATGGAGACCTACAACGCCTCTGAGGGTTTCTTCGGCATACAAAATGACCCTGCTGATAGCAGTATGATGCTGATGCTCGACTATGATGTATTCTACGAATTTGCTCCTACAGAGGCAATAGACGGCGACGGCAGATTGACTGATGAGAGCAAAGTAGTACCGCTTGAGGGCGTTGAAATAGGCAAAAATTACGCCATGATAATATCCACCTCATGTGGATTGTGGCGTTATATGATAGGCGATACGGTAAAGTTTACAAGCATCAAGCCATATAAGTTTGTCATTACTGGTCGCACCAAGAGTTTCATCAATGCCTTTGGCGAGGAGCTCATAGTAGATAATGCAGAGAAAGGCTTGCAGTATGCTTGCCAGCAGACGGGTGCCGAGGTGCGCGAATACACTGCAGCTCCTGTGTTCAGGTCTGAAGGTGTGGTGCCCCACCATCAGTGGCTGATAGAATTCCGCAAGGAACCAGAAAACCTCGATGAATTCGCCAGAATTCTTGACAGCAAACTGCAAGAACTTAACTCTGACTACGAGGCTAAGCGATTTAAAGATATCAACATGGTTTGTCTGAAGATAGTGAAGGCACGCCACGACCTCTTTGACGACTGGCTACGTAGCAAAGGCAAACTCGGAGGACAGCACAAGGTGCCTCGCCTTGCTAACACACGCAAGCATATAGAAGAACTTCTGGAAATGAAGAGTGAAGAATGAAGAATAAAGAATTGAAATATAAAGCTAAGAGAAAAAGGGCGACGTGTGGGGATGCGTGTAGAGTTATGCGCTTACTCTCATTCTTCATTCTTCATTCTTCACTCTTCATTCTGTTCTCCTCCTGTGCTCGCATGGGTGCTCCTGATGGCGGTTGGTATGATGAGAAACCGCCATACGTGGTTAGTGCCACACCTGAGGAGAATGCCACCAACGTCACCAGTCGTAAGGTGACCATACGATTCAACGAGTTTATCAAACTGGAGTCGGCAAACGAGAAGGTGATAGTGTCACCTCCGCAGATGCAACAGCCAGAGATTAAGGTGACAGGTAAGAATATTTATGTCAATCTGCTCGACTCGCTGAAACCTAATACTACCTACACCATAGACTTCAGCGATGCCATCAGCGACAATAATGAGGGTAATCCTATGGGCAACTATTCTTACACCTTTTCTACAGGTGATGCCATAGACACCCTTCAGGTTAGCGGCTATGTGCTCGATGCCAGCAATCTTGAGCCCGTCAAGGGCATCCTCGTCGGACTGTATGCTGATGGTGACAGCATTATGAAGCGTGTGGCGAGAGCCGACTCTCGTGGACATTTCATTATTTGGGGTGTTGCACCAGGCAGTTACACTGTAGGAGCACTGATGGATGTCGATGGCGACTATCGTTTCACCCAGCGTAGCGAGAAGATGGCATTCAGCCATGATATCATTGTTCCTTCATGCAAACCAGACGTTCGACAGGACACCCTCTGGCAAGACCAGAATCACATTAAGGACATATCACTTACGGGATACACTCACTTCTATCCAGACGATATAGTGCTTAGAGCCTTTGACCACCAGCTGACCAATCGTTATTTCCTGAAGGCAGAGCGTAAGAATGCTGAAAACTTCACGCTGTTTTTTACAGCACCAGTGGTTGATTCCCTGATTTATCGTGACAATCAGCCTTTATTGGTCAATCATAAGCTTCCTTCTCTACATCTTCTTAACGCTCCTTCCCACATGCAGGGGGTAGGGGATAATCTCTTTATCGTTGAACCATCGCTAAGGGCTGACACCGTGAGATACTGGCTACGCGATATGGCTTTGGTGAATCAGGATACGTTAAGAATAGAGATGGCTACATATATTTCTGACAGTCTCGGAGTGCAACGATTAACCAAAGATACATTAGAGATACTGTCCAAGTCACCTTATGCCAAGCGCCAGAAGGCATTAGAGGAAGAAATGGCAGACTGGAGAAAAGAAGTGGCGAAACGTTTGCGCAGGGCAGAACCAGGCGAAGTGGTTGATACCGTAATGCCAGCAAAGAAGCTTGAGGTGATGTATTCTGCTCCTTCGGTTATGTCACCAACCGATGCTGTAAAGATTACCTTCCCTTCACCATTGGAGAAGTTTGATAAGGAGGCTCTGCATCTGTATGTTGAGCAGGATTCCCTGTGGTATCGCTCACCATTTACCGTGACCCCAGTGAAAGACAGAACGTGTGAAGTATATACAGACTGGTTGCCTGGTGCCAAATATTCATTTGAGGTTGACTCGCTGGCGTTCACAGATATATATGGTGTGGCAAACGGAAAGTACAAGATGGGCATACAGGTGGGAAAACTCGAAGACTACGCCTCCCTTTTTGTTAACGTTAGCGTTAATGCTCCCGTTATCGTCCATCTCCTCGATAAGCAAGACAAGGTGTTGATGACAGCAGAGGCAAAGGATGGTACTGCAGAGTTCTATTATATCGTACCTGAGACATACTATCTGCGTGCTTTTGTCGATTCCAACAGTAATGGTGAGTGGGATACAGGCGATTATTTTACCGACCGTCAGCCAGAAGAGATGTACTACTATAGCGAACCTGTTGAGTGTCGTGCAAAGTGGGACATCACCAAAACGTGGAACCTCACGTCTAAACCACTGTTTAGGCAGAAACCTGATGTGCTAAAGAAAGAAAAGGGTGACACCGAACGCATTATAAAGAAACGTAATGAGGAGCGTGCTCGTAACAAGGGCATCCCTCTTCCTGATTATCTTAAATAAATAATAAAGTTCCGAGTTTTGCTCGCCTGAGCACCTACTGGAGCGCAAGAATGAAAAATGAAGATTGAAGAATTGAAATATTACAGGATGATTTTGACAAGAATGACGTGTAGAAGGATGTTGTTGCTTACATTCTTCATTCTTCACTCTTCATTCTTCATTCCTGCTAATTCCCAATGTGAGTACCAGATCACCGCTTTCGATGGTGCTGAGACGATAAACTACAACCTTTATTTCAACTGGCAGTTTATATGGATAAAGGCAGGAACGGCATCGCTCAAGACCTTTCCGTCAGGATATAAGGGGCAGAAGTCTTATACCACCAGCCTTGTCACTTCATCGTCAAAAAAGGTTGATCGCTATTTCATGATGCGTGACACCATCATGAGCATATACACCGATAAGCTCACTCCATTATATTATAGGAAAGGCGCGCGCGAGGGAAAGCGATATTACGTCGATGAGATGTGGTACTCGTACCCTAACGGCAAATGTCAGACTACCACACGCCATATACATAATGATGGTACCAAGACAGTGGAAAAATACCTCTATCAGCAGTGCATGACCGATATGCTCCATGCCTTCCAACAGTTCCGAAATCTCGACACATCCGACTGGCAGAAGGGACAGACCAAGAATGTCAGCATAGCGGGAGGTTCAGAGGTTGTGAAGGCAAAGCTTCTTTTACGCAACAAGAAGACCGTGAAGGGTGATGATGGCAAAAAGTATCCATGCCTCGTGATTTCCTATATTGAGAAAGACGGCAAGAAGGACAAAGAGATAGTACGTTTCTACGTTACTGACGACAGTAAACATATTCCTATTCGTCTTGATCTTTTTCTAAGATTCGGTTCAGCAAAGGCATTCTTCTCATCCATGAAATAATACCCAAAAGTAGGGAGATATTACATAAAGAGCCCGTAAATCATCGTGATTTGCGGGCTCCAATTGTTAATTTTGGGGCAGGGTTACATTTTTTAACATAAATAAACATAGAATTGTGTGAAAAAATACTAACTTTGCACCGATAAGCCTAAATAAGACGAAGAGAATTAAACTTTTCTGAAATCAGCGACGAATCAAGCAATATAGCTAAACAATAAATCAAATAATACTAATCAAACTATTAAACTATGTCTGAAAAAACTAAAAACGTACGCTATGCGCTCGTAGCTATGCTGCTGCTCTTCTGCTCAGCAATACAGGCGCAGACGGTCAGCGGTAACGTTAAGGACCCTACGGGCGAACCAATCATTGGCGCCACCGTTATGGAACAGGGCACACAGAACGGTACCGTGACAGACTTTGATGGTAACTTCACCATTACGCTGAAAGGCAAGAGTCACAAGTTGGTATTCTCATACGTTGGTATGGTGAACCAAACTGTTGATGTTGCAGGCAAGTCATCTGTTAACGTGTCTATGAAGGACGATGCACAGATGCTTGACGAAGTTGTGGCTATCGGTTATACCACAGTTCGTAAGCGTGACCTTACAGGTGCTGTCTCTCAGGTAAGTGCTAAGCAGATTGAGGACATTCCAGTGTCTAATGTAACTGAGGCTCTTACTGGTAAGATGGCTGGTGTAAACGTAACCACTACTGAAGGTTCTCCTGATGCCGACATCACCATCCGTGTGCGTGGCGGTGGTTCTCTGTCTCAGGATAACTCGCCTCTCTACATCGTGGATGGTTTCGAGGTTTCCTCTATCAACGACATTGCGTCTTCTGATATCGAGACAATCGACGTGCTGAAGGATGCTGCTTCCACCGCTATCTACGGTGCGCGCGGTGCTAACGGTGTCGTTATCGTTACAACCAAGAGCGGTAAGGAAGGTAAGATCAACGTAAACTTCAACGCTTCTCTCGGCTGGAAGAAGGTAGTGAAGGAAATCGGCGTGATGGATCCATACAACTTCGGTATGTACCAGTATGAGATTGCCTCTTCTACGCAGTTCAGCACTGACAGGGGCAACTACGGTCCTTATGCAGAGCTCGACCAGTTGAAGTCTATGGCAGGTCATAACTGGCAGGACGAGATTTTCGGTCGCACGGGTACACAGCGCAATTATGACGTAAGTGTTAATGGTGGTACAAAGAAACTGAACTTTAACGTTTCTTTTGCTCATACCGATCAGGACGCTATCATGCGTGGTTCAAGCTATAGCCGTAACAACGTTACAGCAAAACTCGGTGCCACATTCAACAAGTGGCTGTCAGCAGACTTCAAGTTCGCCCTCTCTCACCAGAAGGTTGAGGGCCTGGGCTCAGGTACTGACAGCAACGAGTCTAACGCTACCAACTCTTGGTCTAATCAGGCTATACGTTACGCTCCTATCAACGCTCTCTCTGACGATGGCGAGGAGGACGAGGAGAACTCAACCTCAACACGTGTAGATCCTCTCACCCGTGTCAACAACACCTTCAAGGAGGTTAAGACCCTGAAGCACAACTACAACATCGGCTTGACATGGAAGCCATGGAAGAACTGGCGCTTCAAGACCGCCTTCTCTCTCGCTTTCCAGGATAAGGATACCGACCAGGCATGGCTTGCGATTGCAAACCGTAACTCTAAGTACCCTGACTCAGGTATGCCTGCTGTTGTGTTCAATGTTGACAACAGAAAGACTATCACAAACACCAATACAGCTCAGTATTCAAAGAAGAAGCTCCTCTCCAATGCCGATGACCTGAAGGTGATTGTAGGTCAGGAGTGGAAGCAGACCAAGCAGGACCAGAACGGTAATGTATATACCGGCTTCAGCGAGAGCTTCGATACTTTCGACAAGATTCTTGATAATCCGTCAGCAGGTAAGCCAATGACTCCTACCTACTACAAGTATCCTGACGACCGCATTACATCATTCTTCGGTCAGCTGCTCTATACGTTCAACGACAAATACTACCTGAACGCTACCCTGCGTGCCGACGGTTCATCTAAGTTCGGCGAGGGCAACCGCTGGGGATGGTTCCCTGCTGTTCAGCTCGCATGGCGTCTGACCGAGGAGAACTTCATGAAGAGGGCTGAGTGGCTCTCTAACCTGAAGCTCCGTCTCTCTATCGGTACCGCCGGTAACAACCGTATTGATGCCGGTCTTATCGCTACTCAGTACAAGGCATCAGGCAGCACGGGCGTTGCTCCTTACTTCAATGGGGAGCGTACCTACTTCATCGAGACCAACGGCTACCTCTACAATCCTAACCTGAAGTGGGAGACCACTATCACTCGTAACGTGGGTATCGACTTTGGTATGTTCAGGGGCAAGCTGAGCGGTAGCTTCGACTTCTACTGGAACTCCACCAACGACCTGCTGATGAAGGCTCGCGTGCAGAGCTCTTCAGGCTACCTCTACCAGTACCAGAACTTCGGCTCTACGGAGAACAAGGGTTTCGAGCTCTCTCTTAACTATGCGGCACTCAGCACGAAGAACATATCTTTGAACTTCAATGCCAATGTTGCATACAACAACAACAAGATTACAAAGCTTACGACTGACGACCCATTCCAGAGTTCTTCATTCGCAGGCTCTACCATTTCTGAGTACAACGACTTCTACGTAACAGAAGGCGGACGTCTCGGTGAGGTATGGGGTTATAAGTATGATGGCTTCTATACTACTGATGACCTTACTCTCGAGGGCACGACATGGAAGACTATTGATGGTAAGAACCAAACCGCTGGCGGTACCATCTATCCAGGTGCTCCAAAGTATGTTGACCAGAATGGTGACGGAAAGATTGACACTAACGATAAGATTCGTCTCGGCAACACTGTTCCTACATGGACTGGTGGTTTCGGCTTCGACGTAACTTGGAAGAATACATGGGGTACAATTGACCTGACAGCATTCTTCAACTATTCTCTTGGCAACGAAATTCTCAATGGTACAAGACTTTGTAACTCATTCTATGCAGGTTCTTCTGCAGGTTACAACCTTATATCAGACTTCAATGTTGACAATCGTTATACATGGGTTGACCCTGCTACAGGTCTGAACCTTGGTCGTCCAAGCGCAAACACCGTGGCTGCTTACGGTGGTACAGACAATGTAGTGGCTCGCCTCAGCGAAATCAACGCCGGCAGAGACAACTGGAACCCGGCAGCAACGAGTGCTATGCTCATCTCTGACTGGGCACTTGAGAAGGCTGACTTCCTGCGCTTCCAGAACCTCACGGTAGGTTACACATTCCCTAAGGCACTGGTTAAGAAACTCTATCTGCAGAAGGCGAGAATATACTTCACTGCTTACAACATAGCATGCTGGACTGGCTATTCTGGCTATGACCCAGAGGTAAGCACCAATAAGAACGCTATGTGTCCAGGTATTGACTTCGCTACCTATCCAAAGGCACGCTCTTACACCATGGGTATCAACTTACAATTCTAATTCAAGGGAGGAATACAATTATGAAAAATATATTTAAGACAACAGCAATATGCTTGGGTGCGCTTGCGCTTACGGCATGTAATGACTGGCTTGACACCAAATCACCTTCCCTGGCTGAGGAGAGCGTGGTGTTCAGCAGCGAGGACATGACAATAGATGCAGTGAATGGGCTTTATGCCGAACTCTGCGCTGACCCTTACTCTCAGCTTATGACCATACACCAGGGCACAGGCACCGATGTGGAACTTATCGACGGTATCGGTGCTACGGCAAAAGGTCAGAACAACGAGCGTGACGGCATGAACTATAATGCCACCACATCATGGGCTAAGCTCGGCACGCTGTGGGAGAAGCAGTATGAGACCATCGAGGCTTGTAACCGTATCATCGACGGTATCAGCAACAGCAGCATAGCCGGCAACGACGTGATGATGAAGAGCTCAGCCGAGGCACGCGTAATACGTGCAATGGTTTATCTCGACCTTATCCGCGTATGGGGCGATGTACCTATGATGGTACACAAGGCACAGGCTGACCTGTCAAACGTAAATCAGGGCAAGACAGACCGTGACGTTATTCTTGACTACCTCATCAGCGACCTGGAGGCAGTGGTGAAAGAGAATAAGCTTCCATGGTGCGGACAGGTTACATCTGAGCATGTAAACATGGGTTTCGCAAAGGGTCTCCTTGCCAACCTCTACATGACACGTGCCGGATACGTTATCCGCGAGGATGAGAACGACCAGGCTGTGGCAGGCGGCTACTCTTCAAAGACTAAGGAAGCCAAGGGTTACGTAAGAGCCAGCTATCCTACAGGCGACAACCATGGTTTCCTGACACTCCGCCCATCTGACGAGGACTGCAAGGCTCTCTACGAGAAGGCTGAGCAGCAGCTCAAGGAGATTATAGAAAAGGGTGTTCACAGCATGAATCCTTCTTTTGCCAACGAGTGGGAGAAGATAAACAAGCTTGAGCTCGACCAGACCTACTATGAGAATATGTTTGAGATTCCGTTCGGATTCGGTAACGCGGGCGAGCTTGGCTACACAGTCGGCGTACGTATGAACGGCAACACTACCGACTGGGGTAACTACAACTCATCTGGTAAGATGAAGACAACGGCTGTACAGCTCTACTCTTACCAGCCAACCGACACCCGTCGTGACATCACTTGTATCAACTTCGAGATTAAGGACCTTGACCGTACCACCTTCCAGAGCGCCTCTGAGAAGGAGCAGTACAGCGGCGGAAGTGACGTGGTGACCATTGAGAGCCGTATCTCTAACAAGCCATTCGGCCTCTATGTCGGCAAGTGGGATATTCGCAAGATGTCTGACCGCTGGAAGAACCAGAACAAGACCGCTTCTTCAAAGTTCGGCTATGGCATCAACGTAGTACGTATGCGCTACCCGCAGATTCTGTTATGGTATGCTGAGTGCCTCGCTTACCGTGGCGACTATGCCGGAGCTGCAGGGTATGTAAAGCAGGTACACAACCGCGCGTTCAACGATGCCAAGAATGCTTATCAGGGCAGCACGCCTCAGGGTGACATGGAGGCTTTCGCTGCAAAGGTTGACGCGGCAACAGACTATGAGTCTATGCTCGATATGATTGACCTTGAGAACCGTCTTGAGTTCTGTGGTGAGAACTTCCGTAAGTGGGATCTTATCCGCTGGAACCGTCTGCACGACAATATTTGGGCTGCTAAGACTGAGTATCAGCGTCTCATCAGCGAGAAGATTTTCCAGACCAAGATGTACTACAAGTATCTTGATGAGGCAGAGAAGTACATTGACGTACGTTCTATCACATACTATGGTGAGGACGGAACCAACGAGACTAAGGGTGCTGACATCGCCGTTGCCGATGGCGGCAGCACAGACTACTCTTGGCTCTCACAGATGGGCTATAAGACCACCAATGAGGACTATAACCCTGGCAAGGGTACCGACCACAAGGGTCTTAACGGCGACAGCTACAGCACAGCGTCTTTCAAGACCGCATACGCTAACTATGACACCGAGATGCCATCAATATGCAGCGGTCTGGTAGGTACCCAGAAGAACATTACTCCTAATACCAAGTGTACGGATGAGGACGTTGATGTCAAGAACCGCTATCTCATGCCTATCTACAGCAATGTGGTGAACTCTTCTATCGGTTCCGACAAGAAGCCACGTGTATATAACTCATACGGTTACTAATCTTTAATCACAAAGAAGAAATGAAAAAGTTATATAATATAATAGCATTATTTGCAGTTCTGCTGATGGGCGTGATGGTATCATGCTCACCAGACCAGAACGACTGGAGCACCGACGCTTCCACTAAGCGTCCGTATGCACCGGCATCTGTGACGGCGGAGATTGACTCCTTCTCTCTCGCCATGAACATCAAAGTGACCAAGCAGGCTACCGCTGCGAAGTACGAGGTGCAGGTCAGCCGTGAGCCTCTCATGAGCGGATATGACGAGACAGAGGGCATCACTACCATCACCACCGAGAGCGGTGAGGTTTCCATTGAGCGTAACGACCCATGCTTCGGCGAGGCAGGCATCAGCGAGAGCGATGTGCTGTACGTTCGTGCACGTGCCATCGATGCCAATGGAGCCAAGAGTAAGTGGGTTACCAACGGTATGCTCTATAACGAAGGCTACGTTCAGAGCGAGGACATCGCTGCTCTGCTTAAGAAGAATGCCACGCTGAAGACTACTGCTCCCGCAGGTCTTTGGATTACGGGCATCGAAGAGAACAGCATGAAGCTCAACTGGTACATGCTGCCAACAGAGTCAAAGAAGGCTGAGAAGGCTTACTGTAAGGCTCCTTCATACATAATCAACGAGACACTGAAGGAAGAGGGTGCTGAAGAGAGCGTTTACAAGCACACTCTCACTCAGGAGGAGATAGAGGCATACCTGTATGAGTGGACAGGTCTTGTAGTGGGTAAGTCATACCGCTTCACCCTCTATGATCAGGAAAACACTAAGATAGGTGATGCCACCGAAGCTACAGAGTACAGTCCAAACATGGATCTTGCCATGTACGTGACCGTTGCCCAGATAGCAGAGGATAGCGATGAGCCTGTATATGAGACCGACGAGCAGGGCAACAAGATTGTAAAGCGTGATCCTAACACGGGCTTGCCTGTTCCTAACGCGAGGGGCAACGTCCTGGAGGAGCCTATGACGGGTAAGCAGATGTTTACCACTAAGGCATTCCAGTACCACATCGAATCTGAGAATGAGTTCAACGGCAAGAAGTTCAAGGTTACTATCAACAACGAGAGTGCAAGCGGCTGGACAGAGGCACGTAACGACTGGGTGGGCAACCCTGTCAACCAAGGTGAGAACTATATCATCCGTGGTCAGATTAAGAAGAACAGTACTGCTAAGCTCACATTCCCATCTGCTGGTCGTCTCTACATTTATGCATACGGTAAGTCTGAGAACATGCTGTCTCAGGAGGGTCAGGAGCCTTACGTATTCAATGTAGCTGCTGACGCAGAGAAGTCTGTGATACCTGTTTATGGTAGCGAGACCGAAACAGTCAAGAAGTGGTATAAGAGCTATAAGTTCCGCGTAGTGGAAGGCGAGGCAATCCTGCAGATTGACAACAGCAACTCTATGTACTTCTATGGCTTCGTATTCGTTCCTGATGATCCTAACGCAGGAAAGTAATATCTGATTATACAAAAGTGAGGGCGTATGCGGTTTTCCGCATATACCCTCATGTTTTTTTATTAACATAACGCACAAATATGAAGAGACTATTATTAGTAACAGCACTGGCTGTGGTCAACGTGCTCGCAGCATTGGCGCAGTTTGACCAGAACCCTGCATTCCCCGGAGCCGACGGTTTCGGCCGTTATACCACGGGCGGCCGTGAGGATGACGGAAATTTTGCCATCTACCATGTAACCAATCTGGAGGACAGCGGGCAGGGCTCGTTCCGTTTCGGCGCCGCCACTGCAGGCAGTAAGATAATTGTATTCGATGTTTCAGGAACGATACACCTGAAGTCAGACCTGAAGATACAGGGAAACAAAACCATCCTTGGCCAGACGGCTCCCGGTGATGGCATCTGTCTTGCCGACTATCCGGTGACCGTTGGAGGAAACAACGTCATCATACGCTATTTACGCTTCCGTATGGGCGATGTGGGTTCACAGGCAAAGGCTGCCGCTGACCCAAAATATGAGGGTGACGATGCTCTCGGCGGCAAAGGCTGCTCAAACATCATCATCGACCACTGCTCAGTGTCATGGTCAACCGACGAGTGCTGCTCCTTCTACGGCAACACCGATTTCACCTTACAATATTGCATAATCTCTGAGAGCCTGAAGGCATCAGTACACGCCAAGGGCAGTCACGGCTACGGCGGCATCTGGGGAGGTAAGAACGCTTCGTTCCACCATAACCTCATCATTCACCATGACAGCCGTAACCCACGCTTCGACCACGACTATGTATCAACCCTCAAGGGGCCTATCGACTATGTTAACAACGTAGTATATAACTGGGGCGGCAATTCCACATACGGCGGCGAGTCAGGCAACGGCTTCCCTAAGTATCTCAACATGCTCAACAACTACTACAAGCCAGGTCCCGCATCGTCAGTCAGGACACGTCTGCTTAATCCTACTACCGCCTGTGGCAACTGTACCGACGAAACCAAGTTCAAGGCTACCGTAGGCTATGTCACCCCAGGTAAGTTCTATATAGCAGGCAACTACATGTACGGCTCCTCCGAGGTTACCAGCAACAACCTCTGCGACGCAGCCATAGACCCCGACAAGGGAACATCGTTTGAAGCGTGGAAGGCAAGCAGCGCTACCTCCGAGCGCGCGGTGTCAAGCTCTTATGACTTCGACAAGTACAACGTAATCTCCATGCACTCTGCCGAGAAGGCGTTTGAGAAGGTGCTCAAGTATGCCGGTGCGAGCTACAGGCGCGATAATATAGACAAGCGCCTGCGCTGGGAGGCACTAAAGGGCATTGCATACTTCAGCGGCTCCAACGGCTCCAAGAACGGCATGATAGACTCTCAGAACGATGTAGGCGGCTTACCTGAACTGCAAGACACCGGCAAGCCTGCCGACACCGATAACGACGGTATTCCTGACGCATGGGAGACTGCCCACGGCCTGAATCCTAACAATGCAGCCGATGCCAAATCATACAGCATCTGTGAGAATGATGCCAACAACACCAGTCAGGTGATGTACACCAACCTTGAGGTGTATGCCAACTCGATTGTTCAGGACATCACCCAATATGAGCGCCAGGATGCTACAGAGACCTTCGAGGAATACTATCCTCTGGGACTGAAGACTCTTGACCCAGAGCCTGATTTCCCCACGGAGCCTGACTTCGTTCTGCCTGATATACCTGACAGCGGTAACGATATATTCAACTCTTCAAAGGCAACAGACAAGAACACTGCCATCACAGGCACATCATGTACCCTTAACGGTGAGGTCAACCCTTCAGGCACTTCGGGAAACTACCTTAAGTTGCGTACAGGCAGTGGCGATTGGGTGTTTACCGTCAATGAGGGCTACAAGATGACAGCCATCAATATCGTAGCATACCAGAATAACACGTCAGACGTGGCTACAGACGGCGCGATTAAGATTTCTGGCATAACTGTTAACGGAGGTTCCAATCTCCTCTCAGAAGCCGTTTCTTTGCCTCTCAATGGAAGCAATAAGACTGCTAATATTACACTCGATAACCTCAGTGCTACGCAGAGCATTAACGTATCATTCGATAATAGCGGTCTGCCAGCCTCTGGTGCTCAGAAGCAGTGCTTTGCCATTGTTACCCTCGCCTACGAAAAGATTGAGACAGGTATAGAAGTGGTAAACGCTGCCACCAATGTCAAGGCTGAAACTCCAGCATATTACTACAACCTCCAGGGACAGCGCGTAGCGCCTGGCACCAAGGGCATAGTAATATACAAGGGTATGAAGTACTTCAACCCATAAGTAGAATGCCCTATCCCGTTACAAGGGAGGAGGATATCATATAGATAAAATATGGCTGACTATCATTGTATAGTCAGCCATGTTTTATTTTACATATATCTGCTCATCCAGATATTCATACCCTTCGCGACTTTTTTGTTAGTTGTAACAAAAAAATAGTATTTCCTTTGCACACTTATTAGAAATTTTGTACATTTGCACCAGAAATTGCAGTTAAAATCGTGACCTTACTCCCGAATTTCATATAAAAATTAGGAATAGTCGAGTAAAGATAGATGGTAGATGTATAAGAGAATTTTTGACATAGAGAGCAAGTTGGATGAAGGAATGTTCCTATTTGGTGCACGTCAGACGGGTAAGTCAACATTGCTTAAAGAGCGTTTCAAGGGGGCTATATATTATGATTTGCTAAATCCGAACGTTAGAAGAGCATTCAAACTGAATCCTAATGCTCTTTGGGAGGCTCTTCAGGATAAACCTGCTGGGACGCTTGTCATAGTAGATGAAATACAAAAGATTCCTGAATTGCTGGATGTTGTACATTCTCTAATGGTTGATAGGGGATTGTTCTTCATTCTTAGTGGGTCGAGTGCAAGAAAACTTAAACGCTCAGGTGCTAATACGCTTGGTGGACGTGCTATACCCGAAACTCTCTATCCCTTAGTGTGGTCGGAAGTGAGTGACTTTCAGATAGACCGTGCAGTACAGAACGGCATGATTCCACGTCATTATATGGTGGAGGATGCCACAAAGCGACTTTCTGGATATGTAAAGGTATATTTAGATGAAGAAATAAGAGAAGAAGGTGAGGTGCGCGAACTCGATGCCTTCGAAAGATTTATGGAGGTAGCAGCCATCTCAGATGGTGAGATGCTTAATTATTCCAATATAGCACAGGACTGTGGGGTATCGGCCAAGACGGTTAAGTCTTATTTCCAGATTTTGTATGATACGCTTATTGGCTATGAAATTCCTGCATTTAGGAAAGAAGTAAAGCGCAGAATTATTCAGGCACCTCGCTTTTATTATTTTGACGTAGGACTTGCAAATTACTTAATGGGCAGACACTCCCTAAAGCGTGGTACGGATGATTATGGACATGCCTTTGAGCACCTCGTAATGCAAGAAATCATAGCTTACAAGGGATATAATGACAAAAGAGATACCATATCCTATTGGCATACCTATGATAAAAAGGAGGTTGATGCTGTCATTGGCGATGCCGAGGTAGCTATAGAGATAAAATCAGCAGAAAGAGTAGTAAACAAACACAAAAAAGGTCTCAAGGCATTCAAAGAAGAGCATCCTGACTGTCGTCTGATCCTTGTTTCACTTGATCCGATTACTCGTACTTCTGGTGATGTAGAACTGATATATGTTCTCGATTTCTTAAAAATGCTATGGAGCGGTGAAATTTTTTAGGTGTAGAAGCATTGCCTCTGCATGCAGAAGCATTACTTCTGCAACTAAAAGCATTACTTTTACCTTTTCGTCAGAAAAATGCCTACTTTTTACTTTTTATTTTTTACTTTCACGAAAAACTCTAAGTTTTCGTGAGCCAACCTCCCTAATTCCTCGTTATCCCGCATGAATACTGGGCTGAGCATAGGGAGGTAGGGGCGCTTATACCTCCCTAAGACCTCCCTAACATCTCCCTAATACCTCTCTAATCATATAAAAAGTTGTCTTTGTTGTCCTAGTTGTTTTTAATAAATATAGGGAGGTCTTAGGGACCTCTTAGGGAGGTTTGAAGAGCCTACCTCCCTATCGTCAAGCCGCATAAACACTGGGCTGAGAGGGCAATTAGGGAGGTTAGGAGGTAAAAAATCCCATTCTTTTTTTAATCCTCCAAACTTTTGCACAAAAAAACTCCGCCGAGGAATGTTCCTCGGCGGAGTTGTTATTAGCTTTTGTTTTTACGTTAACTTGGCACTTCGCGGAACTTGTTAACGTTCCCGTTCCTGTTAACGTACGAAGTGAAACGAGTTTCTTACTTCACCTGCTGGCCAGCAACGTTGTAGTTACCAATGTAAAGCTTACCGTTCTTGATAACTTTCACAACCTTTGGAGCCTCAGCCTTAGCCTCAGCAACTGCCTCTACTGCTGTTGAAGCAGGAACGAACTCGAAGCCGTAGAAGTTCAGGCTGTTTACTGGGTACTCAATAGAAACTGTACCAGCTGTTACAGGAACAGAAACCACAGGATAAACCTTTGTAGTACCTGTTGGGTTAGTCTCTGACTTAGCACTCTCTATGTCAACAGATAC